>ENA-ORSJ01000057-ORSJ01000057.1-human-gut-metagenome-genome-assembly--contig:-NODE-57-length-117179-cov-22.602797_pt1 | contig 117179 bp, 113 predicted proteins | sample MGYA00242191_ERZ509158 | MGnify/ENA primary metagenome ERZ509158 (study PRJEB26280, sample SAMEA2338623) | human gut metagenome | biome: human gut; feature: human-associated habitat; material...
GGTACTGGATGTCTTGGCATCAGAGAAACCAATGACACGGGCACCAAGACGGTTGGCAGCGGTTTGGAAACTGAGTTGGGTACGAGTAGATGGCTCGAAGAAAAGGGTCGCTACGACCTTTCCCTTCAACAACTCCCTGTTCGGGTGCTTTTCGAACTCTTGCGCCATTTCCAGGAGGTACATGATTTTCTCCTTGGAAAGGTCTGCAATGGTCACAAAATTATGTTTTTCCATTTGAAATATGATTGAATGTTCTAAAATCGCCCCCAAAGTTACATAAAAAATCTGATTTATGTGCGATAAGTCAAAACTTTTATGTAATTTTGCACAAATATTTAAAGAAATAGTGATGAGAAAGCGATTTATACATATTTTATGGGCTGTTTTTGGCACTGGAATACTCACGGTAATTCTTGCCTTTGTTGCCATCTGGTTTGGAATGATTGGCTACATGCCCGACATCGAGGATCTGCAGAATCCTATCAACAGATTTGCCACCCAGGTTTACTCTGCCGATGGCAAGGTGCTTGGTACGTGGAACCTGAATAAGGAGAACCGTATCGTGATTCCTTACAAGAAAATGTCACCTTATTTAATAAAGGCACTGGTGGCTACTGAGGATGAGCGATTCTATGAGCATTCAGGTATCGACTTCCGTGCACTGGGACGTGCCATCGTCAAGCGTGGTATCCTGGGACAGACTAATGCGGGTGGTGGAAGTACCATCACGCAGCAGCTTGCCAAGCAGCTTTATTCTGAGAAGGCAGGCAGTACGATGGAACGATTGTTGCAGAAGCCGATAGAGTGGGTGATTGCGGTGAAGCTGGAACGCTATTATACCAAAGAGGAGATTCTGGCTCTCTATCTCAATTACTTCGATTTCCTGCACAATGCTGTAGGAATCAAGACGGCGGCCAATACCTATTTTAATAAGGAACCGAAGAATCTGACCCTCTGTGAGTCGGCAACGCTCATCGGACTGTGCAAGAATCCGTCGCTCTTCAATCCGGTTCGCTATCCGGAGAGAGCGAGGGAGCGCAGAAATGTGGTTCTTTCGCAGATGGTGAAGGCGGGATATCTGAGCCGGAGCGAGTATAGCCAGTATGCTGCTGAGCCGCTGACACTCAATTTCCACCGTACCGACCATAAGGATGGTTCGGCTACTTATCTGCGTGAGTTCCTTCGCCAGTATATGATGGCTAAGCGTCCGGAGCGCAGTGATTATCCATCCTGGAACCGTGCCCAGTTTGTGGTGGATTCTACCCAGTGGGAGAATGATCCGCTCTATGGATGGTGTAACAAGAACTATAAGAAGGATGGTTCGCCATATAATGTATACAGTGATGGACTGAAGGTGTTTACAACTATCGATAGCCGTATACAGCAGTATGCGGAAGAGGCTATGTATCAGCATGTAGCCCGCTATCTGCAGCCTCGCTTCAGTGCAGAGATAGCCCGCAAACCAAGCTCGCCATACAGCGATAAGCTGACACCGCAACAGATTAAGAGTATACTGAACCGCAGTATCACCCAGAGTGAGCGTTACCGTACGATGAAGGCTGCGGGATATTCTGAGGATGAAATCAAGGCGGCATTCCGCAAGAAGCAGGAGATGACCGTATTTACCTATCATGGTGATATTGATACGCTGATGAGTCCGCTTGATTCTATCCGTTATTACAAGAGTTTTCTGCGTAGCGGTTTTATGAGCATGGATCCTAAGACGGGTGCTGTGAAAGCGTATGTGGGTGGATTGGATTATACTCATTTCATGTATGATATGGTGAGTCTGGGACGCCGGCAGGTGGGTTCTACCATCAAGCCATTCCTTTACAGTCTGGCGATGTCTAACGGCTTCCAGCCTTGCGATCTGGCGCCTAACCGTCAGCGGACCTATATGGTGGCAGGTCGTCCGTGGACACCTCGCAATGCCAACCATTCACGTGCCGGACAGATGGTACAACTGAGTTGGGGATTGGCGCAGAGTAGCAACTGGGTGAGTGCTTATCTGATGAGTAAGCTCAATCCGCAGCAGTTCGTACAGATGTTGCGCGACTTCGGCATCAACAGTCCTGATATCCATGCATCCATGAGTCTCTGTCTGGGACCATGTGAGGTAAGTGTCAGCGAGATGGTGAGCGCTTATACCGTATTTGCCAACCACGGCATCCGTACTGCTCCCATGTTTGTGAGCCGTATCGAGGATAATGAAGGTAATACGATTGCAACCTTCCAGCCACGTATGAACGAGGTGATCAGTGCCGATAATGCCATGAAGATGCTCACCATGCTGATGGGCGTTGTGGATAATGGTACGGCAGGAAGACTGCGCTACCGTTATAACCTGGAAGGACAGATTGGCGCCAAGACCGGTACTACCAATAACAACAGCGATGGTTGGTTTATCGGCTTTACTCCACAACTCGTAAGTGGCTGCTGGGTAGGTGGTGAGGAGCGTGATATCCACTTCGATTCCATGAGTATGGGTCAGGGTGCTACCATGGCTTTGCCTATCTGGGCGATATTCATGAAGAAGGTTTATGCCGACCCGTCGCTGGGTATCAGTCCTGCTATCAAGTTCGATTTGCCGGAAGACTACAATCCTTGTTCCCGCAAGGCAGCCGAACAGGATGACTTTGAGGAAGTTGGAGGTGGCAGTATCGACGAAGTTTTCGAATAAAAACCAAGGCATTCGCCATTTTAGCATGTATTTATTTTAAATAGTGCAAAAATGGCGAATGTTATTTGTTTATATGCATTTTTTTTTGTATTTTTGCAGAGTTTTAGAACATGCATAGCCCGAATGATGTTTCTTCGGGTTTTTCAAAATAGAAATAAAATAAAAAATCATTATAATGAACGTTTCATACAAATGGCTTAAAGAATACGTTGATTTCGATTTGACACCACAGGAGACTGCGGACGCGTTGACCTCTTGCGGACTCGAAGTTGACGCTTTGGAAGAAGTTCAGTCTGTCAAGGGCGGACTGAAAGGTCTCTATGTGGGTAAAGTATTGACATGCGAGGAGCATCCTAACAGTGATCACCTCCATGTTACAACCGTTGACTTGGGTAAGGGCGAACCTCAGCAGATTGTCTGTGGTGCTCCTAACGTTGCTGCAGGTCAGAAGGTTATCGTGGCTGATTTGGGCTGCGTGCTTTACGATGGCGACCAGAGTTTTACCATCAAGAAGAGCAAACTCCGCGGTGTAGAGAGTTTGGGTATGATCTGTGCTGAGGATGAGATTGGTGTAGGTACTTCTCACGACGGCATCATCGTACTCCCAGAAGATGCTCCGGTAGGTCAGCCTGCTGCTGAGTATTATCACCTGGAGAGCGACTGGCTCATCGAGATTGATATCACAGCCAACCGTGCTGATGCGCTCGGTCACTGGGGTGTAGCCCGTGACCTGTATGCCTGGTTGAAGCAGAATGGCTACAAGACAAGCTTGCATCGCCCATCTTGCGATGAGTTTGTGGTAGACAACGAGGATCTTCCTATCGATGTTGAAATTCAGAATACTGAGGCTTGCAAACGTTATGCCTGTGTAAGCATCACCGGTTGTGAGGTGAAGGAAAGTCCTAAGTGGTTGCAGGATAAGCTGAACATCATCGGCTTGCGCCCTATCAACAATATCGTGGATATCACCAACTACATCATGATGGCATACGGCCAGCCATTACACTGCTTCGATGCAGACATGGTTACCGGTCATAAGATTGTAGTTCGTACCCAGCCAGAGGGCACCAAGTTTGTTACTCTCGATGGCGAGGAGCATACCTTGGGTGAGCACGACCTGAGCATCTGCAATGCTGAGGAGCCTATGTGTATCGCCGGTATCTTCGGCGGTAAGGGTTCTGGTACTTACGAGACAACCAAGGATGTAGTCTTGGAGAGTGCTTACTTCCATCCTACATGGATCCGCAAGAGCGCTCGCCGTCATGGTTTGAGCACAGATGCCAGCTACCGTTTTGAGCGTGGCGTAGATCCAAACGGACAGATTTATGCATTGAAGCAGGCTGCCATCCTCTGCAAGCAGTTGGCTGGCGGCAAGATTTCCATGCAGATCAAGGATGTATATCCAGAGCCAATGCAGGATTTCCCTGTTCGTCTGAACTATGAGTATGCGCATCGCCTCATCGGTAAGGAGATTGGTGCTGAAACCATCAAGAACATTGCCACATCTCTTGAGATGAAGATTGTGAAGGAGGATGCTGAGGGCATCGACCTCCTGGTTCCTGCTTATCGCGTAGATGTTCAGCGTCCTTGCGACGTAGTAGAGGATATTCTCCGTATCTACGGATATAATAATGTGGAGATTCCAACCCAGTTGAAGAGCTCCCTGACAGTTCAGGGCGATGAGGACAAGGCTTATCACAGCCAGAACCTCGTGGCTGAGCAGCTGGTAGGCGAGGGCTTCATGGAGATACTCAATAACTCTCTGAGCAAGGCTAGCTACTATACCGACTTCGACCTCAACAAGTATCCTAACGAGACAACCGTGAAGGTGATGAACCCATTGAGTGCTGATCTCGGTGTGATGCGCCAGACAATGCTGTTCGGTGGTTTGGAGAGTGTGGTTCGCAACATCAACCATAAGAGCCAGAACCTGAAGTTCTTCGAGGTGGGTAACACCTATATATATAATAAGGAGAAGTGGAGCGAGGAGAGTCCTATCAAGGCTTACTCTCAGGAGGCTCACATGTCACTCTTCATCACCGGTAAGCGCGTAGAGGGCAGTTGGGCTCATGCTGATGAGCAGAGCAACATCTACGAGTTGAAGGCTGTGGTAGAGAATATTCTCCGTCGTGTGGGTATGCCACAGAACAACGTGGTTATCAAGCACAGCGACAATAACATCTTCTCTAAGGGCGTAAGTTACGAGACCCGTGCCGGAAAGGTATTGGTAGAACTGGGTATCCTGAGCCTGAAGTTGAAGAAGGCATTCGATATTGAGCAGGATGTATTCTATGCTGATATCCACTGGGATAACCTGATGAAGGCAGTGAAGAAGGTGAACCTTACTTACACCGACATCAGCAAGTATCCTTCAGTGAGTCGCGACCTTGCATTGCTCGTAGACAAGAATGTAGAGTTCGCTCAGATTGAGCAGATTGCCCGCCAGACAGAGAAGAAACTTCTGAAGAGCGTTGTTCTCTTTGATGTTTACGAGGGTGAGCATTTGCCAGAGGGCAAGAAGAGTTATGCCGTTAACTTCATTCTGCAGGATGAGGAGAAGACTCTGAATGATAAGCAGATAGATGCTATCATGAAGAAGCTCATAGCCAACCTTACAAGCAAGCTCAATGCAGAATTGAGATAACAGAACTTTCGTATAGAGGAAGTTAAGGGAAGTGAGAGGGAAGTGAGAGGGACAAATGTCCTACGTTTTACGCTAGATGACTATTGTCTTTTAACTTCCCGAACGACCGTAGGGAGTGATAACTTCTTTAACTTCTATTAATTCCCTCACTTACGAAACAAGAATAAGATAATATTATAAACAAACGATAAACATTTAAAATTTTATTCCAATGGGAAGAGCATTTGAATATCGTAAAGCTACAAAGCTGAAAAGATGGGGCCACATGGCCAAGACATTTACTAAGTTGGGTAAGCAGATTGCTATTGCTGTGAAGGCAGGCGGTCCAGAACCAGAGAACAACCCATCATTGCGTGCTATCATCGCTAACTGTAAGCGTGAGAACATGCCTAAGGATAACATCGCTCGTGCCATCAAGAACGCTTGTGGCAAGGATACCAGCGATTACAAGGAAGTAACATACGAGGGATATGGCCCTCACGGAGTGGCTGTCTTCGTTGATACTCTGACAGACAACACTACACGTACTGTTGCTGACGTTCGTTCTATCTTCAACAAATTCAGCGGAAACTTGGGTACAACAGGTTCTCTGTCTTTCCTCTTCGACCACAAGGCTGTGTTCACATTCAAGAAGAAGGAAGGTCTGGATATGGATGAGATGATTCTCGACCTGATCGACTACGGCGTAGAAGATGAGTTTGATGAGGATGAGGAGAACAACGAAATCACTATCTATGGTGCTCCTACAAGCTTCGGTGAGATTCAGAAGCACCTGGAGGCTGAGGGTTTCGAAGTAACTGGTGCTGAGTTCACTTACATCCCTAATAATTTGAAGGATGTAACTCCTGAGGAGCGCGAAACTATCGACAAGATGGTTGAGAAGTTGGAAGAGTTTGACGATGTTCAGACTGTATATACCAACATGAAGCCAGAAATTCCTGCAGACGCAGAATAAGCATTATGTTGCAGCAAGACAAACAGGATAAGTTGCAGAAGGTAACTTATCAGACTCATGGCACCTGCTCAAAATACATCTGCATCAGTATAGATGAAGATGGAAATGTGCAGGATGCCCAGTTCATCGGAGGCTGCGATGGCAATACCAAGGGCGTTTGTGCTTTGATTAAAGGCATGAAGGCAAAGGAGGTCATCGCCCGACTGAAGGGTATCACTTGTGGCAATAAGCCTACAAGCTGTCCAGACCAGTTGGCGACAGCTTTGCAGGAAATGGGATATTAATAGTGTTTTAGGCATTGAGTATATTTCAGGCACGGATTACACAGATTACACGGATTTTCTATACGCTTTTTCTATAGCGTCATAAATCCGTGTTATCCGTGTAATCCGTGCCTTTTTCTACTTCTAGTACTCCGTGTCTTTTCTAATACTTGAAGGTATCATCCAGCAACACCTCTTTCGGGTTCTTAGCCGAATGATATACGAAACGGAAGGTGAAATGCTCTTCCTTATATTTCTTCAGACCAGGGTTGTTGTCCAGGGCTTCCTTCTGAATCTTATGGAGTTTATCCTTGTTGGCATCAATCGCCTTCTTATTATCTGCCTTGTTTCTCAAAGAGATATAGTACGTATATATCTTCTTGGTTTTATCAAATGCAGCACTGTCAGTCCTGGCGTCGTTGACGTATGGAGTAGGACAGTATTTTTCAGTATACTCCTTGGCTTCACGAGCCGCTTTGTCCTCCAGACTTTCTGTACAAGAAACGAGCAAAGAAGCAAAAATACCGATGTAAATCAACTTTTTCTTCATGATTTTTCTATATTTTACCTAAAAATCTCTATTATTTTCAATATTTTGTGCAAAGATACGAAAAAAAATACTATCTTTGCACTCTAAAGAGAGAAAATTATATGGAGAATATAAATAAAATAAGAAATTTCTGCATTATTGCACATATAGACCATGGTAAAAGTACCTTGGCAGACCGACTTCTGGAGAAGACTCAGACCATCAAGATTACTGAAGGACAGATGCTTGATGATATGGATTTGGAAAGAGAGCGTGGTATCACAATCAAGAGCCACGCTATCCAAATGGAATATAAGGCAAAGGATGGACAGACCTATATCCTGAATCTTATCGATACTCCGGGACACGTTGACTTCTCATACGAAGTTTCCCGTTCCATCGCTGCTTGCGAGGGAGCACTGCTGGTTGTTGATGCCACTCAAGGCGTTCAGGCACAGACCATTTCAAACCTCTATATGGCTATCGAACACGACCTGGAGATTATTCCGGTAATCAATAAGATAGATATGCCTTCAGCTATGCCTGAAGAGGTAGAAGATGAAATAGTAGACCTAATCGGTTGCAAGCATGAAGATATTCTCCGTGCTTCAGGTAAGACAGGTGAAGGTGTAGAAGATATACTGGAAGCTGTTATTAATCGTGTTCCTGCTCCGGTAGGAGACGAGAAGGCACCGCTTCAGGCTTTGATTTTCGACTCTGTATTCAACTCTTTCCGCGGCATCATCGCCTATTTCAAGATAGAGAATGGCGTGATCCGTAAGGGAGATAAGGTGAAGTTCTTCAATACCGGCATGGAATATGATGCTGATGAAATCGGTGTATTGAAGATGGATATGATTCCACGTCAGGAATTGGGTACCGGTGAGGTAGGTTATATCATCTCGGGTATCAAGAATGCTACCGAGGTAAAGGTGGGTGATACCATTACCCATATCGCCCGTCCTTGCGACAAGGCGATCGCGGGTTTCCAGGAAGTGAAACCTATGGTCTTTGCCGGTGTTTATCCTATCGATCCTAGCGATTACGAGAATCTGCGAGCATCGCTCGAAAAACTGCAGCTCAATGATGCTTCATTGACTTTCTCGCCAGAGAGTTCTGTGGCTTTGGGCTTCGGTTTCCGTTGCGGATTCCTCGGATTGCTCCACATGGAAATCGTACAGGAGAGACTGGACCGTGAGTTTAATATGGATGTCATCACTACCGTACCTAACGTATCTTATATGGTATACGACAAGCAGGGCGGTGTGAAAGAGGTTCACAATCCTTCCGGATTGCCAGACCCAACGCTGATAGACCATATTGAGGAACCATATATCCGGGCAACCATCATTACGGCAACCAATTATATTGGACCAATCATGAAACTCTGTCTGGACAAACGAGGCGAACTCATCAACCAGGAATATGTGAGTGGAAACCGTGTAGAGCTCCACTTCATGTTGCCGTTGGGAGAAATCGTCATCGACTTCTATGACAAGCTGAAGAGTATCTCCAAGGGATATGCTTCGTTCGACTATCATATCGATTCATTCCGTCATTCTGACCTGGTGAAGCTCGATATCCTGTTGAATGGAGAGCCTGTAGATGCATTGAGTACTTTGACTCACCGCGATAACTCTGTGAGCTTCGGCCGCAGAATGTGCGAGAAGTTGAAGGACCTCATACCTCGTCAGCAGTTCGATATTGCTATCCAGGCAGCTATCGGTGCCAAGATTGTGGCACGTGAGACTGTTAAGCAGGTGCGCAAGGATGTTACTGCCAAATGTTATGGTGGTGACGTGAGCCGTAAGCGCAAGTTGCTGGAGAAGCAGAAGAAGGGTAAGAAGCGCATGAAGCAGATTGGTAATGTGGAAGTTCCACAGAAAGCCTTCCTGGCTGTGCTCAAACTCGATTAATGATTTAATAATAAGTATCAAGTAAAAGGAGGTTAAGTATTATGGCAGACTTTAAAGTAATTATCCCTAAGCGTGATATTGCGCGCGAGCTGGCGCGTAAATATAGTACGATGACTCATGATGAGCTCGATGTGATGGAAGATATCCTGGAGCCTATCAAGTATGGCAAGGGCGAGATGATCTTGCCTGAAGGTGAACAGTGCATGGGTATCTCGTACATCGAGAAGGGATTGGTGCGCCAATTTTACTTAAAGAATGGCAAGGAGGTGACCGAACATCTGGGTGTGGATCATTCCATCTTTATGTGCATTGAGAGCCTCTTTAAGGAAGAGCCTACCCGCTTGCAGGTAGAAGCTTTGGAGCCTACTCTGGTGTATATGTTACCGAAGAAGAAGCTGGAGGCGGCTGCTATGCGTAATGTCAATATCCAGATGCTTTATCGTAAAATACTGGAAGAGAGTTTGATTCAGTCTCAGATTCATGCCGATCTGATGCGATTTGAGTCGGCACCTAATAAATATAAGCGCCTGTGCGAAATGAACCCACAGGTGGTTCTGCGTGCTCCGCTCACCTATATCGCAAGTTATCTGCAGATGACTCCGGAAACGCTGTCCAGAATCCGCTCGAATACTTTATTATAATTTATAACTTATAAAAAATGGTGTGACTTCAAAACCGAAGTCACACCATTTTTTTTGTATCTTTTGATTCTATCGAATGAAGTTTTCTTTATTCCATAGATAGATGTTTTCTTTATTCTGCCGTATAGAGGAATCGCTTGATACTCTTCTTAGGAGTCTTTTCAAACTCATCTTCATGTATACGTATTTCTGATACTTTGCTGTAAGCAGGAATCATGGTGTTGAGCTCCTGGCGGTTCTGCTCCATGACATCTGCCAGTTCTTTGGTACCGAGGTTCAGGGTCTGAGCTTCATCATAGTCTGGGTGAACCAGAGCAATGAGCTTGTCGCCCTTCTGTATAACCACGCTTTCCGCTACCAGAGCCAAAGAGTTGAGTTTATCCTCAATCTCCTCAGGGTAGATATTCTGACCGTTTGCGCCGAGCAGCATGTTCTTGCTACGACCCTTGATGAAGACGTTGCCGTCACCATCCATGGTTCCGAGGTCGCCTGTATGATACCATCCGTTCTCGTCGATGGTCTGCTTGGTAGCTTCCTCATTCTTATAGTAACCCAACATTACGTTAGGACCCTTGGCAAGGATTTCACCCGGTACATTCTCAGGATCAGGACTGTCGATGCGGACCATCATGTGGAGGGCAGCCTTACCGCAAGAGCCCGGTACGAAGTTTTTGTAATCCTCGTAGCAGATGATAGGGGCACATTCTGTTGCGCCATATCCCACAGTATATTTGAAACCTACGCTATGGAGGAAACTTTCCACTTCCTGGTTAAAGGCTGCACCACCGATAATCACCTCGTAGAAGTTGCCACCGAAGGCATTGGTTACCTGGTCGCATATCTTCTCCTTCACCTTCTTGCTGATTACAGGCATGTGGAGCAGCATACGCATGCGGTTGTTCTGGATCTTAGGGAATACCTTCTTGCGGATAATCTTCTCGATAACCAGAGGTACAGCTATGATGACGGCTGGCTTGATGCGGCCGAATGCCTCGGCGATGATGGCTGGGCTAGGGATGCGGGTGAGATAGAAGATGTGGCAGCCCTTGATGAATTCGAAGATAAATTCAAACGCCATGCCGTACATGTGGGCCATCGGCAGGATACTGATGATAGAATCTCCCGGCTTAATCTTCTTACCCAGTACGTCCTCAGCAAAATCTGCATTGCCCCAGAGTGCACGGTATGGAACCATTACTCCCTTGGAGAAACCGGTAGTTCCGCTGGTATAGTTGATCATAGCCAACTCATCCGGATTCTGTTCCATATAGTAGTTGACATGGTTTTTGCGGAAGTACTTAGGAAACTTGATACCGAACATCTCGTTGAGGTGTTCGCGCGCATAAGTCAACTTGTCGGTACGTGAAACGACAAGTGAATAATCCGGTATATAGATGATGCCTTCAAGACCTGGCATCTTCGTTGCATCAATCTGTGTAGCTACAACATCACCCACAAAGAGCAGTTTGGCATCGCTGTGGTTTACTATGTTGTGAATCTGGTCTGGCATGAATTCATGCAGGATAGGTACGGCAATGGCACCATAGGTAAGGGTAGCAAGGAATGCTACAGCCCAGTTTGCGCTATTTCGACCGCAAAGTGCTATCTTGTCGCCCTTTACTACACCAGAGTTCTCAAACATGATGTGTAGCTTCTCAATTTTGCGTGCTACATCATGGTACTGCAAGGTTGCTCCCTTGTAGTCTGTCAGAGCATCCATATCCCAATGGTCTACGATGCTCTTTTGGATGAGTGCGTTAAAGCTTGGAATCTCCATATTCTTGTTATTTAACGATTTGCTTTTTTATATTTTTCTCGTACTGAAGTCAGTTTGCTGATGATAGACCTTATCTGCTGATGGTCTGTCAGCAGATAGGGCCTGTCTCTAGATTGCGTTCTGATAGAGGTAACGCTTGATAGACTTCTTGGCTGTCTTTTCAAATTCCTGATTATGAAGTTTGATGCGTGACACCTTTGCGAAGCTAGGTATCTGCATGTTCAGTTCCTTGCGGTTCTGCTCCATGATGTTCTCCAGGTCTTCGTCTGTAAAGCCGAGGTTGTTAACTTCTTCCATATCCGGATGAACCAGAGCTACCAGTTTGTCATTGCTCTGTATTACGATGCTCTCGTTGACCATAGCCATGGAGTTGAGCTTGTCCTCAATCTCTTCCGGATAGATGTTCTGTCCGTTAGGTCCCAGCAGCATGTTCTTGCTTCTGCCTCTTACGAAGATATGTCCGTCGGCGGCCATCGTTGCCAGGTCGCCTGTATGGAACCATCCGTCTTTATCTATTACGGCATCTGTTGCCTCCTGGTTCTTGTAATAGCCCTTCATCACATTGATGCCGCGGCAAACCAGTTCACCGGCTACGTTCTCCGGGTCATCGCTCAAAACCTTTACCTCCATGTGCTTCACGGCAACACCACAGCTTCCTGCCACATAGTTGTCCTGATGGGCAAAGGTGATAAGTGGAGCAGTCTCAGTGGTACCATATCCCATTGCGATAGGGAAACCTACGCTGATGAAGAAGTTCTCTATCTCCTTGTTGAGCGGAGCACCACCCACAACAACCTCGTAAGGACGTTCGCCAAACTTTCTCAATACAAACTCGCGAACCTTCTCCTTGATGCGCTTATTGATGACAGGCATGTTCATCAGCAGTCGTGCACGGTTGGTTTGGATATGTGGGAATACTTCCTTTCTTACAATCTTGTCTACTACAAGCGGTACCGCATAGAGAATGTCTGGCTTGATTTCTGACAACGCCTCTGAGATGAGCGTTGGGCTCGGCAGACGGGTAAGGAAGAAGATATGGTTACCCAATACTATATTGAAGAGAAATTCAGTCATGAGTCCATACATGTGAGCCATCGGAAGGGTAGAAAGGATGTTGCAGTTCTTACCTATATGAGGTTTCACTGAATCGATGAGGTAGTCGAGATTACCCCAAAGTGCTCTGTATGGGAGCATCACACCTTTTGAGAAACCGGTAGTTCCACTGGTATAGTTGATCATTGCCAGTTCTTCAGGATCGTCTACGTGATACTTCACGTGTTCTGGTCTGAAATACTTAGGATATCTGTGTCCGAACATGGCATTGAGGTTCTCGCGCGCATAAGTCAGTTTCTCAGAGCGCGAGATGACAAGCGAATTGTCCGGAAGATAGATGATTCCTTCCAGCGAAGGCATCTCCTCTGGTGTTATCTCTGTAGCTACCACGTCACCTACGAACAGAAGTTTGCTTTCGCTGTGGTTCACGATGTTGTGAATCTGCTCAGGCTTGAATTCGTTCTGTATAGGTACGACAATGGCTCCGTAAGTAATAATGGCCAGGAAGGCTACTGCCCACTGGCTACTATTTCTTCCGCAGACGGCAATCTTGTCGCCCTTCTTTACATCGCTGTTTTCGAACAGGATGTGTAGCTTCTCAATCTTTCTGGCAATATCGTGATATTGGAGGGTTGTGCCCTTGTAATCGGTGAGCGCATACAGATTCCAATTCTTGATAATGCTGTTCTCAATATACGAGTTAAAACTTGGTATTGAATTCATTGCACAATTTACAAAATTTTGTGCAAAGATAATGAAAATAGTGCACACTGCAAAATAAAATGTGCACTATTTTCAAAAACTATATAAAATAATTAGTTTTTTTTCTTTTTAGTTTACATATTGTGGTGTTATAGACTGTATTTTACTCATATCTCATTGATTTGGCTGGATGGATATGAGAAATCAGGTAGCTTGGTGCTACGAGCATGAAGATGCTTATCAGCAGCGTAGCAATGTTCAGGGCTATGATGGCAAGCCAGTTGAATTCTACCGGAACGGTACTTACATAATAGGTCTGTGCATCGAGTTTGATGATGCCTGTAAAGTACTGGAGGGTAAGAATGCCGAGGGCGATGATGTTGCCCAGAAGCATACCCTTGCCGATGATGAAGACGGCAAACCACAGGAAGGTGTGGCGGATGGTCTTGTTGCGGGCACCCAATGCCTTCATTACGCCTATCATGGAGGTGCGTTCCAGAATGATGATGAGCAGACCGCTGATCATGGTGACGCCGGCTACTATCAGCATCAGACCGAGAATAATCCAGACATTCAGATCCATCAGGCTCAGCCATTGGAAGATGTTTGGATTCAGGTCCTTGATGGTAGAACTGCTGTAGGTTTCTCCATAGTGATCTACCGTGCGGTTCACCTTATTAATAATATAATCTTCAGTCTCGTTGAGCTTGTTGAAGTCGTTTACTGTCAGTTCTGCACCGCTCGCCTGGTCTTCTTCCCATCCGTTCAGCTTCACGGCAGTATAGAGGTCGGTATATACCATTACCTCATCATACTTCTTCAGGTTGGTCTGATAGATACCCTTGATGGTGAAGCGGCGCATACGCACTGCGTTGTCATCAAAGAAGTAGGCAAAGATGCGTTCTCCCGTCTTCAGCTTCAGCTTATCAGCCATCAGCTGTGAGATGAGAATCTGGTTATGGCTCGCTTTGTCATCAAACTTAGGGATGCTGCCTTCGATCATGTTCTGATGGATAAAGGTAGAATCGAAATCAGGTCCTACACCTTTGAACATGACGCCCAGGAAATCGCTGTCCGTCTTCAGGATTCCCTCTTTCATGGCAAATTTCTGCACATGTTTTACGCCAGGTATCTTTTTCAGTACGTTGACCATCGAGTCGTTCATGACCACCGGATACTGGTTTTGCTGCTGCAGCGTCATGAAGTCGGCCACCTGTATATGGCTTCCGAATCCTATTACCTTGTCGCGTATGGTATGCTTGAATCCGAGCACTACGCATACCGACATAATCATAATGGCGAGTCCGATAGCAACACCTGCAGTGGCTATATGAATAGCAGGGCGAGAAACTTTATGTTTATCGCCCTGATCGCTATATAATCTCTTTGCTATAAATAGAGGAAAATTCATTTCATTTGTAATGTTAAATGTTAAGTGTTAAATGTTAAATTCATCTTCGTGTCCGTTAGGCAACTTAACATTTAACATTTAACACTTAACATTGTTAATAATCAAAGTCCTTCGTCTTCCACTCTTCCCGGATAAGCCTCAAGTGCCTTACCCAGAACCACCAGAGCACGCTCCAGATCGTGTTTCTTCAAGACGTAAGCTACACGAACCTGATTGTGACCGGCTCCCGGAGTCGTATAGAAACCGGAGGCTGGAGCCATCATGATGGTTTCGCCCTCGTAGTTGAATTCCTCCAGACACCAGCGGCAGAACTTTTCTGAATCATCGATAGGCAGTTTGGCTACGGTATAGAAGGCTCCCATAGGAATAGGAGAGTATACGCCCGGAATACGGTTCAAACCGTCTATCAGGCACTTACGGCGCTCTACATACTCATCGTATACATCGCGGTAGTACTCTTCAGGAGCATCCAGAGAAGCTTCGGCTACAATCTGACCGATCAGTGGAGGAGAGAGACGGGCCTGGCAGAACTTCATCACCGCCTTGCGGATTTCAGCATTCTTGGTGATGAGGGCACCCACACGGATACCGCACTCACTGTAACGCTTCGAAACAGAATCGATGAGAACCGTGTTCTGCTCGATGCCTTCCAGGTGCATCGCACTGATATAAGGACTGCCGGTATAGATATACTCACGGTAAACCTCATCAGAGAAGAGATAGAGGTCGTACTTCTTCACCAGGTCACGAATCTGATTCATCTCTCTGCGGGTATAGAGATAGCCCGTAGGGTTGTTAGGGTTGCAGATCAGGATGGCACGGGTGCGCTCATTGATCAGCTCCTCAAACTTCTCTACCTTAGGCAGGGAGAAACCTTCTTCTATCGTTGTGGCGATGGTACGGATCTTGGCACCCGCCGAGATGGCAAACGCCATATAGTTAGCGTAAGCAGGTTCTGGTACGATAATCTCGTCGCCAGGGTTGAGGCAGCTCATGAAAGAGAAGAGTACAGCCTCAGAACCTCCCGATGTAATGATGATATCATCGGCAGTTACGTTGATGTTGAATTTCTTATAGTAATCTACAAGCTTCTCGCGATAGCTGAGATAGCCCTGACTTGGAGAATACTCCAAGACCGTGCGGTCTATATGCTTCAAGGCATCTAGGCCACATTGAGGAGTTGGAAGGTCAGGCTGACCGATGTTGAGGTGATATACCTTTACTCCACGTTTTTTTGCTGCGGCAGCCAGAGGAGCCAACTTTCTGATAGGTGACTCTGGCATTTCAAGACCGCGTACAGATATTTCTGGCATCTTAAAATATTGTTTCTTTCTATTAATTATCCGTGTCGAAAATTGAATTCTATGACCTTCTGGTCTTTTCAATTTACGCTATTCGGCTGCAAAGATAAGAAAATTAGATGAGAATTGAGAATAACTTTCGGTTAAATTTTATTTTTTGATTAAAAACTCTTTAAATATGTCGCTCTTTGCTTTCTTTTTTATAACTTTGCACTTAATTTCAAGAATTGTTATAAGATTATACGAATTAATTAAAATAAGTAAGAAGAAAAATATGAGAAGTAGAACAAGTACATGGTTTGAGACCAAAGTGAAATATCAGAAGACAATGGAGGATGGTTCAGAAAAGGTTGTTTCTGAAGCATACGTAGTAGATGCTTTGAGCTTTACCGAGGCTGAGAGCGCCATCATCGATGAGATGTCGGTTTATGTAAGCGGCGAGTTGAAGGTGAGCGGTATCGGTAAGGCTGGCTACGGCGAAATCTTCTTCAGCGATGTGGATGATGATGATAAGTGGTATAAGGCTAAACTCCAGTTCATCACGATTGATGAGAAGAGTGAGAAGGAGAAGCGCAGCAATGTTACCTATCTTGTTCAGGCTAAGTCTCTCGCCCGTGCCCTCCGTTATATTGATGAGGTGATGGGCAAGACCATGATAGATTATGATGTGGTTGGTTTGAACGAAACCAAACTGATGGATGTATTCGAGCACCATGCTCCTAACGAGAAGAAAGAGGAGAAGAATGATGTGCCTGAATACGAGGAGAAATAATTCAACACTCAACATTCAACATTCAAGATATGGACTATGATGTAAAAGGAAATCTCCATGAGGTGCTGGGCAGCTTGCCTGCCGGTGTCCGTCTCGTTGCCATCAGCAAGTTCCATCCCAACGAGTATATCGAGGAGGCTTATGCTGAAGGACAGCGTATCTTCGGCGAGAGTCATGAGCAGGAACTCGCCAAGAAGGTGGCTTCGCTTCCTGAGGACATTGAGTGGCATTTCATCGGTCATCTGCAGACCAATAAGGTGAAGTATATCGCACCTTATATCTCGATGATTGAATCGGTAGACAGTCTGAAACTTCTCAAGGAGATTGAGAAGCAGGCTGCCAAGCACGATCGTGTGGTGAAGGTTCTTCTGGAACTTCATCTGGCTGAGGAAGATACCAAATCGGGTCTATCTCTTGATGCTTGCCGCGAACTCCTGGAGGCAGGAGAATGGCGGGAGATGAAGCATGTGCAGATTTGTGGCATCATGATGATGGCTTCTAATACAGACGATGAGCAGCAGATTGCTCAGGAGTTTGATGAGGCTGCCCGGTTCTTTGATGAGATAAAGGCCAGATACTTTGCTGATGATGATGCTTTCTGCGAGCGTAGCTGGGGTATGAGTAACGATTATCATATTGCCGTCAAGCACGGCAGCACGATGGTTCGTGTAGGTACCACCATCTTCGGTCCTAGAATATATTAAAAAGCAAGGGAATTTATAAATTAGGCACGGATTACGCGGATTACACGGATTTATGGCGCTAATGCCAATAAACCATATTTATGGTTTTGTAAAAATCTGTGTAATCCGTGTAATCCGTGCCTTATCTTTCGTTTAGAATATTATCTTCTGTCCCTTGCTGGTGATATAAATCTTGCCCTTTTGTGGAACGGAAACCTTTCTGCCTTCCAGATCAAAATAGACTGTCGGTCTGTCTTTACCGATGATGACCGAAGAGATTCCGGTAGGAGAGAAGTTCTTGAGATAATCGAAGGTAACCAGACCGGTTGCTTCATCCTTTGTGATGTTGTAGAGCGGATGACTCGTATCAACACTTTTGTTCAGGGTGATACTGGTCAGACTGTTCACCTCATACTCTGTAGCAGAGCCCTCCTTGTAGGTCGGGAACGGGTCGTTCTGAAGACTTGTTATAATATCAACATCGCTGACGCCCTTGTTATAGCTGTTGTATACCATTCCGTCTGCAGGAACAATCATGACCCTTGGCTTACCTGTCGTGTTGTTGGGATTATCCCCCATGTTAACCGAAGTCTTGTCATCGTAGTCGATGCGCCATACCAGCAATCCGTAACCAAAAGCCTCCTTGTACCATCCCTCGTTTCTGATATTCTGCAGCAGCAGGTATTCGCCCTGGCTGTTGGCTATAATCTTGTATGCATCCGAAGCCTTGTCGTATGGTTCCAGTGTTATCTGCTTCGCCTCTGTATCAGAAAGGAGGGTAGGCTGTTTCCATCCTACGATGCTCTTCTCCCATGGTGAATAAGGGATAGGCTGATAGCCGTTAGCCTGATAATTGCCCGTATCCATAACGTCCCAAGATTCAGGACTCTGGTTATGGTTTGTGAGGCTGTTGGTAGGATAGATGTCAGGCAAACCGAGGGTATGCGAAAATTCATGGCAGAAGAGACCGATACCATTGATGTAGTATTTGCCGTCTTGGGTATCTGCAGGCTTATTGTTCAGCTCGTTGTTAATGCCGAACCGGCATACTATTTTTCCGTCATAGGTTCCCAGTCCTCCTACGGTACCCGATTTCGGCCAGAGATAATCGCCTGAATTACCTACGATACTTTCAGAATAGCCGGCATAAATCACATATACGAGGTCTACATATCCGTCGCCATCGCTGTCGTAATCGGCAAAGTTTACCTTCTTGTCTACCTGCTGGCAGGCTTCCTTAATCATCTGAGGATAGTTGGTGTCACTTCCGTTGTCACGTCCGTTCTTGCCATAATAAGCTGAATACTGGCTTACCGTAACAGGATCCACTACGTCAAACTGTGGTATAAACTGGTTATCGCTCATATCAGCGAAATACTGCTGTACGCTGCCGTAGTTCTGGCAGTATTTCTCGTTGGTGATAAACACTTCTTTATCAGCCGCAGGCATAGCTTCTCCCTTCTTTCCGTTGAGGTAATGGTTGAATGTTGCAACCGGATCCTTACTCTTGAACTTCACATCCTGAAACTGCACCAGGAGTACCAATGCCTTCGGACTTCCCTTATGAGGGAAATAGCTAGGTCTCACGGTTCCTATTGCGGAAGCTCTTGTAAGATTCTCTGAAGAGAAAGCACGGGTCTTTCGGGTGTTCAGCTCTTCGGCAGTTATCTTTTCGTATTTTCCGTCTTGGGTTTCCCGCAGGGGCGTACCGTCCAGCAGCATGTAGTAGTGGAAGGTTTCGTCGCCATGCAGGGTAGCACATGCTACGGTTCCATCAGCCAGCATAATCTTGGCGATGCCCGGTTTAGCCTTTACGGCATAGAGATTGGCGATACCCAGGAAGGCGAGCGCCAGAGAGATGATTGTCTTCTTCATAAACAGTTAGGATAGATGGGGATTATTTATAAAAGTATTGTCCTTTCTTCTGAGTCTGGCGTCCAAACTCGATGGCGTGATGCGGACAATGGTGATAGCAGGTAAAGCAGGTGAGGCAATCCTTGTGATGCAGCCATTCCGGATATTCTCCATGACCGCCCTTGATATCGCCTACAGGACAGACGTTGGCACAGATGCCACACTTCACGCACTTGTCTTTCTCCACATGAAACCGCTTGTCGGTGATGAGCACATTCTCAAAGAATCCGCCCACAACCTTGGTGAAGAACCAGGGGATAGGACCTTTTACCAGACGGTTCACGCCCTCTTTCCTGTCGAATATCTCTTCGCAGATAACCGCCAGTTCCTGTGCCGATTTCGATTTCTTACGAACTTCGCGCTCCTTCGGATCAACATCCATGAAAGGAAGTCCCACATAAGATTCCGGCATGATGAGCGAGTAGGAAGCAGAAACCTCCGTGATGCCCAATGCCTGAAGCGATGCATTCTGCGCAATCGTATCGTTGAGGTTTTCGATGGTGAGTCCGATGCTGTCGCCTGCAGTACAGACGCAATAGGCGAAAGGATGTTTTCTGAACGTCTCCTTATCTTCTGCATTAGCATCAGGAGTTTCTCTCCGTATCTTCATCTTCCTGATAAACTCCCTTACAAGGCGTGGAACTCTCCAGCCATGTACGGGGAAAACGAATCCGAGCCGTTCATCCTCTTTCAGAATAAACGGCTCGGCTATATTGTGGCTTGAATCATCCTCCCGCATGTAAGGGGCGATAGGAATCAAGTCTTCGTGTGTAGCCGCAGCCAGTCTGGTTGCTGCCCACTTGGTATTTCCTGTTCCGGAGAAATAGAAAACCATGCTTACTTTTAAATATGTATTGAGCTAGATTATTTCTTTTCTGTCATAACACCTTCTATATAGAGACGTGACATTTCTACATTGCCGTTAGAACGGACGGTGATGCTCTTCTTGAAATGACCAGGGAACATGCCCTTGCCGTTATAGGTAACACTAATCTGTCCCTTCTCGCCTGGAGCGATAGGCTTCTTGGTATAAGAAGGTATGGTACAGCCGCAGCTGGCAATAGCCTGGTTGATAATCAAAGGCTTGTTGCCCACATTGGTGAAGGTAAAGGTAGCCTTCTGTACCGGGTTTGACTCTTCGAACGAACCGAAGTTGTGTATCAGTTTGTCGAACTTAATCTCTGCCTGAGCAGATGCAGTAGCTACAAGAGCCACCAGCATAGTGAGTGTCAATATGATTCTTTTCATCTTCATATCCTTTCTTCTTTTTTATATTTTCTCTTTAATTTGTTTCTTATTTTTATATAATTCGATGCAAAAGTACATATAAAGTTTAGTATTACGTTACTTTTTTACATTATTTAACCGAACTTTCGCAAGTTTTGTCCTACACGCCCTGAAGGGGCAGAAGCTCCTAGCCCAGGGCATCGCCCTGGGTAATTACGGACGCAACCCTGTCGCCCTGAAAGGGCAAAAGCTTTAAAATACCGGGCAATAAACAAAGCTTTTGCCCTTTCTAACGCTTTCTGAAATAAAGGAGACAAAAATCCCCCAACCTTAATCACTTAAGATTGGGGGAGAGCGTAGAAAAAATAATAAAGTATGAACAATATCAACTGAATAGAGGGCTAAATGTGGAAATTGATTTCATTCAGCCAAGCCTGAACACTGAAGCAGGGACAGGACTTGTGGACGTTCGGGAGATCACGATGACCTAGAATCTCGGCTTCGGGATAGTCTACGCACAGACTCGTCAGGAGATTCTGGAGCGACTGCTTCTGAGCCTTCGTACGGGTATCTGCCGGATTGCCGTCGGCGTCGAGACCGCCTTCGTAACAGATGCCGATACTGTGTGCATTGAAATGGCGGGCGTGGGCACCTATTTCTGACTCGGGACGTCCGGGGTAGATGACGCCGTCTTTCGTGATGTAATAGTGATAACCGATGCTGCGGAAACCACGGGCTAAATGACAGGCTTCGAGCTTTTCGAAGGTGAAGTCCTGCGTGACGCGGGTGGCTGAACAGTGAATGACAATAAGTGATATTTTTCTTGTGTTTTTCATAGTGCTGAATCTTTAAAGGGTTGATACTATTGGCAGCTCTGCACACAAAAGGCAGAGGCTACGGCGGTGAGAACGGTAATGACGAAATTCAGAATTTTCTTGAGTGTTTCTCTTTTCATTTTCATTTGATTTTTAAGGTTAATAAATGGATTGGGGGCTCGGATTTCCTATATCCGGGCGATACTGGAGAAGGAAGGCTGACAGGATGAGCAGATGGGCTTGATAGCGCGTGTTTCAATGATGCTTGCTATATTGATGAATAGCCGGGGGTGCTATAGCCGAATCCCGGACTGCATCCTGTCTAAAACCTTCTTTCTTCATCTACTGGCGAGGGGGTTACTCCAGGCCGTCGCCACCATCAGAGCCGCTGCTCTCGGTATTGCCTGATCCGCCAGTCTGGGTTGAGTCGCCACCCTGGTTTGTGCCGCCACCCTGGGTGGTATCGCCTGTGTTATCCTTACCGCCGTCTGGTGGAGTAACATCTCCTGTTACGGCTGTAGCCTTCTTCAGGGTTGCATCGAGGTTCAGGCTGTTTGCCTTGAACTCACCGGTGCCACGGGCACGGAGCTTCAGTCCGGCAATGTTCTTGGTGATGCTGAACTCCTTCTCGGAGGCAGCACCTTCCTTGTTTTTGATGCCGATGCTGAAGATGGCGAGGTCGGGAATCTTCACGGCGATACCCTGCAGAACCAGTTCTCTTACGCAGCTCACCATGTCGGTGAGCATACCCTTGATGGCTCCCTTTGAGAACGGGGTGTTGTGACTTTCCATGTGCTCTGCGAGTTCATCAAGACCATAGGTCTGGGTGACTACAGGGTAGGCGAAAAACTTGCCGTAAGCGGCGCTCAACTTCTCGTTGACATACTTCTTCAATGTGTACAGAATCATAGTGTCTTCATTTTAAGGTTAATAAATTGTGTTTGTGTAGTAGGGGGCGCTGCGCATTGCCTCTTGGTGGTATGAGATGTTATCTCTGAACCACAATGCAAAGATACGAAATCGGTGAGGGGTCAACTCACAGTTGCTCATACTTGCTCATGCTTTATCATACTTTTTCATAGATTCTTTTTTTCTGGAGTTTATAAGCCCATTATAATGAATCATCATTTGCTTGAATCTTACAAAAACAAGTAGGTCGGCAAAAGCTATGGATGGTGGTCTCCTTACCGCACTTTTAATGGGTGATGTGCAATATAATAACAGTTTTTTGTAACTACTCATGCCCATAGGGGTGCTGAGTAGTTACCTGCATAATACAATAAGTTAAATATTGCAAACATTTATTTCTTTTCTTGCGAAAAGTTCTCTGTATCGAGAACTTTTCGCTATTTTTGCAGCAAAAATAAACGATTATGAAGATATTAAAGTTCAAATTGCTGAAAGATTTTGCAAGGAAACATCCTGATGCAGCAGATCCGCTCATGCGCTGGGCTGAGTTTGTTGAAAAGACAGAATGGAAAAGCCATGCAGAATTAAAGCAAGCATTTCCTTCGGCAGATTATGTCGGGAATGACAGATATGTCTTCAACATATCAGGCAATAAATTTAGGCTTGTAACTATCGTTGTGTTCTTTCAAGGATTTCTACATATTAGATTTGTTGGAACTCATGCTGAATATGACAAGATTAAGGATATCAAAAATATATAACTATGACTATTAAAGACGAAAAAACATATAATGAAATTGAAGAGCGAATGGAGGCTCTGCTTGCAAAGGGCACCCAATTGGGCGGCATGGACTTTCTCAGCGAAGTAGAAAAGGAAGAATTAAAGGTTCTCAGCGAAGCTGCTTACGATTGGGAATGCGAAGTTGATCCCCATCCATGGCGAGTTAAGCCTTCACTCATAGCTGCCATCAAAGTTGCTTTTCGCCAAAAAGGCTACAAGCAAAAGGAGGCTGCAAAAGCTATAGGCGTGTCAACAACCGCATTAAGTGATATTCTCCATGGACGTCGTGCAATTAATTTTGATGTTGCAAGAAACATATACCACAACCTCGGCGTTCCTGCCAATGTTGTATTGGGATAGTTTAATGGGAAAATCATATTGTTTTGTTAAACCAGATACATCTGAAATAGTCTGTGCATTTACAGTTGCTAATTCGAGTGTAAAAGTAGATTCACTTCCTTCAAACCTTCGGAATAAGCTTAATAGAAAGATTCCGAATGCCAAGCGAAGACCGCAGTATCCAGCAGTGTTGGTTGGACAGTTGGCAGTAAGCGATTTATTCAGTGGGAATAATCGGAATACCGATAAACAGCCACTCAAATAAAGATGAATTAATTTAAACTCAATAAGTTAGGGGATTCGTTGACGTAAATCATTGATTGTCAACAAATCCCCTTTCTTGTACATTTTAACCAAAACCGTCCCCGATTCCGTCCCTGCTTATCCCCGATAGGATAGCTATCCGATAGAGTTGAAATCCAATAGCTTGGCAATCTGTTCGGGTGTCGCCTTCACGTATTTGTAAAACGTTCTCTCGTTTGTGTGTCCTGTCAATTGCATAATTGCGTATGTTGGTTTGCCTGCGAGAAACATATTGCTTGCAAAACTTCGTCGAGCTGTATGAAAGCCTATCAAATCATACTTTTTGAACTTGTAGGTTTCTACTTTACCTCCTCTATTTTCTGTTTTGGCAGTAATCTCATTTACACCTGCTACCTCTAAAAGAGAAAGGATAACCACCTGCCATATTTGAAAGACGGGCATTTATACCGTCTATTATGTCACTTGTTTTGGCAAATGAGCAACAGCGAACCTGTGTAGCATCATACTTCTCTACACATCCGAGTGAATTGATAAGAGCGTTAAGTGTTGAGCGGTTTGAACCGCACAAATTTGATGATAAAATATTCATAATCAGAATTTTATTAGCGTTATTGCTAATCGCATGCTCGCCACCGCTATTCTGAACCGGTTGGCACTGAATTAAATCAGTTCGTTATGCTTAAATGAATTTACGATGTCATGTATAGACACGACAAAAAGGGGCATATAGGCAAAATGCCGATATGCCAATTGGGTTCACCATTATTAAAATGATGAACTGAGATAAATGTTTCTAAACTTGATTTGATTTCTTTTCATAAATGATTTTATTTAAAAGTTTATACTTTTCATGTCGATGCTCCACCGTGGCTGTTCTGCTCGGTTGGCATCACCTTGTACACAAGGCTACTCTTGACATTTTCGGCTGCAAAGTTAATATGTTTGTTGAAAAAAAACGAAAAAACTGTGTTAAGAATGCTTAACGAATGATAGTTTGGGAAAAAGCTAAATAGCATTTTCGTGATTTCATTTGTATTGACAAAACAAAAGAGGCTGCCAGAAGCAGCCTCCATTATATATATTCCTTTTGATGGTTTTTATCAGTAATATTCAATGGCTCTTATAACTTCTCGTCCATCTTTGAATATCCTTTTTGTCCAATTGTTATGAGAATCTCTTTTCTCGCTAATGACATCACCGTATGATGGCATGTCGTCAATCTCAAATCCATTTGTATCGTACCTTATAATAGACGTTTTGTTGTATGGGTCAACAAGAGAGGATAAAATTCGTTTTTCCTTAATGATACCATTGGGGTAAAAATACAAAGTCATTACAATTTCTTCCCTTCCATATTTGTTTTTTTCAATTAAGTCAACAGTTGTCTTGTCTGCCTTTCTATATTGAAAAGAACTGCCTCCGAGATAGCCACTTGAAGAGATTAGTTTTCCATTATCATAGTGGAAAGTTATATCGCCTACATAAGGGGCTTCATACGAAAATTTGGTAAGCATCCCATTCTCGTCATATTCAAACTCGTAGGATTCGTCTCCATGTCCCATACCGTTAGGGTCATCATTCTTATTGTAGCTACTACAACCTATTTTCTTTATTTTTCCATTTAGTTTTTGTCTTTTTAAGTCTGATATTTCATTGTATTTCAACTCTGTATCTGCTTCGCTTTTGTTTTGTTGTATCATATTCTCCGCTCTTACATGTTGATGTTGAAAGATTTTGTCGTTAAAATTGAGTGATGGAATGGTATTTTGGGGTAAGGTGTTGTTTGCTTCAATGTCATTGGTATAGTTGGTGTTTTCAACATACATATCATCATTACTTTTGTTTTGACTCACATTTTTCGCCCCTATTTTTTTTGTACTATCTTTCACCTTTTTGCCTTCTCGGTCAATCTCCCAAACTTTATCTTTGCGATATACTTTACAAGTGCCATTTAGAAAATTATCCACTCTGTCATATTCCTTTGGCTTGATAGCAACATTACCCAATTTGTCAATGAATAGGTATTTTCCATTATCGTTGACAACTGCTGCCAATCCCTCTGAATAGTCATGTGCTTGTGGGTAAATGAAAGGCACTGTTTCTTTTCCATATTCATTGAGAAAACCATACTTATCACCAACTTTAGCCACTAACATATTATCAGAATACATACCCAACGAATCGTATTTCACAGGTATGAAATCTTCACCATTTGCTTTCAGCATACCCACCTTGCCGTTGTTACGTACATACATATTCGATTGGAATGCCATGCTTGGCATCTTCTGCTCTGACAAAGTGCTACCATCTATTTCTACATTATCATATATGGCTAATTGGATTGTCTTGTTGCTTGTGTCGATGATACCCCATTTGCCATTTACTTTATAGAAAGCCTTATTTGATTTGATAGGAGAGAGGTGTTCATACATACAAGGGATGATAGTCTCGAATGTAGACCCGCTTATAAGTCCTGTCAATCCGTTACGCACAATGTATATGTAGTCTGTAGATGGGCAGTCTGTGTATGATAGCTCTATTGAATTGTATTCAGTCAAGATATATGCTTTATCTATGTCACATGGTTGCAACTCTTTGCCATCATCGTTGTAAATACCAAGCTTGCCGTCCTTTTCTACCCATACGATGCTATTGCCGTTACTTGTGTGGCAAGGGTTGCCAACTTTGGAATATTCAAAAGGGATAATGATTTTGTTTTGGCCATCAATCATACCTTTCTTTCCTTTCAGCGTGGCATGGATATGAGAGTCTGTGGAATAATCCCCCAGACTCTCATATATGCAAGGTATCAAAGTTGTTACGTTACTTGTCGTATTTAATTGCACATAACCATATTTTCCACTCTTGCTTGTTCGCCAAATGTTGTTCCCGGTATTGGTGAGGTTGTTATATTCACACGACAAAAGTGTGCTATTGGTAGAGTTGACAAGTCCCCATTTTCCCTTCTTCTTGCATTTATACACATTGTCTTCGTATGTGCTACCTTCTTTGATGAGTTCTAATTGCTCGTATTCCTTAGGTATATATACGATACCTCCGTCATTTACTACGCCATACACATGCAACAATACAGGATCTCCATTATTTGATAATACAATTTCTTCATCACTAACTATATATAAGCCATTATGACAGCTTCCTGTGATAGAATATTTCGATAACGGATTCTTTTCAGTCTCCGCCTTTCTTGCGAGGTCGGCAATGGATTGGGCATGGCTGACTATTGGGAGCAATGCCAATATGATGATGTAGAATGCTCTTCTCATAACGAAAGAATGTTTAATAATAATATGTGTCGCCGTTGTTATTGTCAACAAGTCTGTTATCGTCTCTTACCACTGTTATGGATATTGAAGGACGTGCCGTAATCATTCCTTTGTTTGGTGATATTTTGCGGAATACGGGCTTAGATGTTGAAATTTTATTGTCGTTTGCATACACGGCTTCGTCGGTAATTCTAAGTGTAATGCCATTATATGAATAGCTGTTACCTACAACGTAATCCATAACATCAATGTTTGACTTAAAGCCGATTTCTTCCTCTTCTATCTGTTCTTTATCATTGTAATCGTTACTTGGTATGATTGTGTCTGCTGTGGCTACATCATTTGTAGTGGAAACTTTAGCAGCAGTGTCTGACATCACAGTATCAATAGGGATGGACTCCGTTGTCAGTGTGTCAGATGGTGTGACAAAATCTGTATTTTGATTTTCGTTTGCAAAAAACATGTAGCCACCAAAACCAATTGCGATAACTGCAAGTACAATAACCAAAGCGACCAATCCTTTATTTGGTTTATCTTCTTCGTCGGTGTCTTGTATGGTTGTTACTTCGTTATCATTGCTATTGAGTTTTTCTGTCGTTGAAACAGTTTTTGTATTTATAGCAGAAGCCTCTTCATTAACAGAGGTGTCTTCTGCTTTGGAAGTCTCCTCTTTTGCAGAAGACTCTTTTGGGCAACCACAGTGAGGACAGAATTCTGCTCTATCACTCATCACATGACCGCAACTTTTACATTTAATCAGTGCCATAATCTTATTTTTTATCAACTAACTTAAGAAATATATGGTCATCACCAGATGAGTAAAATGCCAAATTTCCTTTAAACGAAATGAAATAAGGAGCATCTTCATATATTCCTGTTCCTTCTTTTCCCTTTAAAGCAACACAGAATAATCCTTTTTGTGGTTCATAAACACCATAAATTCTCCACCTTACGCTTAAAGACCAATTCTTTGGATCATCATAATTCCTTGTGTTCATTGCTGAGTATTCATCAACATTGTCACCATAAATTACAAACTTATACCACAGCCCTGTATAAGGTTCACGCTCTACTGTTTCCCATGTAGTACCATTAATTCTTGACTTCACCTCATTACGAGAACTTATTTCGTGCCATGTCAAATCATTGCTGTTTTTATTGGATTCTGTATTTGTAGTTTCTTCTGTTTTAACAGGTTTTACATGAGGTTTGATTGCTGCCATTTTGCTTTTTGTAGTGTCAGAAGAAACTGTATTTGTTGTAGAATCATTTTTAGCAATGGTACGTTCTCCTTGTCTCCAATATATATATGTTTCACCAACTATTATAGTCGTCAAAATAATGGCAATTATTGTAAGAACGATATTATTTTTATTCATAATCAACTATTATTTCATTGCATTCCAATATCTCTTGTTTATTCTTCGCCAAGTTCTATGTATGCTTGGCCAATAGCGGTGGAGTGCTTTGCCCATTCCGCAACAGTCAAGAATTATAAAGTAAATGATTACAGCATAGAACGTTATTACAGTAAAACCACCAAGCACGATTAATCCACCTGTACTATTATTATTTGCCATTCCAAATCCCATAAGGGCGAATATTAGGGCAAACATTAGATACGCAATAAATACAACAATACCCTTGAAGAATGCCCATAATGCAGCATATAGAAACGTCTTGAATATCAAGTTGAAGAAATAGAAGATGTTGTTGATTACAGCATACTCTTCCTTCTCGCTTTCATTCTTGCAGGTGAGATACCATGGACCAAACAGCCATCCCAAGAATGGATGTTCTTTCTCGAAAGCCTTGCGAGGATAGTTTCTCAAAGGCCAAGGGTCTGTGAATAACCATGCAGATGGTGAGATAGGAGAAAATTGACCATTCTCGTTGAAATCTTCATCATCGTCTGTTGGGGTCGTCTCCTGTACTTGCTCCTCTTGCTTTGGCTTCCAATTATCATTAGGACAACCACAGTTAGGGCATGACTGCAAATCTTCACAATATGTTTCTCCGCAATCAGGACATTTTACTTGGTTCATAGTCTGTATTGTTTAATGGTAAAGTTCTGTAGTCCTTGTTTTCAAAGACCACAGAACTATTGATTAATGATTTATCTTGCAAAATTGAAATCAACGGTTGCTGTTCCGTTGAATGTATAGGAATACTCGCCACCTGCCATTTTGAGGTTGTCGAATTTGATAGTCATATCATCTTTGCTCTTGTTGATTGATACAACTTTGGCTGAACCGCTCTTGTAGGTAAGGGTAGTGTAGCAAGCATCTGATTCATCCTGTGCCATCAGCTCCAATGCCTTCTTAGAGAAATCATCACCTACTTTAGGCTCTGTTGAATCCGTGTAAGAGAATTGATAAAACCAACTGTCCTTAGTGTTGCCAACTTGATTAAATACCCCTACAGTAAATTCACCTTTACCTGCTTCCGCATCGAAACTTCCCTCTTGAACAACATATGTGTCAAGTTCGTAACTCTTACCATTGATTTGAATTGTGTTTGATGAAGAAGGATTATCATCATCGTCACTTCCGCAACTGATTAGTGCAAATGGCATCAAAGCGAGCAATGCCAACATCAACAACTTAAAATGCTTTTTCATTTTGCTTCATTTGACGCACCTTCAGCCCAAACAGTGCTGTTAGTAATTTGATGTTGTTAGGGAGCATAAAAAGAAAAGTGAGGCTTTATTGCTCCTTCTCCCTCTGTGTGACGGCTTGGACTCCGTTGGTTTATGGAAAAAGGAGAATAAGCCCCACCTGTACGTATCTCGTCTTTGTATACGAATACACGCCAAGTAGAGGCATATTCTCACTACACTCCAATAAACCATTCTGCGAAAGTGTCCAAGTTTCACACGGAGGAGTATGGCGAAATACGCTTCTCTAAATATGTCCGTCAATATAGCCTATTTGGGCAATATGACACTGCAAAGGTAACTAAAAATATTGAGACTAAAGAATTTCTCTTCATGAATTTGCTGTTTTGTGTTTGTATTTAGAATAATTTCACTTTACCAGTGCAATCTATACAGCATCTGTGTGAAAATAACCTTTTAGATTTGATTGATACATTTAGGATAGCGTATCAATACCTGTTAGAAAGATTAAATTGATACACTTGATTGTTTGATACAGTTGGATGGTTTTTCCATTTTCAACAATAACATAAAAGTAGAAGAACATAGACGTTATCATTTGAAAATGGAAAATCAGATTAGTTATTCTATTGGCTTTTTGTAAGGCCTTCTCGGAATGTTATTCCTGTCACAAAACTCATATAATCTACTCAAGCCTATTTTTATTCCATTTGCTTTGAGCATAGCAAGATTATCTTTCACAGACAGACTGCAATCATAGAGGTTGCCAATCTCTTCGTCCTTCAACTTGCGCCTGACGATTCCAACCATCGACTTGGGTTTGATGCCTCTTTCAGAACAATACAGTTTATCTACTTTGAACTTACTCGGCTTACGCTTCGTCTTTATGTTTATCTTTTCGTATTCCATATTTAGGGCATTGTTGGCAATCCTCATTAGCTCTTGATTATTCAAAGTATTGTCTGAGTTATCATAATACCATTGTCGTTCAGCAACCAGGTTATACAATAGATGTTCAAATGTGATGTTTGGAAGTATCTTTCTGCGTATGAGTGCAGACACAAATAGGCATTTCCTCCTATTGTCGCCATCCCTCTTTATCTTTACAACCGATACTTTGCGAATATCGCCACTATTGCTTGTTACGACATCTTGATACCAACTTCGGTATATCTCTTGATAGTTTTCGGGTATCAACGCATAACCGTTATTGTATGTTAGCTCGGAATGGTCAAAATAGCAGTATCGCTCTCGGTACTTGATAATCAAGTCAGAAGGTGGAATTTCAAAGAGGTCGTTAATGAAATCCTTATCCTTTATAGGATAGACACATTCATTACTGTTTGCAGATTCCTTTACTGACCTGTTTTCATGGTGGGCTGATTCAACAAGTGAAGCTCCAAAATCTGATAAAGTATAAACTTTGTCTGTAGAATACACTTCACACCTTGGCGTTCCGTTGCCATTCATATATTGTGCAGGTCTTGCTCCACACGAATCTTGGTCGGGGTAAGTAGGGTAATCTTTGCGTATTTCCTTTATGATGCCTTTGTATGTTGAGGCTAAGGTTTCAGCATTTGGTATATCCTCATTAAATACATAACAAAGGCGAAAGCGATACTTGTTACCCTTACTTGTACAAAGATTGCTCGGTGTTGTATAGTATATAGTAGGCTTCTTCGATAATCCACAAACAAATTGCTTCATTTCCATATTGAAATCATCTACATCAACGAATACAACATTAGCTCGGTCAAAATTATCATTCTTCTTCTCGTATATTTTAAAGGTGTCGGCTTTTGTTGTAAACCAATGGCAAAAACAAAATCCTTTTTTGATGTGTTTTACAAAGTCCTCAATACTTATTGAAGAACGTTTAAAACACAGTTTCTTAATGTCTATACTCTCTTTAGTTGCATAATGTTCGAGAGATAAGCTTAGTTTTAATGCTATCACGTTTCATAATCGTAATATCATTATTTTGTTGGACAGGGTTTCGCCTGTCCCTTTTAGTTTTATCTTGGCTCTACATAGCCTATTCTGTTTACTGCCTAAGATAGTTCCTATCTGTTCGTCTTGGAGTCTTTTGATGGTGGTGGTCTCTTTCTGTTTCTCTTCATATTTAATATGGTTTTATTTCTATCATTTATTCTCACGTTGCAAACATACTACTTGGGAGACTACTATTGCAAAATTGAATATTAAAAAATCTGAAGACTTGAAAGAAAAGGCATTTTGTATACCGGAAAATTTTCTAAAAGATGCACGGCAACCCCTTGTGGTCGATGCCTCGCTCCCTCTATAGGGGTAGGCAAAAAGAGGATACGGTGGAAGTCCTCCCTATAACTCATATATATACAGTACTTTAGAGTAGCTTGAACAGCTTTTGCTGCTACTGAATGCTACACCTTATTATATAAGGTGGGCAACCACGTTTGCCTTGTTTGGTCTTTAATACTACGTACAGTTACACCTTATTATATATATAAGGGCTGATGTTGATTGTCTTTTTGAGGCTTGAAATCAATTGATTTTAAGTCGAATAAATCTTGTAAGTAGCTGATTGTCACGGAGGTGTGCGCTGCTTGTACTGTCCCCGATAAATATCCCCGATAATAGCTAACTCTCTGAATATCAGATATAGAGTATAATTCAGTGGGCATCATGTGGGAGATGAATTGTTGGATTTCATAGCTCCTAAGCCAAATGGGAGAATAAAGAATTTGGCAATATTTATCAACCCATACTTCGCGGTTGTTCCAAGGGTCTATACACCTCGACAAAAGGGTGTATAGACCCTTTTTCCTATTGTTTTATGGTGTTGCTATTTTCATCTCCGTATCAACGCTTAGTTTGCACAAATTACTCATTGCATAGAGTGGAATTACATCTACGTGGCGAATGGCATCCTGGGATTCTTTATCAACATACTCAAACTCTCCGAAATTCTCTAGGGATGTACGAACAGCATGATGAAGAGCCTTCTTTCTCATGAATAGCCATAAGCTTTGCATGCTACCCCTGGTAGTGGCTTTCACTTCTATCGGTAAAACCATACCATCCTTGGCTTCCAGAAAATCAATCTCAGCATTGGCCCCTCTTGACAAATTCTGCCAATAATACATTTCTGCCTTCTGGAAACAGTCGTGGTTCTTGACGAGTTCCAAACCAGCAAACATTTCTGATGCAGCACCTTTATTGACGAAATCAACATTCGAAGCTAAAAGTACATTGGCAGCAGGAGTACCCAACATGGTTTGCATCAGTCCCAAATCCAAGAAAAGATATTTCCTATAGCTGTCATTCTCTTCAGCTCCAAGTGGAACGCCATTTCCATCACTATGGGTCACCGGCTTTATGAGTCCTGCCAAGGTCAATAAATGAAGTGCGTCTTTGATAACCGAAGAATGAACATCATCGGCCACCTGCCTATAGACAAACTTACTGCCAGCCTGCAAAGCTACGGAACGCAAAACCTTTCTCAATAAAGCCGGAGATACACGCGACTTGTACTTGGCAAAATCATCCTGATAGGTATCCAGAATATCATTATGGACATGAGCGCATTCTATGTAACTGTTAGTCTCTATCCATTCTGTAACTGCGGCAGGCATACCACCCACCAGATAGAAAGTCTTCAACTGGTCCACCAGTTTATTATGAACGGCCTCTGGAAGCGGAGATGAGGGTGAAGCCTGCTGCTTGTAACTCACCGTGGTATCTAGTCCCTGTGCCATGAGAAATTCATCAAAGGAAAAAGGGTACATATAGAGTGAGCGTATTCTACCCACTCCAAAGGAAGGCAGTTCTTCTAAGGTGAATTCCAACAAAGAGCCAGCAGCGATGACATGCAGTTCCGGATAATCTTCTTTGAAATAACGGAGCGACATGATTGCTTCCTGGCTCACTTGTATCTCGTCTATGAAGAGCAGTGTTTCACCAGGTATCACTGGGATGCCGGTAGTGGCACTTATGCTTTCACACGTTCTATGCACGTCAATATCCTTTGAAAAGAGTCCTCTTATGGATGGCTGGCTCTCCAGATTGATCTCTACAAAGTACTTGAATTCTTTACCAAAGTGGCGCACAGCAGAAGATTTTCCTACTTGTCTGGCTCCACGTATCAGCAGCGGTTTTCTTCTTTGAGAAGCCTTCCACTCCAGGAGTTTTTTATCTATAATTCGCTTGTAATATGTCATTTTGTATAATTTATTGATTTACAGTGCAAAGATACAACTTTTATCCAAAAGTCAAGGCAAACAATAGTTAATTTTATCCAAAAGTCAAGGCTAAAATAATGGCTTTTTATCCAAAAGTCAAGGCTAAGAGCCTAAAACTGCCGTCATCAAGAATCTGTGTCGCCAAAATCGTGATGCAGCATTCTCGCTTGAGGCGGATTGCAAATCCGCAAGGAAATAGGTCGAGCCTTTTTTGACGTCGGATTGCAAATCCGCCGGAACGCCTAGCGGGGTTGCGTTTCTTCTTTACGTCTGGTGTAGGAAACAGGGTTAGGGCTCACCGAGGAAGTAGAGGATGTAGGAGACTTGCATCGGGGTGAACTCCTTGCAGTTCTTGCCGTAACCGGTGGCGGCGAGCTTCTGGAGAAGGTCGGGGATGCGCTGGATCCATCGCATCAGGTGAGCACTGGCTACTGCTGGAGTAGCATCGGGAAAATACAGAAGAGCTAGCTCTTGCTTGGTATAACTTCTTAAATCCATAGTTTTGTTTGATTTTTATGAGGGTTAATGAATGAGGATGCGGTTCATAAGCTACTGACTTTTGCATCATAAGTCTCTGGCTTTTGAACCATAAGTCTCTGGCTTTTGAACCATAAGTCTCTGACTTTTGCACCGTAAGTCTTTGGTTTCCGTTTCGGAAGTAACTGGCTTCTGGGTGACAGGGTGACAGGGGTGACAGGGAATTCTGAAGATTTACTCTCGCGCGGGCAGGCAGGAAAAATCAGGCCGAAAGTTCCTGCCTGCCCGCGTGCGAGGCGAAAAGTTGAAAAACTCGTGTCACCGTGTCACCCTGTCACCCTGAACCGGATGAACCGATGGCTTGGGAACGGCTAGAAGGGGGCATCATCATCGCATTGCGGCGGGTTGATGCAGACGGATACCTGATATGCCTTGATTTCCTCGGCTGTACGGACGATTGCCCTGTAACCACGGCTGTGCTTGGTACGCATCTTTTCGAATCCGAGATCATTGAAAGCCTTGCCCAGTTTCGAACTGTTCAGCTTCTGGGAGATGTTGCAACTGATGATCTGCATCGCTCTGGCTATGGACACGAACTCCCCTGTCTCCGCCTCCGTTGGCTTTCGGAAGTAGAGATCCACAAGTTCCTGTTCTAGTCTGGGCGCCTCAAAAGCGCGGTTGTGCCGGTTCTGCTGTTCTATCTCCTCATCGGTGAACCAGTAGCGGAAATCACTCTTGTAGAGGGCGTAAGCCTGGGCGTAGATGCCTTCGTAATTGAACGGATGCTCACGGGGCGAGAGGATGCTCTCTATCTCGTAGGGCAGCCAGCGACGGTTACCGGTAGGGTCGCTCAAAAACTCGGGATTGTTGCCCGTGCCGCAGAAGGTGTTGATATGCTTGCGCTGCTCGGCATAATGGCCGTATGCCGCCCTTTCGTTGGTATACTGCATCGTTACCACAGCCTTCAGCTGGTTCAGTTCCGACGGACTCATCGTGTCGAGCTCTTCATAACAGATGAGTGCATACTGCGAAAGGGCGATGATATCATCCTTCGTCATGCGCCTGGCATTCGCCTTCGTATAGAAGTATTGCTTCAGTTCCGGCGGCAGGAGATAGTTGAACCAGGTGGTCTTGTAGGCGCCCTGTCTGCCGATGAACACCAGGATGACATTGTTTACGGCACCTTCGTCTATCCATCCTGCTATCATCGCCACGAGCCATTTCCTGAGGGCTTCACAGAAGGGCATCACGGGGTCTCCCTTCATCTTTACCGTGGCAGCGAGTTCGGCAATATAGTCCTTGTCGCCTTCCTGCCAGAGTGGGAGATTCTCCAGATAATCGGTGAAGGGATTGTAGGGCGGGGTATAGTCGCTCTCGATGACATTGATCATGTCGCTCTTGCTCACCCTTGCGGTTAGCGACATGTTGCTCCATAGCGTATTCAGATTGCGGTCCTGGAGGATTCGCCATTTCTCCTTCTGATACTCGTAGCGCAGGGTGATGAGGTTGAAGCGGAGTTTGATATGGCCGTCGAGGAAGTCTTTGATTTCATCTACGGTGGCATAGGGAATCTTTCCGGTCTCAGCCTTCATCTTCTGTGGGTGAGTGGTGTTGTCGTAGCACGACTTGAACACCTGTTCTACGTCGTCGTATTCGGGAAACTGCCTGATAGCCCACTGGGTGGCTTCTTTCCTGTCGTACCGTTTCTTAGCCATCATGTAGCCCACCCGCATTACATACTGGTTGTGGTTGCCGGGTTCGTACCTGATTTTTTCGCTTTCCAGCTTGGGTTTGACGATTTGCTCGTAGTAGTCGGCGATGCGTTCCTGTTTCTTTTTCTTCTGGGCGGTCTTGAGCGTAGCGGAATGGAAATGGCTGATTTCCTCGGCGCTGAAGGCTGTGGCTTCAGGATTGAAATAGACTTCGGGGTCGTAGGCGAGTCCGCTGAGCCTTGTGATGTTCTTGCAGAGCGGATCGCTTTCCTTGCCGATGAGATGCGCATAGTAGTCGTTTCCCATGGCGAAGGCGGCGGGATAATCATCGCCTTCGTAGCGGTAGATGACGCGCAGTCCGTTGCCGCTCATGGTAACGTAGCAGAGCAGGGTGTGGGCATCGTGGCAGATTCTCTCTTTGAGCGAGTGCAGGGTGCCGTCATCCGGTTTTTCTGTGATGTGGTCGAAGTCGACCAGTGACAGATGTGTGAGGCTCCGGATGTTGTCCTTGCCTTTTCCGCCTTCGAAGATGCAGGCTACGGCGAAGAGGGGTGCATCGTGCTTGTACGACTTATTCCCCGTTTTCCGGTAAGACTCGGTGAAAAACCTGAGTTTCTCATCTTCCTTCATGAAGGTTACCAGGCCTTCCAACTGGCCAGGTGAAGGAATCTTGCTGGCCATGTTAATGAATGTGCTGATGTTCATCATCTCCTAAAAATTTTATATTGTTATACAATATATGTATCAGTTATTCGTTTTATTATTGGTAAGCAGATTGTTGAATCTGTTTTACACGATGCAAAGATACTAAAAAGAAAATAAAAAAGAGTTCCCGACGTCGGGAACTCGTTTACATATTTTTATAACATTTAAAATTAATTATTATGTTCTACGACAAATTTAAAGTAGACAACAGCCGTTTCGGTGCTGTTTTGAGTGAAGAAATGAAGAATCATCACATTACTGGTTCTCATTTAGTGGCTTGTGCAGACATGCGCAAGGAAAATGTTTTTGCAATCTAAAAGGGTAAGGGCGATTATCGGCTCAGTGTTTATGTGAGGATTGTTTCTGCTCTTCGGTACTTTATCGAAGACTCGGCAGAATACGCCCGAGTGAAGCAACGACTTATCGAAGCAGCCTTCGATGATAGTTACTTTTTTAACAAATAATTCTTTTGAATTGGATTTTTAAATTAAAAAGTGGAATCCGGCGGTTGTCGGATTCCACCGATATCGTATTTTCACCCTGTGCGGGTGGAATTTTGCAGATACAGGAATGAGGTTAGGCAAACTGATTTTCGGGGGCATTTGCAGATTTATTGCAAATTTTGCCCTTATACATTACTAATTAGCAATGCAAATATAGTAAGAGGCAGACGAAGGGCAAAGGACTGCACCCTATCTCTTGAGGATACAGATCCGATATAGAGGATACCCTATCAAGGGTGTAAGAATAGTGCAGAAGAGAAGGTAAAGTACCCAGTAGGCGGGAATCCTGCTCTTAACCAGGAAAGGCATCAGTACTACTGCTATAATGGCGGAGTAGCCTTGTATATACGTTATCAGTCCCATAATATTTTAATATGTTATATAGTAACAGACAGACTCTCGGATGCAAAGATACACCACTTTTTCTGAAAAACCAAATTTTCGGGAAAGAAAAAAGAAGACCACCCTCACGGGCAGCCATCCGTGATTAGAGAACAGACTAAATTTAAAGCTTTATTACATAATAGATTAGAAAACTACTCTTTTGTACTGTTACTGAGTACTTTGCGGAAAGTTTCATACTCAATGTAGTCTTTCCTGCTTATCTCGAAGACTGTTGTGATTTTCTGCGTATTTTCCGTGCGCTTTCCGCATGAGAAAGCCCCGATGCGCTGCTGCAACGGGGCTGATGCGCCACAAGGCTATGGCGACTTCTGTCTTATGGGGAACGATGACCCCAGCCTCATTATATCCTGTCCGCAGCCGCACGCAAGCGATTGGAAACATCGCAAAGTGCTCCACGGAGCATAACCTTCTCTTCTTCGGTGAAACCACCTACACCACCATTTCCATCAATACCATCGAGCTTATGATAAAGCCATGATGCCGATTTCCCGAAATAGGTATGTGCTATCTCGCGCCATGATACCGTCATCTGGATATCCTGTATGCGCTGCTTTACTGTGCTGTCCTTAGCCTGCTTCATTGTTACTTCCATAATCTTATGCTTTTTAATGCCCTCCCCGAAGGGAAGACTGTTGTTAATACTAGGTGTAATACTCGGGTGGCTCAATCATCTCATCAAACAGCTGCTGAGCGTACCATAATAACTGTGGGTTACCTCTAGGGTATGACTTCCGGAAATTTCTGATAGCTTCTATCAGTTCTTCCTCTTTTTCTGTTACTAAAATCTTCTTCATATCGTTTTATTTTAAGACAATGCAAAGATACTACTATTTTTCGTAGTAACCAAATGTTTTATACGAAAAATCGTAGTCTTAACTATGTTTAAGCTTTCTGTATGTGAAAAGGTATTCTTATTCCATCAAAGCTGCGCAATGTTTCTTCTGATCCAAAGTTTGAAGAATGGGTCGTTGAAAGATACTGTATCTCCATCCACATCTATGAAATCTTTAGCAATCAATGCCTTCTTGATACTCTGCACATTGGCTGAGTTTTCCAGGCGATACTCATTCAGTACCTCCCTACGGGAAAGTCCGGTATTGATGCCATTCGCCACCGCTATGAGGAAATTCTTCTGGTAAATCGTCATGGTTTCCATATCACGCTGATAGAACAGGCGATTTTGATCCAAAAGTTCATCGATAGCTTGATCTATCATCTGATCAGTAACTTCCGGACTAGCCTTGTACCAGGTGAGCCATGCCAGATGTTGGACGAGCGAAGACAGGTTTTCCGAGACTTGGCAAATCTTAAGAGCCTGTTTCTCTTCTATATGCTTCCCTGTATTCTTGAACTTCTCGCAGATGAAAGGAATCCACTCTGTTTCCGGTATCTTGTCGAGAAACATGATGTCGCCAAACTTGTAGAATGGACATTCTGTGGTGTGGAACAGCTTAGTCATCAGATGCTTCTTGCTTCCAAACATACAGTAAGTAGTCAACTTCTGGTGCTGCCATACTGTTCTCAGTTTCTTTTGGAAGGTAAGCGAGTCCTTGAAGTCAGCTATCTGCTGAAACTCATCAAAGCACACAACTATTTTAATGCCTTTCTTCTCTGCAATTTTCTCTGGCAGCTGCAAGATTTCCCTTTCAGGGTTATCCTTTGGATTCCAGGCAAAAGACAGGGAAAAGTCGTTCATAGGATCAGTACCGAAGGAGAACTTTGGAGTAATGTTGGAAAGAAAGGTTTTTGCCATCTGAACCCATTCGTCCCATCTGGAAGATGTCTGACGGATGGTTTCCGTTGCCAGCATCTTGCAAAACTCATAGTCGGATTTGCATGAGAATACATCAATAAAGATGAACTTAACATCTTTCCGCTTTGACTGGCTTATCACTTTCTTGACAAGAGAAGTCTTTCCCCATCTTCTAGGAGAGATGATGATGGTATTGATGCCATGTGTAAGATTGGCTTCCAAATGCTTAGCATCGTTTATGCGGTCGGTGAAATATTCATCTTCCACAGCTCTACCGAATTCAAATGGATTTTCTATCATAATCGTTTCTTTTTTCTTTATTATAGAATGCAAAGATAGTAATAATCTTCTTAGTAAGAAACTTCTTAGTAAGAACTTTATTACTAATTAACATTTTAGTTGTGATATTGGTTAACTATCTTTCCATATATTGCTTTTTACTGAAAATATATTGAATTTCTCCATACACATTATTTATTGGCTTCTTTATCCATATACTTCATCAGATTGTGATGAGGTTGCAAAAGTAAACTGTGTCAAATTACTTTGGTTGTAACTTGACACAGTTTTTTTATATCTCCAACTCTTAACGCAAGAACTTTCCGGTAAGGCTTGCCTTGCAGGCTGCTACTTCTTCCGGAGTTCCGGCAACAACAAGACTACCGCCTTTATCGCCGCCTTCAGGACCGAGGTCGATGATATAGTCGGCACACTTGATGACATCCAGATTGTGCTCAATCACTACCAGCGAATGACCCCTTTCTATCAGGGCATTGAAGGCATGGAGCAGGCGCTTGATGTCGTGGAAGTGAAGACCCGTGGTAGGCTCGTCGAAGATGAAAAGCGTAGGCTCCTGTTCTTCCTTGCCTATGAAGAAGGCGAGCTTTACACGCTGATTCTCACCTCCCGAAAGCGAACTTGAATTCTGACCGAGTTTGATATAACCCAGACCTACATCCTGAAGCGGTTTCAGGCGGTTTACGATGATGCGGCAGTTGTCGAAGTCGCCCTCGTTGCGCTGCTGCTTTTCATCGCTGAAGAACTCGATGGCCTCGTTTACCGTCATGTTCAGCACATCATTGACATCTTTTCCACCATAGCGTACCTCCAGGATATCGTGCTTGAACCGCTTGCCCTTACAAGCCTCGCAGGTCAGCGTGAGGTCTGCCATAAACTGCATCTCGATGGTAACATATCCTGCACCCTTACATTCCTCGCATCTTCCGCCTTCGGTATTGAAAGAGAAGTACTGCGGCGTGAATCCCATCTGCTTAGCCAGTGGCTGGTTGGCAAAAAGGGCACGTATCGCATCGTATGCCTTCAGATAAGTGGCAGGGTTGCTGCGGGTACTCTTTCCGATAGGGTTCTGGTCAACAAACTCTACATGATGGATGCTCTTCCAGTCACCTTCCATCGATGCATATTCGCCTGGTGCATCTGCTACGAGGTCCAGACGGCGACGCATGGCAGGATAGAGGATTCCCTTGATGAGCGAACTCTTGCCTGAGCCTGATACACCGGTTACACAGGTGAATACATTGAGCGGTATCTTAACATCGATGCCGCGCAGATTGTTCATCCGGGCTCCCTTGATTTCGATATACTGGTTCCAGGCACGGTGGCTCGTTGGCACCTTTATCTCCTCGTTGTGGGTCAGGTACTTGATGGTATAACTCTCCGGATATTCAGCCAGCAGCTTTTCCTGTTCGGCCTTGTCGGTGGTTGAATATTCTGATGACGGACCGGCGTAGACCACTCTTCCGCCCAGTCTGCCAGCATCGGGACCGATATCGATGAGATAGTCGGCTGCCCGCATAATCTCTTCGTCGTGTTCTACCACAACCACCGTATTGCCCAGTTGCTGCAGTTCTTTCAGCACCTTAATCAGTCGGGCGGTATCGCGGCTATGGAGTCCGATACTAGGTTCGTCGAGGATATATACGCTACCCACGAGCGATGAGCCCAGGTTGGTAGTCAGGTTGATGCGCTGACTCTCACCGCCGGAGAGGGTGTTGGAGAGTCGGTTGAGCGTAAGATACCCCAGACCTACATCCAGGAGGAACTGCAGGCGGTGGGTGATTTCGGTGAGCAGACGCTTGCTGATTTCCTTCTCATGCTCAGAGATTTCCAGTTTCTTGAACCATTCGCTCAGGTTCACAATCGACATTTCAACCAGTTCGGTGATGCTCTTTCCGCCAATCTTTACATAGTTGGCTTCCTTCTTGAGTCGGGTACCATGGCAGTCGGGACAAATCGTCTTTCCACGGAATCGGCTCAGCATCACGCGGTATTGTATCTTGTACTGGTTCTCCTTTACCATTCTGAAGAACTCATCGATGCTCACCCTTTCCTGCTGTTTACGTTTCTTCTCGCCAGGCAGACCGTGCCACAGCCAGTCCTTCTGCTGCTGAGTCAGTTCGAAATAAGGCTTGAAGATAGGGAAGTCGTATTCTGCAGCTCTGCGGATGAATTCCTTGAGCCACATACCCATCTTTTCGCCTCGCCAGCAAACCACACATCCGTCATATACGCTCATCGAAGTGTTCGGGATGACGAGTTTCTCATCGATGCCTATTATGCTGCCGAAACCTTCACAGGTAGGGCAGGCTCCGAGAGGGGAGTTGAAGGCAAACATATTGTCGGTAGGCTCTTCAAACTGCATGCCGTCAGCTTCGAACCGGGTAGAGAAGTCGTAGCAGATGTTGCTCGGCAGGAAGACGAGGCGGCAGGCTCCATCGCCCTCATAGAAGGCAGTTTCGGCAGAATCCATCAGTCGGCTGATGTCATCCTTCTCATCGCTTACCGAAGCACGGTCGATGACCAGGAAGATTTCTTCATCCTTCTGTTGCATTCTCTTTCTCAGTTTGTCGCCGCTTACTTCCAGCAGATTCTTATCCGCCTGCTCCATGAAGTCTTCGATGCGCACGAATTCACCTTTTATATATATACGCGCGTAACCTTCCTGATTGTACATCTCCAGCTGTTTGCCCAGACTGCGCCCTTCGATGACGTGGATAGGGGCGAGGATGACAAACCTGGTGCCCTGGGAATACTGTCGGGTACAGGCGAGTACATCTTCGGTAGTATGGCGTTTCACTTCCTGTCCGCTGATAGGCGAATAGGTTTTTCCGATGCGTGCGTAGAGCAGTCGCAGGTATTCGTAGATTTCGGTGTTGGTGCCCACGGTAGATCGTGGGTTGCGCGAAATCACTTTCTGTTCGATGGCGATGGCCGGTGGCAATCCTTTGATGAAATCACATTCCGGTTTGCTCATACGTCCCAGAAACTGGCGAGCGTATGAAGAGAGCGACTCCACATAACGGCGCTGGCCCTCAGCATATAAGGTATCAAAAGCCAACGATGATTTTCCCGATCCGGAGACACCCGTAATGGCAACAAACTTGCCCTGAGGTATCTTCACATCGATATTCTTGAGGTTGTTGGCTCTTGCCCCTTTTATTTCTATATATTTATCTTTTGGCATATTCTTTCTTCTTTTAAGATTAGGGGACCAGCGATGGAATCGCTGGGGACGGGGACGCAAGGGGGAAAGGCTCTTTTTACCTTTTTACCCTTTTTCCTTTTTATCCTTTTACCCTTTATTCGTGGTGGTAAGGCTCACCTTTTATAATAGTACATGCGCGATAGAGCGCCTCGGTAAAGATAAGGCGCACCATCTGATGCGAGAAGGTCATCTTGGAGAGGGAAATCTTCTCGTTGGCGCGGTCGTAGACAGACTGTGAAAAGCCGTAAGGACCGCCGATGACAAAGACGAGCCTGCGGGCAGTAGCCTGCTTGCGCTCTATCCATTTGGCAAATTCGATGCTTCGGAATTCCTGTCCATGTTCATCCATCAGCACCACGGTATCCGAAGGCTGGAGGAGTTTCAGAATCAGTTCTCCTTCCCGTTCCTTCTGCTGCTGTTCGCTGAGGCTCTTGGTGTTCTTGAGCTCAGGAATGGTTGTTATGTTGAAAGGCATATAATGGGTGATGCGCTCGGCATAATCCTTGATGCCCGCAATGAAATGCTTGTTCACGGTCTTTCCGACCAGAATGAGTTCTGTCTTCATTTCGTTGGCGTTTTCTTCCTATACACTTTACACTTGAATTGACTTTCACTTCGTCCGTCGAACGTTGTTTCTTCGTTCTTCACTTCGCTTCGTCCCTGTAATATCCTGTTCCTATTCTTTTCGGATTCTTCGGGAACCAGCCTTTCTCGCAGCGTTGTCTCTGTTCGAAGAGTTCACCGATGCTCCAAAGGCATGAAGCACCTACTACGCCCAGTATGGCAGAGAAGAGCACGTTGGCAACCAGGAAGGCAGCTCCGATGCAGATGATGCCTGCAACGAGGAAAACCCACCAATAGCGGGTACCCGTATAATATTCCATCTTCATGACGATAGGGTGAAAGATACCTATTATTAAAAAGGTGGATACGGCGATGATGACGCCCGTGTAATATACTTCCATATTCTATTGTTTTATATTTTGTTCATTCAACTTTTGCTATCTTACCAATACGATGTTGCTAAATATTAGCCTTATTCTATTTTCTATTCCATTTCAATGTGCAAAAATACAAAAAAAACTTCAAACATGTTTGGTTTATCAAATATTTTATATAACTTTGTACGCAAATAGAGAAAATATGCATTGTTTTCGTGCACATCCTTCTCGATAAGAATTAATTAATAACTTAATATAATCAAACTATGGCTAATAACGCAGAATTGATCAAGCAGTGTGAAGAAAGAGCACAGCAGTGGCTCACACCTGCTTTTGACGAAGAAACCCGTAAGGAAGTAAAGGCAATGCTCGACGCAGAGGACAAGTCTGCTCTCGTTGATGCATTCTATCAGAACCTGGAGTTCGGTACTGGTGGTTTGCGCGGTATCATGGGCGCAGGTACCAACCGCATGAACAAGTATATCGTTGGTATGGCTACCCAGGGCTTTGCTAACTACATTCTCAAGGCTTTCCCAGGTGAGGAGAACCTTTCTGTAGTGGTAGGTCACGACTGCCGTAACAACTCCCGTCTCTTCGCTGAGACCGTAGCTGCCATCTTCTCTGCCAATGGCATCAAGGCTTATCTCTTCGAGAGCCTCCGTCCTACACCAGAGATTTCTTTCGCTATCCGCGAGCTCGGTGCCAAGGCTGGTGTCAACGTAACAGCTTCTCACAACCCTAAGGAGTACAACGGTTACAAGGCTTACTGGAGCGACGGTGCTCAGGTTCTGGCTCCACATGATACAGGTATCATCGAGGAGGTGAACAAGGTTACTATCGACCAGGTGAAGTTTGAGGCTAACTGGGATAAAATCAAGATTATCGGTGGTGAGATGGATTACGACTACATGACAGCCGTTCATTCTGCTATGATTGACCAGGATGTCATCAACCGTCAGAAAGACCTCAACATCGTTTATTCAGCTATGCACGGTACAGGTCGTGTCATCGTTCCTCTCTGTCTGCGTTCTTGGGGCTTCCAGAACATCAATGTAGTTCCTGAGCAGATGGTAGTAGATGGTAACTTCCCAACAGTGGTTTCTCCTAACCCAGAGAATGCAGAGGCTATGACCCTCGGTATGAAGCTCGGTACTAAGTTGAACGCTGACCTCGTGGTAGCTACCGACCCAGATGCTGACCGTCTGGCTATCGTTTGCCGCGACGACAAGGGCGAGTGGATAATCATCAATGGTAACCAGACAGCCATGATGTTCTGCTACTACATCATCGAGAACAAGAAGAAGTTGGGCAAGTTGAAGCCAACAGACTTCCTCGTAAAGACCATCGTAACAACAGAAGTTATTGCTGAGATTGCCAAGAAGAACAACGTAGAGTTGCGCGACTGCTACACCGGTTTCAAGTGGATTGCACGCGAGATTGCTATCTCTGAGGGCAAGCAGCAGTACATCGGTGGTGGTGAGGAGAGCTTCGGTTTCTTGCCATACGATAAGGTACGCGATAAGGATGCTCCTGCATCTATCTGCCTCATCTGCGAGATTGCAGCATGGGCTAAGGATCAGGGCAAGACACTCTACGACCTCCTGATGCAGATTTATGCAGAGTATGGCTTCAGCAAGGAGTTTACTGTAAACGTAGTTCGCCCAGGTAAGACCGGTGCTGACGAGATTAAGCAGATGATGGCAGACTTCCGTGCCAACCCTCCACAGGAGTTGGGTGGCAGCAAGGTGGTAACCTGGAAGGACTACCAGTCTTTGGAGGCTAAGCATGCTGACGGCAGCGTAGAGAAAATCGATATGCCTGCTACAAGCAATGTACTCCAGTGGTTCTGCGATGACAACACCAAGGTAAGTGTCCGTCCATCAGGTACAGAGCCTAAGATTAAGTTCTATATTGAGGTTAAGGATCCTTCATTCAAGTGCGCTGGCTGCTACAACCGCTGCACAGCTGCTGCGATGGATAAGATCGAGGCTATCAAGAAGAGCTTGAAGTTGGATTAATTTCATAGGAAATCATATCATGGCGCTCCGGTAATTATTGCCGGAGCGCTTTTCGTTTCAGTAGCCGTTTATTCTTCTCGAAATAGGGTAGCAAGTTACCCTCATTATCATGTTTTTACAGAAAAAAAGCAAAAAGACTTGCATATTTTCTGATTTTTATTTATCTTTGCACCCATATTACAAAATTATAACATAGAATTATACTCTTATGGGAGGCATTTTCGGAACTATTTCCAAGAAAAGCTGTGTCGCAGATCTCTTTTACGGCACAGATTACAACTCACATCTCGGCACACGCCGGGGCGGTTTGGCAACCTACAGTAGTGAGAAGGGCTTCGTGCGCTCTATCCACAATCTGGAAAGTTCATACTTCAGAACGAAGTTTGAACCTACACTCAACAAGTTTGAAGGAGCTACATCGGGCATCGGCGTGATTAGCGATACAGATGCCCAGCCACTCATCATGAACTCTCATCTTGGCCGCTTTGCCATTTGCACTGTAGCTAAGATAGTAAACAAGGATGAACTTACTCAACTTCTGCTCGAAAAGAACATGCACTTTGCAGAGATGTCTTCGGGTAGTACCAATCCAACTGAGTTGGTGGCTCTGCTTATTATTCAGGGTAAAACCTTCAGAGAAGGTATCGAAAACGTTTTCCATCACATCAAAGGTTCCTGCACCATGATGATCCTTACCGAGGATGGCATCATCTGTGCGCGTGACAGTTGGGGACGTACTCCAATCATCATCGGCAAGAAGGAAGGTGCCTATGCGGCTTCCAGCGAAACCACCTCGTTCCCTAATCTCGATTATGAAACAGCATATGAGGTAGGGCCAGGCGAAATCGTGAAGATAACAGTTGATGGCATGGAGCAGATCCGTCCTGCCAACAAGAAGATGCAGGTTTGCTCTTTCCTCTGGGTTTACTACGGATTCCCTACATCTACCTACGAGGGCAAGAATGTGGAGGAGGCGCGTTTTACCAACGGCTTTAATCTCGGCAAGACCGATGATGTGGAGGTAGACTGCTGCAGCGGTATTCCGGATTCTGGTACTGGTATGGCTATGGGTTATGCTGCCGGCAAGGGTGTGCCTTACCAGCGTTGTATTGCCAAGTATACTCCTACATGGCCTCGCAGTTTTACTCCTAGCAACCAGAGTATGCGTTCGCTGGTAGCCAAGATGAAGCTGATTCCTAACAAGGCGATGCTGAAGGGCAAGCGTGTGTTATTCTGCGATGACAGTATCGTGCGTGGTACCCAGCTTCGCGACAATGTGAAGGTGCTTTTCGACCAGGCAGGCTTGAAGGAGTGCCACATGCGCATAGCATGTCCTCCATTGGTATATGGTTGTCCGTTCATCAACTTTACTTCTTCCAAGAGTGATATGGAGCTGATTACCCGCCGTATCATCGAGAAGTTTGAGGGCGATGCCAACAAGAATCTTGAGAAATACGCTACCACCGGATCTCCTGAGTATCAGAGAATGGTAGATGAGATTGCCAACCAGTTGGGCTTGACTTCCCTGAAGTTCAACACCATCGAGCAACTGGTAGAGGCCATCGGTCTTCCAAAGTGCCAGGTATGTACCCATTGTTTCGATGGCAGCAGTGCATATACTCTGAATGAGTTTGCTGATGAAGACTAATTCATCTTTTTGCGAGATAGATGCTTTTGTGAGCGAGATTCCTCGTGAAGCCTTGGCAGCTAGTGTGGAGATGGCATTAAAGGATCATGAAAATGGTAATACAATTTTCCATTCAGAATTAATGAGTCGTATAAAAGCGGAACGAGGATGGAAATAGAATGGTCACTGCTTGCCATTAAATTAGTTGAATCAGAAATCATACAGTTATGAGTGCAAAAATAACACAAATATAAAAAGCTGTCTACAGAAAGTACCAAATATTGGCATTTAGGTCCTGTGGACTTGTATAATGAACTGAAGAAAGAACTATAAGAAGATAGGTCTAGCGACCCCGCTTAGCGAGGTGTAGCTAGACCTATTTTTATATTATTTCTCGGCAAAATCTTCTTTTGCATAAATCTTGTTACAATCGATGTTGGAGATATCCCACTGGAGAGACAATACCTGATTGTACTTCTTGTATTTATAGGTTTTTCCATTTACTGTAGTAAACTTAACCTCGTAATTATCTGCTATTCTCAATGGTGGAGTTGTAATGCTGGAACCATTCTGCAGGGTAGATTTATAGCTCCAGATAGCTTTCTGTTCTCCCTTCTTGTAAATCTCAATGTTTGAGATGGCAACTTTATCGTTCAGATTGTTTGTGAACTGAAGGGGTGCATAGCGATCTCGTGTGAAAGGTTGCAGGTCGATGACGTAATTAACATTACCTATGTCTGTATAGGTGAATGTATGAAGATCTTGTTTGGATGAGACAAAACTCATGGCACCATAGGTTGGCCTAGCGATAAACCTGATGGCTATAGGCGATTCATCCGAATTGTCTTTCATTTTTGGCATATACCATGCCCATGCAGCATTCACTTCGGCAGTAGCTCTATATATGTTGGAATTTCCTTCCTCAAATCCACGGTAACTTTGCCATCTGAAATATGGCAGGTTCTTGAATACCAGCTCATAGGCTGCAATGTTCTTCCTCTGCGTATTCTTGATGTCCATGTCGTTAATGGTATAGGTCTTGGAGTGAGTCCATGACCATGCTGCCTTCAGGTTGTATTTTTTTTCAGCATATGGTATGTCTCCCTTTACTCCTGCTGCTACGGATACCCCAGCTTCTACACCACGAGTATGTGAAGAGGTATAGGTAACCTGGTTAATTGTTGTTTGTGGACTAGGTGTTCCGCTCGCTGTAAAAAATATATCGTCTGTACCCAATTCCGTATATACCTTTTTGCCATTCTTTGTCTCACATTTCAACGGGATACATTCCATGGCGAATGCTTTGCCGTAGAAACCGCAAATACGTACATACGAACCTCCGTGTCTGTTCCACCATCTACCCTTGTACATGTCATTATTGCTTACGCTTGACGACATGTTCACTATATAGTAATCGCCCGAACCTGCCTGGCCATCATAGCAATGAACCTGATAGATGTCAAACGAAACATTGATGGCTCCGCTGCCTTCGATATAATCCCGTTTCGACGATGCCAGATGGCGAACTTCCTTTTTGTCATTATAAGTAAAAGTCTTACCATAATGGTACTGGGTAAAATCCTTGCTGAGGTCATCATCACCATTTGAATTTTCTACTTTCTTTTCTTCGTATTTGTTCATATCTGCTACCCATCCGTTCAGATAGGTATAGATGTCGTTGTCCCCAAGTTCCGGATCTACAGCATCCAAGTCGGCCATCTCATCACCGGAGCCGTCATTATTCAGGTCTTCTTCCTGCAGTTCTGGCTGATTCCATTCCACGTCATCAAACAGATTGGTATATGATTGGGTTTCTGCCGCTTCCTGGCTGTTGTCAACGAATACCTCGTCTTGGTTAGGTTCATATACCTTGTAGCTATACCCCTGACCGTCCGTAGCCGATAGCAGAATATCATCAGAAGGCTGGTAGGTTGCTACAATTCCGCCCTGCTCCATAACTTGCTCAGCTTCCTTCTGGTATTTATCCCCGGCAGGGATAATCAGCAGGTCGGTTGATTCCGAAACCGTGGCTTGTCTGTTAGGGAAGAGGAGTTCACAGGCTTTCGTCATTTCAGCCTTTTCGCTCAATCCCAGCATGACAGTATTGCCCTTATATTGAACACCAGTTATAGCGCTGTTGAAATGGGTTTCTTCATCTGATGGTGGAAAGTTTTCTGCCGAAGACGTTTTGTCATCATCCGAACAGCCTGTAAACATAGTCAGCGAAGCTATGAGAAGCATCACCAAGTAAGTAGCCTTGTTTAAAAATAATGTTACTTTTTTCATAATCTTGTCCATTTATCAGTTATGGTATTATTTTGCATAGAACGTAAACTTGTTCTTGTAATCTCTGTTCACGCAGACGGTTGCCTTGCGCTGGGAGAGATTGTATACCACCGACCACTGGGTATGGCTCGTTGGATTGCCTGGAGTTTCTGCCTGACTCACACCATTGAGCAGATTCATGGCTCCTTCCTCTGACAACTGGTTACTGTTCTGCTTGATGACGAATTCCATCATGTCGTAACGGGTTTTGCCGTGGTTAGAGAGTTTCGGACCTTTATCTGAACATGCCATGGTTTCAGATACATAGAAGTTGCTGGCATAGCGCTTTTCTATCACCTCGCGGGTGTTTGGCAATACGTCAGGATATTTGAAATGAGTCTTTCCGTCTTCACCCGTATATTCATCGTCGATGTAAATCTTGCTTTGGTGATCCTTGTCATATACGAATTCTACGATGGCATAACGGCCCGTGGCATCTGCCATGTAGAAATGATAGTTGCCGTCATTATCCGGTATCCAGAGGTCATATCCGTCCAGAATCTTGAGAGCTTCATCTACCGTTCTTGCATGATCCAGCATCATGCGTAAGGCCAGGGTTGTAGTCAGTTTCTTGCCCGTGCTTGCCTGCTGGGTTGGCTTGCCGTCGAGATGGAGTACGGATACGGCAAAGCCGGCCTCGTTCATGCCGTCCATCAGAAGATATGGAAATGCCATGATATAGGAAAGGTCTTGCGTCTTATGTTTCTCAAACTGTTCCTTGTTATATAGAATGTAATGCCAGAGATCCTGCCGGTAACCTATCCAGTAGGCATCCACCATGCTGATGGATTTCAGTCCACCTTCTGGAGCCGTGCGAACCAGGGCTGCTGCAATCGGTTCATTATCGTGAGAGTAGTCAAAGTTGCGCCCCATCAGATAATCACCAGTATCTGGTGTCGTAACAGCAAAGGCACTGCAGCCGGCATCCAGCTTGACTCTTGCCTTGAGCCAGGATGGTGTTTTGTCGCAGAGGGTGTTCAATACGGCACCAATCAGTTGGGTGTTGTCGGTAAGATTATAGCCTGATATGGTAGAGAGTTTGTAATCCTCCGTATAGTCAAGATAGAAGAATCTTCCGTCTTTCAAGTCCTGGATGGACCGGACCATCTCCAGTTTCTTGGCATCGGTCAGCAGACTGGCTGGTACGTCCTGATAGTGTGCCTGATTGTTTACTTCTTCATGGTCATCATCGCTGCATGAAGATAGCAGAAACATACAGAATGTGAAGCTGAAACTTAAGCATAAAAACAGAAACCATTGTATGTGCTTACTGTTGAAAGTGATATTCTTTTTCATACGTAATTAGTATTAAATGATTGATAAATGATTTGAATTTTCAAATGCAAAAGTAATGGAAAACCACTCTCGGTAGGGAGAAAAGTACACTGAAAAATGCTGATTTTTCTGGAATTATAAAAAAATATCCCTCAAAATACATCAAAACCAATCTTTTTTATTATTTTTGCAAGAAGAAAAAGCGATTCGTCAGTCAGGGCAACCCTGCCTCATCTGTCAATACGAAATAATTTCTCTAGCCATTATGAATATGAAAGAAAAGAACGCAAAGAAATCTAAGATACATCAGTTAGGATTCTCTTTCCTAAAGAGAGAATCTAATTACTTGGACCGCCAACGTCAAGCTATCCTTGTGTGTTTCTCCGTGATGCTCTCTTTGGGCATCCTGTCAAATATCCTGGGCTTTTCTGGAGCCTTTGATCCGTTTTTTACCGCGTCTAACATCGTTTTTCTGATTGTCGTGTTATCCTCCTTCATGGCTTATCTCTTCGGGAAAATCTCAATGGTGAGGGCAATCGTTTGTATCGCTATCGCCACCCAGTGCTTTATCGGAGCTGATATCCTCTACAGTGCCTTTATGCCTACGCTGAAAGATAACAGAATGGTGATTCTCATCAATATGCTTATCCTTTCAGGCAACATGTTTTTCTCGCTGGCGGCTTATCAGGCGCGTCTCACACGCTGGCTGGTGGGAATAGCTTTTGGGGTTTATATATTGAGTGTGATTGTAACGGGGGATGAATCGCTCATGGATTATTTCTTCATGATGATGCTCATATTGCTTTTTATCAGCGTGCTGAGTCTGACTGTTGCCAGAAACGGTGAGTATCTTGTCAATGCGAACAGAACGTTGCAGCGTGATGAGGAAGAACTGCTCCAGGTGCTGAAGATAAACAAAAAGCAGATTAAGGCATACGTGGCTCTGGCGAAGGAAAGGCATGATGTTAAACTTACCGCGCATTTGCTGGATCTTCTGGGTGAGGCTTCGCAGAAGAATGTCATAGACAATGTGATGCAATATCTCCAGACCCGCGAATTGAGCAAACAGAACATAGAACGCGTCTTTCCCGAGTTGAGTGCCTCTGAACAGGAAATCTGTTACCTTATCCTGCAGAACAGAAAGCTGAGTGAGATTTGCACGCTGCTCAACAAGTCGGAATCGAACATCACTACCCAGCGGGCCAACATCAGAAAGAAGTTGGGAATGGGCTCTGCTGATAACCTGAGGAAGGTTCTGGAGAAGCGCATAGCTGAAAGCCAGTAGGCCGATGAGGCTGATACTGAACCATATCCTGTTATTTTCGGAAATTTTGAACATATTATGATAAGATGTGAATAGTCATTTATTACCGAAAAGCCGTATCTTTGCACCCAGATAATAAATGAAACGTAAATCAATAAAAATCATTAAAATAGAAATCATTAAGAAGAAATGAAGAAAATAATCATCTTATGTTTCGCGCTCGGAGCTTTCCATACACTTGGCGCACAGGAGACGCTTACGCTCAGCCAGTGCCTGCAGATGGCAGTGGATAACAACCTGTCGCTCCAGAGCAGCCGAAACGAAATAGCTAAGGGAAAGTACGCTATCAGCGAAAATCAGGCTAAACTCTATCCGCAGATTAATGCGGTGGCACAGCTCAACGACAACTTTACTCCGCCAGTTTCGGTTACCGACGGCTCGGCTTACGGCAAGCCTTATAATGTAACCAAGACGTTGCAGTATAATGCATCGGCGGGTGTACAATTGCAGATGCCACTGTATAACCAGATGATTCTTACCGCCATCGACATTACCAAGATTGCCGATAAACTCAACCAACTCTCTTATGAGAAGGCGCGTGAAGACCTCATCGTGCAGACTGCCAAGATGTATTACATGGCGCAGAACATATCTGAGCAGATTCGTCTGACGAATGACAACATCAAGCGACTGGTAGAACTCAGAAACATCACCCAGGCTTTCTATGATAACCAGATGAGTCTGGAGGTAGATCTGAAGCGAGTGAATCTCAATATCGAGAACCTCACCGTGCAGCGCGATAACGCCATCGCCATGCTCGAACAGCAGTATACCATGCTCAAGTATGTGATAGATTATCCTGCCGAGAAGGAGATGAAGGTGACAGCCGTAGATCCGGGAAAGATTGAGATGGTGAAGGCTGACGGACTGGATACGGGACTCTACGAACTCCAGTTGCTGGAACAGAAGAAACTGCTTACCCAGAAGCAGACCAAACTAGCCAAGGACGGCTATCTGCCATCGCTCTCGCTGACCGGAAACCTGATGTATTCTGCCTTTACCGATAGGATAGATCACTGGATTCATTCGGGCGAATCAAACCACTGGTATGGTTCCAACGGTCTGGGCATCCAGCTGCGAGTGCCTGTATTCGATGGTTTTGAAAAGCGTTCTAAAATCAGAAAGGCGAAGATAGAGGAGGAGAATGCACGCATCGGTTACGAGGACGCCCTGAAGGGACTGCAGGCAAACTATATGAATGCGGTGAGCGAGGTGAACAACAGTCAGCGCAACTACAAGAAACAGTTTGATAATTATACCATGGCGCAGGATGTTTACAACGTAACAGCCGACCAGTATAAGGAGGGTGTGGCTTCGATGACAGCGGTGCTGCAGGACGAGATGCGCATGAGTGAGGCTATGAACAATTATCTCACAGCCTACTATAGCTATAAGGTTGCCAATCTCTCGCTGCTCAAGTTGACTGGACAGCTCAACCAGATTTCGGTTGCTAAATAACAGAGAAGAATAAATCATTAAAAAATAAAATATAAACAGGAAAACGGGATATAAAAAAGTTTACTTCATATTCCCTGATTCCAAATTACAATATAACTATGGAACAGAACGAAAATAAAAATGTAGAAACAGCAGAGGCTACACAGGTATCTCACGAAGAAACCAGGAAAAAACTGAAGAAGCAGCGCGTAAGACAGATTGTTGCCAGTCTGATAGGTGTTGCTATTCTGGCTTTCGGACTCTGGAAAATCGTATGCCTCTTCCTCGATTATAACTCTAACGAAACGAGCAATGATGCTCAGATAGAGCAATATATCTCACCGGTTAATCTCCGTGCATCCGGCTATATCGCCAAGGTATGCTTCAGAGAACATCAGGAAGTACACAAGGGAGATACCCTCCTTGTGCTTGACGACCGGGAGTATCGTATCCGTCTGATGGAGGCTGAAGCAGCCCTCAAGGATGCCAAGGCAGGAGCCAATGTCATCAACGCTACAGAGCAGACCACCGAGACATCAGCTTCTATCTATCAGGCATCTATCGATGAAATAAATGTACGACTTGCCAAACTTGCCAAGGACTGCGAACGCTATCGCAACCTGGTAGAAAAGAAGGCGGCTACTCCTATCCAGCTCGAACAGCTGGAGGTGGAATATGCTGCTACCAGGAAGAAACTCGAAGGGGTAAAGAAGCAGCAGGCTGCTGCCTATAAGGGCGTAAACGAGGTAACTACCCGCAAGCAGAATGTGGCTGCCTCCATCGAGCGTGCCGAGGCTGCCGTAGAGATGGCAAAGCTGAATCTCTCTTACTGTGTGGTTGTGGCCCCTTGCGACGGTAAACTGGGTCGCCGCTCTATCGAGGAGGGACAGATGGTAAATGCAGGAACCACCATTACCTACATCATTCCAACCAATAACAAATGGGTGATTGCCAACTATAAGGAAACCCAGATAGAGAATCTCTATGTAGGACAGAAGGTGCGTATGACCGTAGATGCCATCAGTAACAAGGAGTTTGAGGGTACGGTGACCGCCATTTCTGGTGCTACCGGTTCGAAATATTCGCTGGTACCTACAGACAATTCGGCTGGCAACTTTGTCAAGATTCAGCAGCGTGTGCCTGTAAGAATCGATTTCAACAACCTCAGCAAAGAGGATAATGAGCATCTTGCTGCCGGCATGATGGTGGTTGTCAAGGCTGAGAGAAAGTAAAAAACAGCTAGGTGGAAATGAAGTAATATATGGAAGAAGAATATAAGAATTATCCGTTTTATGATTGGGTGCCCAAACCGCTCGGCATCATCTTCATGATCATCCTCTTCATGCCGATGATTACGATGAGTGGCGTCTATTCTGCCAACAGCGGCGAGATGATGAGCGGGCTCGGCATCCAGTCGGAATACATCGCCTTTGCGGGCTTCTGCACCTCGATAGGAATGGCGGCTTTCTCGCCGTTCTTCTATGAACTGGTGTGCATCCGTAGAGAGAAGATGATGTGTATCGTGGGCTTCTCCATTCTCTTTATCCTCAGTTTCGTGTGTGCCCAGACCGACTCGCTGTTTATACTCGGACTGTGCAGTCTGCTGATGGGTTTTGTCCGCCAGACGCTGCTGATGGCGCATCTCTTCGTGCTTATCAGATATGGTTTCGGAATAGAGGCTACGAGGAATCTCACGCCGGGATGCGAGCCTACTACCGAGGAAGCATGGGATGCGGCAGATTCGGAGAAGATGGTGTCGCAGCCGGTCATCTATCTCTTCTTCATGATTATCGGACAGTTGGGAACCTGGCTAACGGCATGGCTTGCCTATGCCTATGAGTGGCAGTATGTTTATCATTTCATGATGGCATTCATGCTGGCAGGCATCATTATCGTGTTCTTCACCATGCCTTATCATAAGTATCCGATGCCTAAGTTCCCGATAACGATGTCGAAGTTTGGCAATGTTACGGTGTTCAGTATCATGCTCTGTTCGTTTGCTTATGTCATGGTATTCGGTAAGACGCTCGACTGGTTTGATGATCCTACCATCCGTTTCTCTTCGGTGGTCTGTCTTATCTTTACCGCTCTGTTCATCTATCTGGAGAAGAAGAGGCGTTCACCTTATTTCATCATGGAGGTGTTCCAGCTCAGGGTCATCAACTACGGCATCCTGCTCTTCTTCCTGATGATGGTCTGCAATTCGAGTGCCATGTTTGTCAACGTGTTCACCAATGTGAGCATGAAGATAGATAACTGGCAGAACGCCACGCTAGGCAACTGGGTGATGGTGGGCTACACCGTGGGACTGATATTCGCCGTCATCGCCCGAGCCAAGAATGTTCACCTGAAGTGGATGTACTGTCTGGGCTTCCTCTTTATCGGAGCCTATGCGCTGTACATGTATTTCGAGGTACAGAACGACGGCATGTATGAGCGTATGAAATGGCCTATCATCATCCGTTCTACGGGAATGATGCTGCTCTATTCGCTCATCTCCACGATAGCCAACCAGCGCATGCCTTACCGCTTCATGTCAACCTGGGTTTGCATCATGCTTACCGTTCGTATGGTCATTGCCCCTTGCATCGGCTCTGCGCTCTATACCAATGTGTTGCAGCACAGACAGCAGTATTATGTAACCCGCTTTGCCCAGGATTACGACCGCACGAACATCGAGACGGCGAAGACTTACGACCAGACGGTGAGAGGCATGCAATATCAGGGCAAGAGTGTAACCGAGGCGCAGAATATGGCTGCCATGAGTACGAAGGGAAAGGTACAGGTACAGGCCACGCTGGTGAGTATCAAGGAGATGGCAGGCTGGACCTTCTACGGCTGTCTGCTGTGTGCCGGACTGATGCTCGTTCTCCCTTGGCGCAAGCGCAATATCGGGGAACTGACGCGTGAGTATCTGCTGAAGAATGTAGATGTGAAATCCCTGGGAAGAAGGTAGGGGAGTGCTAAAATATCATAAAAGATACAGGCTGCTCATCTGATGAATGGATATTTTTGTTATCTTCGCAGTTAAATCTGAAGATAACAGACCCATATTCATCATGAAAATAACAGATAATATCATCATATACGAGGCTCATGAGTTTCCTCAGCTGTTGATGCAGCCTTTCTACTCCGACTATGTCGGAATCGTAATCTGTCATCAGGGGATGTTCCGTTTCTGCGTAGACGGAACATCCTTTGTTGCATCTGAGGGTGAGACCGTTTTCCTCACCAAAGGAGTGATGTTTCATGTGCAGGAAACGGGCAAGAACCTTAAATATACCCTTCTTTTTTACCGTGCTGAACAGATTCGTCACATGTTGGGCAATACTGTGGTTACCATGCGTCTTTATGCTACGATTTATCCCAAACCCTGCCATGTCAGGACGACGGGCTATGAGGATATGCTTACTTCTTATGCCATGATGCTGAGGAAACTGGAGCTGGAAAAAGAGAAGAGTGGTGAACTGGATGCCTATTGTGTGCATGAGCAGAAACTGTTGCTGATGGCTGTTACGTACCGTTTGTGCAGCATCTTCTCTGCATCGTTCAAGGCTGCCGGCAAGGAGATGGAACGGAAGATTGCCATCTTTGAGTCGCTGGTGCTGCTGATAGAGAAGAACTATATGCGTGAGCGCAGTGTGGCTTTCTATGCAGACGAACTCTGTCTTACACCGAAATATCTGTCGGTACTGGTCAAGTCGGTTTGCGGTCAGACGGTCCAGCAGTTGCTTTTCAAGGCGATGATCCGTCGCAGTATCTATCTGATGAAGAGCACCACGAAGACGATACAGCAGATAGCCAATGAACTCAGTTTTCCCAATGCTTCAGCCTTCGGAACCTTCTTCAAGAAACATACCGGTCTGTCGCCTAAGCATTACCGTAATTGGGAAGAGGGGAATGAACCGCCTTCTTTCAAATAACGATTTCATCCTATACCTATAAAATAAAAAAGGGACAGAGGAATTGTTCTGTCCCCTGTCCCGAAACTGTGATATAACTAAAACAACTGAGCGAAAGCCTCGGCTGTCTTTCCTGTATAGGTCTTCATCTCTGTAACCGGCTTGTAACCGAAATCCTTGAAGGCAAGGAGCTGTGTGGCAACAAACTGGTGGTCGTCAGAGATGCAAGCCTGTAACTTCATATTACCCATGCTGATGGCAGAAACAGGGAATTTGCTGATCGCTGTTTCTACATCCTTTGGGGCTGCTCTGAGGATGTTCTCAAGCTTTCTTCCATCCTCTGTAGAATATTCTTTCTCTTTTATCTTAATCACACTGTTGGTAGGTTGATAGATGAGCTTGACAGTCAAACCCATGAAACCTTTTTTTACCTGTACATCCTGGAGTGCCAAAACATCAGCACCCATCTCTAAATGATTAATCTTTGCCATAATTTTATACTGTTATTTGCTTATTCTTAATTCCTGAAAAATAATATATATTGAACTGTTTTTTGTTTTGAATAGGGGTGTAACCAATCTTATCGCAAATCTTAGGAAAGATGCGATAAACCTATATGATATTTTAAAAAGAGAAAAGAATAAGCACTAACAGAGCAGATGTCGCAGGCAAATGACATAATACTTGCTGGCGACATCAAAGTGGATTGGGGCAGTTTCCTGTCGGAAAGGCTCCATGCCACCTCCTATAGCTGATAAAAGGGATGATAAATAACGGATTCTATTTGTAAGCAATCTACTGGCAGTCTGACTGTTGTGCATGTTGCCACTTGGCAATAAGCGCTGCGGACGGCTGCTACAGATGCGGTAAGCAAGCTGTGAGGCGTTTTCAAGCTGTGCCTCAGGCTGGCTCTTGTCATGCTCAACCTTCGCCAAACCATCTTTCTTATGGCTTGCATCTTCGGTATAAGAATCCTCGGGTGTAAAAGAAATAGAGGCAGCAGATACCTCTCCATAGCCTGAGAAGACCATGGACACCAGAAAAAGGATGTATAGTATCAACTGCCTCATATTTTTATATTTAATAACTTCTTGCGATGATGACACGGGCTACGGCTGGCTTGCCGCTTACCATATCTACACCTGGAGTCTGCTCGTAAGCGAAAGGCACGCAGCGGATGGTAGCCTGAGTCTCCTCCTTAATCTTAGCCTCGGTCTCGGCTGTACCGTCCCAATGGCAGAGGAAGAAACCACCGTCCTTCACACGCTTCTTGAACTCCTCGTAGTTGTCGCACTCATAAACGTGAGCATCACGGTAAGCACGAGCCTTCTCGAAGATATTCTTCTGGATGTCTTCCAACATATTCTTTACGCGCTCAACGATACCGTCGAAGCTTACGTTCTCCTTCTCCAAGGTATCACGGCGCATGATTTCGATGGTGTTGTTCTCCAAGTCACGGCCACCCATAGCCAGACGAACAGGAACACCCTTCAACTCATAGTCAGCAAACTTGAAGCCAGGACGCTTGGCAGGGTTGTCATCATACTTCACGGTGATGCCCAACTCGCGGAGCTGGTCGATGACAGGCTGCAACTTAGCAGTAATCTGAGCCAACTGCTCGTCGCCCTTGTTGATAGGAACGATAACCACCTGGATAGGAGCCAGCTTTGGAGGCAATACGAGACCGTTGTCATCGCTGTGAACCATGATGAGGGCACCCATCAGTCGGGTAGAAACACCCCATGAAGTAGCCCATACATACTCAGGCTTGTTCTCTTTGTTCAAGTATGTTACGTCGAAACTCTTGGCGAAGTTCTGACCCAGGAAGTGAGAAGTACCGCTCTGGAGAGCCTTGCCATCCTGCATCATTGCCTCGATGGTATAGGTGTTGAGAGCACCTGCGAAACGCTCAGTCTCACTCTTCACACCCTGCAATACAGGAACACCCATGTAGTTCTCTGCAAACTCAGCGTAAACCTTGAGCATCTCCTGAGCCTTTGCCTCAGCCTCTTCCTTAGTGGCATGAGCGGTATGACCCTCCTGCCAGAGGAACTCAGAAGTACGGAGGAACGGACGGGTACGCATCTCCCAACGCATTACGTTGCACCACTGGTTGCAGAGGATAGGGAGATCACGCCATGAATGGATCCAGTTCTTATAGGTGTTCCAGATGATGGTCTCAGAAGTAGGACGGATGATGAGCTCCTCATCGAGCTTTGCGTTAGGATCAACCTCAACCTCTTTGCCATCCTCTGTAGAACGGAGGCGGTAGTGGGTAACTACGGCACACTCCTTGGCGAAACCTGCCACGTGCTCAGCCTCACGAGAGAAGAAACTCTTCGGGATGAGGAGAGGGAAGTATGCGTTCTGTACACCTGTCTGCTTAAACATCTTGTCGAGCTGCTGCTGCATCTTCTCCCAGATAGCGTAACCGTATGGTTTGATAATCATACAACCACGAACTGGTGACAACTCAGCGAGATCAGCCTTTACTACCAAATCATTGTACCACTGACTGTAGTTGTCAGCGCGCTTGGTTAAATTCTTGAGTTCTTTAGCCATATTGCTTTATTCTATTTATTTTGTTTTTTATTTCTTCTGTTATTTATATATTAAGGTATAAGCATGAGCCCCTTCATCATCTGCTGACGGCAGTTCATCTGTCTGCAGATGTCTGAAATCCTACTTTTAGGGATTTTCCACCCCCAAATAGGTGATTTCCTAGCTCTATTTCGACAAATACCCTTAAATTTGCATGCAAAAATACAAAAAAATATTAGAAAACTCTCCATTATGGAGAAAAAAGAGTTATCTTTGCAATTAAATAACATAAATATAGGAGATTTTAAAATGAAAAAGACTAATTTAGCAGTTGCAGGCCTCTCTTTGTGCTTGCTTTTCTCAAGTTGTGGAACCAATCAGAAGACAGGTACAGCAGTAGGTGCCGGTTCTGGTGCAGCCCTGGGTGCTATCGTTGGTGGATTGCTCAACAATAGCCATCGTGGTACAGGTGCTCTCGTAGGTGCTGCTATCGGTGCAGCTGTTGGTGGCGGTGCTGGTAACCTCATCGGAAAGCACATGGATAAGGTGAAAGCTGAGGCTGAACAGGTGAAGAATGCACAGGTTGAGACTGTAACAGATGCCAATGGCTTGTCTGCCGTTAAGGTAACATTTGCTTCTGGTATCCTCTTCCCAACTAACGGTTCTACTCTCAGCAGCAGCGCAAAGACTGATTTGGCTCAGTTTGCCGGTGTATTGAAGAATAATACCGACTGCGAGGTTTCTATCCAGGGTTATACTGATGCTACAGGTAATGACGGTATCAACTTGCCTTTGAGCCAGAAGCGTGCTGAGGCAGTTTACAACTATCTCGCTTCTTGCGGTGTTACCAGCCGTCAGGTAAAGAATGTTCAGGGTTTTGGTTCTGCTAACCCTGTTGTTAATACTACTGCTGCTTGCGCCCAGACCCGTCGTGTAGAGGTTTACATGTATGCTAGCCAGGCTATGGTTAACGCAGCCAACAACGGTACATTGAAGTAATAACTTTCATGTTCCCAGAAGGGAAAAACTAAATAGATGATTTTGAAGAAAATCAAGAATATAGTAAAATGGGTGGTGGTGCTGTTTTTCAGTACCACCATTCTTGCTGTAGTGGCATATAGGTTCATTCCTGTGTATGTCACTCCTCTGATGTTTATCCGATGCTTCCAGCAAGTAGCTGATGGAGAGAGTATTACCCTGCATCATCATTGGATTTCGATGGATAAGATTTCGCCTCACATGCCAGTGGCGGTAATGGCGAGCGAAGATGCGAGATTCCTGAAGCATCACGGTTTCGACTTCAATGCCATCGAGAGTGCGGCGAAGAATAATGCACGTGGTGGAAAGGTGCATGGAGCCAGTACCATCAGTCAGCAGACTGCTAAGAATGTCTTCCTGTGGCCTGGCCGTTCATGGACCCGCAAGGGATTTGAAGTCTACTTTACCTTCCTCATCGAAATGATGTGGAGCAAGCAGCGCATCATGGAGGTTTATCTCAACAGCATAGAGATGGGACCGGGTATCTATGGTGTGGATGCGGTTGCAGAATATCATTTCGACAAGAAAGCGAAAGATCTGTTTCGTGGCGAGTGTGCGCTGATAGCAGCTACACTTCCTAATCCGCGCAAATTCAGTTCGCTGCATCCTAGCGCATATATGAAGAAGCGCCAGCGACAGATAGAACATCAGATGAGATTTATCCCTACCTTCCCCCGTGAGGGCGAAGATTTCGACCCGAGCACGGCTGTGGGAGGATATAGGGTGAAGTAATACTTAGTTGATAGTTTATAGTTTATAGTTGATAGGGGTGACCTTAAAATAGTTTTTTGCCTCAAATATTGATTCATGGATTTACTGAATGACTTGAACGAAGCGCAGCGTGCTGCGGTAGAATATATTGACGGACCTTCGCTGGTGATAGCCGGTGCAGGTTCGGGTAAGACGCGTGTGCTTACTTATAAAATAGCTTATCTCCTGAGCCAGGGCATGAAACCCTGGAGCATCATGGCGCTCACCTTTACCAACAAGGCGGCTAGGGAGATGAAGGAACGTATCGGAAAACTGGTGGGAAATGATCTCGCCCAGCATCTCTATATGGGTACCTTCCACAGCATCTTCTCCCGAATCCTGAGAGCAGAGGCCGAGCATATCGGCTTCAACAACAACTTTACCATTTATGATGAAAGTGACTCGCGCTCGCTGATCAAGGCGATAGTGAAGGAGATGGGGCTGGATGATAAGAAGTATAAGCCTGCTGCCGTTCATGCCAAGATTTCGATGGCGAAGAACAACCTGATGAGTGCTGCGGCTTATGAGAGCGATGCGGCTATCTTCGAGCAGAACAAGCGTGCGCAGATGCCTGAGGTTGGTAAGATTTTCGTGGCTTACGTGCAGCGCTGCAAGCAGGCCAATGCCATGGATTTCGATGATTTGCTGATGCTTACCTATCAGCTCTTCAGGGAGCATGAGGATATTCGCCACAAATATGCCGCCCGCTTCGATTATGTTCTGGTGGATGAGTATCAGGATACCAACCACGTTCAGATGTCTATCGTCATGCAACTCTGTCAGGAGAAGCAGCGTGTTTGTGCCGTGGGTGATGACTCGCAGAGTATCTATAGTTTCCGTGGTGCCAATATCGATAATATTCTCAACTATCAGCGCCAGTTTCAGGGCACGCGTCTCTTCAAACTGGAGCAGAACTACCGCTCTACCCAGACCATCGTTGAGGCGGCTAACAGTCTGATCAAGCATAACCGCAACCAGATTCCTAAGGATGTGTTCAGCGAGAATGCGAAGGGTGAGAAGATTCAGTATAAGCCTGCTTACAGCGACAAGGAAGAGGCGGCGATTGTGGCGAAGGACGTGAAGCGTATCCGGCGCGAGGATGGCTGCCAGTATAGTGATTTTGCCATTCTCTACCGCACCAATGCCCAGAGCCGCAGCTTCGAGGAGGAGTTCAGAAAGCAGGGTATTCCTTATCGCATTTATGGCGGACTGAGTTTCTACCAGCGCAAGGAAATTAAGGATATTATTGCTTATTTCCGTCTGGTGGCGAATCCGGATGATGAAGAGGCTATCAAGCGTATCATCAACTATCCGGCACGAGGAATAGGGGCTACTACGGTGCTGAAGATTGCTGACTGTGCCCATCAGAACCAGGTGAGTTTCTGGGAGGTAATCGGTGCCCCTGAGCGGTATGGACTGGCGGTAAACAAGGGTACGATGAACAAGCTGGAAACCTTCAGATTGCTGATTTCTTCGTTTATCGAACGGGCTCAAACCACGGATGTTTATGAATTGGGTGATGCCATTATCAAGGAGAGTGGTATCAGTCAGGATATCATGTCGGGCAAGAATGCCGATGATCTGGCACGTCAGGAGAACCTGGAGGAATTCTTGAGCGGTATGTCGGCTTTTGTGGAGGAACGCCGTGAAGAGGGTAGGTTTGATGAACTCTTCCTGCAGGATTATCTGCAGGATGTGGCGCTGCTTACCGATGCAGACAGCGATGGTGATAAGGATGAACCTCGTGTTTCTCTGATGACGGTTCATGCTGCCAAGGGTCTGGAGTTTCCTACGGTTTTCGTGGTTGGTTTGGAAGAGAATATCTTCCCGAGTCCGCTTTCTGCTGTTTCGCTCCGAGAACTGGAGGAGGAACGGAGATTGCTTTACGTTGCCATTACGCGAGCAGAGAAACATTGTATCCTGACGAACGCCAAGAACCGCTGGCGATATGGCAAGATGGAGTTTGATAATCCGAGTCGGTTTATCGATGAGATTGACGGCAAGTTGATTGATAGCCTGGATGAGGCTGGTGGAAGCTTGTTTGGCTCTATGTCTGACCAGCCGGAGTGGGCGAGAGCGCAGCGTCCTCGCAGACCGTGGGAGGATGCTGAGCAGCCTAGATACAGTAGCAGGTATCAGAATTCCAAACCGGTAGCATCGCAGTTTGTAGCAGATCCTAAGCCTTCTCTCTTTGATGATGAACCGGAGACTTCACGTACTTCCGGACGCTCATCTCTCTCTGAAGGTAATTTCAAGTCTGTTAGAGCGCTGAATGCAGCTAAGCGTTACATGGAGGCGCATTCTTCTCATCCTGCTTCTCGCGGTACTGGATCTTCTGCATCATCAGTTTCTTCTTCTGCAGCATTATCTGCTGGCAGTTCTTCTTGCGGTTTGCAGGAGGGAATGAAGATAGAACATCAGCGTTTTGGACGGGGAACGGTGTTGAAGATTGAAGGTACTGGTGAGAATACGAAGGCTACGGTTGAGTTCGTTCATTCTGGCACCAAACAGCTTCTGCTGAAATATGCCAAGTTTACGGTAGTAGATTAAGTTCAGTAGTCTGATTTTGCGTTTTTAATAATATATTAGGGCTCTTTAGTATGCTAAAGCACTAAAGAGTCTTAATTTTTTGTGTAATTATTTGTTCTTCTTGTAACTTTTGTTTATATTTGTAGCATATTTACGAACGATATGCAAAAAAGCGTTTAATATTTAACTTATAAACAGAACGATTATGAAGAAATTAATGATGATGGCAGTAATTCTGCTTGCTGGTGTAGGAAGTGTAATGGCACAGAGCGATTACAAGCGCGGGATCTTTAACCATGTAGGTCTTAACGTGGGTGCAGGTACCGAGGGTATTAGTGTTGGTGTGGCTGCTCCTGTTACTAACTTCCTTGAGGTAGAAGCAGGTGTGAACATCATGCCATCTTTCAAACTGTCTGGTGATTTGGATGTAGATGTCAGTACCAGTTCTTTGCCTCAACTACCTAATGTTACTTATCCAACCGGTGCAACCATTCATGCAGAAGGCTCATTCGACCGTACCACCTTTAATGTAAAGGCTAATCTGTATCCATTCGGTGGTGGCAGCAAGTTCTTTATCGCTGCTGGTTTGTCAATTGGTGGTGAGAAGATTGCTGAGGTAAATGGTTCTTCCGATGAACTTCGTCAGTTCTCTGAGAACTTGCCTACTCCTGAATTGAAGAATCAGTTCCGTAAGGCTATATCAGCCAACTTGGGTGGTTACAACTTGGAGCTCGATGAGAATTATAACCTTCAGGGCGATATCCGTTGCAAGAATGTTCGTCCATACCTCGGTTTAGGTTTCGGTCGTCTGGTTCCTAAGAACCGTATCGGTTGCCGCTTTGAGTTGGGTTGCCAGTTCATGGGTAAGCTCAAGGTTTACCAGAATGGTAACGAGATAGATATCAATAAGGCATTGGAAGATGCTGGCGAGGATGATCTCTCTAAGTTTGTAAAAGACATGAAGGTTTATCCTGTTTTGAAGTTCTCTCTTACAGGTAGAATCTTATAATATAGATAAAGAGTTATAAAAATAGATTGAGCAAGGCCATCTCTGGTCTTGCCCTTTTTGTTTCTATATACTATAAATTGAAAAAGCGTCCCCGCAGTAGCCTCACGGTCACTACGGGGACTTATAATTACTAACATCTAACTTTAGCATTTTTGTTTAAACTTAAAAACATATTCTTTATGAGAGTAATTTCTCCATTATCTATAAACATAAACCAAGTATCTCATATATTGCAAGTAACTTGTATCCTGCAAATATCTTGATTATTTTTATTTTATTGCTTTTTGTCCGTTTAATATTAAATACTTTTAATTTGCAATGCAAAGATATAAAAAAATGGGTAAACTCCAAATTAATTTTGTTTTATTTTGTATTAAATGGCTTTTTTTGTACTTATACAGCCGTTTTTAAGGACTAACCGGCAAAGTTAAGAGGGTGTATCAAAACATTCAAATGCTTTATGATACACCCTCTTTCTCAGGATTCTGAATATTTTTCGTGTTTATAACGCTTCGTCTTCAGGACGTGGCATCTGTGTCTGGGGCTTCTGTTTCTTGCCTGACTTCATGAATAGTTTCTTCTTCTTGAGCCATGCAGCCTTGCGTATTTCGTATTCTTCGCGATGACGCTCCAAAAAATTATCTGCCATGTTTCGTTTCCTTTTTTTACTTTGCGTTATGAATGCTTATTCTTCTTTAAACTTACTGTAAATCACCTTTATCTGTATAGGACTTGTCTCCTTGCCGTTGCTGTCGGTGGTTATTATACCTCGTTTCAGTCGGGTAGAAGCGAGTGACATATCGTGATTAATCTTGGAGATGACGGTAGTATATCCCTGTGTGGTTGTGATGACGTTTACAGGAACCAGTACTACTTTATTCCAGTTTTCCCCCTTGCCCTTGTTCTTATACATGGCAGAAACCAGGTTGGCGATATTCTGGAATGTATAGGCATTCTTATAAGTACCTGTACTGCTGTAGCTTGTGGTATAAGAAGTACGGCTATCTGCCAACTTGCTCTTTTCGAAGAACGACTGCAAACTGTCTTTCTGAACCATCAGGATGGTGCTTGGTGTAGCAAAGTTGTATGGGTTGTCTTCGTTGTCATTGTTGAGTCGTGGGAAAGAGATGGTAGCTGTGTTGAGCGTATCCTTCTCATGACCTCTCATGATGTCTTCGATAGGGAGGGTAACCTCGGTGAAGATACCTGCCGGCGACTTGAGGTAAGTATAGTTCTGCTTACTTGCCAACTCCTCCAAGTTCTTGTTCTCAATCTTGTTGAGCTGCAATACCTCTTCTGTACCATCGAAACGGTTGTATCCGATGCTTACAGCTGTACTGTCAGTAACGCCGTCCTTAGCCTTGATGGTCTTGTGGCGGGTCCAGTAGAAGATAAGCTCTGTATTCCAGATCTTAGCCATGTTACCCGTACCGCCTACGTTCTTGATATAGAAGCCAGGGCAGACATTGTGCAGGAACTTGAAGTTGGTCTTGAAGTACTCAGGATGTTCAGCGTATGTCTGCATGATGTAAGAACCATAGTTCTTGTATGTCTTACCATCTTTCTCGTACTTCTTATTCAAGTAAATCTTGAAGTTCTTGACATCTGATGTATTGCTCAAGTTATAATTACTGCTCCAATGCGGATTGTTTTCGCTTACCCAGCCTGCCTCTGCCTTGAAGGCATCATAATCAGAGTAATACTCCTGATCCTCTGCCATCGGCTTGGTCATCTCATAGGCTGTCACCTTCATAGGGGCGATGGTATCACCGTAGCTGGCATTGTATGAAACCAGGAGGTAGCATGAGTCTGCTTCGATAGAACCGCCGTTTGCCTGCTTGATGTAATCGAGTGTATCTACAGAGAAAGTTGGCAATACGCTCAACTGGGTCATGTAGTCGCCCTTTACATAGTTGCCGGTTTCCGGGTCTTTCATCTTTCCGATGAGCCCCGTGTTGTTGCGGCTCAATACGGCACCTGCTACTATAGACTTTGTGGTAACATTGAACGCTGAGTTGGAAATGTTAATATTGTCTATCTTATTAGTGATGCTACCACCGATTCCCTCGGTGGTATCATCACATGCAGCGAAAGTAAGCGCTGCTATTACTAATACTGTTAAGAGTCTTAAAATTTTCATTATCCTTGTATGTATGTGTCTCTGTTGTCGGAATTTTATTCTGCGTCAGGACAAACCTTGTTGATGAAGTCTGCGTATGGCTCCTGGATATCTTCTCCCGGATAAGCCAGTACAGGCTTGTTCTTCTCCTTCGCATAATCAAAGAGAATCTGGTTAGCTTCTTCTTCACCTTCTACCACACCGTCGCTATAGTCGATGGCGAGTTTGCCGAGCTCAATGAAGTTGAAGTCGTCCTGATAGCTGTCGAGCAGTTCAGACTTGGCATCACGGAAGGCAACGCAACGTTTGAAGTTGGTACCCAGTTCACCCTTGAGTTCGTTGGTATAGAGAGCGGTAATCACCTTTGATTCTGCAAATGAAGGCTCTTCGCTATAGGCAGTCTTTACATAGAAAGGCACTACTGCGCTAGCCCAACCCTGGCAGACGATTACATCAGGCTGCCAGCGGAGCTTCTTTACGGTTTCCAATACGCCACGTGCGAAGAAGATAGCTCTTTCTCCGTTGTCGGCATATTCCTTTCCGTTTTCATCGGTACCCATCTGGCGGCTCTTGAAATAGTCGTCATTATCGATGAAATAAATCTGCTGTCGTGTTGTTGGTATAGATGCAACCTTGATGATCAGCGGATGGTCTGTATCATCTATGATAAGGTTCATACCAGACAGGCGAATGACCTCGTGCAATTGTCCGCGACGCTCGTTGATGGTGCCCCACTTAGGCATGAAGGTGCGGATCTCAAAACCTGCTTCCTGCATCTTCTGAGGCAGTTCGCGTCCCATGATTGACATGTGAGACTCGGCTACGTATGGGTCGATCTCCTGATTGATAAATAATACTTTTTTTGCCATAAAATTTAAATTTTATTCTTACGAATTACGTGCAAAGGTACAAAAAAAACTTCAAATAGGGGCATTTTTTCTCCGAAATTCATTATTTTCGGCAATAATTCGCATATTTTTAGGTTTTTTCTTTCTCATTTGAGAAAAAAGTTGTTATTTTGCACCCGAAAACAGATTATGACGATGAAAGTATTCAATAAGATTGTTGACCTCCAGAACGAACTCTTCATGTGTCGTAAGGAGGGAAAGGAAATCGGCCTTGTGCCAACTATGGGTGCGCTGCATGAGGGTCACGCCTCTCTTGTTAAGCGCTGTGTGAAGGATAATGGCGTGACTGTAGTTTCTGTGTTCCTGAATCCTACACAGTTTAATGATCAGGGTGACTTGGATCGCTATCCTCGTACCCTCGATGCTGACTGCAAGCTCTTGGAGGCTTGTGGTGCTGACTATGTGTTTGCACCATCGGTGAAGGAGATGTATCCTACACCAGATACACGCCACTTTGAGTTTCCACCTGTTTCTACCGTGATGGAGGGTGCCAAGCGCCCGGGTCATTTCAATGGTGTATGTCAGGTAGTGAGCCGTCTTTTCTATATCGTTCGACCAACTCGTGCTTATTTCGGTGAGAAGGATTGGCAGCAGATTGCTGTCATCAAGCAGCTCGTGAAGTACATCAACAGCGATGTGCAGATTGTGGAGTGTCCTATTGTCCGTGATGAGGATGGTTTGGCTAAAAGCAGCCGTAATACTTTGCTGGCTCCTGATGAGCGTGCCATTGCGCCAAACATCTATAAGGCTCTGAAGGAGAGTGTGGAGTTTGCCAAGACTCATACCGTACAGGAAACTCACGATAAGGTGGTTGCCGACATCAATGCTGTAGAGGGTCTGGAGGTAGAGTATTTCCAGATTGTGGATGGCGACAGCCTGCAGGATGTTTCTTCATGGGAGGATAGTGCATACGTGGTAGGTTGCATCACCGTTTATTGCGGTAAGACTCCTATCCGTCTCATCGACCATATCAAGTATAAGGGATAATTCCTCGATAGATATTCTTTATTAAGTTTAATCCGTAACAGATCAAGTAATAACAGAACAATGCAGATAGAAGTATTGAAGAGTAAGCTCCATTGTGTAACCGTAACTGAGGCTAACCTGAATTATATGGGTAGCATCACCATCGATGAGGATTTGATGGACGCTGCTAATCTGATAGCAGGCGAGAAGGTTCAGATTGTAGACAACAACAATGGTGAGCGCTTGGAGACCTATATTATCAAGGGTGAGCGTGGCAGCGGTTGTATCTGCCTGAACGGTGCTGCAGCCCGCAAGGTGCAAGTGGGCGATACCGTCATCATCATCGCTTATGCCCTGATGGACTTTGAGGAGGCTAAGACCTTCAAGCCAACCGTAGTTTTCCCAAAAGAGGGAAACAGGGTTTAATATTCAATGGAAACAAAAGAAAGGGTGTGTCATGGACTTATGGCACACCCTTTCTTTTGTTTTATTACTATATAATTTAAGGTGTAATTGCGATGGGTTACGGATAGATCTCGATATGGCTGCTGCCGGAGTTGCCATTCTTGATAATCCTTATCTGGGTGGTGATGCGCTCGCTCATCGTGTCGGTATGACTGATGACGCCCACCTTCTTGCCTTGCGAACTTTGCAGCATGGCGAGGGAGTCGATGACGGTGGATAGGGTATCGGGGTCGAGGGTTCCGAAGCCTTCGTCGATGAACAGGTTCTCGAAGGAGATGTTGCGGGAGGATAATGCCGACAGGCCCAAGGCGAGACCGAGACTCACGATGAAGGTTTCGCCACCTGATAGGGAGGTGGTGTCTCGGATATCGTCGGCACGGTCGTGGTCGATGACTCTGATGCCCAGCGAATGCTTTACCTGTTGCAGTTCGTAACGACTGTTGAACTTTCTGATTTCCTGGTTGGCATGAGTTATCAGGAAACTGAGCGTATAGCATTGGGCTATCTTTCGCAGCGTCTTGCCGTCTGCTCCGATGGCATCCGTGATGGCTGTCCAGTCATCCTTTTCCTGTGTTACGAGTTGCAGAGCCTCAGCCTTGTCGCCCAACTGTTTTAGGGCTTCCTGATGGTTCTGCATCCTGGCGTTGGCAGCAATCAGTTCGTTGCGCTGGCTTCTCTCCTGATACTCCTGCTGAATGGCTAGGAGAGCATCCCGGCTTTGGGCAGGCTGATGTTCCAAGTGCTGCTGATGCGCCTTTTCTGCACTCTGGTAAAGGGCGGTAGTTGAAGCCACGGCTTTCTCCTTTTCGTCCTTTTCCCGTCGGATAGCATTCCAGTCTTCGGCAGAGTGAAGCATCTCCCAGATGGTATTTCGGGCGATAAGGCTTGGTTCGATACTTCTTTCCTCGATGCCTTCCTCTTCGGAGTCTTTTCCTTCAATGCTCTTTTCTTCAAGCTGCTTGTTGTATTCCTCAATCCAAAGGTCGAGTTCCTTTTCCTTCGCTTGCAGATTCTCTTTCATCGTCTTGTTCTGAGACAGCATGGTTTGATGCGAACCTTTACTGTTGGCGAGTTCAGCCTTCAGCTTGTTGATGTTTTCGTTCTGAGTATCAGCTGCTTTCGTTGCCTCGTCCTTTGCTGCTGTCAGTCTTTGTTCAGCCGCGTCTGGTTCTTCGCCATTCAGAATCTGCTTATATTTCTCCTGCCATTCCTCCATTTCCTTCTTGGCGCTATTCCATGTCTGAAGGGCTTTCACGTAAGCCTCCTCCTTACTCTTCTGCTGCGAGATGAGGTTGGATGTAAGTGCTTTTTGCTCAGCTAGTTTTGTGGCGCAGGTTGAAGTATTTTCTTGGGCTTTGTTCTGTATAGTAGAAGCCTTGCTTTCATACGCAGCTTCATCCTTTACAGCCTTATCCTTGAGTTGGGTCAGCCGTTCTATCTCTTTCTGAATCTTGTTAAAGAGGCTCAGTTTGCTGCTCGCATCTTTCGCCTTGTTTTCATAGATAGGCAAGAGTGATTTCAGTTCTGCCTCTGCCTTTGGAATCTTTGGATACTGGGCGATGAGCGCCTTCCACTCCTCTTCGTAAGTTGCTATTTCTTCCGAGAGCTTTTCCTGTTGTTTCTGGAGCGTCTGTACTTCGCCGTCGTTCTGTTTTCTCTCGCCGGAAAGATTCTTCTCCTCTTTCTGCTGCAGTTTCAGCAGATCCTCCTTGGCTTTCAGAAGTTGCGAGAGTTCCGTGGTGGCTTCCTCAAACTGTCTGTTGTCGGTATGATAAGGATGGGTCGTGCTGCCACAGAGCGGACAAGGTTTGCCTTCGGTCAGGTTGGCACGATGAATCTCCCATTTCTCACTCACCATGAGGGTATAGGCATTTCTCAGCGTCAGGGTCTCTTGGGTCAGCGCCTCGATGGTCAACTTGCCCAGCGCTTCATCTATCTTCGCATTTCTCTTGCCCAAGACCAGGATGCGCTCCTCATTCTTCTGCTTTTCTGTTGTGGCAGCATCGAGATGAGCCACAACCTTGATGGCTTGCTGGACATCCTGCAGTTTCTTTTCGGCTGCCGATTTATGGCTCTGCAGCTCCTCTATATTCTGTCCGGCAGTCTTATTTCTTTCCGTCTCCCAAGCCTGTTCAGCGGCTTGCGTCGCTTCGTGCAGAACCTGTTTCTGCTTGGCAATCTCTTCCTTGGTCGTTTTGAGGGCAAGGTTTGCTTTCTCCGTTTCAGCTTCCCATTTTTGGATGTTTCGGGCGTTTTCCTCCAAGTCTTTCTGGGCAGATTGATTCTCTTTCTGAGCCAACTCCAATGCCTCTTTCTTTTCTTTCAGATTCGGCATAGCCGCTTCCATTTTGGTTTTCAGCGCCCTAGCTTCAGCGATGACCGGCAGCGCCTTTTCCAGCTGTTCCTGTGCCTTGCTTACTGCTTCCTTCATACTGGTGAGAGTTTTCTCGCTTTCGCTGATGGCAGACTCTTGACTTTTGATGTTTGCTTCCGCTTTCAGAATGTTTTCTTCCTGTTCGTGGATGCTTTGCGTCTGTCGCTCTACTTCCTGCAGCAGGTTGACGGCTGGCTGTACTTCATCGTGCAACTGCAGACGGAGAATCTGGGCTTGCATCGCTTTAATAGCATCTGCTGCTTGCTCCATATCAGTCTGGCAGATAGTGATTTGCTTGATTTGCTTGTCGTTTTCCTCAAACCATTGCAGGTCTTTCGAGATGGCTTGCAACTGGCTGTCGAGTTCCTTCTCAGCCTTTTCCAACCGGTCGATTTCCTCCTGCAGTTGGGCGAGTTCTTCATCGTTCAGCAGGTTCTGTTTTACGGCTTCCACCGATGCAGCCATCTGGTTGTAGGTATCCGTCGCCTGGTCTTTCGCCTTTTTGATTTCAGTAGCGATGTTCGTATAAGTTTCCTCGCATCCGATGAGTTTTTCCAGGAGTTCGTACCGCTCGTTTTCCTTCGCCGTCAGGAAGTTGGCAAACGAGCCTTGGGCGATGAGCACGGTACGGAGAAATTGGTCGTAGTCCAGTCCGATGATGTTCGGCAGTTCGTTCCAGTCGGCAGTTTCCTCCGTTATCTCTTCTCCGTTTCTCGTGATTTTATAGAGCGCAGTCTTGGCGTTCTCGTAGCGCACTCTCTGGAATCTGACGTGCCATTCTGCGCGGTAGATGCTGCCGTTGTTGGCAAGGAAGGTGAGTTTGCTGTAGCCCTCTTTCTTGCCACGTGTCAGGATGTTTCTACTGTCGGTAGGAGCCAGACGGTTACTTTCGCTGGCATCGGCAGCTCCGAAAATCTCGATGTTCTGGTTCTTGTCGCCTTTCTTTCTGGGGTAGCGAGGGGCGCGGTTGTAGAGAGCCAGACAGATAGCATCGAGTAGGGTAGACTTGCCACTTCCCGTCGGACCTACGATGCTGAAGATGGTGCTCTCGCCTAAGGCACCTTCTTCAAAGTTGATGACCTCGCCACCCTGTTTGTCAAGTGAAGCGAGGTTGAGTATTTCGAGTTGTAGGAATTTCATAATGATGATTTCGTTAATAAATCGGATAACATTTTCTCCTGTCTTTCGTTCATCGGAGCGTTGTGTCTGATGGCGAAGGCTTCCTTCAGCGTGTCGAGCGGAGGACGGTTGATGATGTCTTCTATGCTGGTGATGTGCTGGGAACCCTGGATGGTGGAGAGGTCCAGTTGCGGGATGATGCGCTGGATTTTGCAGAGCACGGCATCCTTTTCGTTGACGAGTTTCTCCAGTTCCTTGATGTCATCGCTGGTCAGTTTCTCCTGTTTCACCTTCAGCATCACGTAGTCGAAGTGGTCGCTCAGCTCGCCGTCAGTTCTCTCCGAGAGTTCAGAATTGATGAGCTTCTGCCATTTCTTGAAGGTTAGCTCTTCCTCATCTTCGGGCAGGATGCGGAGGGCGTGCTGAGGCTTGTATTCCAGGAAATCTACTTTCCATTCCTTCCTCTTGCCGGTTTCCTTTCCTTCTTCCTCTTCTCCGTGTTCTATGGTGATGAGGTCGATGCCGTGGGTGTAGTCTTTCTCGGCAAACGACATCGGGAGGATACTTCCCGTATATCTTGCCCAGTCGGTATTCCAGATATGTTGCCGTTTGTGGATGTGTCCGCAAGTCATATAGTCGGGATGGTCGTTCCATCCTTCCAGGTCCACTTCCTCCTGTCCGCCGATGATGATTTTCTCGCTCGCATCCTTTTTGGCGATATCCGAACCCTTGGCGTACATGTGTGCCATCATGATGCACTTCCTGCCCGGGTATTTCTTTCGAGCCTCAGCCGTCAGTTCTCTCAGAAAGTCGTTGACTCCCTGTGAGTAACTGGCGTTCTGCACCACATCGCTTCTAAGGAAAGGTACAGCGAGGATGATGACTTCTTCTCCTGCCTCGTTGGTTACGGGGATGATGAGGTCATCGAAGGAATAGATCCAATGTCCGCCGGTTTTATCATCGTCCCCGCTTTCTCCCTGCTTCCAGATTTTCCTTACGTTTCCTCTTATTTCCACGTGGTATCGGGTGAGCAGCGGACGGGGAGCCTCCAGTCGGCTGGCGGAATCGTGGTTGCCGGCGGTAATGATGACCTGCATGTTCGGGCACAGTTGGGTAGCATCGGCAAGAAACTCGTAATAAACGGTCTGTGCCGCTGCCGATGGATTTCCGTTATCAAAGATGTCTCCTGCTATGAGGAGAGCATCGGGCTTTTGTCCAGCTATCTGTTCCAGGAGCCATTTCAGGAAATGCTTGTGTTCTGGCAGACGGTCGTTGCCGTGAAACAGGTTGCCCAGATGCCAGTCGCTGGTTGCTAATATCTTCATACTCATAAGAATGTCTAATCTTAGTCTTTTTCTTTGTCTTTGGCTTGCAATCCTTTAGCCTTTGTCTTGCAATCCTTTGACCTTTGTCTTGCAATCTGACTACAAAGTTAACACAATTATTTGGGATACGCAAAGAAATAAGCTCAAAAAACGAAGAATTATGGCCGGAAAAGTAAAGATATTCAGGAAAAGTCTTGTTTTATATCTGATAAAGTTGTATCTTTGCAAGGTAGAAATCTTCGTTCATAAACATTGAATGTCCGTTCAGTGTCTTTGAACGGCGGTTCATAGACTTTGAATGTCGGTTCAATGTCTATGAACGGAGATTTCTCCTAGGATTAAATACTTTTCTTCCTAGGTTTGTGGTCTTTTCTTCTTAAGTATAACAATAAATACTATCGGATGTAAAGGCTGTTGCAATAAGAAATACTAATAAACTAAAATAGGAAAGGAAACTGATATGGCTAAGTACAAATTGCAGGAAATGGGGGATATGCGCTATGATGGCAAGCGCAGAGTTTATCCCAAGATGGTGACCAACCGGACTCTATCCCGAAAAGAGTTCGTCAAGATGATGCAGAACTACCATCGCGGTATTTCGGAAAGTACCACGGAGGCTGTATTGACCGATGTGGTTGATATGCTGACAGACATGCTCTCCATGGGGTACAACGTGAATCTGGAAGGTTTCGGCACCTTCTCCCTCTCCCTCGCTTTCGAGGATGAGAAGCCTAGGGAAATTCTGAATCCAGATGATAAGATGACGTACCGCAAGGTGGGAGTGAAAGACATCAACTTCAAGGCGTCCCCTGAGTTTATCAAGGATGTGAAGCGTGAAACCGACCGTGACCTGGAGCGTGATATGGGTGGTGTAAAGGTTATCCGTAAGCAGCTGTATTCCAAGGAAGAGCGCATCGCCCGTGCCCTGGAGGTGATAGAGAAAAACGGAGTCCTCACCCTAGGCGATTATGCCTCCATCAACAACCTGAGCCGTACTGCTGCCTCTATGGAACTGAAGGAGCTGACCTGTGATAAATCTTCACCGATAGATTCACTAGGCCGCGGCAGCCATAAGGTTTGGGTGAAGAGGAAAGAATAAATGCAAATATCTCTCAGAATATTTGTTAGTTTCAATTCTTTTTCGTATTTTTGCGGTGTAATTAAAATGATAGTGTTATGACGAAAGTAACAAGGGAACATCTTGAAGATGAGGTACTCAAGTCGATTCAGAAGAAAGCGGAGTCGATTATGCCGAAAGATGCCAAGGTTATCCTTTTCGGGTCAAGGGCTAGAAGGGATGCTAAAGCAGATTCCGACTGGGACATCCTTGTGCTTCTGAACAAGGATAAGATAGATGAGCAGGATCATGATAATTACACCTATCCTCTTTGGGAATTGGGATGGCAAATCAATCAGATGATTCACCCGATAGTGTATTCGATGAAGGATTGGCAGAGCAAAAAGGGCAGTCCTTTTTATAATAATGTAGAAGAGGAAGGGGTAATGCTATGCTAGATAAAAAGGATAATGGTATGCCGACAGATAGCCGCTATTTTGCGCAAAAAGCAATAGATGCCGCAGATGAATTGTGGGATAAGGGCTTGATAGATGAAAATACTATTGAGCAATGGAAGCATGAACATATGAGAACGCCTTATTCTGAATAAATGCAGCGGATTGTATTAAAATAGATGTTTAATTTAATGTCCAATAATTATGAAGCAGATTACCATAGATTTTAAGAACGCTTTTGATTGTTCCAAGAAGAAAAAGTCGAAGGCTTGTCGCTCTAGCTATGTACGTTTGGTTCGTTTTATGGATGATAAGAAGCATACTAGACCACAAGTGTATGAGGGCGATTTGTTGGAGGCTATTATGGATGTAAAGAGGGGGAATGTCAAGAACTTCGATACATTGGAGGATATGATGAACTATCTGGAAGCTTAGACATGAGTATAAAATGCCTGGTTAAGAAGAAAATCATTGAACTTTTTCATGTGGTTCAAGCACGGGCTGAAGGCCCAAAAGCTCCTAGCCCAGGGCAACACCCTGGGTATTAAGATGTTGCATCCCTGCGCCCTGTAAGGGCAAAAGCCTTGAATATATGCTGCTTTATAACCAATTTTATTGGGATTTGCAAGAAACTATTTCTCTTTTAAATCATTTGCCGACTTTTCGAAATCAGCTTTGATATCATCTAATAGTGGATTTCTGTTTTAGCATAAATGTCAATGCCATCATATTGTTTTGCTCTTTCGAGCATCTCCTCTTTATGTTTTAGGAGTTGTTTAAACTTTCTGATGGTTTCCTCCTTTGTATTGTTCTTTGTTGCTTGCATAATAACCTCCTTTTTAATGTTATTGTTATTAATTTGGTGGCAAAGATAAGAAAAGTAAATGAGATATGCAAGAAAAAAGACCCAAAATTTTGTGAAGCCAATTCTTTTTCGTACTTTTGCAGTTGTCTTGCCGTGGATGGCTGGCGATGAGTCGCTGGCTAGGTAAAAATCCATGGCTTGGCCTATCATAATTAAGAAAGACGTTCTCTACGTTTTCTTCTGACCTATTGAAATCTGGTAAATTACAAAAGGTGTTCAGAGGGAGACAGCAGTGGGCGTCTACCCACTGTGTATATACACATGGCATAGGTGTGCCCCTTCGTCTGGAGGGGGTACGCTCTGTGCTATCATATATATACCCGCTTGGCGTAGGCTCTATTGCTTCTTATCCTTGACACCAGGGTTTTACCAGAACCTCAATAGGCAAGGATTATGCGAGTGATAGATTCCCTACGCCTTCCTTTTTGATAGCTAATCGGTTATCCTATACCTTATCTTGCGATGAGGCTGGACTAGAATCAAAATAATCTTTTAAAATCAGATGGTTTCTGCTTTCGGGAATCGGTGGAGTAATAGGATGGCAAGGCTTTGCTATGCTCCCATCGGTAATGGAAGTTATGGCAAAGAAACTGCAACTCAGCTATAAGGAAATCGAATCCCGATTGGAATCGTTTAAAACTAAAGTGGTGCCAGCCTCTGAGGTTGGCTATGAGATACTGAAGGCTTTTGGTAAAAGCGAAAAGGATGTGTCGAGATACAAGGAAGGAAAGGGTGTCTTGAAGACATTTGACGGCTTGCTTATCAAAGGCTTGTTCTGCTATCAGGCTGTAGATACTTTGCATCTTACCACCAGGTTGGAGGCATTGAAGACCGATGCTCAGGTAAAGAAGGCTGCACCAAAGATTATTGCGGTGAGCGATGGTGAAACCCTCCTTGCTTATGATACTCGTGAGAATGATACTTACGAGCAGAAACTCGTCAAGATGCACAGCGACTTTGGCTTCTTCTATCCTTTGATGAACGTAGAGCGAGTACACACTACGGCTGAAAACCCTGCCGATGTGAAGGCTGCTGAGAAACTTGCCAAATTGCATGATGAGATTCGTGCTTATAACGAATATAATAGTGATGACGACTTGCACGACCTTAACATCTTCATTACCCGCCTGCTCTTCTGTTTCTTTGCCGAAGACACAGGTATCTTTGCCGAAAATCTCTTTACCAACTTTATCAAGCAATTTACCAAGGAAGATGGTTCCGATCTCGGCGAGATGCTAGGTCAGGCATTCCAGGTGATGAATGTGCCAAACAAGGAGCGTTCGGAAGAACTTACCAAGGAAATCAATCAGTTTCCTTACGTGAATGGCGGTCTTTTTGCCTCAGACATTCCTATCCCAAAGATGGGTTATAAGGCTAGAAAGATTATCATCGAATGCGGCGATTTGGATTGGAAAGACATCAATCCGGATATTTTCGGTAGTATGATTCAGGCGGTGGTGAATCCTGATGTGCGTGCCAAGGAAGGTATGCACTACACTAGTGTGCCTAATATCATGAAGGTAATCAATCTGCTCTTTATGGATGATTTGCGTGCCGAATACAAGATGTTGACGGACTTTTACGATCAGAAGAAAAACCTGTATGACATGAGCGTATTGTCCATCAATCAGTTTGTGGCGGAATGCAAGCCTATTGTCAGGGGTTGCGACCGCTTGCTGTTGCGTATGAATAAGATGAAGTTCTTCGATCCGGCGTGTGGAAGTGGCAACTTCTTGATTATCACCTATAAGCAGTTGCGCTTATTGGAGATGGATATCTTGCATCTTCGCAAGAAGTGCCAGCCTGAGCAGATGATAGACTTCATAGATGGTTCTTGCATCCACTTGGATCAATTCTACGGAATAGAGCTTCTCGACTTCCCTCACGAGGTAGCCATGCTTTCGCTCTGGCTTGCCGAGCATCAGATGAACAACAAGTTTCACGCCGATTTCGGTGTGAATGTTGCCGCCTTGCCTTTGCATAATATCGACCAGATAAAATGTGGTAATGCATGTAGAATGGATTGGGAGGTAGTATGCCCGCATACCAAGGATGAAGAAGTGTTTGTATTTGGTAATCCGCCGTATCTGGGGAGCAGAAACCAAGACGCAGACCAAAAAGCTGATATGCATCTTATTTTTAATGATAGAGGAAAAAGTTTGGATTATATTTGTTGTTGGTTTGAAAAAGGAAATCGGTTTATTCACAATTATCCTAAAGCAAAGTTTGCATTTGTTTCGACAAATTCTATTTGCCAAGGTGAACAGGTTGCTTTGCTTTGGGAATCAATCTTACAGAATTCAGAAATAGCTTTTGCATACAAATCTTTTAAATGGACTAATAATGCAAAGTATCAGGCTGCGGTAATATGCGTAATTATTGGAGTTCAGCAAAAGGGAACAGCTAAAATTAAACGCTTATTTAGTGAAGAAAATGAAGAAAAGGTTTATAATATAAATCCTTATCTGACATCTGGTCCTTCTTTATTTTTTCATCGATTGTCTAAGCCAATCTCTGAAGGCTTTCAGGAATTAAGATTTGGTAGTATGCCGAATGATGGAGGTAATTTGATATTAGACAAGAATGAGAAGGAACATTTGGTAGAATTGAACTCTTCACTTGCAGAAGTAATAAAAGGATTTATTGGTTCTTATGAATTCATAAATGGTCAGAGACGTTGGTGTATATTTATTAATGATTCGGAAATGCAAAGATATTGTGATGTTCCCGAAATTGCTTCTCGTTTGGAAAAGGTAAAACAGCATAGGGAGAAAAGTACAGAGAAAAGTACTCGTCTACTAGCTGATAAGCCTAATCATTTTTATTTTAGCGCTTATAAACCAACGGATGCTATCATAATTCCTCGTGTATCTTCTGAAAGACGAAAATATATTCCTATGGGATTCTTAGGTAAGGAAGATATTATTTCTGATTCAGCCTTCGCCATCTATGATGCATCATTATGGCTCTTTGGTATCCTCACCAGCGAGATGCACATGGTATGGGTTCGTACTGTAGGAGGCAGATTAAAGACTGATTACAGATATTCCGCAGGTCTCTGCTACAACACTTTCCCCTTCCCAACCATCTCCGACACCAAGAAGTCTGAGATAGAAGAGGCGGCAACGAATGTGCTTCTGGCTCGTGAAAACTATCCCGAGAAGACGCTTGCAGATCTTTACGACCCGGAAAAGATGCCGGAGGATTTGCGTGCAGCACATGAGAAACTGGATGCCATCGTAGAAAGCTGCTATCCTGGCGCTCCGTTCCCAAATGATGAGACTCGATTGGAATGCCTCTTTAAACTCTATGAGAAAATGACAGCTAACAAGTAATAATTTGAATGGCTTATGAACAAGATAAATGATAATATCGTTGATATCAAGTATCAGCAAACAGGTAAATCGAGTAATACCAATGAACTCGGTATGCGAGAGATGCAAGCCAAGGCTTACGAAGCCCGCAACCATCGCTTTCTGCTTATCAAGGCGCCACCAGCATCTGGCAAGAGTCGCGCCTTGATGTTCATCGCCCTGGATAAACTGAATAATCAGGGCATCAAGAAGGTAGTGGTGGCTGTGCCGGAAAAGAGTATCGGCCGCTCTTTCCAAAATACCGACCTGATGAAGTATGGTTTCTTTGCCGATTGGAGGGTAACGCAACAGTATAATCTTTGCGATACTGAAGACGAGAAAGAGAAGGCAGTACGCTTTAAGAAATTCTTCCATCAAGATAAAAACAATATCCTGGTTTGCGCCCATGCCACACTAAGAAACGGCATGAAGGAAATAAGCGACGAGGAGTTTAATGATTGCCTCTTGGCGATAGATGAGTTTCATCATACAAGTGCTGATGTGAACAGCGGACTGGGCGATATTGTGCGCCGGGTGATGAATAATTCCACCGGTCATATTGTTGCCATGACGGGCAGTTACTTCCGAGGTGATGGTGTTCCGGTGTTGAGGGCAGAGGATGAGGCCCGTTTCTTCCCGGTAACCTACAACTATTATCAGCAACTCAACGGTTATCGCTATCTCAAGAACCTCGTCCTGGGCTATCACTTCTATCACGGCAGTTATCTCGACCATATCGCCGAGGTGCTGGATACTACCAAGAAGACCATCATCCATATTCCGAGTGTCAACTCCCGAGCATCCAGCGGTTTGGGTAAATACACGGAGGTGGATGAAATCATCAAAATTATCGGTAAGGTAGAGGAACGGGATTACAACAATGGCGGCATCTATCACATCAGAACCAAGGACGGCAGACTGCTGAAGGTTGCCGATCTGGTGGAAGACCATGCTGAGACCCGCAATCTGGTGCAGGGATATTTGCAGCGGATAAAGAAGCGTGATGATGTAGATATTATCATCGCTCTGGGTACAGCCAAGGAAGGTTTCGACTGGCAATGGTGTGAGGAATGTCTGACCATCGGTGTGCGTGGCTCGCTGACCGAAGTGGTGCAGATTATCGGAAGATGCACCCGTGATTGCGAAGGCAAGGAAACGGCTAAGTTTGTGAACATGATAGGAATGCCTGATGCCAATCAGCCCGATGTGAAGGTGGCGGTGAACGACTTTCTGAAAGCCATTACCGCATCGCTTCTGATGGAGCAGGTGATGGCGCCAAGTTGGCATTTCAAGACGGTGAAGGATGTGGATAGTGATGAGGGTAGTCCGCTGGATGCCCGTACCCTGGTGATAGAGGGCTTGAAACCTTTGTCGAGCGAGAAAACGAAGATGATTGTAGAGGGGCAGTTGGATGATTTGAAGGCTGCTATCTTGCAAGACGAACTGGTGGTGAAAGCCATCAGCGGAAGTACTACGGCTGAAACCATCACCAAAACGCTCATTCCGAAAGTGATTCGTGAAAAGTATCCGGATTTGAGCGAGGACGAAGTGGAAGAAGTTCGCCAGCGCCTGCTGCTTGATACCCTTGTCAAGGGTGGTGACGTGGTGGATGATAAGGGAAATCCTATCGACTTCGATGCTTCGGCAAACGATGAGGAGAAGGAGTCGGAAGGCAATCGCCTCATCAAACTGGCAAACCGAATGATTAACATCGACCAGTTGAGCATCAATCTGATTGATTCCATCAACCCTTTCCAGCGTGCTTACGAGGTGCTGTCGAAGAATGTGGATAAGCAGACCCTGAAGATTATCCAGGATACGATGGCTGAACAGAAATTCGATATGACCATCGAACAGGCGATGATGCTATTCAAGGGACCCTATAAGCGATGGGTGGCAGAACATGACGGTCTGCGCCCAGACATCAACGACCCTGACCCGAAGGTAAGGGAACTGGCTGCTGCATTCCAAAAACTCAAGAACCTGAAGATTCGAAAGATGATGGGATTGGAGTATGAGCCGGAAAAGTAACATTTAACATTAACATAAATGGATTGGCCAGAAGAATTATTAGAGATATTTGATGACCCCTTGTTGGCGGATGTACGTCCAAAACCGAAGGCACCGACGCCCGATGACAGGCTGGCACAGAAATTGCTTGAAATCAACAAGTGGGTGGCAGAGCATGGTAGCGAACCTACAGCAGATGGTAGCTTGAAAGAAAAGTTGCTTGCTGCATCGCTCAAGGCTCTGCGAACCAAGGCAACAGATTGCCTCAGACAGTATGATGAGTATCAACTGTTGGGATAGGCTATAGTTTTTCACCTTATTATATATATAGTGATATGGATATTGATAAAGAATTAGAAGATATATTCAGCGACCCTTTGATGGATGTTTCCTATCAGGAGGCAAAACTCTTCGATGTGCCTGCTGACATGAAAGGCGTGATGGCTCAGAAGAAGGATGCGCCCGACCATGTGGCGCAAAGAAAACTGTGTGAGAATTTCGCACAGTTTAAACCACTCTTCGAACAGGTGCATCAGGATTTGAAGACAGGGAAGCGACAGTTGCAGAGAATCTCGAAGACGACGAGCTTATTGGCTGGACGCTATTATCTTGTAGATGGTCAGATGGTTTTGTTATATGAGATTATTGAGAAGAAAAAGGGTGCTAATGGTTTGCCCGATGGCAGAACCCGCTGTATATATGAAAATGGTACGGAGTCGGATATCTATCTCCAGACGCTTCGCAAGAATGTGGTGGCAAGTGGTTATGCCATCACCGAAATTTTGGAGGAGACAGATGCTCATTTCTTCAATCCTGAGGATGTGAAGCAGGAAGACCAGGTGACGGGTTATATCTACGTGCTTCGTTCGAAATCTGAGAATCCGGAAATTCGTAACATCAAGAATCTCTATAAAATAGGTTTCTCTACGAATCGGGTAGAGGAACGTGTGGCAAATGCCGAGCACGAGCCTACTTATCTGATGGCACCTGTAGAGATTGTAAGCACTTACAAGATAGTGAACATGCACTCCCAGAAGTTTGAAGACCTGGTGCATCAGGTGTTGCAGACGGTGAACTTCCGTTTCAGGGTGGCTGATGATAAGGGAGAGATGCATGAGGCTACGGAATGGTATCAGGTTCCGCTGGAAATCATCGACAGTATCATTCAGAAAATCATGAATGGCACTATCATCTACTTTGCCTACAATAAGGAACAGCAATGTCTGGAGCAGCGGATAGAGAAAAAGCCATCGCAGTTAAATCTGTCGGGCTTGAAGGTTTTGACGCTGATTATAGAGAAGGTCTATTTCGAGGAGATTGTATCTGGTGTGAAGACCGAGGAGTACCGTTCGCTGAAGCAGACCACGCTTAACAAATATACTTATATTGATGAGGCTGATGGCAAGCGTTATCTCCGTCGTTTCGATGCGATAAGGTTTTATGTGGGTTATCATTCGGATAGGGATAGTGCCGTGGTTCAGGTATTGGACACCACCTATGAGGATGGCTTGGTAACTTATCATCTCGGAAAGGTATTGGAGGTGATAAGGGGAAAGGAAAATAAATAAAATAGTTGAAAACCAATAGTTTAAGGTCACAAATTGTGACCTTAAACGCTATTTCTATGTGTTCTAATATAGAGTGTTATACGAAGCTTTTGCCCTTACAGGGCGCATTGCTGATTGCGAGTGTACCCAGGGTGCTGCCCTGGGCTAAGAGCTTTTGGGCTTTCAGCCCGTTCTTGAACCACCTGCAATGTCCTATATGTTAGACCTTTCGAGTATTGTGCGCATAGCACGATAGCGAGAATAATTTTGGTATTGCTTTTATTGGATAAGCCATAATCCTTCTGCCTTTAATTCTTCTATAAATTCTTCAAAATCTGTAGCCTTGCCTGTCCTTTCGTATTCCGCTTCAATGGCTTCAATCCTAGCCACGGCTTCTTCTTCATTAGCCGGATGCCAGCCAATAGGATATCTTTTCTCCTTCATAAGCTTTTTCCTTTATAGTTTTCTTTTGAATTGTCTGATCAGATATCTGGGGCTTCTTCTCATATCCCATAAATCTACGAAAATGACGAGGTCGTTGGCTTCGTCGTAACGATAGATAATCTTCCAATTCTCCTTGATAATCGCACTATGATAAGGGCGGTGGAATCGCTTAAGCAATGGCTCTCTGGGTGAAGAAAGAGGATGAAGCATCAGGCGATGCTTGATGTCTTTATATTCTTTATGGAATCGCTTTACTGTGGTTTTGCCGAATTCAACTAATCCATAGTCGATAACAGTCTTTAATTCCTTTTTGAAATAAAGTGTTAATCTTATGCTAGCCATGGATATTGTGCAATTAGTTCTCTTTCAAAATTTTCTGCATCAATATATTGCCCATTCTCATACTCCGCCTCAATAGCTTCAATCCTAGCCATGGCTTCTTCTTCATTAGCCGGATGCCAGCCAACAGGAATCTTATTCCAGTCAATATCTTCTTCTGCACATTCATCCTCGGGAAGTGCTATGGCGGCATTTCCGTGATAGGCTGGTGCAGGCTCTGCAGCGAAAGCTGCATCTTTCTGCTCTTCTGGCAATGTATATCTTTTCTCTTTCATAAGCTTGCGTATTTTATCTGCTGCAAAAATACGATTATTATCTGAATCATGCAAGAAAAATGGGAGAAATGTTTTATAAAGTATCTTATAATCAAGGTTTTTGTTCTTTGTTGGGCTTTGGGTCGGTTCTGAAAAAAAAGTCACAATACCTAGCTGATAGAGCTGAGTATTGTGACTTTGCTTTTTGTTATATGTGTTTATTCAAAAATAATCACTAAATCTTAGTGGTGTTTCAAATCACACGCAGCCTGCTCATAGTCGATGAGATGATCGATGGTAGGGTGGTCGCCGCAGATTTCGCAGGATGCACGCTTCTTTACCTTGATGGTGCGGAAGTTCATCGTCTTGGCATCGAAGGTGAGCAATCGGTCGGTGAGCAGTTCGCCCACACCGAGGAAGTACTTCAACGCCTCGGCAGCCTGGATGGTTCCGAGCATACCAGCGATGGCACCCAGGACTCCTGCCTGGCTACTGGTAGGAACAGCGCCTGCTGGAGGTGGCTCCTTGAAGAAACAACGGTAACAAGCCGTGCCTGGAAGATGGGTGAAGGTCTGCCCCTGGAATCTCAGGATGCCGCCATGCGAGAATGCCTTGCCCAGTCGCACACAGGCGTCATTGATGAGGAACTTCACCGGGAAGTTGTCGGTGCAATCAATGACGAAATCCCATGGCTTGATGATTTCCTCGGCATTGTCTGAGGCGAGGAAGGTATGGTAGGTTGTTACCTCCACATCAGGATTGATGGCAATCATCTTCTCCTTGGCGCTTTCCACCTTAGGGGTGTTCAAGTCCTTGGTCTGGTGGATGACCTGTCGTTGCAGGTTGCTGAGGTCAACCACATCGGCATCCACGATACCGATATGTCCCACGCCAGCCGCAGCGAGGTAGAGGGCAACTGGGGAACCCAAGCCTCCGGCACCAATGATGAGCACCTTGGCATTGAGGAGCTTTTCCTGCCCCTCGAGGCCTACATCCTGAAGGAGGATGTGGCGGCTGTATCTTTCTATCTGTTCTTCTGTTAAATCTATCATTTTATAGTACTTTATGTCTTTTTTCTTTAGTAAAAAATTACTTTGTATAGCAGTTTATGCTCATACAGCAGTATAGAAAAAGGTCGCAAACAATTAACAGCTTGCGACCTTTGATATTCTTTATAAGAACCCGAATTATAATCCCGAATCTGGAAGTATAATTCTCTAATTCTCAAATTCTTGATTTACTCGATTACTACGAGTGCATCCTCTTCGAGCACAGCCTGACCAGGCTGAACGCAGATAGCAGTAACCTTACCATCCTTCTCAGCCTCGATGTTGTTCTGCATCTTCATAGCCTCGAGAACGACAACAGTATCACCTGCCTTCACCTCCTGACCAACAGCTACCTCGATGCTGGTGATAGTACCAGGGAGAGGAGCCTTTACAGCATTGGCTGTATTTACGTTGGCAGCTGGAGTAGCCTCAGCATCATCAGATGCAGCAGCTGGCTGACCAAGCACAACCTTCTTCTTCTCTGGCTCAGCATCCTGTTCCATCTCAACCTTGTAAGCTTCGCCATTCACGTTCACGCTTGCGATGTTACCCTCAACAGCGTCAATCTGAACCTTGTATTCTTTTCCGTCAATTGTATATTTAAACTCTTTCATTTTTATTACATTATGGTTTAGCTGTTAAACTCAAGAACTTGGCGTTCCACATCGTCTGACGTGGCTTGATAGTGATGATGCCAGGCTCCTTGTCGTGTACGTTATTGCCCTGGTACTCATAAAGAGCCATGGCAATCGCAGCATAAATATTCTTATCCATTTATTCTAATGTTTAATTGTATCATTACATTGGCATACAGCCATGCTTCTTAGCTGGCAAGCTCTGACGCTTGGTAGCGAGCTGAGCCAAACCACGGCAGATGCGGAAACGGGTGTTGCGTGGCTCGATGACATCATCGATGTAGCCATACTGAGCAGCCTGATATGGATTAGCGAACTTGTCGGTGTATTCCTGCTCCTTCTCAGCCAGGAATGCCTTTACATCCTCGCCAGCTTCCTTCTTAGCCTTAGCTTCCTTACCACAGAGAACGGCAACGGCACCGCTGGCACCCATTACGGCAATCTCTGAAGATGGCCAAGCGAAGTTCAAGTCGGCACGCAACTGCTTGCAACCCATCACGATGTGGCTACCACCATAGCTCTTACGCAATGTGATAGTAATCTTTGGCACGGTAGCCTCGCCGTAAGCGTAGAGCAACTGTGCTCCGTGGAGGATGACAGCGTTGTACTCCTGACCTGTACCTGGCAAGAATCCTGGTACGTCAACCAGAGATACGATAGGAATATTGAAGGCATCGCAGAAACGGACGAAGCGGGCTGCCTTGCGGCTAGCGTTTACATCGAGTACACCTGCGTAAGCTGCTGGCTGGTTGGCTACGATACCCACGCTCTGACCATTGAAGCGGGCGAAACCAGTGATGATGTTCTTGGCGAACTTAGGCTGAATCTCGAAGAACTCTCCGTTATCGGTTACAGCACCGATTACCTTATACATATCGTATGCCTGGTTTGGATCGTCTGGGATAATCTCGTTCAGAGTATCGTCCATGCGGTCGATTGGGTCTGTGCACTCTACGCGTGGAGCCTCTTCTGTATTGTTGCTAGGGATGTAAGAGAGCAGGCTCTTGATCATCTCGATAGCCTCTTCCTCAGTCTTAGCAGCGAAGTGGGTTACACCACTCTTGGTTGCGTGAACAGATGCACCACCGAGGTGCTCTGCATCAATGTCCTCACCAGTTACGGTCTTTACAACCTTAGGACCAGTCAGGAACATGTAAGAAGTCTGCTCCTTCATGATGATGAAGTCGGTCAAACCTGGAGAGTAAACGGCACCACCGGCGCAAGGGCCCATGATAGCAGAAATCTGTGGGATGACACCAGAAGCGAGGATGTTGCGCTCGAAAATCTCACCGTAACCAGCGAGGGCGCAGATACCTTCCTGAATACGAGCACCACCAGAGTCGTTCATGCAGATAACAGGTGCACCCATAGTCATAGCCATATCCATTACCTTGCAGATCTTCTGTGCCATAGTCTCAGAGAGTGAACCACCATTTACGGTGAAGTCCTGAGCATATACGTAAACCAGACGGCCAGCTATAGTAGCGCTACCAGCTACAACACCATCACCGAGGTACTGCTTCTTCTCCATGCCAAAGTTAGTGCAACGGTGCAACTTGAACATATCATACTCCTCGAAACTGCCGGCATCTACCAACATTTCGATACGCTCACGAGCGGTATATTTGCCACGTGCATGCTGCTTCTCGATGGCCTTCTCGCCACCGCCAAGACGAGCCTGTTCGCGCTTAGCGATCAGCTCCTTAATCTTTTCTACTTGTTTGCTCATAATTGATTATTATGTATTATTTCTTTATTCTTTATAGAATGGTTTCCTGAATCCATGAAATGAACGGACGAACCGTCATCGCATAATTCGGGCGCAAAGATACGAAAAAAACCGCAGATAGCGAACTATCTACGGTTAAATATTTAGAATAATGTGAAAAATCACTATTATTTGGTCCTAAAATTCCAAAAGAATGCGGGCATTGAGCTGTCTGCCGGTAAGATAATTAGGTACGGCGTATTGCTGGCTGGTTACATCTGTCACCCAGTAATAGCTGTTTACGTTGTCTATGCCGAAGAGGTTGAGACAATCTATCCCCAGCATCACATTCTTCAGGAAGGTCTTCTTCTCCCGGCGGCTGTTGTCGAGCAGCTGATAACTCATACCGATATCTGCACGGCGATAGGCAGTGGCACGGAAACTGTTGGTCTCCAGCTCTCTGTGGGGTGCTGCAAAAGGAAGACCATCGGCAAAGGCGAGTTTCAAAGACATGCGCCATTTCTTGCTGCCCGGGAAATAATCGGTGAAGAAGAGGTTTACCGCATAACGCTGGTCGGTAGGCAAAGGGATGCTCTTGCCACCCAGTTTCATCTTTGTATCCATGAGCGAAAGACTGAGCCAGGAATCGGTACCCGGAACAAATTCTCCGTAGAGCTTGAAGTCGAGTCCTGCTGCATGACCGCTGCATTCGTTCTGTCCGTAATAAACTACCTTCACGTTACTAACCGAATAAGGAACCAGATTGCCCAAAGCCTTGTAATAGGCTTCGGCAGAGAATTTATAGCGTTGGTCTCCTAGCTTGAACCTATAGTCGTAGCCGGCGATGAAGTGGATGCTTCGCTGGCTCTTGATTTTCTTGTTCAGCGATGCGATGGTTATGCCGTTCACCGTAGATGTATCTCTCAATTCCTTGAAGAATGGAGCCTGATAATACAGACCTGCCGCAAAACGGAGAGTTGTATTCTCATGGTTGGCTGGTATGATGGCGAGCGACAGACGAGGACTCACGATGGTTTCTCTGTTGAAGTTCCAATGACTCATTCTGATACCATAGTTCAGGGTGTAATGTGTCTGTCCGTTCCCGGTACTGTCGGCTGTTCCTCCCGAAAAACGGTAGGTGTCCTGGATGTAAGCTTCCATTCGGTTGGCATTCAGTTCGTTGCGAGCCTTCAGTGAATAAACCATATAGAGGTCTTTGCCATTGTGAGGAATACTGTATCCTGCAGAATCGCGCATCTCATATTCTACTGAATTCTCCTCGATATGTTCACGCTTCAGGCTTACTGCGGCCTCTATCTGATGTTTCTTCACCTTGTGCTTGAGCATCAGTTTGGCGCTCATCACGCGAGCCGTAAGATAGTTTCGGGCATGTTCGAAATAGGTACCTACACCCAGGTTTTCTGAAGTCTCGGTTTCGTCGAGCCAGTATTGTCCCTGAATGTCATATTTCTCCTGTTCCTTGGTATAGAAAGCACTGCCCAGAAGCGAGAGACTGGTGTTGGCTGTAAACTGGCGGGTAATGCCGAGTGTACCGAAGTAGGTGAGGAAACGGTCTTTCTCCTGACCGTCAAAATATACTCTGAAGCTCTTTACGTTTTCCATTGTTCCGAACTTCGTTTCTCGGTCTTCCGGTTCGAAGTTGTAGTGATTATCAGAGATGTAGCCTATGAAGTCAAGCTTCCAGCGTTTGTTGGGCTGGTAACTCAGATAGGTCTGATAGTCCAGATAGTTTGGCTTGTATTCGCCTTTGGTTTCCATCGAACCGAGCAGGTAAGAGGTGGTTTTGTAGCGCACGCTGTTGAGCCATGAAAGTTTCTGGGTTCCCAGACCGATGTATGCATCAGCACCCAGCAGACTGGCAGCCAGACTGCCTTCAACCACCGGCTTCTTGCTTTTTGCTTTCAGGGTTTTGTAGGTGATGTCGAGAGCCGAACTCATCTTGTCTCCGTATTTGGCAGCATATCCTCCGGTTGAGAAACCGATTTTATCTACCATATAAGGGTTGATGACGGAGAGGCCTTCCTGCTGTCCGCTGCGAACCAGGAATGGGCGGAATACTTCTACGTTGTTGATGTATACGGAGTTCTCATCGAAGGCACCGCCACGCACATTATATTGCGAAGAGAGTTCGTTGTGGGTACTCACGCCAGCCTGTTGCTGAACCAGACTTTCCACCCCATTTCCGTTGGCAGATGGCGTCATCTTCATGTCCTTAGTCTTCAGTTCCTGTATCTGGTCCGACTGTATTTTTTCTCCCTTGATATTCACCTCATCGAGGGTGGTGGATGCTTCGCGAAGTACCACCTGTAGGGTTTGTTTTCCTCGCGGTCTTCTCAGTACTTTTGTTTTTGTCTTGAAACCGATATATGAGAATTTGACTACCACGCTGTCTGCAGAATGCAGTTTGAGGCTATAGTCTCCCTTGAGCGAAGTAACGGCAGTCTTTCCCTGGCTAGCCACCGAAACGATGGCAAACTCCAGTGGCTGGTTGTTCTCGTCTACCACTTTGCCGTGAAGGGTAAACTCTTGCGCCATCATCTTAATGGTTGCGATGAGGCATATTGTGAATATCAATAATCTATTTTTCATACTTTTATTAACGAGAAAAACTGAAAAATATTGTAGATGGTTGCAAGTTTTGATGAATGTCACTGGTTGTAATGCATTTGCGTCAGCCCGATTTGGCAGTCATGACGAGACCATATCTACATCAACCTTTATGATTGATGAAGCAAAGATACATTCTTTTCTGTTTCATAGCTATGCGATTTGTGACAATTGTGTGGATTCGGGAAATAAAGTTGGCGAAAATTATATTTTTATGCCTTATCTTGAAATTCGAAGAAATATTTCCGAAGAATAGAAAATTATCTCCGAAGAATAAAATGATATCTCCGAAAGAGAATTGTCTCCTGATTATATATCCCGGCACAGATTGCTGCAGATGATTTTCTGTTGCATGCAGAACAGGATTTTGGATGTGATTTTTGGGAGGTGAAGGTGAAGGGTGGTGAAGGCACTTCTTTGCTTTCTTTAAACACTTTTTTTACATTTTGACATTTTAAGGAGAGTTTGGTTGGGAACGGCGAACTATGAACTTGCTTAGGAAAATAGAAAGGGAATCATGAAAAAGCCCGATAAAAGTCGACTTTTATCGGGCTGGAATTGTTATGATTATTTACTTGTTGAATGCATAGAACAAACCATCATTCATAGCCATGCGAACCTGGTATAAACCATTGGCATCTGCTGGGACGTTGATCTTCTCGCCACTTGGCAAGCAAGCCTGGATGCTGCCATCCTCGTTGAAGCTGAAAAGCTCACGGATATCACCATCCTTGCTGTATGACCAACTCTTGTGCTTCTTGTCGAACACAAAGTATGATTTCTCACCATCTGGGTCGGTAATCTCGTAGCCATTCTTCAATGTCTTGATGGCATACATGCGACCATCCTTACCCATTACGTCCTTAGTGGTTCCTACCTGACCAATCACCTTGTCACCTGTCCAGAACTCGATAGAGTTGATAACGAGAAGGTCTGCAAATGAACATACTGCGTAAGCTGGAGAGATAAGCACGAAGATAATCTCGTTTACAAACTTGTTGTCTGTTGCTCTCTTGTTCCAGTCAAGTACGGAATTTGTCAGACCAAATGAGCCGATGCAAGAACTGAATGTCAAGGCGCCCAGCAGGACTGCGATGACAGGTTTAGTTAAATTTTTCTTCATAGTCATAAATTAATTTATATGTTGAGTATCTTTTACTTCGCAGACTCAAACTCGCGCAAGAAACGAGTATCGTTCTCAGAGAAGAGACGAAGGTCGCTCACGCGATATTTCAAGTTGGTGATACGCTCAACACCCATACCGAAGGCATAACCCGTATAGACATTGCTGTCGATACCGCAAGCCTCAAGATCATGAGGGTCAACCATACCGCAACCTAAAATCTCAACCCATCCGGTATGCTTGCAGAAGTTGCAACCCTTACCGCCACAGATGTTGCAGGAGATATCCATCTCGGCACTAGGTTCTGTGAATGGGAAGTAGCTAGGACGGAGACGAATCTTGGTATCTGCACCAAACATCTCACGGGCAAAGGTAAGGAGCACCTGCTTGAGGTCGGTGAAACTTACGTTCTTATCTACATAGAGACCTTCTACCTGATGGAAGAAACAGTGAGCGCGGGCGCTGATAGCCTCGTTACGGTAAACGCGGCCTGGGCAGAGCACACGGATAGGTGGCTCATGAGTTTCCATATAGTGAGCCTCGTCGCCAGAAGTATGGCTGCGGAGAAGCACATTCTTGGTAACGTCGTCGCTGTTGGTCTTCTCTATAAAAAATGTGTCCTGCATGTCGCGGGCTGGGTGGTCGGCAGCAAAGTTGAGCATCGTAAATACGTGCTTGTCGTCATCTACCTCAGGACCCTGGAAAAGGGTAAAGCCCATGCGAGCGAAAATGTCGATAATCTGATTCTTCACTACGGTGAGTGGATGGCGGGTACCGAGTGCTACAGGGTAGGCGGTACGGGTCAAGTCGATATCATCGCACGATGCCTCGGCTTCTTCCATCTGCTCCTTCAGTCCGTTGATCTTCTCAAGGGCTGCGTTCTTCAGTTCGTTGATTTTTACACCAACCTCTTTCTTCTGGTCGGCTGGCACTGTGCGGAAGTCGGCCATAAGGGCGTTAATCTCGCCCTTCTTGCTCAGATACTTGATTCGAAGCTGCTCTACTTCTTCTGCGTTTTGGGCAGTCAAAGTGCTCACTTCTTTCAAGAGTTCGTCTATTTTTTCTAATAACATATCTATATTTTTATCTTTTTTGACTGCAAAGATAATATTTTTTGCTTAAAAGATGAAATAATTCAAAAGAAAGTTGTACTTTTGCATGGAAAATTTGAGAAATTTAATAGGTTTATGAAAAAACTCTGTTTATTAACGGTGTTAATGGCGGTGCTTACCATCGTTTGTTTCACGTCTGTGGGATGCACAGACAAGAAGCCTGCGCCTGCCATTGATTCGGCTTCATCCGACTCGGTGATTGCCGACACCCAAGCGATGGACTCTACAGAACAGCTGATAGAGGAGACTCCGATGCCAAAGGCGGCTGACGAGCTTTTTGATGATTTCGTGTTTAATTTTGCAGCTAACAGAAAGTTGCAGAAAAGTCGTATTGTCTTCCCGCTGCCGGTATATCACGGTAAGAAACTGACCAAGAAGATAGAAAAAAAACATTGGAAGATGGAGCATTTCTTCATGCGCCAGGATTATTACACGCTGATTTTTGATAATCAGAAACAGATGAAACTGATGAAGGATACTACTATCGATCATGTAGTAATAGAAAAGGTGTTCTATAGTAGAAAGACAGTTCAGCAGTTTGTGTTTAATCGCATCAATGGTCAGTGGATGATGACTAGCATCTGCTACGTGCCTATGTATCAGAATAATAATGCCAGTTTCCTGAAGTTTTACGGCCATTTTGCTACTGATACCGCTTTCCAGGCTCGTCATATCCATAATCCGGTGAAGTTTACCGGTCCTGATCCTGATGATGATTTCAGTACGATGACAGGCGATATAGACCCGGAAACATGGCCTGCCTTTGCGCCTCAACTGCCTCACGGCATGATTTACAATATTATCTATGGTCAGAAATATACCGAGAGCAACCGGAAAATCTTCGTGATTCGTGGTATTGCCAATGGTATGGAAACCTCTCTTACGTTCAAAAAGATTGGAGGAAAATGGGAACTGATCAAACTGAATATGTAGCTTTTTAGTTAGTAGTAATAGTTTAACCAGATATGAAAGATATTCGTAACTACAGCCTTTTGGCTCACAATACGTTTGGCATCGATGCCAAATGCAGCAGATTTCTGGAGTATGAATCGGTTGAGGAAGCCCGACAGATAGTGGGCTTGCTGACAGAGGCAGATCAGCCACTGCTCATTTTGGGCGGTGGCAGCAATCTCTTGCTGACCGGTGATTATGCAGGTACAGTGCTCCATTCGGCTATTATGGGTATTGAGGTTCTAGACAACAAGACTTTGGCAGCTGCAGAGGGGGATGATGCTTTGTGCAATCCGGATTGGGTATTCCTTTCCTGTGGTAGTGGTGAGGTGTTTGATGATGTGGTAGCTTATGCCGTAGAGCATGGCTATCATGGAGCGGAGAATCTGAGTATTATTCCGGGTGAAGTAGGTGCCAGCGCGATTCAGAATATCGGTGCCTATGGTGTGGAAGCCAAGGATATTATATATAAGGTGGAAGCGGTTGAGATAGCTACGGGCAGGGTAGTGGTGTTTGATAATGCCGACTGCGAGTATAGTTACCGTCAGAGTAAATTTAAGCATGAGTGGAGGGATAAGTATCTTGTAACGCATGTGGTTTACCGTTTGCAGAAGACCTTCCGTCCGGATCTGGATTATGGTAATATCCGTTCTGCGCTCGAGGCTAAGCATATTGCTGAGCCTACAGCCCAGCAGCTTCGTGACGTCATCATAGAAATTAGAGAGGCAAAATTGCCTGATCCTAAAGTGTTGGGTAATGCAGGCAGTTTCTTTATGAATCCTATTGTAGAGAAGGCTAAGTACGAAGAACTGGCTGCTCTTTATCCGGGTATGCCTCATTATACCATCGATGAATCTCATGAAAAGATTCCGGCTGGCTGGATGATTGATCAGTGTGGCTGGAAGGGGAAGAGTCTGGGACGGGCCGGTGTGCATGATAAGCAGGCACTGGTGCTTGTGAATCGTGGCGGCGCTACGGGCGAGGAAATCGTAAAACTCTGTGAGACCATCCAGGAGGATGTGAAGCAGAAGTTTGGTATAGAGATTCATCCGGAGGTGAATGTGAAGTGAAGAATTCGGTTGTTTTCAGAAAAATATTTGATAATTAATGAAAGTAACTTTATTAGGTACAGGCACATCGGGCGGTGTTCCTTCGTTGGGATGTAACTGTGAAGTGTGCCGGAGTACCGATCCGCATGATAAAAGATTGCGTAGTGCGGCAATGATAGAAACGGAGAATACCCGTATTCTGATAGATGCCGGACCTGATATCCGACAGCAGTTGTTGCGTGTGCCTTTCAGAAAGATAGATGGCGTCCTGGTTACGCATATCCATTACGACCATGTTGGTGGCATAGATGATTTGCGCCCTTTCTGTATCTTTGGTGATATCAATATCTATGGCGATGAAATCGTTACTGCGGGGCTGCCTCATACGATGCCTTACTGCTTTCCGAAGAATGCAGAAAAACTCTATCCGGGAGCTCCTAAACTCAAATTGCATACCATTCATCCGCATGAGCATTATCAGATAGGTGACATTGAGTTTGTTCCTATCCGTGTGATGCACGATAAGATGCCTATTCTCGGCTATCGGTTTGGTAAGTTTGCCTATATTACTGATATGAAATCTATGGGTGATGAAGAATATGCTTATTTGGAAGGCGTGGAAATGCTCGTAATTAACTCACTCAGATTTGAGAAAACACATCACAGTCATCAGCTTGTATCTGATGCTATTGAGGTGTCGCGCAGGATAGGAGCAAAACATACTTATTTTATCCATGTGACTCATCAGATAGGTTTTCACGATGAGGCGAATAAAAGGCTGCCCGAAGGCTTTGAATTTGGCTTCGATGGAATGGAGATATATGTAGAAAAAGAATGATTTTTATCGAAAAAGGCTTAAAAATAGGGTTGTAAAAGTTAATTAAATTAAAATAACAAGTCTTTTGCTAAGAAAAATTTGCGAGTATCATAGATTATTTCTATATTTGCATGTGTGTTTTTCATAGTATTAGATTTAAGGTTAACAAGGTATTGGGGTCGCAGCGGCGACCCTTTTTTGTTTTTATCCCCCTTTTGGATGACTAAAAGATACCTTTTTTCAAGGCATCTTTCCTTTCCCCAAAACGGTATATGATTCATCTCTTCCGAGGTTTGAATCTCCGGTAAAGTTTCCAAGCCAACAGTGCACCGTCGAATGCTCCTGCTCCCACCTGCAGCATACTCTGCAGTCGCTTGCTAGGACTCGCATTGCGTGACAGGATTGCAGGTTTTGTGAAAAGCGAGTTCCATAAAGTCTGAATCTTGGCATCATCGGCATCAATTTCCTTGCGTATCGCCTCTTTTTTGAGTCGGATATCGTTTAAGGAATTATATTCTGTGATTTCTGAATGATTTGTCATGTTGCGAAAAGGAGATTATTTTTCCATTAAGAGGCTGGCCAGAAATCTGACCAATGGTCTCTCGATCCACTTATGGCGGAAAATTACAAATAATATTAATATAAATAGGTATACTGCAGCAACAATGCAGAATCCGAAAGTCAGACTACCTATTAAGTCTGCCAATGCAAAAGCAGCGCCAAAGGATAGGTAAATGAGGGTAAGCGTAAGTAAACCCAGGAGTACCAAGGTCATGGTAATGACTGTAAGCAGGCGTACCACCTTATCCACAATATCGAGCTTCAGAAATTCGCTCTGAAGCCCGATGTAATGTTTAAGCACCTCAATGAGCTGCCCGATAGTTTCTACATTTTTATCGTTAGAGAACATCATGATAGGTGATGATTAAACCTCAGGAGCAGCGTCCTTGATATCGTCAACCAGATCATCAACGTCCTTACGGCTCAACTTGATGTCGTGCTTCTTGCAGAAATCGTCTACTGCACCTGCAATCTTACTACGTGTATCCTCACCCTTCTCAGGAGCGAAAATCAAACCGAGTGCTGTACCAGCGATAGCACCGCCGAGGAAAGCACCAATGTAACCTAATGTTTTCATATGCTATAAATTTTAAACGTTAAACGATTATCTTCTTGTCATTTTCATTTGACAATGCAAATATACTAAATTCTCTTTAAAAAACAAGCCTTTTAGCCTTAATTTTTCATTAAAAATGTTTTAATAGCCTTATTTAACAAACTTTAGGCGGCATATTCTTCGTTTTTCGGGCATTTTTTTGTATTTTCGCAGAGTAAAAAACGCATAACGCGAAATTTATATTGAATGAACAACAAAAATAAACAATAAAACGAATAAGAATTATGAAGAAAATTACAGTATTAAGCATGGGTATGTGTGCAGTTTTGGCGCTTGCAAGTTGTGGTACATCTAAGGAAAGTGCATATAAGAAGGCATATGAGAAGGCTCAGCAGCAGGAACAGCAGGCAGCTCAGGCTCCTGTTGCTCAGGAACCAGTTGTAGCTCCTCTCGAGACTCAGGCTCCTTCTGATGAGCAGACAGAGGTTGATAATGCTACTGTTCGTTCTGAGGATGTTTCTCTCATCTCAGGTTCTGGTTTGTCAAGCTATAGCGTAGTAGTTGGTTCTTTCTCTCTCAAGGCTAACGCTGAGGGATTGGCTAGTACATTGAAGAGCGCTGGCTACGATGCTCAGATTGCCCTGAACACAGAGCGTAACATGTATCGCGTGGTAGCTTCTACATTTGCTGATAAGGCTGCTGCTGTCAAGAGCCGCAATCAGCTTCGCGCTGGTAAGTATCCTGATGCTTGGTTACTCCTTAAGAAGTAAACTGATATTATATAAGGATAAGATATCCGTAGATTAATGCGAATTTTATCTATAGATTACGGTAAAAAACGTACCGGACTGGCTGTGACCGACCCATTGCAGATTATTGCCAATGGGTTGGCCACTGTTTCTACACATGAACTTTTCACTTATATCGAAACTTATATTCAGAAAGAACAGGTGGAGCGCATTGTTATCGGAAAACCGATGCAACCTAACGGGCAGCCAAGTGAAAACCTGGCAAGAGTAGAAAACTTCTACAACCGTTGGCGAAAAGCTCATCCTGAAATTCCAATTGAATATTATGACGAGAGATTTACATCAGTCCTGGCACATAGAGCCATGATAGATGGAGGTGTAAAGAAGAAAGTGAGAAAAGAAAATAAAGGATTGGTAGACGAGATAAGTGCTACCATCATATTACAGGATTATTTGCAATCAAGAAGATAATGATTTTACCGATTTATATTTATGGTCAGCCAGTGCTGAGAAAAGTGGCTGAAGATATTACACCTGATTATCCAGATCTCAAGGTGTTGATTAATAATATGTATGAAACCCTTGATTCCAGCAACGGCATCGGACTGGCTGCACCTCAGATTGGCTTGCCTATCCGCCTCGTTGTTATCGATCTGGATGTGCTCAGCGAGGATTTCCCTGAGTATAAAGGATTCCGTCATGCTTTCATCAATGCCCATATCCTAGAGCGCGATGAGGAAAATACCGACTCTTCTGAAGAGGGATGTCTTTCTATTCCTGGTATCAATGAGAAGGTGGTTCGTCCTACACGCATCCATGTAAAGTATATGGATGAGGATTTTAATGAACATGATGAGTGGATAGGGGGATATTTGGCTCGCGTGATGCAGCATGAATTCGACCATTTGGAGGGTACAATGTTTGTTGACCGTGTGTCTCCTCTTCGCAAGAACATGATAGCAGGAAAGCTCAAGAGTATCATCAAGGGCAATTTCCGTGCTGCCTATCGTACTAAGATACGTCGATAGTTCTTCCGAAAATATAGTAAGCTTCATGGTAATCGTGACGATTGGGCTTACTATATTTTTTTATTCTACATTCAATAGGTTTTATTTCAGAGAGTTACGAACAGATGAAGAAGATTCTCTTAGTTCTTTTTATGGTAATGGGTGCCATGTCGACTTCTGCCCAATATCGTGTAGACCGACTTGTTACGGCCGGTCGGAGTGCATTGTATTATGAGGATTTCGTCCTTTCAATCAAGTATTTTAATCTGGCTATCGGTGCCAAGCCTTATCTGTATGAGCCTTGGTATTACCGCAGTGTGGCAAAATTTAATCTGGATGACTTTACGGGTGCCGAAAGTGATGCCAGCGAGGCGTTGCATCTCAATCCCTATATCAATGATATTTATGACTTGAGAGCCATCTGTCGCATCAGACAAAACAGGTTTGATGATGCGATAGCTGACTATAATGAGGCTATCAGACTGGAACCGCGCAACCGAAATTACTGGTTCAACCGGGCTATCTGCCAGATGGAAAACAAAAAGTATGAGGCGGCGCAGCAGGAACTGGATACCATCGTGGGAAAATGGAAAGACTGGTCGAATGCTTATTCGCTCAAGGCTGAAGTGTATCTGCATCAGAAAGATACCGTGCAGGCTGAGAAATGGCTAGACAAGAGTCTGCAGCTCAATCCGTATGATGGGGATGCCTGGACTACGCGTGCCTATATGGCGCTGGCTAGAAAGGAATGGAAAACGGCTGATGAGGCATTTACCAAGAGTCTGCATTTCAAACCTAACAATGTGAACAGTTACATTAACCGTGCTTTGGTGCGTATCAATCTGAATAACCTCAGGGGGGCGATGAGCGATTATGACAATGCCCTTGATCTGGATCCGAACAATTTCCTGGCTCATTATAATAGAGGTCTGATGCGTGTACAGTTGGGTGATGATAACCGTGCTATCACCGATTTCGACTTCATTATCAAGATGGAACCCCAGAACTTCATGGCTATCTTCAACCGAGCTCTATTGCATGACAAGACCGGTAATCTGAGAGCAGCCATCAAGGATTATACTATGGTTATCAACCAGTTCCCTAACTTCTGGACCGGTTTGTCTAACCGTGCCAGCTGTTACCGACGCCTGGGCATGACAGCCAAGGCAGAGATGGATGAATTCCGTATCTTCAAGGCGCAGATGAACAAGCATATCGGAATCCAGCCGAGATGGAGCGCAAAGACCAAGAAGGAGATGCGTAAGCGCTCTGAGGTTGACCCGAATAAGTTTGCTTCGCTGGTAGTAGATGACGAACCGAAGTATGAACACAACTATAAGAGCGAGTATCGTGGTAAGGTTCAGAACCGTCAGGTAGAAACCGCCTTCCTGCCGATGTATCAGCTCTCTTATTTCCCAAACAATCAGAATGTAAATGGAGTTGAGGCTTATGACAAGGAGGTTGATGCGCTCAATCAGCATACCAAGGCAGACAAGGTTTATATCGTTTGCAGTAAGGAGCAGCTCGATGAGAATGGTTCTATGAAGATATTCTCGATGATTGATAAACTTTCGGCAGAGTTGAGTGTGGCGAGTGATAATGAAACCAGAAAACGTCTCCTGATGCGCAGGGCCATCGCTCATAGTGTACTTCGTGATTTTGAGGCTGCCATCAGTGATTTCACCTATTATATTTCGCTCGATGACAAGAACTCTTTGGCTTACTGGCAGCGTGCTGTCTGCCAGGCTGAGATGGATGAATTTAACAAGGCAGAGGGCAAGGGTGTTCTGAACATCCATTCTGCCGAGGCTGATTTCAGTGATGCCATCCGCCAGAACAGCAACAATGCTTACATCTATTATAATAGAGGTAATCTTCATGCAGGCAGAAACGAACTTTCAAAGGCAATAGATGATTATACAATTGCCTTGAGAATTGATAACCGCCTTGCAGAGGCTTATTATAATAGAGGTATAGCACGAGCCAAGAGTGGCAATAAGCAGACTGCCATCCAGGATCTTTCAAAGGCAGGAGAACTTGGTTTGTATGATGCTTATTCTGTGATCAAGCGCTTGAATAAGTCGAAATAAAAAAAATCCCGCAGATTTTCTCTGCGGGATTTTTTTTATTTATTTCTGTATTCCGGTTTTATATTCTCGTTACCTGCTTAACGCCCTTCACGGCGCTCAGTTTCTTGATGAGTGCATCAGTCTTGCCGGCATCATCAATCATCACGGTAACATTGCCTGAGAAGAGACCATCCTTGGAAGAGATGTTGATGCCTCGCATGATGAGTTTGTCTTCCTTGGAAATGATGTTGGTGATGTTGCTCACGATACCGATATCGTCGTTTCCGATGATGCGGAGCGTGATGGCATACTTGGATGTTCCCTTGCCGCTCCATTTCGCCTTCACGATGCGGTAACCGAAACGGCGGCGCAGTTCCTTGGCGTTAGGACAATCCATGCGATGTACCTTGATACCCTTGCTGATGGTAACGAATCCGAAGATTGGGTCGCCGTAGATAGGGTGGCAGCAATGAGCCAGCTCGAAATCGATGCCCTTGAGGTGCTCATCGATAACCAGTACATCGTCGCTCTGCTTCATCAGTTCCTCGGTAGGATTCTCAAACTCAAAATTCTCTGCGCTTTCTGCAGGCTTGTTGGTGTTGGCGAGGTTCAGGTCGTGGTCGCGCTCCTCTATGTATCTCTCGATGATGCTGTTCACGTCGATTTTCTCCTCGGCTACATCCTTATAGAAGTCTGAGTTCTCCTTATATCCCATTTTCTTGATGATGCGCGCCATGATGCTCTCATCAATTTCCAGTTTCCTGTTCTTGAATCGGCGCTCCAGAAGTTCCTTGGCATAGAGGCCGTCCTTCTTCTGGGTTTCCTTCAGTGCTAGACGAATCTTGGCCTTAGCCTTGGATGTCTGTACGATGTTGAGCCATTCGCGGCGTGGCTTCTGGTTGCTCTGTGTGAGGATTTCTACCTGATCTCCCGAATGGAGTTCCTGTCGGAAGGTGACGGCTCTTCCGTTAATCTTTCCGCCCACACAGGTATTGCCGATGCGGGAGTGGATATAGTAGGCAAAGTCGAGTACCGTAGCTCCCTTCTGGAAGTTCAGCAGGTCGCCTTTTGGAGTGAACACGTATACTTCGTCTTCCTTCAGGTCGGTGGTAAACTGGTCCATCAGCTGCAGATCATCGTTGCTTTCCAAGGCAGCACGGATATTGGCAAGCCATTCGTCGATACCGCCTTCTCCCTGCTTGATGCCCTTGTAGCGCCAGTGGGCAGCGAGTCCGTGCTCTGCAATATCGTCCATGCGCTCGGTTCTGATCTGTACCTCTACCCATTTGTTTTCAGGACCCAGTACGGTGGTATGCAGACTTTCATAACCGTTGCTCTTAGGCACGCTGAGCCAGTCGCGCATACGCTTTGGGTTTGGCTGATACATGTCGGTGATGAGGGCAAAGGTCTGCCAGCATTGCATATACTCTTTCTCTCTTGGTGCATCGAGGATTATACGGATGGCAAAGAGATCGTATACACCCTCGAAGGCGCACTTCTGCTTTTTCATCTTCTGCCAGATGGAGTGGATACTCTTGGTGCGGCCCTTCATATGATATTTCAGACCGGCAGCATCGAGCTTTTCCTGGATTGGCTGGATGAAGCGGGCAATATAGGCATCGCGCGAAGCCTTGGTGGCGTTCAGTTTGTCCTTTATCATATAGTAGGCATCGTGCTCGAGATACTTCAGACTGAGGTCTTCCAGTTCGCTCTTCAGTTTGTAGAGTCCCAGTTTGTGGGCGAGTGGGGCATAGAGGTAGCTTGCCTCTTCGCTTACTTCATGCTTTGCCTCTTCCTGTTTGGTATCGCGTATCTGTCTCATCACATTCACGCGGTCGGCAATCATGATGAGGATGACGCGCATATCCTCAGAGAATGAGATAAGCAGATTTCTGAAGTTCTCACTCTCGATGATAGGGTTGCGCTTATATAAATCGTGGATGCGGAGTAGACCACTGATAATGTGGGCTACGCTATCTCCGTATTTCTTCTGTATCTCTTCGATGGTCTGATAGCCATCGATGACGCTGGTCTGCATCAGAATGGCGATGATGCCATCTCGTTTCAGACCTATCTCGTTTACTGCGATTTCTGCGGTTTGCAGGGCAGCGAGTATTGGATTCATTCCGAAGACATTGCGCTTAATCTGATGGTTGATGAAGGCATGCTGTATGTCTTCACGCAGATGCTGCTCATCGCCTGGCTTGAATGTATCGCCCACGGCGGTTCTCAGGCGCTCCAATATCTGGAGTGTCTGCTCCTTTTCTTCGGATGTGAATTTAAAAGTAGTTTCATTCATTGTCGTTCCCTCCTGCTGATGATATATTATTGAGTTGTTATAACTCGTCTATCCATTTCTGGCCAGACTTGGTGTTGAGCCAGATGGCGAAGCTGGTTCCTATTACCATCATGATAAACATGAATAGAGTAAATACTTCCATAATTAAAAATTTTAATCGTTATATTTCATTACTTTGTTTGCTGCATAGGCGAACATAAAAGCAGATAATGTACCAAATGCTAGACAGAGATAATTGAATACTGCTATTTCTCCACCTGTGACAAGTGGTGATAAACCACCGATTCCTGTTCCGCTAAGAACAAGATTAGACACTCCATAAAGATAGTGTGATAGGCCTGTTCTGCGGTCGTGTTCTTTTGATAATTTACTAACCATATCTGAAAGATCCTATTTTAAATTTGACAAACAATGGCGATTCGGCGTTAAAAAACGCCTACTTCGTTAAATTTTCAATGCAAAGGTACAAAAAAAAGCGGAAATATTTCTGATTATCAGAAAAAACTATTATCTTTGTAGCACATATAGTGTAAATTTAACATAAATATGGTATTATGAATCAGCAAGATCTAAACCAAATCTCTGCTCGCGGTATCTCCGAGCAGCAGATTGAACACCAGTTGGAACAAATCAAGAATGGCTTCCCATTCCTCAAGCTCGAGGGTGCGGCTGCCATCGGTAAGGGTATCATGGCTCCTACAGCTCAGGAAGTAGAGGACTACGAGAAGGCGTGGAACGACTACAAGGCTGAGGGTCACAAGATTGTGAAGTTCGTACCTGCTTCAGGTGCGGCAAGCCGCATGTTCAAGAACATGTTTGCATTCCTTGATGCTCCATACGATGTTCCTACTACTGACTTCGAAAAACAATTCTTCGAGAATGTCAAGAAGTTTGCTTTCCGCAAGGCACTCTGCGATAAGTGCCATGTAAACAACGAGAAGGGCATCATGTGCCTTATCAAGAAGGGTGATTACAAGGCTATCGTGGCTAATCTCCTCAAGCCAGAGGGATTGAACTACGGTCAGTTGCCTAAGGGATTACTCCAGTTCCACGAGTATGAGGACGAGGTTCGCACTCCAATGGAGGAGCATCTGGTTGAGGCTGCACTCTATGCTAGCAGCAACGGCGAGGCAAATGTTCATTTCACCGTTTCTCACGACCACCTGGAACTCTTCAAGCAGATGGTAGCTGAGAAGGCCGATAAGTATGCACAGCGCTACGGCATCAAGTACAACATTTCATTCTCAGAGCAGAAGCCTAGCACCGATACCATCGCTGCCAATCCAGACAATACTCCTTTCCGTAACGAGGATGGCTCTTTACTGTTCCGTCCGGGCGGTCATGGCGCACTCATCGAGAACCTCAACGAGATTGATGCTGATGTGGTATTCATCAAGAATATAGACAATGTGGTTCCTGATCGCCTGAAGGCTGAGACAGTTACCTGGAAGCAGGTGATTGCAGGTGTATTGGTTACTTTGCAGAAGCAGGCATTCGATTACTTGAAGGTTTTGGATTCCGGACAGTACAACCATGAGAAGCTGGAGGAAATTATCCGCTTCGTTCAGCGCGACCTCTGCTGCCGCAAGGATGATATCAAGGAGCTGGAGGATGCCGAACTGGTTATCTATCTGCGTAAGAAGTTGAATCGTCCTATGCGTGTCTGCGGTGTCGTTAAGAACGTGGGCGAGCCTGGTGGTGGTCCATTCCTTACTTATAACCAGGATGGTACCGTAAGTCTTCAGATTCTGGAGAGCTCTCAGATTGACAAGAATAACGAGGAGTATATGAAGATGTTTACCGAGGGTACTCACTTCAATCCAGTAGATCTCGTCTGCGCTACCAAGGATTACCAGGGCAATGCCTTCGATCTTCCTAAGTTTGTTGATCCATCTACCGGTTTCATCTCCAGCAAGAGTAAGAATGGCAAGGATTTGAAGGCACTCGAGTTGCCAGGTCTCTGGAATGGTGCGATGAGTGACTGGAATACAGTATTCGTAGAGGTTCCTCTTGGTACATTCAACCCAGTGAAGACCGTGAACGATCTGCTCCGCGACCAGCATCAGGCTGTAGAGGGTGGCATCAAGCACGAGCATCATCACGGAGAGGGCGGTTGCTGTGGTAAGCACTAATATCCGATTCCGTATATCTCGTTGATAAGATATAAACACAATAAAGGCTCAGTTCCCGATTTTATTCGAGGATTGAGCCTTTATCATTGAGCTAATAATGTGTCTGCTAAAAATTATAAGATGTTCTGAATCAAATAAAATAGCCTCTTGTTTCAAGTCTGCTAAAGAAAACTATCTGATACAAAGGATAGGAATCCTTAGCAGGAAGTTCTTAGTTGTACCAAATTTCTCCGCCTAATACTGTTGGATACTCTTCAGCTGTTGTTCTTTCTACAGGAGCCGCAATTTCTACGAACTCACCATACTCCTTTACCTTGTTAATGTTCATAATTTGTAGGTTTTGTTGATTTATTAATTTATATTACGGATTGGTATCTATTAAGGATACTGATCTTTTACTTTTTTTCTACGCTGCAAAGTTACACAAAAAATGATATGCAACAAGTTTTTTGGCTAAAAATCTGTCGATATTTAACCTTCTTTAAAAGTTTCCTGCAATACTATTCTGTTTTAGTAGAATATTTTTGTTTGTTTTCGCTAAATACCTCATAATGAGCGGGTAAATGACAGCCTTCTAATCTATAGCTTAATCGTATACACTATTAGGAGGCTGTCATTTACTTCCATTGCTTCATTATATGGATGAAGATTTCACCTTATACTATATAGAGATTTCGCCCGCCAGAGATTCTGTCAGTTTTTCTCTTACCTTTTTATTGTCAGCATATCTTCCCTGCAGATACATCATCTTGGTGACCATAGCCTCTACCGTAGAATCGTATCCGCTTATCACATGAGCAGCTTTCAACTGGAAGCCGGCTCCGTAGCGTTCCATCTCTACACTGCCCGTAAGACATTGGCTGATATTCACGATGTTTACTCCGCGATGGGCAGCCTGATCCAGAAGACGCATGATCCATGGCGTGTGAGGAGCATTACCTGAACCGAAAGTACGCATCACGATGCCGCGGAGGTCTGGTGATTCCATCACGTGGCGCACAATGTTATCCTGGATACCCGGGAAGAGACTGAACACGATGACGTTCGGATCGAGCTTCAGATGTGGAACCATTGGCTTTCTGTAATCCGGCGTAAGAATGTGATGGTCGTGATATTGGAAATTGATTCCTACATCGCAGAGGTGAGGGTAGTTGAATGATTCGAAAGCATGAAATCCCTCGGCATTGATCTTGATGGCACGGTTACCGCGAATCAGCTTGCCGTTGAAGAAAATGCATACCTCGGGCACCATCGGGCGTCCTTCAGCATTCTTGGAAGAAGCAATCTCGATGGCTGTCATCAGATTCTCCTTGCCGTCGGTTCGCAATTCACCGATAGGCAACTGGCTACCTGTCAATATTACAGGCTTGGTCAGATTCTCAAGCATGAAAGATAGGGCAGACGAAGTGTAAGCCATAGTATCAGTGCCATGAAGGATTACGAATCCGTCATAGTCGTTGTAGTTGTTGGATATCATGCTTACGATTTCTGCCCAGCGCATAGGATCCATGTCGCTGGAATCGATAGGTGGGTCGAATTTTCGTACATCGATTTCTGCCTGAATGAGCTTGAATTCGGGCATGGAAGAAACGAGGTGATTGAAATCAAGAGGTTCCAGTACACCTGTCATCGGGTCCTTTCCCATACCGATGGTACCACCGGTATAGATGATGAGAATCTTTGGTTTTGCCATTTTCTATGTTTCTTTACATTTTGTCATGTTATCGGATGCAAAGATAATGAAAATATTTGTTTCCCCAAAACTTATTGGCTAAAAATGTATTTGAATTTTACAAAGTGTTACGAGTTATTGGTAGAAAAGCAGATGAAAACTTCAATATCTCAGCATTTTCGGTCTTAAAAGCCCTTAATATAAAGAGGTATTAGCAAAGTTTAGCAAAATAAATGCATTTTTATTCGCTTGTTACAAAAAGAAATCGTACTTTTGCAGGCGATTTAATAAAAATACTAAGTTGTTATGGTAAAAATCACATTCCCAGACGGATCTGTTCGTGAGTATGAACAGGGCGTAACTGGTTTACAAATCGCCGAGAGCATCTCACCGGCTCTCGCTCGCAACGTTGTATCTTGCGGTGTTAATGGTGAGACAGTAGAGTTGAACCGTCCTATCAATGAGGATGCAAATGTAGAACTCTACAAGTTTGAGGATGAGCAGGGTAAGCACACATTCTGGCATACATCTGCCCACTTGTTGGCTGAGGCTCTTCAGGAGCTTTACCCAGGCATCCAGTTCGGTTTCGGTCCAGCCGTAGAGAGTGGTTTCTTCTACGATGTGATGCCAGCCGAGGGTCAGGTGATCTCTGAGAATGATTTCGCCAAGATTGAGGCTAAGATGATGGAACTTGCCAAGAAGAACGAACCTGTGGTTCGCAAGGAGGTGGCTAAGGCTGATGCTCTCGCTGAGTTTAAGGCTGACGGTCAGACTTACAAGTGCGAGCATATTGAGCAGGACTTGGAGGATGGTACCATCACCACATATACCCAGGGCAATTTCACCGATCTTTGCCGTGGTCCTCACTTGATGAACACTGGCCTTATCAAGGCAGTGAAGATTACAAGTGTGGCTGGTGCATTCTGGCGCGGTGATGCCAAGCGCGAGCAGATGACCCGTATCTACGGTATCAGCTTCCCTAAGAAGAAGATGCTCGACGAGTACTTGGTAATTCTCGAAGAGGCTAAGAAGCGTGACCACCGTAAGATCGGTAAGGAGATGGAACTCTTCATGTTCTCTGAGCGTGTAGGAAAGGGTCTTCCTATCTGGTTGCCAAAGGGTACACAGCTCCGCCTGCGTCTGCAGGAGTTGCTCCGTTCTCTCCTGAAGCCTTACAACTATCAGGAGGTTATCTGCCCAGGTATCGGTGGCAAGAGTCTCTATGTAACATCTGGTCACTATGCTCACTATGGCAAGGATGCATTCCAGCCTATCCAGACACCGGAGGAGGATGAGGAGTATATGCTCAAGCCAATGAACTGTCCTCACCACTGCGAGGTCTACGCTCGTAAGCCTCGTTCTTACAAGGATCTTCCTTTGCGTATTGCAGAGTTCGGTACTGTATTCCGCTATGAGAAGAGCGGTGAGCTCCATGGTTTGACTCGTGTTCGTACCTTTACTCAGGATGATGCTCACATCTTCGTTCGTTCAGATCAGGTGAAGTCTGAGTTCGAGAATGTAATTGACGTAATCCTGAAGGTATTCAAGATCTTCGGTTTCGAGAACTACGAGGCACAGATTTCTCTTCACGATCCTAAGGATACAGAGAAGTATATCGGTTCTGATGAGATTTGGGAAGAGAGCGAGAACGCTATCCGCGAGGCTTGCAAGGAGAAGGGTCTTGAGACTCGTGAGGAGGTTGGCGAGGCTGCCTTCTATGGTCCTAAGCTCGACTTCATGGTAAAGGATGCCATCGGTCGTCGTTGGCAGTTGGGTACCATCCAGGTAGACTACAACTTGCCAGAGCGTTTCAAACTGGAGTATACAGCTGAGGATAACTCTAAGAAGACTCCTGTGATGATCCACCGTGCACCATTCGGTTCACTGGAGCGATTCACAGCCGTTCTCATCGAGCATACCGCCGGTCACTTCCCATTGTGGTTGACTCCAGATCAGGTTGCAATTCTTCCTATCTCTGAGAAGTTCAACGATTATGCTCAGAAGGTACGTCAGTATCTTGACAAGCAGGGTGTACGTGCTTTGGTTGATGACCGTAACGAGAAGATTGGCCGCAAGATTCGCGACAACGAGTTGAAGCGTGTTCCTTACATGGTCATCGTAGGTGAGAAGGAGAGTGCCGAGGGCTTGGTATCTATGCGTAAGCAGGGTGGTGGCGAACAGGCTACCATGAGCATGGAAGAGTTCGCTCAGCGCATCAATGCCGAGGTTGCAGAGCAATTGAAGGCAGCTGAGGAGTAATCCCGCAGATTGATATTTTCTAATCTCCCGCAGATTTCACAGATTTACACAGATTTTTTCTGTTGAGGGTTTAGTCCCACAGATTTCACAGATTTACACAGATTTTTGTGTGTTCTGTTGAATATCTGTAACAACTGTGACGTCTGTGGGAGATTTTTTTTGTTAAGGAGGATTTTAAAATCGTTTGGTTATGACAGAAAATGAGATATCTTATAAGATCATTGGAGCTATTTATAAGGTTTATAATGAATTGGGACCAGGTTTACTTGAGTCGGTTTATGAAGCAGCTCTGTGCTATCAGTTGCGCAAAGATGGACTTAGGGTAGAGAATCAGGTAAAGTTGGATGTCATGTATGATGGTAAGGTTTTGCCTGTAGATTTCCGTCTGGATATTCTTGTAGAAGATAAAGTCATAGTCGAACTGAAGTCTGTGGCAGAAATGAAAGATGTCTTTCATAAGCAATTGCTTACGTATTTGCGTGTGGCGAAGAAGCATCTTGGAATATTGGTCAATTTTTCCACCACAGATATACGAAAATCACTCTTCCGTAAAGTCAATGGATATACTCCCATGGATTGAAAGCTTTTCTTAGTCCCCACTGATTTATTGTTTTCTTAAGTCCCACAGATTTCACAGATTTTTACAGATTTAGTTTCTTTATCATAAAGATCTGTGTTAATCTGTGAAATCTGTGGGACTAAAATATATCAATTTGCGGGATTAAATATATCAATCTGTGGGGTTAAAACATTAAATCCATTAGAAAAACAAAGAATCTGCGGGCAAAAATGAAAATAACCCACTGAAAATTTGGTGGTTTCACAAAATAATCGTAACTTTGCAGCCGTTTAATCAAAAAGACAAAAAAGAATATATCGAATAGTTAATGAAAAATGACAAAATGAAAAATCAGTACCGCGTAAACGAACAGATTCGTGCACGCGACGTGAGAGTAGTGAGTGATGGTGGAGCAGAAGTGATGCCAACACGTAAGGCGTTGGAGTTGGCACGTCAGCAAGAGCTTGACTTAGTCGAGATATCTCCTAATGCGCAACCACCAGTTTGCCGTATAGTTGACTATTCTAAATTCCTTTACCAGCAGAAGAAGCATGCAAAGGAAATGAAGCAGAAGCAGGTAAAGGTGGAGACCAAGGAAATCCGTTTCGGACCTCAGACCGATGAGCACGACTATCAGTTCAAGCTCAAGCACGCTATGGAGTTCCTCAACGAGGGCAACAAGGTTCGTGCATACGTTTTCTTCCGTGGTCGCTCTATTCTCTTCAAGGAGCAGGGTGAGGTTCTTCTTCTCCGTTTCGCCAATGATTTGGAAGAGTACGGAAAGGTGGAGCAGATGCCAAAGCTTGAAGGTAAGAAGATGTTCCTCTACATGAGTCCTAAGAAGGCTGGTACTGCAAAGAAGAGCCAGCAGAAGATGGACCGTGAGAAGCGAGAGGCTGAAGCTAAGGCTGCTGCAGATGCAGAGCGCGCTGCTAATGCTGAGAAGAATGGCTTGCTCGCCAATGCTAAAGGCGGCGATACCCTGAAGAAACTCGCAGAAGGAACAGAGGATTAAGAGAAAAAGATGCGTAACGCCCTGGTATATGCGTTGCCATCGCTATAATAAATAACAATTTAAAATTAAAAGTAAAAATGCCAAAAGTAAAGACTAATTCCGGCGCAAAGAAGAGATTCCGTTTCACCGGTACAGGTAAGATTAAGCGTCATCACGCTTTTCACAGTCACATCTTGACTAAGAAGACAAAGAAGCAGAAGAGAAATCTCCTTGGTGAGACTCTCGTAGACCGTTCAAACTTGAAGCAGGTTCGCGACTTGCTCTGCCTCCGTTAATTATTAACTTTTTAGTCGAACTTTTAAAGAAAAAAAATTATGCCAAGATCAGTAAATCACGTTGCATCAAAAGCAAAAAGAACAAGAATCTTGAAGCTCACTAAGGGTTACTATGGAGCTCGCAAGAATGTATGGACAGTAGCTAAGAACACTTGGGAGAAGGGTCTTACCTACGCTTATCGCGATCGTCGTAACAAGAAGCGCACATTCCGCGCATTGTGGATTCAGCGTATCAACGCTGCTGCTCGCCTCGATGGTATGAGCTACAGCCAGTTGATGGGTGCTCTTCACAAGGCTGGTATCGAGATCAACCGTAAGGTTCTCGCTGACCTCGCTGTTAATAACCCAGAGGCTTTCAAGGCTATCGTTGCAAAGGTGAAGTAAATCCGACGCTAGGCTCTTTTCTTCCGTGATTTTTCTCGTAAGAAAGTGTTTAGCCTCTAGATTAAAGAAAACTGAAGATTGCATTGGTTGGAAGTATTTCCGCTGATGCAATCTTTTTTTTGCCTGGAAAACTAGGATGAAAACCCCTCGCGCCCTGAATCAATGGTAAAGGGCAGTAGTTCCAAAAGTTGGCAAAGATGTCTCCATACGCCCTTTCAGGGCGTGGGGGCAGAAGCTCCGCTTTACTTCATCAATTCAAGGCCCAACTCGAATTTTGTAGTCTTGTTCATGATTTCTGGAAGTTGACCCATAATGCCCTTGAGCATGTTGAATGACTGCTGCTTGTTTGCATCCATATCTGTGGTGGGAACCTTCTCGAGCATTGCAACCAAATTTGCAATCATTGGCTGAACAAATGCCTTGTCTACAAAGAAATATGGCTTACTACCATTCCAGCGGATGTTTACAGGAATCTTGTTATACTGCTGGAGGATACCCTTAATCTGAGCTTTCTTTGCTGCATCATCAATGTCCTCTGTTGCCTTATTTGCATCGATAGTCACATAGATAAGATTGTCATTGGCTACTGTATAGCTGGCATATCCTTCTGCTGTCTTCCAATCAGAAGTTTCTCCCTCCTCAGGAAGTTCACTGTAGGTGGCGTTAATCTTACCATCCTTTGTGAAGGTGACGTTCTTCAAAATCTGTGGAAGATATTGGTTAGAAACGTTGTTGATCATTGGAATAATCATCTGGTTTACATCCATCGGCATCTCATAGTCACCCATTTTTATGTTAAGTGTTGTGCCTTCCGGACAATCCCATGTCAGCTTGACCGAACCACTGAGCAGATAGCTGCCGTTGTCCAAGTCTGTTCTATTAACCTTTTGCAAGTTCCAAGTACCCTCAATCTTCTCATTGCGTGGGGTGTTGTCATCATCATCGCTGCTACAAGCAGTGAAGAAGCCAAGGGTGCAAACCATGGCCATTAAATAAATAAACTTTTTCATTTTTCTTCTCTTTTTTGTGTATTAATAAATAATTATTGTATTGTTTCTATTTATTTATATAATAATGTATGCGTACATTATATGATATATTACTTCAGCTGATACGTGATACCTACGCTGCCGTAGATAGGATACATCGTCTGCTCGATGGTCTCGAAATCTTTCTTGAAGATACCATTTAAGCCCCAGCTCAGATCAGCACAGAGGCCCCAACGGTTGTTCAAGCGCCAGTCAATTCCGAAATCTACGCCCACATGCCAGTTGCGCATGTCATCGCTGAAATCATAATCACCACGCTCGCCTTCGTCATGACCCAACTTTACCTTTTGTCCAGTAGGATCGCCCTTAGGATGACCTTCCTCCTGGCGGCGGAGGTAACCATCGTATGCCCAGCCCTCAAACTTCTTTGATGTTACATAGCTAACATACGGACCCAACTTGAAACGGAGGTTGTCGCAAATGTCGTATGTTGCCTGCAATGGTACTGTGATGAGACTCATGTCTACCTTCGTAACCACGTTGCCTGTAAATATACCTTTCAGTTCTTCTCCTCCACGTACTATTCTCATATAATAGTTTTTTACGCCTGCATCAATCTTCATGCCCTTGTTTTCAAAGTGGAGCCCTCCAACGAATCCCCATTTGCCTGAAAGTGGGTGATAGGCATCGATACCCAGACTGAAGTTAGGTTGCAGGGTATAGCTGTGCAGTGTACGGATGGTGGCTGGAAGACCGATAGGGGCTGTGCCTCCTATATTATACGCCACGCGAGCCTGATACTGGTAGCCGTGGAGATATTTGTTCCACGGAGTGCGCTTGCTTTCTTCTACCTGTTTATGCTCCTCAGCTTCTTGATTCTCATTTTCTCCTGCCCATGTAGCTGTGCCCCATGTCAGCAGGAGTGCTAATATTGTTATCTTCTTCATTCTATGTTTTCCTCCTTAGCTTATTTGCAAATCAACTTGAAACTGTCTATCCAAAGGGTACTGCCTACGGCACCCAGGAAGTTAGCTCCATCTGAACTGGATGAACTGACAATAGTGAGACTGTAGCCACCATTCTTCAACTTGATTGGGTCTATGGCTTTCTTGTACTCGAAATCTACGCTGAAGTGATGCCATTCCGGCGTGTTGCCAATGGCAACTTTTCCGTTGTCATCATGGGTTTCACCTACCAGGGCAAGTGCTACTATCTGTTTGCTGGTCTGTACATTATCTCCGTAGAGCAATACGGCATTTCCCTTTTCATCGATGTTCTCATAGAGTACAGCATAGATGGTTCCGTAGTCATGGCGGTCAAGTTCCTTCATATTCTTATCGGTGAATTTTTCGCCAGCCTGATACTTATACCATCCTTCTAACTTAGCAGGTTTGGCATCGAAACTGAATGGATGGCCAAACTTTGTTGCCTTCATCGCATCGCGCAGGGCATCGGTGGCATCAAACTGTCCGATGAAGAGGTTGCCGGCAGCGATAGGCTTGTGTACCATATCAGCGATCTTGCTTGTGCGTCGGGTTGTGAGTTGCACTCCCTTTCCCCTGTGTCCATCTTCTATCATCAAGGTAGGATATTCTTCCGGTTTAGATGAACTGTTACTCATATTGAATCCTGAGTTTCCGGTTGCCCAGATGTCGAGAAGATCTCCATTCCAATTTTCCTGCCAGTTGTAGTATCCTTTGTCGAGATATGCGTCTTCAAATTCGAATTCTATCTCGTTTGGCATGGTAGTCTGACCCTTCTTGATGCTTACCTGATAGGTGCGGCTCCATTGCTTGTCTTCTGAAGTAACTGTATATGTTACAGGCCCTTTTGAGAAATCCTGAAGGCTTCCACTTTCTGGTGAGATGGTCGCTCCAGGTGTGAGGCGGAATATTGGCGCCTGTTTGGTAAGAGCGGCAAATGGTCTCATCGTGAACTCGATGTTTGTCTGATCACTCTGCACATTGACCAATGTATCAGATGGATTAGTAAACAATAAATTCAATAAAATCTTGTTGTCTACATGTATGTATGCCTGCTCGATGTCGCATTCGGCATTGAGTGGTTCTTCCTTAAAGCAGGAGGAGAGGGTAGTGATGCAACTCATTGATAGAGCGGCTACTATAAATCTTGACTGTTTCATATCTTGAACTTTCTTTTCCTTTTGTAATCTGGAGAATCGCTTCTCTTTCTTTTCTGCTAATTCTTGAGAGAATGATTTCTCTAGATTGTCTTTCGGTTGCAAAGATAAACAGAAAACTTGAAATCGCCAAAGGTTTTTGTATTTTTCGACATGTTTTGATAGAAAAATACCATGAATTAGTGGTTTTAGAACATGAATTAGTCGAGATGAGTTTACTGAAGTTGGCAGATAGCGCTTGATATTTTTTTAATACACCTAATAAAAAAAAGGGGACTGAAATCTCATTACTGAAATTTCAGTCCCCTGAATGTTATTTAGCTAATGAATAGCAAAAGCCTGATCTGTTTAAGATTAAGCCTTGCCCTCCATCTGAGCCTTCAACTTAGCGAGTGCATCGATATCACCGAGTGATGTGCTAGCAGCAACGTTGTTGATCATAGCTGTCTCGTTGTTGTTCTTGCGACCGCCGTTTGTACGCTTGTGAGCTGGCTTGGCAACTGGCTCGTTACCCTCCTCGAATGTACGAGAGTGAGAGAGGATAATGCGCTTTGTCTCCTTAACGAACTCGATAACCTTGAAGTCGAGAGTCTCGCCCTTCTTAGCCATTGTGCCGTCCTCCTTAGTGAGGTGCTTAGGAGTAGCGAAACCTTCACCACCCTCAGCGAGAACTACAACAGCACCCTTGTCCATCAACTCAGTGATAGTACCCTGGTGAACAGAACCTGGAGTGTAGATTGCCTCATACTCATCCCATGGGTTCTTCTCCAACTGCTTGTGACCAAGGCTCAAGCGACGGTTCTCCTTATCGATTTCGAGAACTACTACGTCGATAGAAGCGCCTACAGAAGTGAACTCAGATGGGTGCTTAACCTTCTTAGTCCAAGAGAGGTCAGAGATGTGGATCAAACCATCAACACCTTCCTCAAGCTCTACGAAGATACCGAAGTTAGTGAAGTTGCGAACCTTAGCTGTGTGCTTGCTGCCAACAGGGAACTTAGTCTCGATAGCCTCCCATGGATCTTCCTTGAGCTGCTTGATACCAAGGCTCATCTTGCGCTCAGCGCGGTCGAGAGTCAGGACAACTGCCTCTACCTCGTCACCTACCTTCATGAAGTCCTGAGCAGAACGCAAGTGCTGGCTCCAAGACATCTCAGATACGTGGATCAAGCCCTCTACACCTGGAGCAATCTCAACGAATGCACCGTAGTCAGCCATAACCACTACCTTACCCTTCACGTGATCACCTACCTTGAGGTTCTCGTCGAGAGCATCCCATGGATGTGGAGTGAGCTGCTTCAAACCGAGAGCGATACGCTTCTTCTCCTCATCGAAGTCGAGGATAACAACGTTGATCTTCTGGTCGAGAGATACAACCTCGTGTGGATCGCTTACGCGGCCCCAAGAGAGGTCTGTGATGTGGATCAAACCGTCAACACCGCCGAGGTCAACGAATACACCGTAAGTAGTGATGTTCTTAACGGTACCCTCGAGGATCTGACCCTTCTCGAGCTTGCCGATGATCTCCTTACGCTGCTGCTCGAGCTCCTGCTCGATGAGAGCCTTGTGAGATACAACGACATTGCGGAACTCCTGGTTGATCTTTACAACCTTGAACTCCATTGTCTTGCCTACGAATACGTCGTAGTCGCGTATAGGGTGAACGTCGATCTGGCTTCCTGGCAAGAAAGCTTCGATACCGAAAACGTCAACAATCATACCGCCCTTAGTGCGGCACTTGATGTAACCCTGGATAATTTCCTCGTTCTCGAGAGCTGCATTAACACGCTCCCAAGACTTGCTGAGGCGAGCCTTCTTGTGAGAGAGTACCAACTGACCCTTTACGTCCTCCTGGTTCTCTACATAAACCTCAACCTTGTCGCCTACCTTGAGGTCTGGGTTGTAACGGAATTCAGAAGCAGGGATAATACCATCGCTCTTGTAACCGATGTTTACGATAACCTCTTTCTTGTCTACAGAGATTACTGTACCCTCTACAACCTGGTGTTCTGTTACCTTGTTAAGAGTTTCGTCATAGGCCTTCTCGAGGTCTGTTTTGCTGACGTTTGCGCTTGTGCCATTCTCAAACTCATCCCAATTGAAGTCGTCCAATGGCTTTACGTTCTTTAAATCTGACATAAAAAATAATTAAAAAATTAAAATTAATAAAGTTTGACTTTATGTGAATTATATAAATCGGGCGCAAAATTACTCATTTTCTTTGAATTACAGGCATTTACTCTTGATTTTCTTCTTTTTGTTAGTAATATTTAACTTAAATCGCTGTTTTTGGTGGGTTCCTTCGGGGAAATACATAACTGAACTTTCGCATATCAGGAAGTTAAAGGAGTTAAGGAAGTTAAGG
>ENA-ORSJ01000081-ORSJ01000081.1-human-gut-metagenome-genome-assembly--contig:-NODE-81-length-103162-cov-4.996111_pt1 | contig 103162 bp, 82 predicted proteins | sample MGYA00242191_ERZ509158 | MGnify/ENA primary metagenome ERZ509158 (study PRJEB26280, sample SAMEA2338623) | human gut metagenome | biome: human gut; feature: human-associated habitat; material: faeces...
ATGACAAACTCTCGGATCATATCGGTTTGCTGCCGATTGTCATGATCGCCCCATCGGATACGGCCCTGATCAACGAATCGGGTGAAGAGCGACGTCGTTATCTCAACAGCCTGATCTCGCAGCTGGATCGCGACTACCTCGCCACACTGATCAAATACAATCGGATTTTGGCCGAACGCAACAAGCTGCTCAAGAATCAGGCGGTTTCCAATTTCAATGAGATGCTCGAGGTGTTTGATCTGCAGCTCGCCATGTTGGGAGACTCGCTCCACAAGCGGCGTCGGGCACTGATCGAGGAGTTGGCCCCCCATGTGGCGACCGCCTACACCAAACTTTCGGGGGATCGGGAAGAGGTCGAATTGAGTTACCGTTCTGAATTGAACGACACTCCGATGGATGAATTGCTGCGTCAATCCCGGTCCAAAGATCTGATCAATCAGTTCACCACCTGCGGTGTACATCGAGATGATATCCGGATGAGCATCGGGGGCTATCCGCTGCGCAAATACGGTTCACAAGGACAGCAAAAGTCCTTTCTGGTCGCCCTGAAACTGGCTCAATACGATCTGGTGATGGCCCACAGCGATCAACAGCCGATCCTGCTGCTGGACGATATTTTCGACAAACTCGACATGCAACGGGTCGAACAGTTGATTGGTATGGTCTCCGAAGAGCGTTTCGGACAGATTTTTATTACCGACTGCAACAAAGTGCGGCTTGAAGGTATTTTACGGAGCAACCGATGCGACTATACGCTATTTAACGTTACAGACGGCAACATCCATCCGGCCTTGAAGGCGGATAACTCAACCAACATGTAGCCGTGCATTAAATAAAATTTCCTGCGGCCCTCAGAATTCGGTTTTGAATGACACAACGACTGCTGCTTACTATTTGTCATGAGACGCAAAGACCCCATACGAATCGGCGATGCGATCAACGAAATGTTTCTTTCTGTACCGCACATTGCCCGCAAGATCGCCGAAGCCAAGATTCCAGACCGCTGGCCCCTGCTGGTCGGGCCGGTCATTGCTGCCTATACGACCCGGATGGAGGTCCGCAACGGGAGGCTTTTTGTCTATATCAGCTCATCGGTTGCCCGACATGAACTCTTCATGCGCCGCGAAACCCTCAAAGACGAAATCAACCGACTCTCCGGCATGCAGGTCATTTCTACCATTATTGTCAAATAAGCAGTGACCCTTCTACTTCTACTTCTACTTCTACTTCTACTTCTACTTCTACTTCTAGTCCTATTCCTACTCCTGCCCCCGCAACCACATTCCAGCCTCAATTACCAAACGCTCCCGGCATTTCGCTGCTTCATGCCCCCTGAACCTGAAGCCCGGAACCCGTCGTTCCTAAGACATTCCCTGTTGTTGTCGCCCTACACCGCCCCACGCCGCCCCATCCTGCTACAACTTGTCACCCACTCACAAACACTCCCGGGCTCGTCGTTTTCTCAAAACATCAGGCATAAAGCCAACATACGCTGTTAGTAGATCTGCACAAACAAGCACACCGAATCGAGACAGAAAAGCAACCAGCATACAATTCCAAAATCATCCACAATTTCTCAGCCATTCATAAAAGCGATGGCCAAGCTGCTGGTCAATTTATAACTCAAAAAAATCGGGGAAAGAGTCTGATAACTCTTTCCCCGATTCAGAGGATTATCGGATAGTAAAGCGTTTGCTTTTTTATCCGTGTAAATTATTGGGCCTTATTGGCAGTTTTGTTCGGCTGATTGAGATTCAGTTTGCCTTTAACAGGCTGGTTGAGTTTGGCGGTATCGCCGGGCATCACATCCAACACTTTTACGTGAAACTGCAAAGCCTGGTTCGGGCCGATTACCTGACCGGCACCACGCTCACCATATGCCAAATTGGACGGAATCCACAAATTGAGCTCGCCACCTTTACCTACCAACTGCAAACCTTCGATCCAACCGGGCAGCATACCCTGCAGCGGGAAGGTTGCCGTATCCTGAGGAGCAAATACGTTACCGTCTTTCAACTTGCCTTCGTAAACAACACGGAGCGTATCAGCAACCGTAATTTTCTGTGCATCACCCGGAGTTACGATCTCGTAGAGCAGGCCGGTTGCACTCTTCTTCACATTGGCATTGTTCTTCTCGACATCAGCCAGGAACTGTTCACTAGCCTTTTTCTCTTTCAGCGGCATGCGAACCTGGAAATATTCACGCATAAATGCAAATGCCTGCTCCTGACCCATTACGGATGTGTCACCTTTCATAGCCGCACGGATACCTGCAGCAACTACATTGACATCCAGTGTGCTATCAATCTTTTTCGCGTAAAGACCAAAATCGACGCCCATTGCATAAGCCAATGAGTCCGATTCTGATTTGGGTGTTCCGGCACCGGCACCGCATGAGCTGAGCACCACTGCTGCGAACGTTCCAAGAATTGCAATCTTTTTCATGGTGTTTAAATTCTAAAATTATGATTGTTTAACGTTTCTATTTCAAAATTGGTATACATTTCTCCACAAAATGCAGGTGAAAAAATGCGACTGCAAACATAAATAAATTCAGTGAATCACGAGCATCTTTCGCAAAATAATTTTCACCGGCACAAAATCCAGCTACTCAATATCCTGTTCCAGGTTTCCGCAACACGAATTGCAGCCACACCAATCCGAGTACAGCAGCCAGTGTAGAGGCTGCCAGAATGGCTATTTTACCAGCTGCTACCAGGGTTAGGTTGGAGAAGGCCAGATTGTCAATAAAAATCGACATAGTAAAACCGATACCTCCCAGGCAAGCCACACCGGTCAACATTTTCCAATTGACGCCATGCGGCAAGGTTGCCAACCCCAAACGCCATACCAACCAACTCATCAACAGGATCCCCAATGGTTTTCCGATGACCAGTCCCGAGATGATCCCCAATCCCTGGGAACTATGCAAAATGTGAAGATCCTCGGGGCCGGCAAACTCCACTCCTGCATTCGCCAGCGCAAAAACCGGCATGATAAAAAATGCCACAGTGTGATGCAGGGAGTGCTCCAAACGTTGCGCCGGGCTGATCGTGCTGGCCGTCACCTTACGCTTCTGCAGCAGGGTACGCAGCTGGCGTGGATTGCAGAGTACCTCGACGCCGGGAATATCCCGATGGCGAAATTCATTGATAAAATGGCGGGTTTTTCGGATAAAATAGGGTTTCGAATAGCGGGGAACGGCCGGAATCGTCAACGCAATCAGCACCCCGGCAATCGTTGCATGCACCCCGGAATAGAGGAACAGGATCCACAGAACAATACTCGGGATCAGATAAAACTTCATGGCATAGACATGCAGCCGATTCAGCAGAATCAGAAACAGGAAAACCACTCCGGCGGCCACCAACAGCGTTACATTGATCTCCGTCGAATAGAACAGAGCGATGACCAGAATGGCTCCGAGGTCATCGACAATGGCCAAGGCTGTCAAAAAGACCTTTAAGGAGAGAGGAACCCGATTCCCCAACAGGGATAATACGCCGATCGCGAAGGCAATATCGGTAGCCATGGGAATTCCCCACCCGGAGGCCTGCTCACTTCCCGCATTGAATAGCAGATAGATGATGGCCGGGAACAGCATTCCTCCGATTGCAGCGGCGATGGGCATCGCTGCCTGACGGGGGCTGGAGAGTTCGCCAGCAATGATTTCGCGTTTGATCTCCAAACCGACATAAAAGAAGAAGATGACCATCAGACCGTCATTGATCCAATGCTCGACACTCTTTGACAGGGCAAATCCATCGAAACCGATGGTAAAATTGCGGTGCAGGATTCCGTAATACCACTCTTTGGTTGCCGGGAGGTTTCCCAACAACAGGGCCAACAGCATAAAGATCACCAACATCACGCCACCAGCCCAGGGGCTGTGCATAAACCAGTAATAGCGTTCGGAAAAGAGGTAGATCCTGCGACGCCGGGCAAAACTCACATGACGGGCCATAACATTCGGCTTTTACAATTAATAAGTCAAATATTGGGTCAAAAGTTCAGGGGGCATTTCAGCGGTTGAGCAGGCTCCGACAGTAAAGGCATCAAGGAAGTAAAACCGTCAAAATTTGATTCCAGTTCATTCCCCGCATCCGCTTCATTCCTCCTCGCCTGAAGGTCTATTTCATAACTTTCTCAACACGAACGTTCGGAACATTCTCCTCGTAAAGTTTAATTCCTCTTCTGAGACCTACAAAGCACTATCAATCATTCGATAGCAAACCTAAAAATCGGTCTTAAAGGGATCAAGTCCTGCTTCACATATCAGTACGCCAGACTCTCATCGAGGCTTACGACCAAGCAATCGCATCAGGCTAGGTAGGGGCAGCCCACTTTAATTACACTTTTAACGTCAGGTTACACAATTTATACAAAATACGTGCCCCGACATTGGCATCCCACTCGTCATCCCGCGCTGGAGACACTTCGCACAAGTCAAACCCGACAATTTCACGTCCCGACTCAACAACACGTACCAACAAATAGACCGCCTCACGGAACGACAATCCACCAGGAACAGGGGTCCCGGTATGGGGACAATTATCCGGGCTCAGCCCATCGATGTCGAAACTGACATAAACCTGCTGCGGCAGTCTCTCCACAATACGATTGCAAACCTGCTGCCAACTCTCCCCGGCAAACTCGGCTGCCGCCAATTCGTGATCGGGAAACTGCACGACCCGATGGTCTGTACGTGCCGTTTCGAGCTCTTCGTCACAAAAGTCGCGAATACCCACCTGCACCAACGTTTCGATGCCGGGCGCCTCCTGCAGCGCATTATACATAATCGAGGCGTGCGAATAGGTGAATCCTTCGTAAGCCTCTCGTAAATCGGCATGCGCGTCGATATGCAAAATACCCAAACCGGGATACCGCTCAGCCATCACTTGCATCAAGCCCAGCGGTACACTGTGGTCTCCACCGACAATGCCCACCTTCTTGCCCTCATCGACCCACCGTTTCGACTCCGTGTAAACATAACGGTTCAGTTCGATCGACGCTTTATTGACTCTACGCAGGCGTCGCTGCACAAAATCGGCTTCGGTAGAACCACCATTCTCCAGATAGGACATCACCTGCAACGCCTCCTGCCGCAACCGACTGCTGCGTGGAAGGAGTGTATCGTCCATCTCCAGAGTTCCGATTCCCCGTTTCCATCCACCGGGGTTGTGCACGTCGTACAGATCAACCTGCATCGATGCATCGAGAATGGCATCCGGTCCAAGCGCCGTACCTCCACCATAGGAGGCCGTCACCTCCCACGGCACCGGAAACAGCACCAAACTGGACTCCTCCGGTGTAAACGGCATTCCAAAATAGCAACCGTTGTTAATGCCTGGAGCATTGGGATCGAAATCCACAGGAATATTTTTTTCCATCATTGACATTTTTTTCAGTTTGACGATTAATCGAGTGTATATCGATTCCTCAACGAATTTATAGGGAAACCGTGCAATCCATCACAGCACATCTCACTGTAAAATGACCGATAATCACTGTTCTAATTCACCAAAATTATAATACACCCGGATTATACTTGCGTTCCAAAGATAGGAAAATTTGGTGATCTCACATTAAAGCAGTATCTTCCGCTAAATTTCTTTAACAACCCCAATAGGCATCACCTACGATTTACAAGAAATTCGTGCCGCTATTTGCACCTTTTTCCATGTGCAACCACAATATTCACCATAGCGGAACGTTATATCAAAAGATGACCGGTATCGTTGTGAAATGAAGCCGGGGATCTGTTTTTCATAATCAATACATTAAGTTGGGTGGCTACCGCCGTGAACATTCTGTCCACGGCGGTAGTTTTATTGGGACGTTATGCTCTCGCAACTTTCAACGCTACTACACACCCACTCCAACCCTCAACCACCTCTCCAACCACTTTATTGGTACATAATACTACTCTTTTCCCCCCGCTCGACTCTTCCAATTTCGCCGTAGTCTCCACATACACTCAGCCCTCTAACGGCAATTTCACACTTTTCGCCACCATCCTTATATCATCCCCCTCACATATCCCCACCGACTTCACAAAAAAAGATCCGTCCGGAAATAAATACCGGCAAAATCGATCGAAGCAGAATAATCTCGACCAGATTTACCTATTTTTGCCCAGGGTCATATTTTATTAGACGCATAAAATTTCTCTCCCGTATTACAATAAAAATATGCAGACGAAACCTCTGATTGTAGCCGACTGTGACATTCCATTTTTACAAGGTGTTCTCGAACCCTATGCCGAGGTGCATTACCTCAAAGGGAGCGAAATTACGGCAGGCGATGTTCGAGACGCTGAGGTGCTCATCACCCGAACCCGAACCCGCTGCGACGAACAGCTCCTGGCCGGTTCATCCGTTCGACTGATTGCCACCGCCACCATTGGCTTTGACCATATCGATCTGGATTACTGCGCTCGCCATAACATTCGTGTCACAACGGCTGCCGGATGCAATGCGAGAGGCGTCCTGCAGTATGTCATGGCTGTACTGCTCCGTTTCGCTGCAAACGAAGGATGGCAACCCCAACAACGTACTTTAGGAGTTGTCGGGGTCGGACACGTGGGCTCTTTGATTGCCGAATATGGCCAACTGTTCGGATTCCAGATTCTCTGTTGCGATCCGCCCCGTATGCGTCAAGATTCCTCGTTGGGATTTCTTCCACTCGAAGATATGCTTCCACAGTGTGACATCGTGACGCTGCACGTACCCTACGCTCAAACCGGCACCGATCGAACAGCAGGCATGGCCTCGACCGATTTTTTTGCTCGCATGCGTACTGGTGCCGACTTTATCAACTGCTCCCGCGGCCCGGTCATGGAGGATGAAGCGCTGCTAAAGGCGCTGCGCGACGGTAAGCTGAACCATATAGCCATCGACACCTGGAACCACGAGCCGCATCTCAATGCCGAGCTACTGGAAAGGGCATTGTGTGCCACACCACACATTGCCGGCTATTCGATTCAAGGTAAGGCTGCCGGAACAGCTGCTGTTGTCCAGGCCGTTGCACGACAATACGAATGGCCACTCTCTTCTTGGTATCCGGCTGAAGTTACGCCGACTCAACCCAATCGCTCCATCACCTGGACCGAACTGCAACAGACGATGTCGCACTATTTCGACATCGAGGCTGAGACGGCTGAACTCAAAGCTCACCCGGAACGATTCGAGCAGTTACGCAACCACTACACCTATCGCACCGAATTCTTTTAGACAAATAGACGGCACATGTCGATTTCGCACTGCAAAAAACAGGGCGCTATAAAATTTATTTTTGCTCCGATTCAGCATCACCCATAATAACTTATATTACATCTCGCCATACAGTATTTTCAATATATGGGGATCCCATCTCTATAACTGGGCCAACTTGCCTGCGTCTATGCGGGTCCCAATAAAATTAAGGATCAATCCGCCACCTCATTTTTAGCTCATGCCGTCTAAATCAATGCGACGAGCCTTCAACCTGGAGACGAGTCTGGGCAAGACAAAGAGGCAGGACGTACACTGCCGGAATCGCATACTTCGATCTGCACACAAAGGGCTCTGACGGCTTATCGTACAAAGGTTCCAGACCGATTCAATCGATCCAATCTTCGCTCCATTTTCACCGCTTTCACGGACGATTTAATCGCCCGATAGGCTCATCCTGTCCTGGCCATAAATAGCTAATTCACACGATTATTTCACACATTTGCACCTCTTCTCGATTTAATATCTTATCTTTGTCCGTAAGATTCACTTTAGCTGACCATGTACAAACAAATTCTTCGCCCACTACTCTTTCAATTACCACCTGAAACCATTCACCATTTGGTAATTTTGGGCTTGCGGATTCTCCACTTTATTCCCGGAGGACGCCTACTGTCACGTGCCTGCTTCTCGATGCGTCACCCTTCCCTCGAACGTGAGGTGTTCAGCATCCGTTTCCCGAACCCCATCGGTTTGGCCGCAGGATTCGACAAAGACGCCGAAGTGTATGAAGAGATCGCCGCCATGGGATTCGGCTTTGTAGAGGTGGGAACCATCACCCCCCAACCTCAACCCGGTAACCCCAAGCCTCGCGTTTTCCGGCTGCCGGCAGATCACGCCCTGATCAACCGCATGGGGTTCAATAATCAGGGTGTAGCCAGCGCTGTACACCGTTTTTACAGACGTAACAGATTGCGTCCCAATCGCCGTTCGGTTATCCTGGGCGGGAATCTCGGCAAAAACACCCTCACCCCAAATGAAAAGGCAGCTGCAGATTACCTGCGTCTGTTCCGCAGTCTATACGAATATGTCAACTACTTTGTAATCAATGTCAGCTGTCCGAATATTGCCAATTTGGCCTGCCTGCAAAACAAGGACAACCTGAAAGAGCTGCTGCAGGGGTTGATCGATTTCCGTCGTGGACAGAACCAATATCGGCCCATTTTGTTGAAAATTTCACCCGATCTGAGTCAAGAGCAGGTCGATGAGATGATCGAGGTATTGATCGAAAACGGACTCGACGGCATTGTGGCCACCAATACGACAACCCGACGTGACGGTTTGCAGACGCCGGCCGATCTGGTTGCGGAGATTGGCAAAGGGGGCATGAGTGGCGGTCCATTGACCAAACGTTCGCTCGAAATGGTTCGTTACATTCACGAAAAGACCGAAGGACGTTTCCCGATTATCGGTGTAGGAGGCATCATGACCGAAGATGACGCCATTGCCATGTTGGACGCTGGAGCCAGCCTGATCGAGATCTACACCGGATTCATTTATAATGGTCCCGGCTTCGTCAAACGTATTTGCAAACGGCTCAAAGAGGAGGCACTCCGCAAAGAACAAGCTGCTCTTCAAGCAGAAAAAGCGCAAAAGGCTGCTGAATCCACAACAGACCAGAACAAAAAAGATATTGAGCAGCCTACCGATTCAGATAGAAGCAAAACAGAAACGGCAGACACCGAGCAGTCTTCAAGCCGATAGTATCGGGACGACTCCAACCGGATATATCGATAAATAAAGCTGTTCGATTTTCTCGCTAAGGTTGTCTGCCAGGTAGAGCATAAAATTTCGTTTTAGGAACAACATCATCGAGCAACTCACAAAACCCTTATCGCAACATGTTGCGATAAGGGTTTTGTGAGTATATCCATATTGGCTTACGAATCACCGTTTGGAGCCGCAGAATCAACACCGTCTTTAATCAAAGAAGTCTCGTCCACTAATTGATCTCCAGATCGCTTGCAGCACACAAGACTGACCTACGTGCTTCATTTTTTTGATGCAGACCGATACACAAACTGCTTTGATCACTAATTTTGCAACACTGTAAATTATCTTTTGGCAACTATGCAAGCAGAGATCATAACCATCGGTGACGAACTGCTCATCGGGCAGGTCATCGACACCAATTCAGCCTGGTTGGGCAGTACACTCGGCAACGACGGCATCAAAGTCATTCAGATCACCTCGGTCCAGGACAATGCCTCACAAATTGTTCGCGCAGTCAATGATGCGCTGTCACGTGCCGATATCGTATTGATGACGGGCGGACTCGGCCCAACTAAAGACGATATCACCAAAAAGACCTTGGCCGAAATGTTCGGCATGAAACTGGTTCGCGATGAACAGGTCTATGCCATGGTGGGCAAACAGTTGGCCCTGCGAGGCATTGCCTTTACCGAACTCAATCAGGGCCAAGCACTTGTTCCCGATGGCTGCACGGTTCTCCCCAACCGCAACGGGACCGCCCCAGGCATGTGGTTCGAACGGAATGGGAAGGTATTGATTTCGATGCCCGGCGTGCCTTTCGAGATGAAAGCGCTGGTCAAAGAGGAGGTTCTACCGCGTCTGCGCAAACATTTCGCTCTGGATGCCAATGTACACCGTACGATCATCACCTTTGGACTGGCTGAATCGATTTTGGCCGACACGATCGCTCCGTGGGAAGAGGCTCTGCCCCCCTATCTGCACTTGGCCTATCTGCCCAGCGCATTGTGTATCCGACTGCGGCTGTCGGCTTACGAAACAGACCGTCAAAAAGCAGAACAGGAGATCGACAACCAACTCCAGAAACTCGCCAAACTGATTCCTCACTACATTGTGGGTTCCGAAGAGGATTCGTTGGAGTCGGTGACCGGCCAACTTTTGCGTGACCGCGGCGAGACGCTGGCCACAGCCGAATCTTGCACCGGAGGCAATATTGCTCACCGTTTTACCGCCATGCCCGGAGCATCGGACTACTTCAAGGGAGGTGTAGTTGCCTATTCGAACGAAGTGAAGATGGCTCTGCTCGGCGTTGATCCGGAGAGTCTCAACCAATATGGAGCGGTTAGCCAGAGTGTTGCCGAACAGATGGCCGAAGGGGTACGCCGTGCGACAGGAGCCACCTATGGAATCTCGACAACAGGCATTGCCGGCCCCACCGGCGGAACTCCCGACAAACCGGTCGGAACGGTTTGGATGGCCGTTGCCACTCCTCATGGGGTCTTTTCAAGGCGAATGGTCTTCGGCTCGATACGCAGCCAGAACATCGAACGGGCCTCCTCCAACTGTATCAATCTGCTCCGATTGCACCTGTTGGGATTCAGCAACCTTCCCCTCAGTGACAATGTCTGATCGCACGTCCAATTGAGATTGGATAGAAAGATTTGGCTGCATGGTTTGCAGTCAGCCGTACGCCATAACATCACCACCCCCACCTTCGAATCTATCACAATACAATAGTCTGATCAATAAAAAGCTTAATAGCAGAGGCGCCGACAAATTCTATATGTCTGCGCCTCTGATGTTATCCGGGCTGTATGCATTCCCACTACCCCAAACCGTTTCCCTATTAATAATTAAAATAGCCTTTTTGACTTCTCGCAGATCATTTCCCCGAAGCAGCAAAAGGATTGTAGATGCAGACACGAGGGTCTCTTCTCGCGGCAGTTCCGCACCAAAATGCGATCTCGTTATGATCTCCAGACAGAGCACTTCTCCTTAGCCTTTTCCTCATATAAACACCTGAGCAAAACTGGACCCCACCGGGTTATCCAGAGACCTCAATTGCACAAGACCAGTTCAGTAGCGGTACAAATGGTCTTAATTGTTGATCATTTCGACATTTTAAGTCCCTCGGCAACCCCAGACATCCTATTTTCAGAAGTATTTTTCGCTATCTTTGCAACAGAAGGGACAGGCTCAAGATTGCTTGGTCAAAGATTGCATTTTGCTCCCCCAGACAGTGCAGTGTACATTTCACCAGGGGAAACGCGAATGAGCTATATTCATTTGCATGTATCGAAGTAGCACCGTTCGGCAAAAAATCAATCGGCACCTTAGACTGCTGTTCCCTTTGCGGCCGTAAAGACGAAACAGACCACCTCCCTGCATACGAGAGGCAACCCCATAAAGCCTCCCCAAATGTGCAAAGGTTCGATTCTCTCTCTTTGCTGCCAGTAATTTTCCCGTTCCGGGAGTTTAACCAACAAAAGTAACACCATGACACTCGACACCGGAAACATTCTATTAATAGGTTCAGTCTTACTGTTCATCAGCATTCTGGCTGGGAAAGCCGGTTACCGCTTTGGCGTCCCGATGTTGCTGCTATTTCTCGGCGTGGGCATGTTTTTCGGAAGCGATGGCCTCGGTATCCAGTTCAACAACCCCTCCGCAGCCCAATTTATCGGCATGATGGCCCTGAGTATCATCCTGTTTTCGGGTGGTATGGATACCAAATACGCCGATATCAAACCCATTGCTGCACCCGGTATTTTACTGGCCACATTAGGCGTACTGTTGACCGCTCTGCTTACCGGTACACTAATCTATTACATCTCAGGCGTTCTGACCGGAAGTCCGAGCCTCACCTACGCCGAATCGCTGCTGTTGGCTGCCGTCATGTCTTCTACCGACTCGGCCTCCGTCTTTTCCATATTGCGATCCAAAGGCCTGAAACTCAAAGAAAACCTTCGTCCGATGCTCGAATTGGAGAGCGGTAGTAACGACCCCATGGCCTACATGCTGACCATTCTGTTGATTCAGATCATCCAATCCGGCGATATGAGTTTCTCGCAGGCCATCATGATGCTGTTGCAACAATTTATTATTGGCGGACTGTTCGGCTACCTGCTGGGTAGACTGGCCCTCTACATCATTAATCGCCTCAACATCGACAACGAAGCCTTCTACCCCATTCTGCTATTGGCCTGCGTATTCTTCATCTTCGCCTTTACCGATCTGTGCTGCGGGAACGGCTACCTGGCCGTCTATCTGGCCGGGTTGGTCATTGGCAACCACAAAATACTGCACAAAAAGAGTATCCGAACCTTCTTCGACGGTTTTGCATGGTTGTTCCAACTGATCATGTTCCTCGCATTGGGTCTGCTGGTCAACCCCAAAGAGTTGCTGCCGGTCGCGGGGATCGGCCTGCTGGTCGGCGGAGCCATGATTCTGCTGACCCGTCCAATCAGCGTTTGGCTCTGTCTGCTTCCCTTCCGCAAAATAAGCACCCGGGCCAAATTCTACGTCTCCTGGGTGGGATTGCGCGGAGCAGTACCCATCATCTTTGCCACCTACCCCCTCATCGCCGGACTTGAGAACGCCCACACCATCTTCAATATCGTCTTCTTTATCACGATTCTTTCACTGCTGGTACAGGGAACGACGGTCAATTACTCGGCTCTTTTACTCAAATTAGGGCGCGTGGCTACCCCCACCAAAAAAGAGTTCGGGATCGAGTTGCCCGATGAGATCAAATCGACCATGGTCGAACTGAATGTCACCCCCGCCATGCTGGTCAAAGGTGAACGGCTTATGGATATCGATCTGCCCGACAACACGTTGGCTGTTATGGTCAAACGTCAGGGCCAATTCTTCATTCCGAGCGGCAAAACCAAACTGGCAGCAGGCGACATTTTACTGTTGCTGTCCGACTCGGCAAGCGATCTACATGAGCTCCGACGCAAACAAATCGCCGGCTAAGGTGCGGATTCCGCGACAAAATATTGCGAAACCGGATATTTTTCTCTAAATTTGTCACTCCTTTTGGAGTAACCACATTAAAACGCACAGTCGTATGAAAATTTGTGAAATCACGGGTAAGGTGGCGCAGGTCGGCAACAACGTCGCTCACTCGAACAAAAAGACCAAAAGGCGTTTCAATCCCAATCTGAAAACCAAACGCTTCTGGAGCGAAGAGGAAGGACGATGGATTACGCTCAAGGTCAGCGCAGCCGGCATCAAAACCATTAACAAGAAAGGTCTGTCAGTAGCCCTCCGGGAAGCTGCCGCACCCCGCAAAGTTTATTAATCAAAAAGCTGAAACATCATGGCAAAGAAAGGTAACCGGGTGCAGGTAATCCTCGAATGCATTGAGCAGAAAGAGAGCGGTCTGCCCGGCATGTCACGGTACATCACCACCAAAAACAAAAAGAACACTCCCGACAGGATGGAACGTAAAAAATACAACCCGATCCTGAAACGAGTAACCATTCACCGCGAAATCAAATAAGGTTGAATCATGGCAAAGAAAGTAGTCGCAACACTGAAAACGGGCACTGGTAAAGCGTTTACCAAGTGTATTAAGATGGTCAAATCCGAGAAGACCGGCGCTTATGCGTTCAAGGCAGAGATCGTTCCTAACGAACAGATCAAGGATTTCTTCGCTAAAAAATAGTCGAAAGGCATCTTAATACAAAAAGCTCCTTAATTATTAAGGAGCTTTTTGTATTTTTGGGCGGTGGCATTTTGCCTGCTAAACATTAAGTTGCTTCTCTGTGAGGGAGGAGGCCAATAGAGCATAAAGTCCTATAAACCTACAAAGGAGCGCAAAGGGTTTCGAGGCAAAAGCAATTGCACACCCGTTACACGCAGATACGATTCCGGTATTGAATGCCGTTCCCTACTGTACTGTGGGAGAGAATCGTTCGAACAGACACGGCCCCGGCCGCAACACAAACGACCAAAACTGAAAATCGATATGGGACTGTTCAATCTCTTTTCGAAAAAGGAGAATAAAGAGGATCTAAACAAAGGGCTCGCCAAGACCAAAGAGGGGGTATTTTCCAAACTGGCCCGCGCCATTGCCGGAAAATCCAAGGTTGATGAAGAGGTGTTAGACAACCTCGAAGAGATCCTGATCACCTCCGATGTGGGGGTCGATACCACCGTACGCATCATCGAGCGCATCGAAAAGCGTGTTGCCACGGACAAATACATGAACACCAACGAGCTGAATGCCATTCTGCGCGATGAGATCACCGCCATGCTCGAAGAGAACCGCGATGGCGAGGGGGCACTATCCTTCGAACGTCAGAACGGTAATCCTTTTGTCGTCATGGTGGTGGGTGTCAACGGGGTAGGTAAAACCACAACCATCGGCAAGCTGGCCGCCAAACTCACCAAAGCAGGCAAAAAGGTCTATATCGGAGCTGCCGACACCTTCCGTGCTGCCGCGATCGACCAGTTGGCCGTATGGGCTGAACGGGCCGGAGCTACCATGATCCGCCAGGAGATGGGTTCTGATCCGGCATCGGTCGCTTTTGACACCTTGCGCTCGGCCGTCGCCAACAATACCGACGTAGTGTTGATCGATACAGCGGGCCGCTTGCACAACAAAATCGGATTGATGAACGAGCTGACCAAAATCCGTAACGTCATGGCGAAGGTGATTCCAGACGCTCCGCACGACGTAATGTTGGTACTTGACGGTTCAACGGGACAGAATGCTTTTGAACAGGCTAAACAGTTCACCCAGGCCACCAAAGTCACCTCACTGGCCATCACCAAACTGGATGGAACGGCCAAAGGGGGTGTGGTTATCGGCATCAGCGATCAATTTAAGATTCCAGTCCGTTATATCGGAGTAGGTGAAGGGATCGACCAGTTGCAGGTATTCAACCGCAAAGAGTTTGTGGACAGTCTGTTCAGCTAATCGGAATCAGACTCAAACGACCGGCTAACCGATCAATCGTCACAAGAAGATCTGCAATACGGATTTTTGACAGCAAACAGGCCTTTAGCCAAATCTTCCATCCATTCACATCCTACAATGATGGAGGACAAATCAGCCATTGCCCTGACCATAAACGCAATCGGCTGGTTGGACTCAACTATATACAGATCACTCCATACGACCGGCAGCAATTGCGTATAACAATGACACGTCAATCATGGTGCAAGCTTGAGACAAATGGTAGTATCTGTGGTATGTAGAAAGAGTTTTATTCATTATCCTGCTATTTGCAGGTGTTGCTCTGACAAAAAATCAACAGCGAAAAAGAATCGTATCGTATAGCATCTAACTGCAACCGGAGACCCTGCGTGGTCTTTGCTCAATACCAACCTTTACGATCTACCATTCTATCATCGATTTTCCGCCACCGGCACCGCTTTATCTTATCTACCCAACCATAGCAAAACGTCCGATTCGATCGGGCGTTTTATTTTTTATAACAATTTTATTATCTGCATTTTACCGAACAACACACAACCAGTAACATTTCCTCAAGGTTTTCAGAAAAGAGCTATCAATACCGTATTTTCAGGGTAGTTTGCAGCGGTAGTGGCACACCTTTAACAGATAACACAGAGAGGACTCCTACAATTTTCTTCGATCCGTTGCGTAGACCATTCTCAGCAACTCGGAAACATTTGATAAGATATTTACACTGAATCGTTTGGAGATACAGCAACTTTGTTATAACTTTAACAGTGACGATATTGATCAGGATTGACAGCCCCATTTTCAATCATCATCCGAAGATAACGGCACACTGTCGCCACTCGTCCTACCCTTTACTTCCAACCTAAATTTGCGGCTTATGAAACGGTGGTGGATTCTCTTCGCTATGGTACCGCTCCTACTCGGGAATGCCATGTTGTATGCCCAACCGGGAATGTCCTCACGCACAACCTCACCAGCAATCTCCAGTCAGACTTCCGACCCAAACGTCGGACAAAAGATAACGGAACAATTTAAAATCAGTACGTTACAAGATTGGATGAACGCAGCGCGTAACGATTCGCTATTTTCTGCGTTGACCGCCCTGTTCAATCGTGTCCCAAAAACCACAGGGGAATTCAAAAAAGACCCAGACAAACTATTGCTACTCTATGCTGCATCGGTCTTTCGTGTCGACGAATACATGTCCATACCGATCCTTGAAGCCCGATTCGACTCCTTGGTCCAAGCAGGCCAATGGAAGGAGGCCTGCAATTTGGCTCAGGAGATTCTGTGTATTTCACCGGTTACCCCCTACATTTTATCGGAAACCATCAAACTAAAACAACAATTCGATCCCGAAGCAACCAACGAACTCTCCTCATTGCGGAATCGGCTTAAACTCGGCCTCCAAGCAATCGAATATTTAGGCAATGGCAGCAAACGTATTCCATTTGTCGTCGTTAACATGGAGGACGAATTTCTCTACTTGTCTGAAGTTCTGATGATCGACTCTCTCGAGGCCTTCGAATGGGAGACCAATACCCCTCCGGATGTCTACATCAACAAAGTGGCGCTAATGGAGGAGGATGCACAGTATCTGGGCAAAGACACGCTCTGGTTCAATGTCTCCGGACCCATGCGCAGACTTGACAGAATGATGGAACTCGCCTTGGAGCAAATGGTCAACGAAATAGAGCCAAGTGACACGACCCAACAAAACGGTTACCTCAAGAAGTCACTACCTATCCGAAATCTTCCTTTCGGACCGCCACCCATCACTCCACAGAGAGATTCGCTTACGCCTCCACAAAAGACAGAAACGCCCCCTTCCACCCGACTCTCACTGATTCAATGGTCCACAGAGGGGACAGTGGGGACCGACGATCCGACTACCGCTTGGAATTTCCCTGACTCTAAGGTTCAAATCGTTTCGAGGCTGTCTATTACCCTATGCCTGATTGTCCCAAAACACACCTCCATTTCCCAAAATGTCAGGGAATTTCATACACAGCTTCGGTCTGAGATACCTTTTCAACAAGCCCGAAGTTGCACGAACACCGTCTGAATGAGACAATCCACAATGCACACCAGGCAGATGAACTTCAAAGGCCCGACAAGAAGACATAAAGTTCAACTCTGCAAACCCTACAACCATGAAACGAATCTTTTCATTCGGGGCGGCAGCCATCTTACTGGCTGGACTCTTGCTAAGCCTGAATGTCCCCAGCAATCCGCCTGAGGCAACCTCACCAAACGAACCGTCCCAAACCAAGCCGATCGACAGCGCCGCACTGGACAATTCAGATCTCCTATTTCAGCAATACCGGGCCGAACAGATTGCCCGTATGCCTATGGATTCAACCGGCGCACTGGATCTGCAGGCCTGGGGCAGAGATGCCTGCAATGATTCGCTGTTTAATGCACTGGCTGAACAATTTGCAAAGTTGCCGCATACCGAATCATACTTTTTGAATGACATCAACAACATGATGATTCTTTTTTACGGGGTCAATTATCGGTCAGACAACGCCTCGTTGTTGATGCGCGAACAGGAGTTCGATCTCAATTTTCGCAAAGGAAACTACAAAAAGGCATTCCAAATTGCGCAAGAAATTCTGAAATTTGCACCGGCTTCACCGCACGTACTGGATGTAACCGCATTTTTACAGTTTAAGCTCGACTCTACAGCCAAAGAGGCGATCCAATCTTACCAGGCACGTGCCATGTGGTGTCTTTTTGCGATGGATATATTGGGAGATGGAAGCCAACAAGCTCCAATCCTGATTACCAACGTGTCGGATGAATATTTCTATCTTGCCCGGAAATTAAAGGTTTTTAAAATCGAAGGACAGGAGATGATAACCAACCCGATCACAGGGGCCGAATGTGACGTACTGACTCTCAGCGAAGAGGATGCAAAACGCTTGGGGCGCGATGCAATCTGGTTCGATGCCGATTTCTCGATGCAAAGGATGTGGAGACTGCTCAACACCCCCTCTGACTCGGATTAAGAGGAACAAGAAGATCGGAACATACCGAAACAGGAAACGCACTATGTTTTTATCCTCAAACGAACGAATGGACGATCGCAAACCGGACCACAGAGCCTACCCAATGAAAACACGCCCACAGAAACGGCACCATAATCAATAAAACCCGAGGCAGACAGATTCGATTGGCATAACGATGGTGGCTGCCCCAATGCAGATTCATGAAAAAGAGACTTATTAACGTTGTCACACTCGGTTGCTCGAAGAACCTTGTCGATTCGGAACACCTGATGGCGCAGCTTCGTCGCAACAATTTCGATATCATTTACGACTCCAACTCGACAGACGCCAAGATTGTCATCATCAACACCTGTGGCTTTATCGGCGATGCCAAAGAGGAGTCGATCAACACCATTCTCGGTTTTGTCCGGGCCAAAGAGGCCGGCGAAATCGACCATCTCTTTGTCATGGGCTGCCTGGCGGAACGCTACAAAAAGGATCTCGAAAAGGAGATTCCCGAGGTTGACCAATATTTCGGTGTAAACGATCTCTCGAAGATCATCGAACAGGTGGGCGGCACCTACCGCAACGAATTGACCGGTGAACGTATGTTGACTACTCCGGCCCACTATGCCTATCTCAAAATTTCAGAAGGGTGCAATTGGGGTTGCGGTTACTGTGCGATTCCGCTGATTCGGGGACGGCACGTTTCGGTTCCGATGGAACAACTGGTTGCCGAAGCGGAGGGTTTGGCTCGTCAAGGGGTCAAAGAGTTGATCGTTATTGCCCAGGATACTACCTACTACGGCATGGATCTGTACGGCGAACGCAAATTGGGGGAACTGCTCCACAAACTCTGTCAAATTGACGGCATCGAGTGGATTCGTCTGCACTATGCCTACCCGACACACTTCCCGGAACAGGTGATTGAGGTGATGCGTGACGAGCCGAAAATCTGTAAATACCTCGATATTCCGTTCCAACACATCAGCGACAGCCAGCTCAAAAGCATGCGTCGCGGATTGACCAAAGCAGAGACTTATACCCTGATTGAAAAGCTGCGTCAAGAGATTCCCGATATTGCGCTGCGTACCACCCTGCTGACCGGCTATCCGGGCGAGACTGAGGCCGATTTCGAGGAGTTGCTGCAATTTGTCCGCGATATCCGTTTCGAACGGCTCGGAGTCTTCCCATACAGCGAGGAGGAGGGCACCTACTCGGCCACTCAGCTGCACGACGATGTTCCGGAAGAGGTCAAACAGCAACGGGTTGATCGCATCATGGAGCTGCAAAACGAAATTTCGCTCGAAAACAACCAGAAGCGTATCGGTCGCATCGAACGGGTCATTCTTGATCGTCGCGAAGGTGACTATTGGATCGGAAAAAGCCAATACGACTCCCCCGAAGTGGATACCGAAATTTTTATTGATTTTTCGGAGAGCCAAAATACGAGCGACGCTGCGGTAGATTTGGACTCTTTGAAGGGGATCACTGCCAACTCTGTCGCAGAGCCGAACCACAAACGTTCCAACACCTCGGCTCCACAAAACGCATCCGGCACACATGCCGCCTCCGACACGACGACCAATCCCTGCACGCTCGACCCGGATCAATTGATTCCGGGCACATTTCTGCAGGTGAAGATTACTGAGGCCGAAGATTACGATCTGTATGCCACCCCAATCGGATTGGATGCATAAATCCTGCAACACTCCACTGTTTGCCAGACGCTCCAGCGGCCCCCAAACCCAATACATCTATTCCCCGGGCAGTACAGCAGACCCGCACAGGAGACCGACTTGGTAAACGCGACACAGGGCATAATCGCCCCTGGATAATAAAGGGACCGCCTGAAAATTGGCCTGTGGGGTAAAGAGAGTGTGAGGAAAAGCAGAGGAGAAGCAAATTGAATCTGGCGAACAATTTTCCCCAAGCACCTATCATTACACGACTCTTGCGGGCAGTTTCCTTCCTTACAGGGAATTCTATATCAACTCCACCCCCGTCAGCCCCCTTAACGAACTTTAGAATAAAGTTTCCACACACTCTGCCACAGATCTCCAACCACCCACACCCCACCAAACAACACCGCATCCAAGCAGGGTTTACTCCAAATTGACCATAAGGTAGAATTGTTCGCACATTTAGCAAACAAATAAGCGCCTGATTGACAAAATATTTATTGGAAACCACCGTTGAATATCCCTACAGAGATTGGAATATTCATAATAATTTGTTAATTTTGAATTGAAGAAACATTCTTCGGAACACTGACGTGGAGAGCAAAACAATCATAGCCACGCTGAAGGGTCAGGTCGGCAAGCTGCTGGACGACAACCGGATGCTGCGCACCGAGCTTCGAAAACTCGTTGCTGAACGTGAACGCATCGCCCTCCAGAAACGGGAAGCCGAAGAGAAGATACTCGCTTTGGAAAAACGGGTGCGAACGCTCGAAACAGCACGTGCCTTTGCGGGATCCAAAGCTGACAACCGAGCGGCAAGACTACGCGTCAATCGCCTCATCCGAGAGATAGACAACTGCATTGCCCTGATGAACAGGTAAACGCATATACGCACATGGCCACAAGGCGGATTACGGTCAAAATCGGAGGGAAAGAGTACCCGATGACCATTAACCAAAATGACGAAGAGAAATATCGCCGGGCCGCCAAGGAGATCAATAAATTGATCGCCGCTTATAAAGCCAGCTATGTGGCTGAGCCCGAGGATTACCTCGCGATGGCAGCCATTCAGGTGGCCGTAGGGAAAGTAACCCTAGAGATGGATCGTTCGTTGAGCAACCAGCTGGAGGAGTTGGATGCCCTGAACCGAGAAATCGACAACTACTTGAATGACGTCAAACTGTGAGTCAAAATAGTACGTTCTTTACATAGACCTTAGGAATAAGCCCGCACGGATTCCTTTTTAACTTTGCGAAACTCAACACTTTAAAAATTGGGGTCAAGCTCAGTTTTTCAAAAACAGGCCTTACCCTCCTTCGGGAGGTTTCTCGCTTCGGCGGGGACGTTGGAAGTTTGCGAGTTACGGCAGCCCCACACATGACGAGACAGGAGCTTCGTCAAACCCAAAGAAGGTTCCCCGTGCGGGCATTTTTTATATTGTTACGGACACAATTTAAACACTCAATATATAACGGACATGAACATACTGATAATCGTACTGGTCGTGCTGATCGTCATTGCCGGCGCAGCATCATACTACATCATACAGAAGGCTTTGGCTCGTAAAGCCGCTATTCTCAAAGAGGCTGAGACCGAAGGTGAAATGATCAAAAAAGAGCGTATTCTCCAAGCCAAGGAGAAGTTCATTCAGCTCAAAAGCGAACACGACCGGATGGTAAACGAGCGCAACCAACGCCTGGCTCAAAGCGAACAACGCGCCAAACAGCTCGAAAACAATCTGCAACAACAGCAGCAAGAGCTGAACAAAAAGCTCAAAGAGCAGGACAATCTGCGCAATCAACTTGAGTCTCAACTGCAAAGCATCGAGCGCAAAAAGGAGGAGATCGAACGCAAGCTCAAGGAGCAGAACATGCACCTGGAGCAGATCAGCGGCATGAGCAGCGAAGAGGCCAAAAACGTTCTGATCGAGAACATGAAGGCTGAAGCCAAAACCGAAGCTCTCGCCTACATCAACGAGACGATGGAAGAGGCCAAGATGACTGCTAACAAAGAGGCCAAGAAGATTGTGGTTCAGACGATTCAGCGTGTTGCGACCGAGGCAGCCATCGAGAACTCGGTAACCGCCTTCAACATCGACTCGGATGAGGTGAAGGGTCGTATCATTGGCCGTGAAGGACGTAACATCCGGGCTTTGGAGGCTGCAACCGGCGTAGAGATTATTGTAGATGATACCCCCGAAGCGATCATTCTGTCGGGTTTCGATCCGGTTCGCCGAGAGATTGCCCGATTGGCCCTACATCAATTGGTTACGGACGGTCGTATTCACCCGGCACGTATTGAAGAGGTGGTGGCCAAGGTTGAAAAACAGATCGAAGAAGAGATCATCGAGGTGGGTAAACGTACCGCCATAGACCTCGGTATTCACGGTCTGCATCCGGACATGATCCGCCTGATCGGTAAGATGAAATACCGCTCATCATACGGTCAGAACCTGCTGCAACACTCTCGTGAAACAGCCAATTTGTGTGGCATCATGGCTTCTGAATTGGGCCTCAATGCGAAACTGGCCCGCCGTGCCGGTCTGCTGCACGACATCGGAAAGGTTCCCGATGACGAACCCGAATTGCCACACGCAATTATCGGTATGCGTTTGGCAGAGAAATACAAGGAGCGTCCCGAAGTGGTCAACGCAATCGGAGCTCACCACGATGAGGTAGAGATGAATAACCTGATCGCACCGATCGTTCAGGTTTGCGATGCAATCTCCGGAGCTCGTCCAGGAGCACGGCGCGAAGTGGTGGAATCCTACATCAAACGTCTCAAGGAGATGGAGGATCTGGCCCTGAGCTATCCGGGCGTGATGAAGACCTATGCAATTCAGGCCGGACGTGAACTGCGTGTAATTGTCGGCAGCGATAAGATTTCCGATCAGGATGCCGACCAGCTCTCACACGATATTGCCAAAAAGATCCAGGACGAGATGACCTACCCGGGACAGGTGAAAATCACGGTCATTCGTGAAACTCGTTCGATCAGCTATGCAAAATAACGCCGGGGACGGGGCCGTGAGATACAACTGGAGCGTTTTTCACCACTCATAGCGGGCGAATACCTCCCAACAGACCTCGAATCGGGCAATTCACTGAACTAACTAAAAAAGCCTTCTCGAATGGAGAAGGCTTTTTTAGTTTCATTTTCAGAAAGAGCCAAGAAGGAAAGGAAAAAGGAAAGAGATACAGGAAACGATCCAAAAGAGATCAATAATTAGAACAGTCCATCTGTTTTCAACGGCTCACATCGCAATGATCAGACGTCCGTGTCTTACTTGATACTCACCTTTGTTAATTTCCCCTTCCGGAAATGCGTGACGTATCCACATTCGATTCAACTCTTCGGGTACGAAATTCTTTACCACTCTTAAACTTATATTGCATAGACACCACTAACATCGGCCGATTTCCCCAAAAAAAGGACTCTTCATAAAAGCTGGGATTATACACACGTCTCCAGGAATTATGCGTACCGAAAATATCATTAACTTGCAGACTGACAGTCATCTTGTCCTTAAATAATTGCTGAACAACCCCTGCGTTGATATAATAGGCCCCGTCATACTGCGTGTATTCATTCCGATTGCGGGTGTAGCCATATGCACTGAGATTCAAAGAAGTTCCCTCCCTCAACGTAAATGTATTAACCAGATTTCCTGTAATCCGGTGATTATTTTTCCGATATTGATCAATGTGATACCAGGCAAGTGACCCGACCAAATTAGCCTTAATACTCCACCAGGGTGTCACCTGTATTGGCACGGCCGCCGACATGTACCACATGCTGCTGTTAGACTGGTTTTCAGGCGTATGAATCAAGCCAATCGGATTCTCTGGATCGACCCGCGGTGTGGAGACCCATACGCCGGTCATCAAGTAAACCCCTGCAGTTAAGGTATATTTCTGTCGTATAATCCAATTCAGTGACATTTCGTGTGAAAAACTCGGTTTCAGTTTCGGGTTTCCAACTGAAACTTCCGTTTCGCTGACCGGTCGACGCAACGGCACCAACAACCAAAAACTCGGACGACGAATCTTGCGAGCATAACTGAAAATCAACTGGTCGGAATTTTTAAACGGAAAAATCAAATTGGCCTGCGGAAAAAAACTGACATAATTCTGCTTCTCAATATTATTGGCTCCGGCTACTGCTGGCATAGCGTAGGTATGTTCGATCCGCAAGCCGAAATCCAGACTAAATTTATTGCTAAATGTATAAGCATAACTACCATAAACTGCCGAAATATGCTCGTCGTAAACGATGTCGTAAGTCTGGTCGGGCCGCACAACCCACTGCTCACCCACCTGATCCTCATATTTCATCCAGCTGTCTACTTTGCTAAATATATATTTAAACCCGGTTTTAATTCGTGCGTGCCCCCCGACTCTCAAATTAAAATCGCCGGCCACCGAGTATAAATTATTCTTTGATTCATTGCGACTACGATACGTATATGTGTCTCCGGGCAGAATATGGTCCACATCGACATTGCCTCCTGTATACGGATGAGTCTTTACATAATCGACCAACAGCTTAAAGGTGGAACCTGCAGTATCGAGCTTGGCAATATAGTTGGCAGACAAGTTCCAGTTTTTCTGCTTATTCAGATAGGTATAATCGCTCTCGATATTTCCCAAATGATTTCCGTTATAAAAAACCGTATCGACAACACTCATGTATGATTTTTGAGGGAAAAATCCTCTAAAATTAGCCTCTAAACCTACACTGTGCTTAGGATTGATATCATAAATAACACCTACACGCCCAGTAGGATTATCTCCTAAACTATTCTGTTTCCATTGAGATCTAAAACTATATCCGTTGTCATTGATTCTTTGGGCAATCCCATATCCATAATATTTGCTACGATCTTCGCTCAAATCAGCATACAGGCTCAAGTTGTCATGACGGTAATTAATACTAAACGAAGGTTGGATATATTGCTGGGGATTGTTATTCAACCGGGTTCCATAACGTATTCTCAACGATCCCTCCAGACCGTTATTCCACTGTTTGCGTAATGTCAGCTTGATAATTCCACCTTGCGCAACAGCTTCGTGCTCAACTCCTCCAATCGGAAAGACCTCTATGCGTTGAATATCTTCAGCCCGAATCGAATACAGATACTGAATCAGGGCTTCACCTGACTCGCGTACCAATCGATCATTCACATAAACCTGAACATTTTCTTTTCCGTTGATCGAAATACCTCTTCGTTCGTCAATCCAGACAGTAGGTGAAAGATCAAGCATCTCTTTGGCTGTTTGTCCGGCTGCAAGCGGAGAATTGCCTACATTGACAATGAACCGATCCGCTTCACGTTCGATCATCTTGGCTTGTACGACGACGCCATCCAACTCCGTCCATACAGGCTCAATTACTACATCTCCCAAATCCAAGGACGATGTTAGAGCTATTTGTTGATTTAAAGAGTTATACCCCAAAAAGGAGGTACGAAGCGAATAATTTCCGGCAGGAACTTCTAAAAGGAAACGTCCCTGATCATCAGAGCTCTCACCATAGACTTTCGTTGAGTCAGCAACCGATTTCAGTAATATGGTTACATAACTCACGGCTGTTCCATCCCGATCTACAATGCGCCCGGAGAGCGAAAAACGTTCATTTTGAGCTTGTAGAGAGAGGCTACATCCTAACAACATAAAGAGCAACACCCTTTTCATTGTTTGCATACTAACCATTAGCATCACGTTAATAGATTATGAATGTTTACAATTACTTGGGGTCTATTCAAATATAACAAAAAAACTATTAAATCCAACGGAACAACCAAGTTAACAATAAGTTAACACACACTAACCGATTAAATTCATTGCCTGCTATTTCAAGCATACTATTTAGGCGAAATTGAGACAGAAAGTACTGCTGAATGATACTATTTTGAACTTCCCTATCATCTGTGATCCATATCACAGCTACACACAGGAACAAGCCCCTTCAACCAATGATGAACTGCATATAAATTATTTAACAGGGTGAAGAACAATACACGTGACGGACACAAAATCGTCAGATTATTCATTACCCAACGCTAAAATAAGTGTAGGATAACTGTTATTTCTCTGGCTATAACCACTCACACCCAACGCTCTATAGAGAAAAAGAGAAAGGGGATTTACTCCAGTTTTAGACAACCCTGCCCAAATGAATGCCTGATCATCTGAAAAATACAAATCACTATACTACTTACCCCACTGTAGATAGATCCATCCCCCTCCAAGAATCAAAAGCCACATCGGAGAAAAACAACATGTTTAACGACAAAATGGACCCTGTTTTTTTAACAAAATTTGTATTTTTGTAAAGCATCCCATTCACTTATGACGTTTCTGCAGGAGATCAAAGAGATGCTCTCAACCTGGAGAGCAGCCGCTGTGTTGTTATTGCTGCTATCGGTGGCAATGGGTGCCGCCACCTTTTTAGAGAGTGGTTTGGGTACAGAAGCTGCCCTCAGTGTCATCTACCACTCCTGGTGGTTCTTTCTGCTGTTCGGTTTATTGGTGGCCAATTTCATTCTCCTATCCCAGAAACTGCTGCTCAACAAACGAAGACATTGGGGCGTTCTGCTCCTACATTACGGTTTTACAGTAATTCTGCTCGGAGCTTTTACGACCCATCTTTGGGGATATGAGGGCACCCTACGAATTCGGATCGGACAAAGTACCAATCAATTGGTCACATCAGATGGGACATTGCACGAATTGCCGTTTAGTCTCGCTTTGCGTGATTTCAGACTGGTCCGGTACCCGGGATCCAACACCCCCTCTTCGTATGAAAGTGACCTGACGATCCAGGAGGGAACCCAAACACGTGAGGTGTCCATCAGCATGAACAATATTGCCCGAAACGGCAATTACCGCATTTACCAATCTTCGTACGATCCCGACGAACAAGGCACGATTCTCTCTATCAACCACGACCCGGCTGGAAATAGCATCACCTATGCCGGATACGTTCTGTTGTGTGGCGGTTTGATCGGGTCGATCGCCCAACGTGGATCGCGGTTCCGCATGTTGCTGTCACGCCTTGAAAACCGGCCTCAAACAAGCGCACTGGAACCAAATGTCAACAAAACCGCAACTCCGCGCTGGGATTGCCCTGTAACCAGGAATGAGTCTACCACTCTACCGCAAGATTCTCGCCCCGCATGACCTCCAAACAATTCAAATACCTCTACTTGAGCATATTGTTGGCGCTCTGCGTCACGACCATCAGTCGTGGCTACTACCTCAAGCACCATACCAACGACGGGAACCCCTTTGAACGGGCATTCGAAACCTTGGTTCCAGACGGCTTGTTGGGGATCAACCATGCGATCAACGATTCGCTATCCGATCTGCAAGAGACCAAAAAGATGGAACGCACTATCGAGCGTTTTATGGACCGTTGGGAGATCAAAGGTGCCTCCTTTGCCGTTATGAAAGATGGCAAATTACTCTACAGCAAAGGTTTTGGCATTGCCGACAGTGCATCGGGCGATTCGGTCAATGTGGGTAATATTTTCCGAATCGCTTCGCTCTCCAAGCTGATTACAGCGACCGGTATTATGAAGCTTTGGGAGGATGGGAAACTGTCGTTGGACCAAAAGGTGTTTGGAGAAAAGGGAATTCTCAATGACTCGGCCTTCCTGGATATCAAAGATCCGCGTATTCGAGAAATTACAGTCGAACATCTGCTGCGCCATCAAGGCGGCTTCTCGACTCGTGCAGGCGATCCTCTCTTCTGTATGCCCGCCATCGCCCGCAGTCGGCATATAGACCATCCGATGACTGTGGATGATATGGTACAATTTGCGGCCAGCACCCGACTGCGTTTCCGTCCGGGAGCAGGCAATGCTTACTCGAATTTAGGTTATGTCGTTTTGGGCAAAGTGATCGAAAAGGTGAGCGGGATGCCCTACGAGACCTACATCCAAGATAGCATACTGAAACCCATTGGTTGCTACGACATGCATATTGGCTACTCGGAAGCAGACAAACACTATCCGAACGAAGTGCACTACTATGAGCCCTCTGATGCCGAACCTGTCGAGTGCTATGACGGCAGCGGACGGATGGTACCTCGCAGCTACGGTGGCTCCGACCTCCAGATTCTGGGCAGTGCGGGTGGCTGGGTGGCTTCGCCAACCGAATTGATGAAGTTTATTACTGCAATCGATCCGAACGATTCGAAACCCAACATTCTCAAACCTGCCACAATCGCCTACATGACCGAGAAGGATTCGCGCAAATTTCCGATCGGTTGGATGCGGACCACTGCACATAACGATTGGTCACGTACAGGTTCCCTGGCCGGATCGAGTGCCATGCTGAAGCGCCAAAGCAACGGCTATACATGGGTATTTATCACCAACACCAGTTCATGGTCAGGCTCGCGGTTCCCGAACAAGATTGGCGCCATGATTCGCACAGCGCTCAACAATGTCAAAGATTGGCCGGATCGGGATCTGTTCATCAATGCAGCCAACACCTCCGACAACCCGGTTTTGCGAGCAGAAGTCGGGGCCGCTCAACATCACAAGCCCACCCTCGGAGACGAAGTATCCTCAAAAGCCTCTAAACTATAATGTGGCTATAGGTGTAAAGCAATACGGTTGCAACGATCAGACACTCCCTACACCCAATATCGTCGCCGTTTCCTCTGGTATTCTATCTGTAGAACAACAATCTTTTGTCACTGCGCTGTATAACTAATTTAAAAAGGCGATACACAGGTCGATCAGTTCCCCTACCTCAATACACACCTTGTAAGCGACTGCACCACACGAGCATAGCTTCAAGACAAATCAATAGCCAAGCGGCAGCGCACACTATTCCCCTACACACCTATACCGAATTCGTTCACCGGCAGTGATACCATCTCAACCATTTGACCAATAAAATAAAGGCCAACAATATATGTTGGCCTCTTATATACTAAAATCATTAACTTCTATAAGCAATAAACAAATCTTAACCGGATCAGGTTTCCCAAACTGCCATCGCACTTATCAACAGCATAACCAGAAACAGCATCAGATACCATCCAGAATCATAAAACTGTCAAACCGTAGCTAAACTGTTTCTTCACAAAGCCTTTCGGAATCTTTCGAACCCAGGTGCATCACCTCATACATAAAAAGATGCTGCAAACCGGAAGAAATACCTGAACGGCAAGAAAATGGGCAAGAAATTATTTCTCCAGACCATGCAGGGTCCGTTCGATATAACTCTTGTAATCTTTCACCACCGGGACATAATCGCTACCGAACAAAGGCGACGAAATCAGGAAATCGGCAGAAGAGCGGTTAACTGCGGTCGGTACATTGTACAAGGTTGCCAGACGCAACAGTGCCTTGACATCCACATCATGAGGCTGAGCCTGCATTGGATCCCAAAAGAAGATCAAAGCCTCAACACCTCCCTCTGCAATCAGAGCCCCAAGCTGCTGGTCTCCGCCCAATGGACCCGATTTCAGGAATGTAATATCAAAATGGGCCTGTTGATTGCCTCGACGTTCCATCAGCGTATGAGCCACCATCTTGCCAGTCGTACCGGTACAGATCAAGTGATGCTGCAACAGTTTTTCCCAGTTCCAATCAACCCATTCAGCCAAATCACGCTTCATGTTGTCGTGTGCCACCAGAGCCACTCGTTTTTTCATATCCATAGGTAATAGGTATTAAGATGAGTTGATACAAAGATAGTAAACTTTGATTCCAGTCCGACCAGCTTTATAAAACTTACACTAAAGATAACATAACCGAGCCGACAACTTCACTATTTAACCATCTGATCAAGTATGTGACATCGAAAATAGAGCTCATAAGATTATTCAGGACAGATTCTCGCAAACGCCTGTTATACAAACGTGTTAAAGGCAACAACATACCCACCCAGCCTTTTCTCCTCCCTCGGTCATAATCTCACCAGGTAGCACAACCGAAGCTATTTCTCTTTTCAAAAAACAGTTTTTACCCAAAATCTGGAACAGAAATTAGAACAGACCACAAAGTCAACGAAACAAAAAATTACATCACTCAGCCTATTTCGGTTCTTCCCTTGACACCGGATCGTTCGTAGGCTACCCTCCTGTCAACAAAAAAGGATCAACCCTGCAACAACGCTCCGGATTGACCCTCATGCTCAAAAACTATGTTTAATTAGTCTTTCCAAAATGGGCTTTTACAGATAAAATGGGGATTCTTCAAAGACTCCTTATTATATCGGAGCGGTCCACCGGCCAACTGCTCGACACGTCCACCCGCCTCTTTGAGAATCACTTCACCTGCAGCCGTATCCCATTCGCAGGTGGGCGAAGTCCGCACATAGACATCAACCAACCCTTCAGCCAACATACAAAACTTGTACGAACTCCCTTGCTGAATAACGACAGCTGTGGGGTGCTGACACTTAATGCGAGAGATGTATTCAAAGGTCTCATCCGTATTGTGAGACCGGCTAACCGCAATGCGTAACGGCTCATTGGCCTTATCGGTCAACGGTAACCGTTCTGCACCCTCGAAAATAGCCGCATAGCTCTGCTCGGAAGCGGCATCAGGAGCCACATCACGCTTCAGATACGACCCCATACCGGAGACCGCAAAATAGATCTTGTGAATGTAAGGGACGTAGGTCACTCCGATCTGCGGACTATTCTCATACATCAACGCAATGTTGACCGTAAACTCGCCATTGCCTTTGATAAACTCTTTGGTACCATCCAACGGATCGACCATCCAAAAAAAGTCCCACCCGCGACGCTCTTCGTACAACAGATCACGTCCCTCCTCACTCAACAACGGAATATGAGTCGGACCAAGATAACTCTTGATCAACGTATGGGAGTCCCGATCCGCCAAAGTAATGGGGGTACGGTCACTCTTGAGATTCACCTCCAGATCGATTCCATCGTTGTATATTTCCAGAATTCGCGCCCCGGCACGCAGCGCAGCATTATACGCCTTCTCCAAGAAAAATTCAATTTGCTCCTGTGTCAACATGATTGCCGTTGTTTATATGGAGTGAGGTAAAGGGTTTATTATCGTAACGTAAATTCGTCTGTTCTATTACTGTTTTTGGGTCTCTTCAGCGGTTTTATCGGCCCGAGCCTCCTTCTCCGACTCAAAGAATAGCACATGGTCGTTCGAAGCGGTCACCGTCGTCACCAAAGGTCCGCGATAACGCTTCCCCGAAGCATCGATCCAGATACCCCGCGGGAAACGGACCATCCGACTGTTCTTGCCATCCAACAAGGGGGCGATCAGATAACGCGACCCGAGCATAAACTGGTCGTCACAATTCGAAAAGCCATTGCGCGGGAACTCATACTCCAGGTGGCGCAATACCGGTTCTGCCGTACGTCTCGACTCGGTCATCAACTGTTCAAAATAGGTTCCCAGACGAGATCGGTCATTGACAATGGCCTTGCATGAAGCCGCCACCTCCGGATCGGAGATACGCCACGGAGCAAACGCAATGTTCATCACCGGCATCACCGACGAAAGCTGCAAATAGCGTAAAAAGACCTTTGGATCGATCTTATCCAGATCGGCCAATTTCGATACGCGCGATCCAATCACCGTGTAGGGATACCCCAACAGGTTGGCCGATATCATATCGGAGGTCACTCTCCGCAAAAAATTCCAGTTAAAATCGAGATTCAACCGCAGGTTGTGGATGTAGGGAACTAAACCGGTTCCACGACTGACGGTGTACTGACAGAAATTACAATCACCGCTCAGTTCGCTCCAGCGCAGCAAGAAATCGCGCGCACTCCCTTTTGCAAACTGCAGATAGGGCAACGCTCCGGCACAATCGAACAGAAATCCATCGACTCCATATTGGTTGCGCAATTGAGCGAGGTGCTCTTGCAGGAGTGTCATCACCTCGGGACGAGTCACATCATAAAATGCGCTGTATCCCCCTGTCCATTCGGCCATGACAACCGAAGAGTCGGGACGCGAGACAAACACCCCCTCTTCGCGGTAATGCCGGAAAATAGAGCCGTCTCCGCTGACAAACGGAGTAATGGTCAACATCACCCGGAATCCTTTGGCATGGAGTGACTTTACCCAAGCACCGAAATCCTCGGCTACATGTTTTCCGGGTTTATAGCTTCCAATCGAGGATTGCCAACCGGCCGGCACCACCAACGTTCCTGCCGGGTACCCGGACTGTAAAATCCGATCGGCATATTCACTCAGCTGCTCGCCGGTAGCCTCAAATCCCAACTCCAAATAGGGATCGTAAATCGGGGCCGTTGTCAGTTCCGGGGACGGGTTGTCACCTTCGGGCGGGAAATTGCGGTGACAGCAGACCAAATAGGCCTCCCGTAAGGTACGCCCCGCCGACACCGCCTTGATCTCCCCCAGTGGAGATTCAATCACGAAGCTATCTCCGGTAAAAGTAATGCTGAAAGGTTCGGGGCTCCAGATATAGCGGCCACGACTGGAGACCAGCAGCGGGGTCATTTGCGAACGACTCTGAGCGATATCGACCCGTTCGAAGGGCGCATCGAAGGGCATCGTACGCCCTCCGGCAATAAATACGCCCCACCATTTTTCGCCTTTAAGCAGTTCGATACGACTGGTAACGTCGGCCCCGAAAAGCTGCACCGAACAGCACAACAACAAAAGCGAAACAAACGATACGGCTCTTTTCATAAAATAAGACTTCAACTATTAACGGCCTGGTCCGCATTTCCGCAGTACAGGTTATCCCCTCTTCTCAGGCCGATCACTCCTCGATCACCTTCATCAGCGTAGCGAAGTGCAGCACCTTGTCTCCAAACAGACCGCTGGCAATGGTCTCATACTCGGAGAAGAGTTCACCAGCCAAACGCTGATAATCGGGAATAGCTTCGACCCGCACCTGCAACGCATAGGTAAATTCGGTGGTTGCCTCGACCGACAGCACACGGCTGAGCGTAATCTGCTCAAACCCCTCTTTTTTCAGGAAAGGGATATATTTCTCCCGAACCAATACCAACCAACGGTCATGCACCTCGGCTTCAACCACAAACGAAGTGTTGTAAATGTACATACACCAAATAATTTCGATAAAGATACGATTTTATTCCGAATAAGGAAAACAAAATCGCCTCGGCACACCTCTCGGGCCGACATTACGGTCACCTCTTCGCCTTACACTCAGAACAATCTGCCCGCTCTATTTTCAACAACATTATCTTTACATTTCTCTGCCACCAACCCTCTGCGATCGGAATGTCCCTCTCACAATCCAGTGTCATCCGCATCCAGGCGACATTCTTCCATAGACACCATGCACATTCGCTCTCGAGTGGCAGTCTGTGCATAGCCGTCAAACCTTGTTCCAAACAGATCATACATTTTACCGCTGCTGTTTTGAGGCCCAACGCCCCGCTGTCATTTCTTAATCCGTCTGCTTCCCCTCAGCCCCTAATCTTTCTAACCTTCGAATTTCAGGCACTTCATACGCACCTCAGCTTGCCCCACCTCAAGTCCTGTCCAAAACAATCTCAACTTACCCGACAAGTCTTCATCATCCGAGCCACAGCAACCATTCTTTCTGAAATACCCGGCCCTACATCCCCTCCACCACCGAAGGCAAAGGTATCCCCCAAGCACTCTGAAAACGGCTCTGGTCCTCATCACGGATCAACCACCTGTCACCTCCTCTCATTGACTTCCATCTTCCTTTCTACCTCCCCCATATTTCAGACAAATACAAAATAGTGACAGTCTCGCCGACTGGATTTTCGTCCGCAACTTGAATGGCGATCAAAAAAACAGGGTTAAGACGCAACAAATACGGGATGAAATTTGTTTGTACAAAATTGTTTACTAACTTTGCAGTCCAATTTGTGCAAAAAATAATTTTATTTAATGTACGCAATCGTAGAAATCGCAGGTCAACAATTCAAAGTTGAAAAAGGCCGCAAGCTCTATGTTCACCGTCTTCAGGGGGATGAAGGTTCCTCTTTGAGCTTGGACCAAGTACTGCTAACGGACAATGACGGTCAGGTTAAAGTGGGCACACCTGTAGTAGAAGGGGCCTCAGTTAAAGCAACGATTCTCAAACACCTCCGCGGCAACAAGGTGATCGTGTTCAAGAAGAGACGTCGCAAAGGATACCAGATTCAGAACGGTCACCGTCAGAATCTCACCCAGATCCAGATCGACGAAATCAATGCTTAACGACTAAAAACGAAGAGAGATGGCACATAAGAAAGGAGTCGGTAGTTCCAAGAACGGTCGTGAATCCGAAAGTAAACGACTTGGCGTTAAACTCTTCGGCGGTCAGATCGCCAAAGCTGGCAACATCCTGGTCCGCCAACGCGGTACTGTACACAACCCCGGCGAAAATGTCGGCATGGGTAAAGACCATACGCTGTTCGCTCTGATCGATGGCGTGGTTACTTTCCGCAAAAAACGAGACAACAAATCTTACGTATCGGTTACTCCGCTGTCATAGTGAAGTGAAACGATCTACAATAAAACAGAGCCGTCCCCCAATGGAGACGGCTTTGTTTTTTATGACTGATACGGATCTCCTGAAAAAACGTTATACTTGTAGAAATAAATTACGGACACTGCGATGAAAGAGATCTATTCCAATCTTTTGCGGTTAGCATTGACAGCAGGTTTGACTCAACGTGAACTCTTCATCGAGAAGGTATCGGCCTACCTGTCTGACAAAATGGAGAGCAGTCCAGAAACCGGTGAACGCATTGCGGCGGGTATTGTCTCGCTGGCCGAATCCCTCAAAAATGAGCTGTTGATGCGAGATCTGTTTGCATCCCGAAACGATACGTCATCGAATCAGGAGCTTACGGATCAACTCACCGAACTGAACCACACGCTCAAAGAGCTGACCGAAGTCCTCAAACAACGCTCCTAATCTATTCTGCCATGCATATCATCAACATCTACATATCCTACCTCAAAACGGTTCGCGCCATACAGATCTTGTGGGTGCTCTTCAAACACTCGATGCGGGAACTGTTCACCAACCGTCGTCGTCGCAGCCGCCGCGAAGGGGAAAACAAGACACACAAGCACGCCTATACCACTCCGGAGCGACTCCGCATCACCATCGAAGAGTTGGGGCCGACCTTTGTAAAATTCGGACAGATTGTAGCGGATCGGCCCGATATGGTTTCGGAACGGTTTCGGATGGAGCTCAAAAAGCTGCAGTCGAAGGCCGAACCGTTCGATAACGACACCGCGCTAAAGTTGATCGAAAAGGAGTTGGGGGCGCCGATTGACGAGATATTTACCGAATTCGATCCGAAGCCCCTGGCAGCCGCCTCCATTGGCCAGGTCTATCAAGGGAAACTTCGTAACGGCGCAGAGGTCGTAATCAAAATTCAAAGACCCTTCATCGAAAACAAGATCAAACTTGACATCTACCTGTTGAAATATATAGCTCGCCACTTTGCAAAGAGCTATCCGGAGCTGGCCGCCATCAATGTCGTAGGCTTGATCGATGAGTTTTCAGCTTCCATCCTCAAAGAGCTGGACTATACGATCGAGACCTCGAACATGATGCGTTTCACCACGATGTTCAAGGATGATCCGACCGTTCACTTCCCAATCGTCTATACCAAATATTGCACACGACGCATCATCGTCATGGAGAAGATCGTCGGCATTACGCCCGACAATCCTCAAGCACTACGGGAAGCCGGTCTTGATACGCATAAAATCGCCGAGAACGGGACCAACGCTCTCCTGAAGATGATCCTTCGACACGGCTTCTTCCATGCCGATCCCCACCCGGGCAACATTTTCATCATGCCCAATAACGTCGTAGCCTTTATCGACTGCGGGATGGTCGGAGCGCTCACACCCCGCGACATGAACTTCCTGGCCGACTTTGCCATCGGATTTGCCAAACGGGACAGCGATACCATCGCACGCGCACTGCTCACCCTCTGCGGAAAGAAGTTTTTCGAACGTGAAGAGGAGCTACGTTTCGAACTGCATCAACTGATGATGCAATACTCGGGCATACCTCTTGAGATGCTGGATATTGCCGGTACGATGCAAAAGTGTGTTGATGTCATTGTGAAATACCAGTTGCAGATTCCTTCCGGTATTTTCATGCTGATCAAGTCTTTGGCTACGATCGAAAAATTTGCCGGCACGTTGACCACCGACCTGCCGCTGACCAAAATGATTCTCCCTTATGCCAAAGATGTCGTCACTGCCAAATACTCTCCACGCAAAGTGGCCAGCCAACTCTACGACACCCTCTGGGGATATCTCAACTTTATCCAGAACTTCCCCAACGACATGAGCGAAATTCTCTACAAACTCAAAGAGGGCAAAATCAAACACGACATTCACCTCTCCGATGACGATCTCATTTTGCGCACCATTCGTCAGGCGAGCCGTCGCGTAGCCTATACGTTGATCGTACTGGGCATGTTTGTCGGGGCCATCTTCCTGATTGATTTCGAACGACCCAACGGGACCAGCCATTACGGCCATTTCCTGCTGGTTGTCGCTTCAATCCTGATTCTGCTTCAACTACTCAAATGGCTGTTCACCTCGGAGAAAAAGTAAAGAGATGCGTTCGAATTGAGACACAACATAACACAATAAAAAGAGGAGCTGCCAGACAACTCCTCTTTTATTGATGTCATGTTTGGAAGGGTCCGATTTGTTGGGGAGATTGGGTCCGACTATCCTCAACGCCAGTTTTCCCCGCAACCCATATTGACAGGCCAGCAAATGATATAATTTCCCAACATGGGATAGAGGTTATTTAGCCAACAAAGCGTTTTTGCTTCGCTGCCTCGCCCCTGCTGGACAAATTCACTACCCAAAAGTTCAACGATGCCGCAAGTGAGAGTACATTCGTGAAAGGATGCAGCCTCAACGCTAACAATCACTTTACGTAATCGGCAACCCGTTCGGCACACCGTTCACCATCCATAGCAGCCGAGATAATTCCCCCTGCATAACCTGCCCCTTCTCCCGCAGGGAACAGTCCACGGATTTGAGGATGCATCAATGTATCGGGATCGCGCGGAACCCGAACCGGAGAGGAGGTGCGCGACTCCACCCCAACGATCAACGCCTCATTGGTCACAAAGCCATGCATTTTACGATCAAAGGCGGCAAAGCCACCCCGCAGGGCATCGGAGATAAAGCTGGGCAACCAGCGATGGGCCTCCGTCGGCACTACGCCCGGGACATACGAACAACGGGGCAACGACTTGGAGGCTTTTCCTCGAACGAAATCGGCCAAACGCTGCCCGGGGGCCACTTGGTGATCCTCAACCTGCGCATAAGCCAACTCTTCGAGCTGCTGTTGAAATCGCAATCCGGCCAACGCCCCGTACTGCCCGGTCAGATGGGCAAAATCCTCCTGCCGAATTTCGGTTACAATCCCGGAATTGGCAAAAACGCTATTTCGACCGGACGGAGACATGCCGTTGACCACCGACTCACCGGTCCGTGTCATCGCCGGCACAATAAACCCGCCCGGACACATACAGAACGAGTACACCCCGCGACCGTTTACCTGCGCCACCAACGAGTAGGCCGCAGCAGGCAGGTACTCCCCGCGCTCGGGCATATGGTACTGAATGGAGTCGATTAACTGTTGGGGATGCTCTACACGCACTCCCATGGCAAAGGCTTTGGCTTCGAGTCGGACGCCGTCTCGATCCAGCAACTCATAGATATCGCGAGCAGAGTGTCCAGTCGCCAAAATGACCGCAGCCCCCTCCACCAAGGTATCACCCAGCCAAACACCTCGAATCTGTTCGTCCCGAATCTCAACGCCACTCACTTTCGCCTCAAAGTGCAGCTCCCCGCCGGCCTGCAAAATACTCTGACGCATTGCCGCAATAATGCGGGGCAGACGGTCTGTACCGATATGCGGATGGGCATCGTACAGAATCGACTCATCGGCTCCGTGAAAATGAAATACCTCCAACGCCCGACGATAGTCTCCCCGTTTTTTGGAACGGGTAAAGAGCTTGCCATCCGAATAGGTTCCGGCACCGCCCTCTCCAAAAGCATAGTTCGAATTGGGGTTAACCGCACCGTTTCGGTTGATCTGTGCGATGTCCCGTTTTCGGGTGGAGACGTCCCGTCCCCGCTCCAGCACAATCGGCTTAAAGCCCAGCTCAATCAACCGTAACGCCGCAAACAGCCCGGCAGGTCCCGACCCCACCACAACAACCGGAGTCCGACCGCTGACATCGGGATAGTCGAACCGCACTTCGGGTGGCCGCTGCTCTCCATCGACATAGACCTCAAATCCCAAATTGACCTTGACCGCACGCCCCCGAGCATCGATCGAACGACGCACAATACGCAGCAAGGCGATACGAGCAGGATCAATATGTAATCGTTGAGCCACCAATGTTGTATGCAACTTGGGGTCCGCAGCCTGTTTTGGAGTGAGTACCAGCGAAAGTTCTACCGCCATTTTCGGAATAATCGGATAAAAACAAAATTTTTCGGTCAAAAATACTAATTTTGTTTTAAGAACGAGTATGTCCACCGGTTCCGTTTTCCAGCTTCCTACGACGAGACCACGAGTGGGTCCGATCAACGTGACGGATTTAACGGCACCCAAAATCTTGGAACAGATGAAAAATTTGGTTATCATCCCGACCTACAACGAATTGGACAACATCCGTCCAATGATCGACAAAGTCTTTTCGTTGCCTGAAAAATTCGATCTGCTGGTGATCGACGACGGATCCCCCGACGGCACAGCAGCCATTGTCAAGGAGAAACAGCAACAATACCCCGGCCAGTTGCACCTGATCGAACGCAGCGGCAAATTGGGATTGGGAACGGCCTATCTCACCGGTTTTCAATGGGCGCTCGATAACGGCTACGACTACGTCTTTGAAATGGACTGTGACTTTTCGCACAATCCCGACGACCTGGTGCGGCTACTGAAGGCGGCTATGGACGGTTCGGATTTGGTGATCGGTTCCCGCTATATCACGGGAGTCAACGTCGTCAACTGGCCGATGAAACGTGTACTGCTCTCCTATTACGCCTCAGCCTATGTACGCATCGTAACAGGCATGCCGGTTCGGGATGCGACAGCCGGTTTCGTCTGCTACTCGGCTGCTCTGCTGCGCAAAATTGACCTGAGTAAAATTCGCATGAAGGGTTACGGCTTCCAAATCGAGATGAAATACACCGCCTGGAAACTGAATGCTAAAGTGACCGAAGTGCCGATCATCTTTACCGAACGCACCTTCGGAGCTTCGAAGATGAGCAAGGGAATCTTCCGCGAAGCACTCTTCGGCGTCATGGGGCTGCGTTTCCGCAAAATCACCCCGCGTAACGCTTAGTAACTTCCGCTGGGGCATCTGCTCACCGACATTGTTCGAGATCGATTCGGTCCGATAATGCCCATTATTGATCGAGGGGGCTTAATCCTGGGACAGTAACAGTAGGAGATCTCTCTGCCGGCGGTTCAACTCCGGGCTCTAATTGGGATAAGAAGGCGTCCGTCACAAGTGAGCGTCCCCATCAATCAGACGTTATTTTGCAAAACTGACATTCACTCAGAGTAGGTTGCAACGCGGTCTCATCAAGCAGTAAGGTTTGGGTTGCAAACGGATATTTACAACACTTCATCTTTATCGAACAGGCTTTTCATGAACAGAATCGTCATCGACAACGGCACGCTGATCAACGAGGGTTGCCAGTTTCAAGGATATCTTGTGATCGAAAATGACCGTATCGCCCGCATCGGGCACGGCAAATATGCCGATCAACACCCCGATAGCCGCACCGACACAGCAACCCGCATCATCGATGCAACGGGCAAACTGGTTCTGCCGGGTGTTATCGACGATCAGGTACATTTCCGGGAGCCGGGCATGACCCACAAAGCCGATATCCGCAGCGAATCTGCAACAGCCGTATGCGGCGGTGTCACCTCCTACATGGAGATGCCTAACACCAACCCACCGACAGTCAATGCGCAACGGTTAGAAGAGAAGTTCATCCGAGCCGCCGAGGTCTCCCCGGCCAATTACTCGTTTTACTTGGGTGCGACCAACGACAATTTTGACGAGATTCAGCGCCTCGATCCACGACATGTCTGCGGCATTAAGGTCTTTATGGGCTCATCGACCGGTAATCTACTCGTAGATAAGGATGCTGCCTTGGCCAAACTCTTTGCCGAGGCTCCGATCCTGATTGCCACCCATTGTGAAGATGAAACCACCATTCGGGCCAATATGCAGCACTATCGAGAGCTCTATGGCGACCGAGCGACTGCTGCACTGCACCCCCTGATCCGCAGTGCCGAAGCGTGCTACCGTTCGAGTGCCAAAGCGGTCGAAATGGCCGACCGGTACGGAACCAACTTGCACATTCTGCACCTAAGTACGGCTCGTGAGTTGACGCTGTTCGACAACAAACCGCTGACCGAGAAGAAAATCACCAACGAAGTTTGTGTACATCATCTGTGGTTCACCGATGCCGACTACGCCACCAAAGGCAATCTGATCAAATGGAATCCAGCAGTCAAAAGTGCGGCCGATCGTGACGCACTACGCATGGGTATTCTGGATGGCCGAGTTGATGTCGTAGCAACCGACCATGCCCCGCACACCCTTGACGAGAAATTACAACCCTACTGGAGTGCCCCCTCCGGCGGCCCCCTGGTGCAACATTCATTGGTGGCGATGCTTGAATTGAGCAAACAGGGTCTTTTCCCGATCGAAAAGGTGGTCGAAAAGATGTGTCATGCTCCGGCGATTCGGTTTGACGTACATCAACGGGGATTTTTGCGGGAAGGGTATTATGCCGATATCGTCATCGTCGATCCCAACAAACCGTGGCAGGTTTCGCGTGAAAATATCCGTTCAAAATGCGGTTGGTCACCTTTTGAAGGCACAGAGTTTTCACACTACGTCACCCATACAATCGTCAACGGCCATATCGCCTACGAGAATGGTGAGTTAAGCGACTCGCTACATGGACGCGCTCTCGAATTTGACCGATAATCCGACAACGTGTTCTGATACACGCCCTCCATCATTGACATTACGTTCTCATCCTATTGTCAGGATCGTTGTAACGCGAGAGGATAGCCCAAATCGTTTGTTTATGTGAGACTATCTTCTCGTCATACCCCTTTACACTTTGGCGAGCAGCAATCTCCCTTTCAATAAAATCCTACAACTATGAAGGCTTTGACACAAATCCAGAATTTTTTCATCGAAAATGTGAGGACCTTCCGCCTGGCTCCGGTTGAGATGGCCGTGGCATGCTACTATTTTATTGTCAGTCTTGTATGGGAACACCTAAATTGTCATGCATGCGAGAAACAACTAATGATCATTCCTTTGGCATTGATCTTTACCATACTGTGCAACAGATGGTTTACCACTCCAAAAAAGCGTATTCTCTATTACCTTTCCGGGTGCGTCGTACTGCCGTTTTGGTGGATCAATCTGCGCAATTGGGGCCCCAGTTATGTATCTTATTGGATTACAATCGCAATCGGATTATTCGCATTACTTACTGTCGGAAGCCATAAAGACAACCGCAAATTCACGACACAACTGCTCCATTACGTACTGGATGGAATAGCCGCAGTCTGCATCAGTGTAATTACCTGGCTGTTGTTGGAGGCTATTTACGAATCCATCATCTATATTTTTGACCTCAACAGGGTTAGCCACCTATCTGACGACATAATGCTGTTCAGCTTTGTGTTAGCTCTTCCCCTGCTTTTCCTCACCTTCAACCGTAAATCCGAATCCTTCGGCCCGCAAGGTTCAAAATTGCTACATATATTCCTCAACTGGATTCTCTCGCCTGCCATACTGATCTACACCGTACTGCTATACCTCTATTTTTTCAAAATCCTGATCAAATGGACACTCCCGGATGGAGGCATTGCTTTGCTCGTTTTTGGTTTCATCTTGACGGCCGTAACTGCTCAAGCGGGACAAACCCTGTTGACCAAACGGTATTACGACTGGTTCTACAACCACTTTAGCCTGATCTCACTACCGGCATTGGCGATGTTCTGGATCGGTGTAGCTCGCCGCTGCAATGAGTATGGGCTGACCGAAGATCGCGTATATCTGATCGCCTTTGGACTGATCATGACCTGCTGCATGGGACTCTTCCTTATCCGTCGCAGCAGCCGTTATCTCTATGTGACCTACGTCGCGATCGGGATTCTGGCTCTGTTCACCTACATTCCGGGATTCACGCCGCAGGCCATCGAACAGTGGTCACAACAAAGGCGCGCCGCAGCAGGTGACACAACTAATTTTCCAGGACACGCCACCACAGCATCCCTCTATATTACCGGATACCTCGATAAGAGTATCGATCTGACCGGATATTCCCAGTTGTACCCCATGCGAGAAGAGTGGTACAAAGGTATCGAAGCAAAACCCTACTGGAAACAGCACAATGACTCGCTCTTCCTTTACGCATGTCCAGGCAAAAAACTTTTTCAGGAGTCCACCGACACCATTCTAATGCGCCAATTGGCCAAGATCGGCTATTCATCGCTGAAAGGCATCCCTGCAGACTCGCTGCAAAAGCATCAGGACGCACTCACCCTATACGACTGTGAACAGGGGACAATCCTATTCAAGCAGCTCAACATCAACTATAACGACTCGACCGCCGACCTCACAGTCCTGTCCATCGACCTTTACCTCGAAAAATAGGCTTTTTATTGAGTATCGGGTTTGAAGGGGCGCCGTCACAGTCAGGGAAACTGACTGTTTCATGGAGAGCTGGAAGGCAATGATCAAACAGCCTGTCCCCAACGCATCTGCCTACAAAACAACGCCATCAGGTTTTACGGCTCGGCAAGCGTTCCTCTCTCCCACTACATGAAAAGAGGGACGGATAGTGAATCGACACTACCCGTCCCTCTTTACTGAAGCAATGATTTCTGGCAGCAGAGTAACCTCGATCTTCTCCAGCCAGCAGCAACAAACAAGCATCACTGAACAGCCCTTCACACATCATGGACCAGCACCTCGTGATCAATAGTACAGTTCACCGGCCGCGGATTCGTTACCGGGCGAGGTGCGGCTCTCCGTTACCCCACGGCGGACGATCCGCCATCATCCGCTATCCGCTTCACTGTTATAAAATTAGCACCGATTGTTTGCGGTCTAATAAAAAAAGCACTATCTTTGCTGCACTTTGAGCGGATATGGCGTAATTGGTAGCCGCGCTAGACTTAGGATCTGGTGCCTTTATGGCGTGGGGGTTCGAGTCCCTTTATCCGCACAACCGACCGCCTCCATCAGGCGGTTTTTTGTCCGACATCAAAAAACTCAAATAACAATACGTCAAAATGAACATCGTAAGAGAGAATCTGGAAGACGGAACCACCCTGCTCAAAGCAACGGTGGGCGAAGCCGACTACAACGAGGCCGTGGACAAGGCCCTGCGCACCTACAAACGCAAAGCCAACATACCGGGATTCCGTCCGGGCATGGTCCCCATGAGTATCATCAATAAGATGTACCGCAAGGGCGTCGTAGCCGAAGAGGCTTACCGCGCCGCTTCCAAAGGTTGCTTCGACTATATCGAAAAGGAGAAACTGACTCTGGTGGGTGACATGATCCCCAGCGACAAACAGCAGCCTCTCGATTTCGACAACGACACCGAATACGAATTCGCATTCGAGGTGGGAATCGCACCTGAGATCAACATCGCACTGAGCAAGAAAGATAAAGTCAAAAAGTATGCTATAGCCATCGAAGACAAGATGCGTGAGGGCTATCGTGGCAACTTCACCCGTCGTTTCGGCAAGCTGGTAGATGTTGACAGCGTCGAGACCGAAGATGCCCTGACCGTCACCTTGGATCAGCCCGAGATGAAGGTTGAAGAGGCCTATGTAGGTTTGATCGGCATGAGCGATGCAGCTCGCAAACCGTTCCTTGGCAAAAAGGTTGGTGACACGATGGAGATCGATGTAAACGAACTCTATCCCAACCCTGCACAGCGCGCAGCCATTCTGCAGGTTAAAGAGGCTGAATTGGAGGGTATCAACCCCAAATTCACGCTGACGATCAACAAAATCCGTCGCTTCACCGAACCCGAATTGAACGAAGAGTTCTTCAAGATGGCCTTCCCCGAAGGCAATGTGAAGAATGCCGAGGAGTTCGCACAGTACATCGACTCACAGATCCTGCGCGACTTGAAACGTGAGGCAGACTATCTGTTCACTTTAGATGTTCGCAAGCTGTTGCTCAACAAGGCCAATCTGACCCTGCCCGCAGCCTTCCTCAAACGCTGGCTCTACACCATCAACGAGGGTAAGTTCTCGATGGAAGAGATCGATAAAGATTTCGACAAGTTCCTCGACATGATGAAGTGGAACCTCATTCAGAAACACTACGTCAACGAGTTGAAGCTGGAGGTTACCCCGGAGGAGGCGACCGAAGAGGCCAAATCGATGGCAGCTCAGCAGTTTGCTTACTATGGCATGAGCCAGGTTGCAGACGACATGTTGGCCAACTACGCCAAGAGCTTCCTCGAGAACAAAGAGGAGAGCCGCAAGGTATACGAGAAGCTCTTCGAGCAGAAGGTTATCGACGCCGTAGTTCCGCAAATCACCGTCAGCGAAGCTACTGTATCTGCCGAAGAGTTCGCCAAATTGGCCGAAGCTGCACAGTAGTCCTGTGGAATCGAATCGTCGGATTATCCGCTGAAAAGCGATCCGCGATCGAACGCTTCCATGAAACAAATAGAGGCCGCAGGAACAACAATCCTGCGGCCTTTTCAATCTGTTACACAACAGTTTCTCAAGTAATCATCAGGGACTCCGGATCACTCCGACTCCAACAGTCACCCCATTCCATTACTACCATGAACGAATTTGAGAAATACGCAATCAAGCATGCCGGGATCAGCAGCTTGAAATTGCACAACTTCCGTTCGATCAGCAACGAGTATATCTCGCCCACCATCATCGAAGAGCGTCAACTGAACGTCGCTACGATGGATGTCTTCTCCCGACTGATGATGGATCGCATCATTTTTCTGGGAGTGCCCATCAACGATGACGCTGCCAATATCATCCAGGCGCAGTTGCTGTTTCTCGAATCGACCGAACCGGAAAAGGATATTCAGATCTATATCAACTCTCCCGGAGGCTCTGTTACGGCGGGATTGGGTATTTACGACACGATGCAGCTGATCAGTTCGGATGTTGCTACCATCTGCACGGGGCTGGCGGCCAGCATGGCGGCCGTCTTGCTGACGGCAGGCGCTGCGGGCAAACGCTCTGCACTGCCCCACTCCCGCGTCATGATCCACCAGCCGCTGGGCGGCGTTCAGGGTCAGGCTTCCGACATCGAGATCACGGCCAAAGAGATTCTGCGCACCAAACAGGAGCTCTATGAAATTCTCTCCGAACATTCGGGTGTAGATATCAAAAAGATCGAGCAGGACGCAGATCGAGACTACTGGATGACCGCTGCGGAGGCCAAAGAGTACGGTTTGATCGATGAAGTGCTGATCAAACGCGACAATACCAAACGGAAATAAATTACACATTATCGATCTCCGATGTCCACACACGGGGACATCGGTATCTGCATAAGCACCATGGCAAACAACAATCATAACCATCCCCACGAAGATTGCTGCTCATTCTGCGGGCAACCCCGCAGCGAGGTAGGTGTACTGTTCACCGGCAGCGACGGATCGCAGATCTGCGACCAATGTATCGAGCGGGGACACGAAATGCTCGTCGAGAGCGAGCGGATGCAGCGAATGAGCGCTCCGAAAATCGAATTGGAGAAGCTGCAAAAGCCGGCCGAGATCAAAGCCTTCCTCGACCAATATGTCATCGGACAAGATGCCGCCAAACGTTATCTGTCCGTTGCGGTGTACAACCATTACAAAAGGCTGATGCACGCACAAGAGACCAGCAACATCGAAATTGACAAATCAAATATTATCCTGGTCGGGCAGACCGGTACGGGAAAGACCCTGTTAGCCCGTACAATCGCCAAGCTGTTGAACGTCCCCTTTACAATTGTCGATGCGACGGTACTGACTGAGGCGGGTTATGTCGGTGAGGATGTCGAAAGTATCCTTTCACGACTGCTTCAGGTGGCCGATTACGATGTAGCGTTGGCTGAACGGGGCATCGTCTTCATTGACGAAATCGACAAGATCGCCCGCAAAGGGGACAATCCATCGATCACCCGGGATGTATCCGGTGAAGGGGTGCAACAGGCATTGCTCAAAATTTTAGAGGGTACTGTGGTTAACGTACCGCCTCAGGGTGGACGCAAACACCCCGATCAGAAATTTATTCAGGTCAACACGACCAACATCCTGTTCATTTGCGGCGGAGCTTTCGATGGCATCGAAAAGAAGATCGCTCAACGACTCAACACCCAGGCTGTTGGCTATGGACAATTGCAACGGAAACGGGTCGATCGCGAAAACCTGATGCAATACATCTTGCCGCAAGACCTCAAGTCCTTCGGGTTGATCCCCGAACTGATCGGACGTATGCCGGTTTTGACCTACCTTGAACCGCTCGATCGGGAGGCGCTGCGCCGCATTTTAACCGAACCGAAAAATTCGATTATCAAGCAATATGTCGAATTGTTCAAGTTGGATGGCATTAAGCTCTCTTTCGAGCCGGCCGTGCTGGATTACATTGTGGACAAAGCGATCGAATACAAACTCGGTGCTCGTGGATTGCGTTCGATCTGTGAAAGCATCATGATGGACAGCATGTTTGAGTTGCCGAGTGACAAGACGCGCAAAAGTTTCCGTGTCACGTTGCACTACGCAAAGAGCAAGATCGAAACAGACAAATTTCTCAAATTAAAAGCGGAAAATTAACAAATAACAATCCCGCTCCACCACCACAAACCGCAGCAGGCAACTTGAAAAGGTTGCCTGCTGCTATTTTATATCCATCAACCCAACCGTCTTATTTTCATCCATCCTACCCCACCCGGAAGGACGTCAATGCACTAATTCTCATTTGCCGTATCCTATCTTTCACAAAGAGGCTCTCGAACACTAAGAAACAACAGCCACCAAAACTTTACAACAGAGTCTTCAATCGCCCCATGTTGTGCGGATCCACCCACTCTTTACATTTATGGAATCTGGCTACCATTTGCTGCATGGACGATAAAACAGCCTGTTACGCATTATACGCAACAATATCTCCTTTCATGAGAGGATGATTTTGTAGCTGCACCTCCAGCATATATAAGGGAAGAACACCCCTTGACGCTGAGGCTACAAAAGGGTGGCCACGGTCTAACCTGTCAAACGCTGTAATCACACCACAACCGAAAAAAATAGTGTGTGCGTGTGAAAGGTATGGGAAGAGTCTCAGCGCACAAATGACCTAATGTTATTGTCGAAAGAACGTGCAGCAGTGCAATTCAACAAACAGTTCTGACATTGAATAAGGATCTAACTATAAATAGGATACGGATTGCAAAAAGCCATAATTTTCTGGTCACTCAGAACAAAGCACCGTCTTTACAAACAGACTTTCGCGAAGAGCCGGGGACCGAAAAAAGAACAGCGTGAAAACAGCATAAGGACAACGCAAGGACGATCAGCAAAAAAGGCAGCAAGAGAAAGCAAGAGAAAACTCAACCGAAACCTAGCACCAATTTCTTGTCTTATCCGCTCCTTCACACGCTATTCGCTCCAACCTACAGCCCGCTCCAAAGTTTTTTGCAATAATACTGAATAGCAAGAATACAAAAGATGATTACGCTGACCTGCAACAGAATATTCGGCATCTGTTACAATGCCTGTTCGAGATCCTCAACGGTCAAACGGGCAGAGTGTCCGAACCACAACACCCGTCCTTTGGCATCGAGTAATACACTGAACGGCACAAACCGAACACCATAAGCTTTGAATGTTTTACCGGCATCATCCAACGCCGCAGCAAAGGCGTAATGTTCCCCCTGCAACAACGAGAGCATCCGATCACGGTCATCGTTGGCCAGCACCAATACATCAATTCGACCCTTATAGTCTCCGGCCAGTTTGTTCAATTCGGGCAGGCGTTCACGACAGGGCTCACTCGCCGAATAAAAAAATTCGATCAACAGTGGCCGGTCTTTTTGCGGCGCACCCAACAGATATTCAGAGATCTTCACTTCAGACACCCGCGAGCCGATCACCAAATTCTGCGCCTGCACAGCCGTCTGAATTTCCAGAAATCCCCACACGGCAAGCAACATCAAAAGGAATCTTTTCATCGTCTCCATCCGTTTTCTATCAAGCCTTAAGACAGCCACTTACTCCACACTGTCGAACTCGATAAAACAAATATAACTTTTTCTTTTTATATAACGAGAAATCCACCATAAAGTTTTACGGACAGGTTATGCCTCCTTTTAACCGAAAACCGACCTTTAAGCGGCAACGCATGCCTCCGACATACTGCTCAATAAAACCTTTGCTGACAGACGAACTTCTCACATCTCTTCTGGCATCTAAAATCCGATGAAAACCCGTGTGTACAACCTTTGACACCATGCACTCCAACTCCAAATGAATGTCATATTGTCCGCAAATGATGCCAAATGGTCGTATGGTAATGTTTTTCTTGAAAAAAATTAAAAATTCCGCTGAAAAGTCCAGAATTACGGCTAAATTTGTAAGGCTCAAAAAAAAGAAGACGATCTGTCTAATTTACAAACATTTAACTACAATACATAAACATTACAACAATAAAAAAATTACGATCATGAAACCATCACACATTGAACATCTGGGTATCGCGGTCAAGAGTCTTGAAACAGCTATTCCTCTGTGGGAAAAATTGCTGGGTACCAAATGCTACAGCATCGAAGAGGTTCCCGCTCAGAAAGTACGTACAGCCTTCCTGAAAATCGGTCAGACCAAAATCGAATTGCTCGAATCAACTGCAGAAGACGGTCCTATCGCCAAATTCATCGAAAAACGTGGTGAAGGCATCCAGCATGTGGCTTTTGCCGTAGAGGGTCTGGAAAACGTATTGGCTGAATGCGCTGAAGCAGGTATCCAGCTGATCGACAAAACTCCTCGTGGCGGTGCTGAAGGATTGAACATCGCTTTCCTCCACCCAAAATCAACCGGCGGCGTCCTCACCGAACTTTGCGAAGATCCCAAAGGTTGCAAATGCGGCAAATAAACCTTGTCTAAACCAGTAGATTCGACCAAATAATGAGCAGTAATCAGGATAAAATCAATGAACTGATCTCCTTCCGCGAACAGGCCAAAATGGGAGGAGGCCAGAAAAGAATCGACTCGCAGCACAAAAAAGGCAAACTGACTGCCCGCGAACGTATCGAAATGCTCCTCGACGAAGGTTCGTTCGAAGAGTTCGACATGTTCGTAAAACACCGCTGCACCAACTTCGGTATCGATAAAGAGAGCTACTTTGGTGACGGTGTAGTAACCGGTTACGGTACCATCGACGGCCGTCTGGTGTATGTCTTCTCGCAGGACTTCACCGTATTCGGCGGTTCACTCTCCGAAACCTTCGCAGCCAAAATCTGCAAAGTGATGGATATGGCTATGAAAAACGGCGCTCCGGTTATCGGTATCAATGACTCGGGTGGAGCCCGTATCCAGGAGGGTGTCAACAGCCTTTCGGGTTATACCGAAATTTTCCAGCGTAATATCCTGGCTTCAGGTGTCATTCCGCAGATCTCGGCCATCTTCGGCCCCTGCGCAGGTGGTGCCGTTTATTCACCGGCCCTGACCGACTTCATCTTGATGAATCAGGGTACCAGCTACATGTTCGTAACCGGTCCGAAAGTGGTGAAGACCGTAACCGGTGAAGAGGTTACTCAGGAGCAATTGGGTGGTGCTTCGGTACACGCTGCCAAGAGCGGTGTAGCTCACTTCGTTGTCGATAACGAAGAGGACGGTATCAAAACCCTGCGTAAGCTGCTGAGCTTCCTGCCTTCGAACAACCTCGAAGAGGCTCCGATGGTGGCTTGCAACGATGCCATCGACCGTCTGGAGGACTCGCTGAACGAAATCATTCCTGACAACCCGAACAAACCGTACGATGTATTGGAGGTTATCCGTGCCATTGTCGACAACGGTGACTTCTTCGAAAGCCAGAAACAGTTCGCAGCCAATATCGTAACCGGATTCGGCCGTTTCAACGGACAAAGCGTCGGTATCATCGCCAACCAGCCAAAATATATGGCCGGCGTGCTCGACATCAACGCATCGCGTAAAGCAGCCCGTTTCGTACGTTTCTGCGACGCTTTCAATATTCCGATCGTAACCCTCGTGGACGTTCCCGGTTTCTTGCCCGGTACCGGTCAGGAGTATGGTGGTATCATTATCCACGGCGCAAAACTGCTGTTCGCATACGGTGAAGCAACCGTACCTAAAGTTACGGTTATCCTGCGCAAAGCTTATGGCGGTGCATACTGCGTGATGAGTTCAAAACACCTGCGTGGCGATATCAACTACGCATGGCCTACCGGCGAGATTGCTGTTATGGGTCCCAAAGGTGCCATTGAGGTGCTCGAATCGAAACAGATTGCAGCTATCGAAGATCCTGCTAAGAAGGCTGAGTTCATTGCCGAAAAAGAGAACGATTACCGCGATAAATTCGCTAACCCGTATGTGGCTGCACAATATGGCTACATTGATGATGTGATCGAACCGCGTAACACCCGTTTCCGCATCATTCGTGCTCTGCAGTCGCTTTCGACCAAAAAGTTGTCCAACCCTGCCAAAAAGCACTCTAATATTCCGTTGTAATGAAGAGAGTATTATTGACAGGACTGCTGCTGTTGCTGGGCGCGGCTCCGGCCACCTTCGCACAAGGAGCGAAGGATGTAGTTATCAACGAGTTGTTGGTTAAAAACCGAAACAACTTCCAGGATGATTACGGTCACCGCGTATCTTGGATCGAGCTGCGCAACGCAGGCCACTCCAAAGTGGATCTGGCCAGCTGCTACCTCCTCCTCGAAACCAACGGCAAAAGCTTCTCGTACCGGATTCCCAAGGGGGATACCCGTACGACCCTCGCTCCGGGAGGATATGTCGTATTCTTCTGTGAGGGTTCCGAAACCAAAGGAACATTCCATACGAATTTCACGCTGACCGGTGAGACGTCAGATCCGGCTACCCTGCCGGGCTACACCCCCGACTCGGTGGATCGTCAACTGCCCAATCAGTTGGTAACGCTGTCGTTCCTCGATGCGAACGGCCGCGATACGATCGATCAGGTTACCTACAATCTGGCAGACCAAAAGGCCGATATCTCAATCGGACGTACTTTGGCCGCCGATGGCAGTCAGGATGTTGTTTTCACAGCATTGACCAGCACCACGCCCAATGCTACCAACGACATCAATCCGCCGATGCCTAAACACGAAAGGATGCGTCAGGCCGACCCACACGGTTTTACGATGACCATTACCGCAGTTGTCGTTGTCTTTACGGCGTTGATTCTGCTCTACCTGGCCTTCTGGGCTCTGGGCAAGATCATGATCCGAATCGCCAAACGCAACAAACAAAAAGCAGCTGGTGTGTCAGCTGCTGTTCCGACTGAGAAGAAAAAAGATGACGGAGCCATTGTAGGTGCCGAAATCGCAGCAATCGGTATGGCACTGAAGATGTACCAGGATGAGATGCACGACATCGAATCACATGTATTGACCATCAACCGTGTTGCCAAGGCTTACTCACCGTGGAGCTCGAAAATCTACGGTCTGACTCAGCCGCTGCACAAATAGCCGTTAGCGCGAAACCAGTTCAAAACAGAAAAATAAGACAACATGAAGGAATATAAATTCAAAATCCACGGAACCGAATACGAGGTTTCCATCAACAGCGTGGAGGATAACATCGCCGACGTTACCGTGAACGGTACTCAGTACGAAGTAGAGATCGAAGGCAAGACGTCGAAGGTAAGCAAAGTGACCAAACCGACCCCGGCATCGACCTCTGCCGCAACCACTGCCGAGGTGATTTCAACGGCTAAAGCAGCTGCGAAGAAGAGTGCCGGCATGGCTGTCAAGAGCCCGCTGCCCGGTGTTATCGTTGACATCAAAGTACGTCAAGGCGACCGCGTAACGGCAGGTCAGCATCTGCTGGTACTCGAGGCGATGAAAATGGAGAACAACATCGACGCCGATCGCGACGGCATCATTGTAGAGCTGAAGGTCAACAAAGGCGATTCAGTTCTGGAGGGTGATACACTTTTAACGATCGGATAGGCTATGTTGGCAGAAGTATCCACAGCAAGCACAGGTTTCTTCTCGTTCTTGGGGGAGAATCTGCACCAGATCATTGCAAACACAGGTTTTGCCAACATTACGGTTGGTCACCTGGTTATGATTCTGGTCGGCTTGGCCTTCTTGTACCTGGCCATCAGCCGCAACTTCGAGCCGATGCTGCTCGTGCCGATCGGATTCGGTATCCTGGTCGGTAACATTCCGTTTACTCCCGGTATGGAGATCGGTATTTATGAAGACGGTTCCGTACTGAATTACCTCTATTTCGGTGTGATCAAAGGAGTATATCCACCCTTGATCTTTTTGGGTATCGGAGCAATGACCGACTTCTCGGCCCTGATCTCCAACCCCAAACTGATGTTGGTCGGTGCAGCTGCTCAGATCGGTATTTTCATCACCTATATGGGCGCGCTGGCCTTAGGGTTCAGTGCTGCTGAAGCCGGTGCCATCGGTATTATCGGTGGTGCTGACGGCCCGACCGCTATCTTCCTGACCAGTAAACTGGCTCCGGATCTGTTGGGTGCAATTTCAATCTCAGCATACTCCTATATGGCTCTTGTACCGGTGATCCAGCCCCCCGTTATGCGTCTTTTGACCACCAAAAAAGAGCGTCTGATCCACATGAAACCACCTCGTCAGGTATCGACCACCGAAAAGATCCTCTTCCCGATCATCGGTCTGCTGTTGACGACCTTCGTCGTTCCGTCAGCTATTCCACTGTTGGGAACCCTCTTCTTCGGCAACCTGCTTAAAGAGTGCGGTGTCACCAAACGTCTGGCCAACACAGCCAGCGGTGCCATGACCGATATCGTTACGATCTTGTTGGGCTTCACCGTCGGTGCATCGACTCAGGCAACCACGTTCCTGACGCCGAAATCGATCTACATCTTCATTATGGGTGCATTTGCATTCTTCGTAGCTTCGGCTTGCGGTGTACTCTTCGTGAAGTTCTTCAACCTGTTCCTGCCCAAAGATGCGAAGATCAACCCGCTGATCGGTAATGCCGGTGTATCTGCCGTACCTGCCGCAGCCCGCGTATCGCAGGAGATGGGTCTGAAATACGATAAAACAAACTACCTGCTGATGCATGCCATGGGTCCGAATGTGGCCGGTGTGATCGGTAGTGCGGTAGCTGCCGGTGTACTGCTGGCCTTCCTGGCACAGTAGTTTCCTGCTCACAGACTAATAAAAAGCTAATCTGTATTGCACCGCCAAATCAAAGATAAGACCAGACTATCTCGGGGTTCCCAAAATAGCGCGGATCCGATTTCTAAAAAGATGGGACTGAACATGCCTTCCACGCATTTCCTTCGCTAGGCAGACAATCATTAGTGGCTCTAAGCAGCATAAGAGATGAACATCCATATATCCCAACACCTTACGCTAACACGGGACAAAGATTGAGCACACCGCATCACGAACAACTTTTCCCATGCGTTGCAAACTGAAACATTTCCTCTGTCCGCACAGGCCGCCAATCCACACTTTCACATTCCACATTATCATTTCTTTCTCACTCAACCCAATAACCGAACCTTAAATGTGAGGATAGCTTAACCAATGTAAACACAGTATTGACAACGCTCATTCACTCCTTCTATACTACCGCTCTATTCAGTCCAAAGCATATCCCCAAAACATAAAATAAGGGCGATGAATCCAGTGGATTCATCGCCCTTTTAGATCAAATAGGTTCAACCTATTCTACATGCAGTACCTATTTTAGTGGCAGCAGCTGCATCCGCCGTCGTGGCCATCACCACAACTGTCGCAACCATCACCGCAGCTATCACCACAACTGCAACCACCATGCATCGGTGCCAGATCGGCCGGAGTTGCCTCACGTACCTCAACCACCTTACCTTTGAAATCAAGTGATTTGCCGGCCATAGGGTGATTAAAGTCCATCGTCACCACATCATCCTTAACAGCCTTAACTACGCCAACCAGACGGTTACCCTGATTGTCGCTCATCGGCAACTGGTTGCCAACCTCCAGCAGACCATCTTCAATCTTGCCGTCCACCATGAAAACCTCTTTGGGCAGATCAACCACAGCCTCACTGATGACCGGGCCGTAAGCATCTTCCGTATCCAAATGGAAAGCAAAATCATCTCCTTTAGAAAGGCCCTTGAGGTGAGCCTCAAACTTAGGCAGCAGGAAACCTGCTCCATATATAAATTGCAGCGGGCTTTCGGCGGTTACCTTCTCTACGACTTCGCCGTCAACGGTCAACTCGTAGCTCAACGCCACAAATGTTTTGTCGTTTTCTCCGATTTTCATTGTTCAAACGTATTTTGGTTATTTATTATCTTCTTCATAAAGAGGATCACAAGTACACTGCAGGTGACGGTCACCGTATCCGCCATCGATCTTCGTCACATAGGGGAAGAACTTGCTCTCACGGATCCAAGACAACGGGAAGGCCGCTTTTTCACGGCTGTAAGGATGGCTCCACGCATCAGATGCCAACTCAACAGCCGTATGAGGTGCCATCTTGACGACATTGTCATCGATATCGGCTTTACCGTCACGAATCTCTTCGCACTCATGTTTGATAGCCACCAACGCCTCCATAAAGCGATCCAGTTCAGCTTTCGGTTCGCTTTCAGTCGGCTCAACCATCAAGGTCTCATGTACCGGGAACGAAAGGGTCGGCGCATGGAAACCATAATCCATCAACCGACGTGCAATATCGGCACACTCAACTCCACCAAACTCCTTACGGAAGTGGCGCAGGTCAAGAATCATTTCGTGACCGACACGTCCTGTCTCGCCGGTGTAAACCACATCGTATTCACCCTTCAAAGCCGATGCCATATAGTTGGCATTGACAATTGCCATTTCAGTTACACGACGCAGACCATTTGCGCCCAACATCTTGATGTAACCGTAAGTGATCGGCAGGATCGAAGCACTACCAAACGGAGCAGCTGCCACAGCGGTAATACCGTTCCGGCCACCGGTCTGTACAATAGCGTGTCCCGGCAGGAACTCTACCAAATGCTGTGCCACACAGATCGGACCAACGCCCGGACCACCACCACCATGCGGAATTGCAAAGGTCTTGTGCAGGTTCAGGTGGCAGACATCGGCTCCAATGTAACCCGGGTTGGTCAAACCGACCTGAGCATTCATGTTGGCGCCATCCATATAGACCTGACCGCCATTTTCGTGGACAATCTCAACGATCTCGCGAATACGGTTCTCGAAGACACCATGCGTTGACGGATAGGTCACCATGATGCAGGCCAGGTTGCTGGCATTGGCCTCAGCTTTGGCACGCAGATCATCGATATCGATATTACCGGCATCGTCGCACGCAACGGTCACCGTGTGCATACCGGCCATCGTAGCCGACGCAGGGTTGGTACCGTGAGCCGATGCAGGAATCAACGCTATATTACGGAATCCCTGACCACGACTCTGGTGGTAAGCGCGAATCACCATCAGACCGGAATACTCACCAGTAGCACCCGAATTGGGTTGCAACGAAACTCCTGCAAAACCAGTAATCGTCGCCAGATCTTTGGAGAGTTCGTTGATCATCTCCATATACCCTTCGGCCTGATCGGCAGGGACAAACGGGTGAATGTTTCCAAACTCGGCCCAGCTTAGCGGCATCATGGTAACGGCCGGATTCAATTTCATTGTGCAAGAGCCCAACGAAATCATGCTGTCGGCCAGCGAAATATCACGATGCTCCAACCTCTTGATGTAACGCATCATGTCGGTTTCGCTGTGGTATTTTTTGAAGACCGGTTCGGTCAAATAGGCCGATGTACGCTGCAAGCTCTTGGTGATATGACTCTCTTCTACGATCTCTTTAAGCGGAGTAAACTTCTTGCCTGCAGCCTTCGCAAAGATCGACAGTACGGTATTGACCTCTGCCAGGTTTGACACCTCATCGAAACTCATCCGGATCAAGTTCTCGTCCACATAGAAGAAGTTGATCTTCTGTTCCAGAGCCAAAGGACGGATCTTTTCGGCGCTGGCCTCCACCTCAATGGTATCGAAGAAGCTATGGGTTGAGAGCTTATAACCCAATTTCTCCAGACCTTCGGCAGCAGCTACGGCATGCGAATGGGCGTTCAGAGCAATGCGGCGAATGCCTTCCGGACCATGATAGACCGCAAAGAAGCCGGCCATCGTGGCCAACAGCGCCTGAGCTGTGCAGATATTTGAGGTGGCACGTTCACGTTTGATATGCTGCTCACGCATCTGGAGCGCCATACGCAACGCTTTGTTTCCCAAACGGTCGATCGAAACACCGATGATACGACCCGGCATATTCCGTTTGTAAACGTCACGTGTTGCCAGATAAGCTGCATGCGGACCACCGAAGCCCATCGGAATACCGAAACGCTGCGTGGATCCAACCACAATATCAGCACCCCACTCGCCCGGAGCCTTCAGCAGAGCCAGACTCAAAATGTCAGCTGCTACGGTAACCAATACCCCACGGCTGTGAGCGGCAGCGGTAAAGTCTTCGTAATCGCGCACCTCACCGTTGGCTGCCGGGTACTGTACAATCGCACCGAACTCACGTCCTGTGAAGGTGTAGTTATCGTACCGATCGCTGATGATCTCGATACCGAACGGTTCGCTACGAGTCAACAGCAGATCCAGGGTCTGCGGGAAGATGTTCTCATCGACAAAGAGCACGTTACGGCCCTCTTTGACCGCTTCACGCGAACGGAGCGCGAACATCATCAACATGGCTTCGGCAGCTGCAGTTGCCTCATCCAACAGCGAGCAGTTGCTCACCTCCATCCCGGTCAGGCTGATGACAGCGGTTTGGAAGTTAAGCAGGGCCTCGAGACGACCTTGCGAAATTTCCGCCTGATAGGGCGTATATGAGGTATACCATGCAGGATTTTCGAAAACGTTACGCAGGATGACAGCTGGCGAGGCTGTTCCGTAATAGCCCATACCGATCAAACTGCGGTAGATTTTATTTTTGCGGCTGATCTCACGGATGTGGTTGGTGAACTCATATTCGCTCATTCCTTCAGCCGGCAGATCGAGTGGCTGTTTGAGGCGGATTGTCGCGGGAACTACCTGCGAAATCAGCTCCTCAACACTCTTAACGCCAATCACCTTGAGCATCTCAGCAAGCTCCTGATCGTTCATTCCGATGTGGCGTTCAACAAACTTATCTTGTGACATATATATAAATGTTATGATTCGTTCCGATCCAATCAAAACAGACAGGGGATTCGCCTCATGAAACAATCCCCTAAAAAACGGTACAAAACTACGAAACTTTCCCGGCGAAACAAAGGTTTTCCCCGAAGTTCGAGACAGAGCCTCAACACTTTTTCACATGTCGTATCGCGATATAGCCCATTTTCCGTTGCATTTCGGCTGACATCACTGCTCCATCGTTCAACAGATACACAACGGCAGTCCAACCTCTGCCTCCCGCTAACCGTTGCCAATCCTTTCCAGTCCCAATTACGGCTATGCAATCTTTGGAGGCCTGGAGACCCGCCGGAGATTTGGTTTTTGCGCAGGCCTGAAAATAGCCTGCAATTACACCTTGTATTGTATTGCGGGTATTTCAGCTGGCCATCCGCAACATATCCCAAAGCAATCACAAGTAAGGCCCCTACGTCCTGGGAGTAAACTTTTTATCGTACACAGCAAACACCTTGTCCGATAGCTTCTCAAGCTTTTCCGGTTTTCGTCGTCACGAGGCATCGACAATTCCAATAAAATTTCTTCGATTGCGCCATAAAGCGTAACGGCATCCCCACAGTGCAAGCGGTACACCCTTCAATGTGACCGGCCCGACTGAATCGATCATTCCCGGACAAACCTAATAAGTAAAGCTGCTGCCCCCGATAAATTCCCGCAGAATCGAGGTAGGCGGAATCTCCTTTCCATTGAGCGGTGTAAACTGATCGAGGAACTTGAGCAGACGACGAGCCTCCCCATATTCAGGCATCGTATCGGGAACCTCATGCAACAGCGGCTCGATATAGCTCTTCAAAACAGCAATCTCGTAAAACAGCGACGAGTTGAACATCACATCGGCCTGCTCCTGATTGGGGAAAATATGGCGATCCTCTCCCCTTCGCACACTCTCCCAACGGCGCAACGTGGCCGTTGCATCGCTGCCACGCGTATTGTAATCACGGACAATACGACGAATCAACCGGTTGTCGGTCGTCGCGATACGGTTCATATTGTCCATCGAGATCGAGGTAAAGGCCGAAACGTAGATCTTGAACTTCAAGTTGTTATCAATATGCGGGGTCAGCCCGGGGTTCAAGCCGTGAATACCCTCGATGATGATCACCGAACGATCGTCCATTTTGAGTCGGTTTCCGTCAAACACACGTTTGCCCGTAATGAAATCATAACGCGGCACTTCAACCTCTTCCCCATTGAGCAGCTGCATCAACTGTTTATTGAAGAGTTCAATATCAATTGCTTCGAGTGCCTCATAGTCATACTCGCCCTTTTCATCTTTCGGGGTAAGTTCCCGATTGACAAAATAGTCATCTAGCGAGATGACCACCGGATGCATGCCCAAAATACGCAGTTGAATGCTCAGCCGTTTTGCAAAGGTGGTTTTACCGCTGGAAGAGGGCCCGGAGATCAGCACGATACGCCCTCCGCCCTTCTCATTTGCTTCGGCAATCTGATCCGCAATGCTGGCCAACTTCTTCTCGTGGAAGGCCTCAGCAATCTTAATCAGATCCCCGCCCCCACCATTCAGAATACGGGCGTTGAGTACACCGATCGTCGCCACCCCGAGCACATCGACCCAACGCGTATATTCGTTGAACACATCGAACATCTTGCGTTGCGGCACCATGTGCTCGAGTTCCGTGGGGTTGGTCCGACAGGGAACCGACAGGTGCATGCCCTTATAATATTTATGCAGTCCGAACAGCGGTACATACGCGCTGCTCGGAGCCAGCGAGCCATAAAAATAACCGGCCAAATCGGCCATCATATAGAGGGTCACATACAGGTGCGGCCGGGTCTCGAGCAGAGCGATCTTATCCGGCATACCCAGTTTGGTGTACAACTGGATTGCCTCTTCCGAACGCAGCTTTTGACGAATGATCGGAATATCCTGGGCCACCAACTCGTGCATGCGATTCTCAATCGCTTTGAGCTGCTCCAAAGAGATCTCCTCCATTCCCTCGATCTCACAATAGAACCCTTTGGCAACGGAGTGTTTGATGTGGAGACGCTGTCCGGGGAAGAGATCTCGCACCGCCTTCTGCAACACGAAAAAGAGGGTCCGCTGATAGACGCGCATTCCCTCAAAATGGGTAATATCGACAAAGCGTAACGAAACCGGATTGAATATCTGATAATACAACTCTTTGAGCCGATTATTGACATAGGCGGCCAAGAACGGTGTTTCACTTTTACTCTTCAGGGCCAGCATCGACAACACCTCGGAGAGAGTTGTACCGGGCTTAACGTGCAACTCGCTACCGGAATTTTCACAATATATCTTAACTGTCTCTTCCATCTCAGTTGTTTTTACGAATACAAACATAACGCCTGCGCGGTAAAGTTGTTATGCCTATTTGTCGGCAATACCCCTCTGAACGACAAATTTCAGATCCAGGCAGCTGCCGCCTCGAAGGGAATCTCCTCAAACAATGGAATCGTATCTACCACAAACCGTGCAGGATTCTTCTCCATACCGTGCACACCAGCCCCCATAAGCTAAACTTCTCTATGTGCAGCCAAACAGAATCACACCCAACACGTTCAGCACAACAATCTCACCCCGTTCAAAAGGCCATTAAAGGTAACCAAAATCCACTAAAAACACGAAAAATCAGCCACTTTTCATCGCGAAAGACTTGATTTTCCGAAAAAAACACTACCTTTGTCGCGCTTTGGGTGGAGTGTGCTCGATTTTTCGAGAGAAGATCCCGGCACGCTGTGCGACAAAGTTCTACAAATAATGTCTAACACATTAGTTATCAAAAACATTTTTATCACATGGCAACTAAAACAGAAACTCAGCAGGCTACCGTAGCCGCTCCGGCCAACCTCGAGACGTTCGACTGGAACGCTTTCGAGAATGACAGCGCCATCTACAACGCCCCCAAAGAGGAGATCGAAGCCAAATACGATCAGACTCTTTCTAAAGTACAGGTAGGCGAAGTTGTAGAGGGTACCGTTATCGGCCTCAACAAACGCGAAGTGGTCGTTAATATCGGCTACAAATCGGAAGGTATTATTCCTATCAGCGAATTCCGCTACAACCCCGAACTGGCCGTAGGCGAAAAAGTAGAGGTGTATGTAGAGAGCGCTGAGGATAAAAAAGGCCAGCTGGTCCTCTCACATAAAAAAGCTCGTCAGCTCCGCTCTTGGGATCGTGTCAACGAGGCTCTGGAGAAAGACGAAGTTATCAAGGGTTACATCAAATGCCGTACGAAGGGCGGTATGATCGTCGATGTATTCGGTATCGAGGCCTTCTTGCCCGGTTCTCAGATCGACGTTAAACCGATCCGCGATTACGATATGTACGTCGGCAAAACTATGGAATTCAAGGTGGTTAAGATCAACCAGGAGTTCCGTAACGTAGTGGTTTCGCACAAGGCTCTGATCGAGGCCGAACTCGAGGCTCAGAAGAAAGAGATCATGTCAAAACTCGAAAAAGGTCAGATCCTTGAAGGTACCGTCAAAAATATCACCTCTTACGGTGTATTCATCGACTTGGGCGGCGTAGACGGTCTGATCCACATCACCGACCTGAGCTGGGGCCGTGTAAATCACCCCGAAGAGATCGTCAAACTCGATCAGAAGCTCAACGTCGTTATCCTCGACTTCGACGATGCCAAGAAACGTATCGCTCTGGGTCTGAAACAGCTTACTCCCCATCCTTGGGACGCTCTGGATCCCAACCTCAAAGTTGGTGACAAGGTTAAAGGCCGCGTAGTGGTAATGGCCGACTACGGTGCATTCGTTGAGATCACTCCGGGTGTTGAAGGTCTGATCCACGTATCGGAGATGTCATGGAGCCAGCACCTGCGTTCAGCTCAGGAATTCCTGAAAGTTGGCGACGAGGTAGAGGCCGTTATCCTGACCCTCGACCACGAGGAGCGCAAGATGTCACTGGGTATCAAACAGCTGACCCCCGATCCTTGGGCTGACATCGAGACCAAATATGCTGTGGGCACTCGCCACACCGCTAAAGTTCGCAACTTCACCAATTTCGGTGTATTCGTTGAGATCGAAGAGGGTATCGACGGTCTGATCCACATCTCAGATCTGAGCTGGACCAAGAAGATCAAACACCCGTCAGAGTTTACTCAGATCGGTGCCGATATCGACGTTGTCGTTTTGGAGATCGACAAAGAGAACCGTCGTCTGAGCCTGGGTCACAAACAGCTCGAAGAGAATCCTTGGAATGCTTTCGAGCAGCAGTTTGCCGTTGACACCGTTCACACCGGTACCATCACCGAGATGAACGACAAAGGCGCCGTAGTATCTTTGGGTGAGAACCTCGAGGGCTTTGCTCCGGCAAAACAGCTCGTTAAAGAGGACGGCACCACCGCTAAAGTTGGTGAGACATTGGAATTCAAAGTTGTTGAGTTCTCGAAGGCAACCAAACGCATCATCTTGTCGCACACTCGTCTGCATGAAGATGTAAAACGTGCAGAGGCTCAGGCTGAGATCGCAGAGAAGAAACGCGCTGATGAGGCTGCCAAAGACTCTGTTAAGAAACTCAACGCTTCGATCGAGAAGACCACTTTGGGTGACATCTCCGGTTTGGCTGAGTTGAAGGCCAAAATGGAAGCTGCCGAGAAGCCCCAGAAAGCCGCTAAAAAGGCTGAGGCTGCAGAGGCTGTCGCTGAAACCGAAGAGAAATAGTGAAATCTATCTATGACGTTTCGGGTTACCATATTGGGTAGCAGTTCGGCCTTGCCGACTCCGAAACGCAATCCATCTGCTCATGCACTCAATGTGCATGAGCAGTTTTTTTTGATCGATTGCGGAGAAGGGACGCAAAAGCAGCTTCGCAAATGTGGAATCAATCCGCTAAAGTTGAAAGCAGTCTTCATCTCGCACCTGCATGGAGATCATGTGTACGGTCTTTTCGGTCTGATTTCGACCATGGGCCTGATGGGACGACGCACACCGCTACCGGTATATGCTCCTAAACCTTTCGACGAGATATTGGCCTGCCACCTCAAATATTTCGACAGTGCCCTGCCTTATGAGGTGCAGTGGCACGAGGTGCACACCCGCCAGCACGAACTGCTGTATGAAAACAAGACGCTGGAGGTGTGGTCCATTCCGCTGCGCCATCGCGTTCCAGCGGCAGGTTTCCGGTTCCAAGAGAAGAGACCGCCCCTGAACCTGCGCAAGGAGGCTATCGAAACGTACGGATTGGGAATTGCACAACGGGTGGCAGCTAAACGGGGCGAAGATCTGCTGCTCGAGGATGGATGCCTCATCCCCAACAGCGAACTAACCTACACGCCCTATCGGGAGCGCAGTTACGCCTATTTGAGTGATACGCTTTACTCGGCCAAAGCGGTTAAGTTAGTACAAGGGGTTGATCTGCTCTACCACGAAGCGACCTTTGCCGAGGCAGACAAGGGCATGGCTCGTGAAACAGGCCACTCCACCACCCTGCAAGCTGCCAAGGCAGCGCGTGAGGCTCAAGCCGGCAAGCTGTTGATCGGGCACTTCTCCTCTCGCTATAAAGATGAGCAGGCGTTGGTGGCTGAAGCTCGAACCATTTTCCCCAACACGGAGGCGGTGATCGAAGGCCACAGCTACGACATTCCCATCCTCAAAGAGAGACTTTAATATTGTTGAAGCGTACTTAACGGGGGATCATTGAAGAGTGAGTGACCACACGAATAGTCGTTCGTCATCGCGCACAGAACAAAGAAAGGGCAGATAACTGAATCCGATTTATTAACTAAATGGATCCAGGCAATCAAGTTGTTTTGAAAAGCACAGCTGCAGGCAATATACGCCAATATTGCAGAAGCCTGCTTCTTTGAAGAGAAGGCGAGAGTCAAACACTGGATAATTCACAAATTGCTGCCCTCCACCCGACATATAGATTCAGCAGCGCTTTGGAACGTTCCAGACGATTCCTATCCACCGGAGCCACACAAAGCCAAACAGAGATCTTCAATATCCCGATATTTAGACCGAAATGGGAAAGGGAGGAACGCGGTTAGGTTAAGATGAAGATTCTCATCGATTGGATACCGAGTACACTGTACCGCAATACTCCTCTTCGGCCACACAGGCTGCAATACCCGCTGGGACCAGCGGCGGCAGAAAAGGCGTGACACAATTTTGTGCCGATTGACATCGTTTCATTTGTAACCAACAACATTCCCCAACCGGTTTTCCCCCACACCCAACAAATAGCTGCACACCTGCAACAAAACCATGAGCAATCCAACCATAAAAGCCATATTTTTTGACATCGATGGAACCTTAGTGAGTTTTAAAACGCACCGCGTTCCGCAAACAACGGTTGAAGCCATCGAGACGCTCCGCAGCCGCGGTATCAAAGTATTTATTGCGACGGGGCGCCCCTTTTACCAAATCAACAATCTCGGCACGCTGCAGTTCGACGGATATGTCACCCTGAACGGAGCATGGTGCATCGACCACACGGGGCGTGTCATCTTTCAGAATCCGATTCCTCGGGCCGATCTCGATGCTGTCAACCGCCGACTGGATCAAGGAGATAAATTTCCGTGTGCTTTCATGACCTCCACCCAGGTTTACATCAACTACGTCGATCAAACCGTAGCAAACGTGGCAGCTATGGTCGGTTTGGCTCCTCCTCCGGTTCGTGACCTGCATGAGGTCGCCAACGAAGAGGTACTCCAGGTTAATATCTATGTAGAGGCTGAGCAGGAGGCAAAATTGATGCGCGAAGTTTTCAGACACTGCACCTCCAGCCGCTGGTATCCGGCATTTGCCGATCTGAACATCAAGGGCAACAGCAAAAGTACAGGTATCGACCACATTTTAGCCGAATACAATATTCCACTTTGCGAAACGCTCTCATTCGGAGATGGCGGGAACGACATACCGATGCTTCAACACACCGGCTTCAGCGTCGCCATGGGCAATGCGGCCGATCCGGTCAAGCAGGCGGCTAGCCATGTAACAACCGATGTGGATCACGATGGTGTTGCAGAAGCCCTGCGTCACTTCGGCTTGCTCTGACCGAGAGATCTGCGATCAGCCTGGACGGAGTCATTCCAAAGTCGTTAAGAGTCATGCGGCAAAATATTTGCAACACACATTCACAAGATTTTATCTTTGTGCGAAACGGCATCAAATACCTTGACACTCTATACACATCATTCGCTTAATTTGTTCACTTCATAGAATAAAACGTTTCAAGCTATGGATCACAATATTCAGATTGATATCACCGAATCGTGCATTCGTTGTGGCAAATGTGCACGAGTATGTCCTTTTGAAATCCTCGTTCAGGAGAAACCGGGAGCCCCAATCGAGGTCAAACATCCGGAATCGTGCATCCGCTGTGGACATTGTGTTGCAGTATGTCCGACCGACTCGATCCGCCACAATCTTTTCCCAGCGGAGAAGATTCATCCGATCGATTACACCCAGATGCCGACACCGGAACAGGTGTTACTGTTGTGCCGAGCCCGCAGATCCAACCGTGCCATCACGTCAAAACCTGTCCCCACCGAGATGCTGAATCAGATTCTGGAAGCTGCACATCGTGCCCCTACAGCCAGCAATCTGCAACAGGTATCCTTCACCGTAGTGACCGACCCTCAAAAATTGCGGGCAGTGAGTGATTTTACGCTGAAGACCTTCGACAAAGTCTATGCAAAACTGACCAATCCGCTGCTCAAGCCGTTCTTCAAATTGACCATGCCGGGGGTGTACCGTTATGTTCCGATATTCAAACGGCTGAAATACAATGATCGGGCCGGGAAAGACCCCATCCTGCGCCATGCAACGGCATTGATTTTCATCCACACCCCCGCTTCGGACCGTTTTGGAGCAGCTGATGCCAACCTAGCCTATCAGAATGGTTCGCTGATGGCCGAAAGTCTTGGGGTAAGCCAAGTTTACATGGGATTTGTGCTGTCAGCCCTGCAGCAGGATGGCAAACGGCTCAATCGCGAATTGGGCATTCAAGGGAAAATTCATGCGATTATGGCTCTCGGTATGCCGGCATTCCGCTACCCGCACTATATCGACCGGGAAGATATCCAGGTCAAATGGCTCTAATCCGGAACCACCAGACGACTAACCGCTCCAGAACTGGATCGTCTCCTCACTCTTTTTAGAAGCCACGAGAGAGAACGCGCCATTCGCAGCAAAGCAGATTGCAGATTGAGGATTAACCTCGAGAAAAGTGCAGCGACCGAAACGCTCACTACTCTTGACATATAGTTGCTTACCGCCCCTCTGCTTTCTGTTCCGCAAAGCACTTCCGCCTTCTTCCACAGATCATTCCGCGATAGACGCATACAAAACAATAAAAAATCCTGAGACTCGACTGAGCTCAGGATTTTTATTATTTAGAAGAAAACTAATTGGGCACGATCTCAAGACTATGCATCCAACCAGTCGAGATGTACAAGAGATATAAACCCACTATATACTTGTCATTGCCTCGTGCCTTCTCTTGTTCACAGTGCCACAATTATTTCGCCGGGTGCGGCTGTGGATCGGAGGCTTCAGGTTGTTGATCAGTGTCCTGCTTTTCAGTAACCCAACCGGGTGCCTGTACCGGGATCAACTGATCATCAGGTGTCACCAAAGCACCCCCCGTGCCGGCAGCCGTAATGTGTCCGATCACATCCAATCCCAAAGCAAAGACCTCCTCTTGACGAGCCAACGGCACCGTAAAGAGCAATTCAAAATCATCACCGCCATTCAGGGCAGCTACCACCGGATCGGCATGCAACTCCTCCGCCATACGGTGAGTCTCCTGCGCAATCGGCAAACGATTCAGGTAAATGCGGGCACCCTTGTCGGAATCTTTACACAAATGCAGAATCTCCGAAGCCAATCCATCGGTAATATCGATCATCGAGGTGGGTACCAGATTGGCTTTCGCCAACTCCTGGATGATATCTTGTCGTGCCACCGGACGCAACTGCCGTCCCAAAATATACTCATACCCCTCGAACTTCGGATGGGGATTGGGATGGCCGGCCAAGGCCCGCTTTTCACGCTCCAACAGGTGCAACCCCATATAGGCGCCCCCTAACGCTCCGGTCACACAGATCAGATCGTTTACCTGAGCGCCATTGCGGTAAACGATCTTATCTTTGGCAACCTCACCGATCACGGTCACCGCAAGGGTCAACCCATTCACCGAGGCCGACGTATCGCCACCAACCAGATCCACACCATACTCTTTGCAGGCATAACGTACCCCTTCATAAAGCTGTTCGATCATCTCGACCGAAAAACGAGCGGAGATTCCCACCCCAAGCGTCAACTGCCGAGGCGTACCATTCATGGCCAAAATATCCGAAATACCGGCCACAACCGTTTTGTAGCCCAAATGCTGAAGCGGACAATAGGTCAGGTCGAACTGTACCCCCTCCAACAACAGATCGGTCGAGACCAGCAGGTATTTATCACCGGCATCGATCACAGCAGCATCGTCGCCACACCCTTTCACCGTGGAGCTGTTCGAAGCCACAAACGGTGCACAAAGACGATCGACAAATTTAAACTGCCCCAATGAGGCGATTGACGTATATTTTCGTTCACTCATATTCCAACCGGTTAAATCTTTCATACAAAGGTAGAGCTTCTTTTGTTTCGGCAAAAAAAAGTCGTAGCTTTGCAATTAATAAAATTGTTTAAAAACAGCAAATATCATGTTCAATCTCGTATTGTTCGGCCCTCCGGGTGCAGGCAAAGGGACCCAGGCCGAAAAACTGATCAAAAAGTACGGTTTTAACCACATATCGACCGGTGAGGTGATTCGCGACCAGATCCGCAAAGGAACCGAACTGGGGCTGAGTGTACAGAGCTATATTGAGAAGGGACTGTTGGCTCCCGACGAACTGGTGATCAACATCATTGCCGACTATGTAGCCAGCCACAAAGATGCCAAAGGCAACATTTTCGACGGTTTTCCCCGCACGACGGTTCAGGCCGAGGCCTTCGACAAGATCATGAACAGCAACGGAATTCCGGTTAGCGTCATGTTGTCGCTCGAGGTACCCGATGAGGAGTTGGTTAAACGTTTGCTGCTTCGCGGCAAAGAGAGTGGACGTGCCGATGACAGCAACGAAAGTGTTATCCGCAACCGCATCAACGTGTACAAAGCACAGACTGCCGTCGTAGCCGATTACTACAAACCACAGGGTAAATTCCGCGCCGTAAACGGTTTGGGAACGATTGACGAGATTTTCGATCGTTTGTGCAAAGAGATCGACTCGCTGCTGAAATAACGACTTGAAATAGGTTATTACCCATCCTGCGCCCTCACGTTTTTACGTTACAGAGACAACCTGACAAACGGCACACCATCGTTCAGAAACAACGTAAAGTGATTAATCAAGAAGCTGACTCAAAGCCCAAAATCTTGAAATAAAACACCCGGAGGGCTTGGGATACAATTATCAACAAAAGCACGACAATATGTCGTGCTTTTTTGTTGTCAACAGGATGTTCATTTCTATTTGATAACGTCCCATCCACTGTTAATAATACTGTCAATAACCTTGATCATCTTCTGTTAATATCTCATGTACACCCGATTATTTCAGATTACGGCAGAGTGACAGATTACTGCTCTTACTATTCAATGAACTAGAGCGACACGGTAAAGTCTAACAAACGTCCACAGTACCCCCTCAACATGATATCGTAAGTACAAAAGAACTGATTACCTGATCAGTTCTTTATGAACCAAGATGACCTCTCTGCCTGCGCATTGTATAGAAGGGATATATGTTGGTAAATTGTGTACAGACTGTTGGCAGCGTATTGATAACTTACGAAAACCGTTTGATTATCTGTTGAAAAAACTGTTGATAAATAAGGTGCACCAAGACTCAAACATCACACCTTAACACCACCTAAAGAGTAGGCAACTGGAACCCACACACAAACGATCCCCCTCGCAACCTATCAGTTCTGTATCCTGCGTCAACACCAAGTTTGGCACTCGTATTAGTACGCTGTAATTAAGGGGCAGCATCACATGAAGTCCCTTTCCAGAGATGAAGAACTAGGAAACAAATCCCCCCACACCTTAACATAAGACTATGCGGCCGCAACCGATCAGTCAACTATTCATCGATGCTGCATGGGCCGCTTCTTTCCACTAGAAACACTGCTATGCATAGCTACAAGAACAGCACACATTCTTGCTACTTAGGTGCTAAAACGGAAATACATAGGGACGTAACATACAGAGCATAAAACAGCCAACAGAATAGGGTTAAACACACAACCCACAAGTCAGCTATCAGCTCCCATTATCGAAGCACAGCAGCAATAAGAATAAGAAAAGATAAAATAAAGAATCTGTTTCAGAGACAGTCCACTTTCACTACACTTCAGCAATATCATCCTCGAGAACAGTGTATTGCAGATCAAAAGCGACTATTGGTACAGCTCTAACAAACCCTCAGGCAGATCAAATTCAATGGTTCGTTGCTCCTCGTCGATATCGGTGATAAATTCGTCAACTGCCGGAATAAAAACCTCACGTCCACCGATTTGAGCTTTGAAAAGCGGATTCTCCCCATCGATAAAAGCCTCGATATAATCTTCCTCCGGTGTCTTTGAGGGGTCAGATGACGATGCAGAGGCAGCTTGACCTTTATTCGAAGCCAAATGAATCCGGTAACCAACCAGATCTTCCAGATAGATCAACCCCTCACCGGCCTCCTCTTCCTCCTCGGTCAGGGCCGGATTTTCCAAATAAAGTTCGTGCCCCACCAGCTCTGAAGCACGCCGTTCCGTGTCGAGATCCTCAAAACCGACAATCGCTCCGTTTTGGCCACGACGTTGGAAACGGTTACAAAAAAGAGGAACCGCCAATTTGTCGATGATGACAAACAGCGGTTCACTCAACTCATACTCTTGAGGAAATGTATCGTAAAGACTCAACGCAAGTTCTCCGTTCTGACCGAACGTCTTGGATACTCGTGCTACTGCCTCTGCGTTCTCCTCAAGCATAGATCAATTTCTCTGTGGAAGCGGCATTAAGCCTCAGCAGGAGCCTCTTCTGCAGGTGCAGCCTCAGCACTCTCCTCGCCCTGTGCCGCCTCTGCAGCGGCAGCAGCAGCGGCTGCGGCAGCCTCAGCACGTTTAGCTTCGAGAGCTTTTGCACGCTCCTCTTTGATTTTCTTCTCCTCTTCGAGACGGCTCTTAACGGCAGCCTCTTTGTCACTGCTGATCTTGTTGGTCTTGGCAGCGATCTTGGCAGCTTTCTGCTCTAACCATTTGGCGAATTTGGCCTCAGCAACCTCTGCGGTAAATGCACCCTTGGCTACACCACCCAGCAGGTGTTTTTTGTACATAACACCCTTGTACGACAAAATCGCACGGCAAGTGTCAGTCGGTTGAGCGCCTTTTTGCAACCACTCCAGGGCTTTCTCGAAGTCCAAGTCGATTGTAGCAGGATTCGTGTTCGGATTGTAGGTTCCGATCTTCTCGATAAATTTACCATCACGTGGCGCCCTGCTGTCTGCAACAACGACATGATAGAAGGCATAACCTTTCTTACCATGGCGTGTAAGTCTGATTTTAACAGGCATTTCTCTGAATGTTTTTATTGGTTAAACAGTGCCGGTAACCCGACCGGCGAGTCGCAAAGTTACTCTTTTTTGTAAACTTACAAAAATTTTTCCCGTTTTTTCATCCAATCCATCGCTTCGTGAAACTGATCGATCTGCTTCTGTTGCAAGCGAATCTGCTCATTGAGCAAATGAAGTTCCTCTTTAAGTAATTTGATCAATTCCTGATGAGAAGGTTCCATTGTACGCGGGTCAATGCCATCCTCCTGGGCTAAATTGGACTGTTCCGCAACGCTATTCAACATGTAACCCTCTCCAGTCAATAACCAATAGGCATTTATCTCCGGAAATCGGGTAATAATTTTTGCAATTTTATCGGAGCCAAGAGCTCCAGTCATGTTTGAAATATTACCACGGTTCAGTTGGCATTCCCGTTCAAATTCCCGAATCGACAGCCCAAAATGACAACATACAGCTTTGAGACGGCTTTTCAAATCCATGTTCAGGAGAGATTGTTGATGACATATATATTTGGAATTGTCAAATAAATATGTCAAATTTGTTTAGTTTATAACCAAAACACATTGTATTACTGTAACAAATATAGGGTTTATTTGCATTATTATGAAAAAACGGATTGAACGGAAACAGGAGCGTATTGAGGCGATTCGAAAGGCTGCTTCATTGAACAGAGGTGTTTATTCAGCAGTGGCACGAGAACATGGTTGGGGCGCGCATATGTGTGTAGCGTAATGGCCGGACGCAACAGCAGCGAAAATGTACTCAAAGCCCTGGAAGAAAAGTTACAATTGGGCGAAACGCCCAGTCTAACCGCTGATTAGCCACCTATTTCTTTCATAATTTGAATTATTTACAATAACTACGAGAAATAATATAATAGCGTCATCCAACGAACCAACAGAAAAATTGGGGTGAATAAGTTTTGATATTATCTCTATATTCTTACATTTGTTGAATGCATCCGCATTGGTGCACCCATTAATACTTAACACACTGTCAGGAGATGGAGTGGGCTGTTGGACTCTATTTTGTTGCCGCTTTTCTGTGCGCGATGGGAATGGGAGGTGTCCTGTTCCCAAAGATCATTTTGATCTCAAAGCGCAAGCGTATTTTGGACCGCCCCAATGGGAGAAAAGTGCATGTGTCAAAAAATTCCTCGTCTGGGCGGTTTGGCATTCTATCCCGCTATCCTGATCGCTTATTGGGTGATGCGAGGTTTACTATCTCTGTTCGATTCCCATTTAGTGGGATTGCCTGTGGAAGAGATGCTCTTCTTTTTTGCAGGTATCACCATAGTCTACTACATCGGTATCGCAGACGACGTAATCGGGCTCTCCTATAAAAGCAAATTCATCTATCAATTCCTTGCTGTAATTCTGCTAGTGCTGCCACTGAACTACATCTCAGATTGGCAGGGCATCTTTGGAGTATATCATATTCCCGCGTGGATTGGCATCCCCTTTACGGTAGTGCTGATTGTAGCCTTGATTAATTCATTCAATTTGATCGATGGTGTTGATGGCCTTTGTGCCGGATTGAGCATGATATCCTTGGCTCTACTGAGTGGATTATGCATTCACACAGGCAGTATCTATTTGGCCCTACTGGGAATCTGTGCCTTAGGTGTTTTGACGGTTTTTTTCTTTTATAACGTCTTCGGGCGCCGAATGAAGATATTTATGGGTGATAGCGGCTCACTGCTGTTGGGATATCTCATTGCTTTCATGGCATTGGAAGTGGTGGTCAATATGCAACAACATACCACACCGGATTATGTAACATTAGTGTCGATTCTGGGCATTGTATTTGTCCCGTTGGCAGATATGTCTCGAGTCTTTATACAACGATTGCTGCACAGAGTCTCTCCCTTCAAGCCCGACAAACGTCACATCCACCACAAATTGCTACAACTGGGACTCTCTCATGTGCAATGCACACTGTTGTTGATGTTGATTCAAGTAATCTTTGCCATAGCCAATTTTTGGATGGCTCCCCGTGTTAATATCACGTTAGCACTGATAATCAATTTTATAGCTATTGCTTTATTGATTGTATTTCTCAATTGGCGCATTGCTCGTCGGGAGTTGCGATGGTTATAGTTCGGCATTAAGGTTGCAGGTTTTACTTTCTGTTGGGAAAGAGTTATCTTTGCCGTTCCTAACCGAATAATCTCCATTATGCGTCTGTTCCGTAAGTTACGGGCATGGCTGCCCCAATATCGTGAAAATCTTTCATTGGCACTTCCTGTTATGCTTTCGCAAGTAGGACAGGTGGTCGTCCAGTTGTGCGATAACGCAATGGTGGGTCATCTCGGGGCCCTGTCGCTAGCAGCCGTCTCATTCGGTGGTGCCGTTTTTGTAATTTTCCTCTTTTTCGGGACCGGTATTTCCATGGGATTGACTCCTCTGGTGGGCGAAATGTATGCACGTCGCGATTACCGAACCTCTGCACGCCTGTTTCAAAACGCTTTGGTGTTAAATAGTGCAGTGGGCATTCTGTTGTTTATCATCTTGCAACTTTTGGGGCAATGTTTAGGCCTAATGGGACAATCGGACGAGGTGATTGCCGAAGCAGCCCCCTACTACAACTACTTGGCCTGGTCCATCATCCCGTTTATGGTATTTGCCGCATTCAAACAGTTTCTCGAAGGGGTCGGGAATACGATTACCGGGATGGTTGTGGTGTTGACGGCCAATGTCATTAACATTCTTTTCAACTATCTGCTGATATATGGACATTGGGGTTTCCCAGCCATGGGTGCCGCCGGTGCCGGCTTAGCCACTCTGATTTCCCGCATTTGCATGCCACTTTTCGTGTTGATCTATTTTATCCGCGTAGCTTCGTTGAGACGCTACTTCAGATTCTTCTCGTGGGTGGCTCAGGGGTGGCGCATGACCCGTCGGCTTTTGGCAGTTGGTTTACCAATCTCCATGCAGATGGTCCTGGAGGTTTCAGCCTTCGCTTTAACGCTAATTATGATGGGATGGATCGGTACGGTAGAACAGGCTGCCCACCAAGTGGTGCTCTCCATCTCCAATATTGTCTATATGATCATTGTGGGGATCTCCTCGGCAACCACCATTATGGTAAGTCATCGTTTTGGAGTGGGAGACTACCGGGGACTGCGCAGGGCCGCAACCGCATCCTGGCACTTGGGATTGGTCGCCAATGGCCTAACAATGACCTGTTTTATTCTGTTTCGTCACTGGTTGCCGCTCATGTTTACTTCGGATGAGGCTGTTGTGGCAGTGGCCGCACAACTATTCGTCATGGCCGCAATTTACCAAATACCGGACGGTCTACAAACAATTGCCCTTGGTGTACTACGAGGCATGCAGGATGTTCGAGTGACGATGAACTATGCCTTTGTTGCCTATATTATCATTAACCTGCCAGTCGGTTATCTCTGTGCCTTTATCTTGGGATGGGGAGCTCCCGGCTTGTGGGTAGGCTTTATTGTGGGGTTGAGTGTCGCTGCCATCCTCTTTATCACACGCTATCGACGTGCCGTACGTCGGCTGATCCGCAGGTAAACGCAGCGTCAACAACACCGGAACCCGCCGCTGACCGCAAACTCGTAGCTTTACCATAAACTCTACAAGTTAAACATATTAAGACCCAGAAATGGGAACGCTCTTTTAGGAGCCATTTTGCCATTTTCCTCGTTACAGGTTTGAAATTCAGGATGAGCACTCTGCGCTCCATTTAATTTGCTTAAACTCATCTGCGTACCGGACCTTAGAGACTCGTTCTCCGCGGCCACTCCCCCACTTCGAGCTGTTCGATTCGTTCCCCGTCAATCACAAAACGTAAAGCAGTACGGACATGATGGAATCCGCTCAGGCCAGCAGCTCCCGGATTGAGGTGTAACAGCTCCAACTTTTTATCATAAATTACCTTCAGGATATGGGAGTGTCCGCTAATAAAGATTTTCGGACGGACATTTCGCAACAGCTCTGCAACGCCGGTGTAATAATGACCGGGATAACCTCCTATATGGGTCATCACCACCTTGACCTGCTCACATTCGAACTGCTGCCAACGGGGATAGACCCGCCGTAACACCCCGCCATCGATATTTCCATATACGCCACGCAACGGTTTGAAGGCGGCTATGGCATCGGCTGTCTCGATATTTCCGAAATCTCCGGCATGCCAAATCTCATCGACATCGGCCAAAAATTTTTGCAGAACGGAATCAAACGTCCCGTGCGTATCCGATATAAGTCCTATTCGTTTCACAATCAATCCAACGTCATGCTTTAATTACGTGTGCGCATATTCCAGCGACCCCATGCATACCCCTCCTCATATCAAAAGTCGCTCATCGTATTCCGGGGCCTGCGGACACACAACAAATGTATCAAAAAAGCACCAACCACATAGACAAAAAATTCCTTCGATCAAAAAAAGGATGCGGCAAATCTGCAAATGCAGCCGGTCAGCAGAAAATAGGAAAAAGACGTTGAGCCTACCGCAAGGTTTATTCCTGAGATCCGAGTCCTAAGAGCAGGCAGATCGAATCGATAAGTTTCCTATCTTTGTAAAGATAAATTACATTCCATGCAGAGCAACATTCCGTTGGCAGAAAGATTACGTCCACAGACGCTCGACGAATACATCGGACAGGAGCACCTGGTAGGTCCTCATGGGGTATTTCGCAAATTTCTCGAGACCGGCAACGTTCCCTCGTTTATTTTGTGGGGGCCTCCCGGTGTCGGCAAAACCACCTTGGCCCGTCTGGTTGCCACCGCACTCGAGCGAAAACTCTTCACACTGTCTGCGGTCACCTCAGGTGTCAAAGAGGTGCGTGAGGTGATCGAACAGGCCCGCAAAAGCCGTTTCTTCAACGCTCCCTCCCCTTTTCTGTTCATCGACGAGATCCACCGTTTCAACAAATCGCAACAGGACTCCCTATTGGGGGCAGTCGAACAGGGCGTCATCACTTTGATCGGGGCCACAACGGAAAATCCCTCGTTTGAGGTGATCTCACCGCTACTTTCGCGTTGCCAGGTCTATGTCCTCAAAGCGATGGAGCCGACGGATCTGCAACAACTGCTCGATCGGGCCATCACTACCGATCCGATTCTTAAGGAGCGGGGCGTCGAGGTGGTCGAGACCGAAGCACTGTTCCGATTCAGCGGAGGCGATGCCCGCAAATTGCTCAACATCCTTGACATTCTCTGCAACGCTACGGAAGGAAAGATTATCATCAGTGACCAAAACGTTACAGACTGCCTGCAACAAAACATTGCTCTCTACGACAAAAACGGAGAACAACACTATGATGTGATCTCCGCTTTTATCAAATCGGTACGGGGAAGCGATCCCAACGCAGCAATCTACTATTTGGCCCGCATGCTCTCCGGCGGTGAAGATCCGAAATTCATTGCCCGTCGTCTGGTTATTTTGGCCTCGGAGGATATCGGGCTGGCCAATCCGAACGGTCTGTTACTGGCCAACGCCTGTTTTGACACGGTACACAAGATCGGCATGCCGGAGGCCCGCATTCCGTTGGCCGAAGCGACGATCTATCTGGCGACCAGCCCCAAAAGCAACTCTGCCTATATGGCCATCAACAAGGCGCTGCAGCAGGTTGCACACGACACGACGGATCGTCCCATTCCGCTGCATTTGCGCAATGCCCCAACCAAACTGATGAAGGATCTCGGTTACAGCGAAAACTACAAATATGCGCATGACTTTGCCGGCAATTTCACCGAGCAGGAGTTTATGCCGGCCGGTCTGGAGGGCAAACGGTTCTATGAACCGGGCGATAACGCCAAAGAGCGTGATTTAGGACAACGGATCAAAACGCTTTGGAAAGGGAAATACTAAACTTTTTTATTCTGTATTACTGTTTCGATTGATTTACAACCGTAAAACAATCACGCATGCGAAACGATTAGATCCCCACTGTCGGTTTATTGTTAGGGAAAGGTATGCGTTACCATCCTCAAATCAACAAAACCGCTGGAAGTCAATAAAACTGCAAAACAAAAAATAACCATAAAAAAATTTGACGACAAGATGAATTCGATTCTGAATCACATTCCGAACCTGAAGCATCTCGATAGCGGGATGTTTTTCGTGATGGCTGGCCCGTGTGTGGTAGAGAATGAGGAGGTCATGATGCGTGTAGCAGAAAAGGCCTGCGCCGTAACCGATGCGTTGAGAATTCCCTACATTTTTAAAGCCTCTTATCGCAAGGCCAACCGCTCGCGTTTGGACTCCTTCAGCGGTATCGGCGACGAAAAGGCTCTGAAATTATTGGCCAAAGTGCACCGTGAATTCGGTGTACCGACAGTGACCGACATCCACAATCCCGACGAGGCCGCCATGGCAGCCGAATATGTCGATGTACTGCAGATTCCGGCATTTCTGTGTCGCCAGACCGATCTGTTGGTAGCGGCAGCCAAGACAGGCAAGGTGGTCAACATCAAAAAGGGACAATTCTTGGCACCGGAGGCAATGGCTTTTGCGGCCGGCAAAGTACATGATGCGGGCAACCCCAACATCATGCTGACCGATCGGGGAACCATGTTCGGGTATCACGATCTGATTGTCGATATGCGCAGTATTCCGACCATGCAGGCTACGGGCTATCCGGTAGTGATGGACATCACCCATTCGCTCCAGCAACCCAACACGACCAGTGGCGTGACCGGAGGTCTGCCGGCCATGATCGAGACGATTGCCCGGGCTGCAGTAGCCGTAGGGGCCGATGGACTCTTCATCGAGACGCATCCCGATCCCTCCGTCGCCAAAAGCGATGGGGCCAATATGCTCCCATTGGAGAAACTCGAAAAGCTGTTGACCCGTCTGTGCCGCATTCGCGCAACAATCAACGAATTTTAATTGACTACTTTCCTGATTCCAGTAATTGATGGACAGAAAGCAATCCTACGATTCAATCGCTGGATTTCTCAAAGTTAGCATTCTGTAAGGTGCAAGTAAGAGTAGCCAAAGACACTACTGAAACGGGGAGACGTGATGAACGTCTCCCCGTTTCATGTAAAATGACTGCACTTAATATTGAATCATTAAGAATTGAATCGCGATCCCTTGGCCATTGCAGCCAAACGCCTCGCAGAAGTTATTCAGTAACGACCTGCAAAGTGCCGAACTGCTGTAAATGCACCTCTTCTCCTCCCAAAGTGAGGCATGTAAGGGATGAGGAATAACGAGGGCCTCGAAAGATGCAAGGAATACGAGCAATCCGCGACCTCCTGGGAAGGGACCAACGAAGAAAGGCAAGTGGGACCACAATAACCATTGGGGCCACAATAAGAGGTGCAAAACGCCTTGACTACTGTTTGGTAAACTCGAAGCCTAAATAGAGGTTATCCACATTAGAGACCAATGTGTCGAGCGTTGCGAGCAGTGAACTTACCGAGGAGACCTTGTCACCAAGCTGCTTTACCAACTCCAGCACCTTATTGGCAGAGAAGAGCAGCTGCATATTCGAGCCATCCAGATAGGCAAAGCCCTCCATCTTACCCAATGTCCGCTGAGCTTGGCTGGTTACGGTCAGCGCAATTGCATGCGATTCGGGCTCGTAGGAATAGGTTCCGCTGAGCGTCCGAGAACCAACTGCCATCGAGAAGGTGCTGTCTGCGGCAAACGTAATGGTGCACGCACCGCTCTTAATCCCGACCAATCCATAAATATTCTCCAGCCGCTCCTCGATCGAAGCGGTGGTAGTCGAAGCCGCCAACGTTGCCAAAGCATTATCACTCTCGAGACGTACACCCGGCTTCTCATAGTTCCAGGTGGCCACCAAAGCCAGGGCTGTCAATTTACCGCCCGTCGCCTCGTCAGCCACATTGGTAAGGGCCCCTTTTAATACACTTTTCCAATCCTGCGCCTGCACCGTACCACACACCAACACCAACAGGGCCAGGAGACCAATCGTCTTACCTCTTTTCATAAGCTCTCTGTTTTATACAAAAAATGACCGCCTGCGGCATGCAGGCGGTCACTATCATTCATACCCGTCAACATCCTTTAATATATAACGTTACGGGATGCGACAATCGTACGTGTCAAGAAAACTATTTTTTCGGTTTCGGAGCGACGATCATAATCATCCGTTTACCCTCCAGACGTGGCATCTGCTCCACTTTGCCCCACTCTTCGAGATCGGTCGCAAAGCGCAACAACAGAATTTCACCCTGATCCTTAAAGACAATCTGACGTCCGCGGAAGAAGACATACGCCTTGACTTTATCTCCCTCCTTGAGGAAGTTCTCGGCATGCTTCAATTTGAAGTTGTAATCGTGATCGTCGGTATTGGGACCGAAACGGATCTCTTTGATCACCACCTTCACCGATTTTGCCTTCAGCTCTTTGGCTTTTTTCTTCTGCTGATACAAGAACTTCGAGTAATCGACGATCCGGCAAACGGGGGGATCGGCCTTGGGTGAAATCTCAACCAAATCAAGCCCCTGCTCGTCGGCCATCGCCAACGCCTCTTTCAAAGAAACGACCTTCGGGGTCTCCACATTCTCACCGACTACGCGCACCTGCTGGGCCGTAATCATATGGTTAATTTTGTGGGCTGCCTCTTTTTCGGGCATTCTGCCGCGCAAAGCAGGCCTGGGTTGCGGTTTTCTAACTGGAATAGCTATGGCTTTGTCCTCCTGATTAATTAATACTCTAAAATCGAAAAACTATTTATTGTTTAAGGCTTCAACCTCTTTCTTTACGCTCGAGGTGACCAGATCGGCAAATTCCTGCTGGGTCATCACACCCTTATCGCCTTCGCCCTGGACACGAACAGAAACCGTACCATCCTGCTGCTCCTTCTCGCCGACGATCAACAGGAACGGAATTCGTTTCAGCTCATTATCACGTATCTTACGACCAATCTTTTCGTTACGGTCGTCCACCTGAGCGCGAATATCGCAATTATTTAGAAAATTCGAAACACTTTGCGCATAATCGTTGAATTTTTCGCTGATCGGCAGTACAACCACCTGATCCGGAGCCAGCCACAACGGGAATTTACCACCGGTGTGCTCCAACAATACAGCCACAAAACGCTCCATAGAGCCGAACGGTGCACGGTGAATCATGATCGGACGGTGTAGCTTGTCATCCGACCCTTTGTAGGTCAAATCGAAACGCTCCGGCAGGTTGTAGTCAACCTGGATCGTTCCCAACTGCCATTTACGGCCGATTGCATCCTTAACCATGAAATCAAGTTTCGGGCCATAGAATGCAGCCTCACCCAATTCGACCACCGTTTGCAGACCTTTTTCAGCCGCTGCCTCGATAATGGCCTGCTCAGCCTTATGCCAGTTCTCGTCTGAACCGATATATTTCTCCTTGTTGTTAGGGTCACGCAGCGAGATCTGAGCGGTATATTGATCGAAACTCAACGTCTTGAAGATGTAGAGCACGATATCGATCACCTTCATGAACTCATCCTTGAGCTGGTCCGGACGGCAGAAGATGTGGGCATCGTCCTGGGTAAATCCACGCACACGCGTCAACCCGTGCAACTCACCGCTCTGCTCGTAACGGTACACGGTACCGAACTCGGCAAAACGCAACGGCAGATCTTTGTATGAACGCGGTTTCCAACGATAAATTTCGCAGTGGTGCGGGCAGTTCATCGGTTTGAGCAGGAACTCTTCGCTGTCATCCGGTGTATGAATCGGCTGGAACGAGTCCTTACCGTATTTAGCGTAGTGACCTGAAGTCACATACAGGTCCTTCATTCCGATATGCGGAGTGATCACCTGCTGATAACCGTACTGTTTCTGTACATTACGTAAGAAGTGCTCCAAGCGGTCACGCAGTGCAGCACCCTTAGGCAACCACAACGGCAAACCGGCACCCACACGCGGTGAGAAGCAGAACAGCTCCAGTTCACGCCCCAATTTCCGGTGATCACGTTTTTTGGCCTCCTCCAGCATGGCCAGATACTCATCGAGCATCGACTTCTTGGGGAATGAAATACCGTAAATACGGGTCAACATCTTGTTGTGCTCATCGCCACGCCAATAGGCTCCAGCGATCGACGTCAACTTAATGGCCTTGATGTACCCCATATTGGGCAGGTGCGGACCACGGCACAAATCGGTAAAATTACCGTTGGTATAGAAGCTGATCGTACCATCTTCGAGGCCGTTGATCAGTTCGACTTTGTATTCGTCACCTTTTTTGGTATATGTATCGAGTGCCTCGGCCTTAGACACTTCACGACGGGTAATCGCCTCTTTGGTGCGAGCCAGCTCCTCCATCTTCTTCTCGACCTTGGGCAGATCGGCCTCCGTGATGGGCACCGGCGAATCCACATCGTAATAAAATCCGTTCTCAATGCTGGGACCGATGCCAAACTTGATGCCCGGATAAAGCGACTCCAACGCCTCCGCCAACAAGTGTGACGACGAGTGCCAGAAGGCATGTTTACCCTCGGGATCATCCCATTTGTGCAGTTTGATCTGAGCATCTGTCTGAATCGGCATGTTCAGATCGCACACCTTACCATTTACCGTCGCGGACAACACCTCCTGCGCCAGGCGGGGGCTGATGCTCTCGGCTATCTGCATAGCCGTCGTTCCTTCGGCGTACTCACGAATGCCGCCGTCAGGGAAAGTTACTTTAATCATTGTTTTGTATTTTATCGGTTTTGCTCGCAGGTTTCCACGTTACGAGGTGGACCTGCCTGCGAGGCTTATTTTCCTTATCTCTTTTTCTTTCACCCGATCTCTGTCAATCACAACCAGTTATCGGATATATGCTACGCGTTCAACGTCTCGCGTCCCGAACAACCGTTTACCACTGCAACCGATTTCGGCTCTTCGCAGCCTCTTCCTGTCGTTCTAAACCTCCTCCTCGGTTTCGGGCAGATCGGCCGCCGATACATCGACGCCATTCTCCCGTTTGAACTTCTGGAGCGGATCTGCCGAAATCTCCGCATACAACTCACGGCTACGCAAAATATCCATCGCCATATAGATGGCATTACGCATTGCCTGAGCGTTGGCTTTGTCCTGTCCGGCAATATCGAAACCGACACCGTGGGCAGGGCTGGTTCTGACAATCGGCAACCCGGCCGTAAAGTTAACCCCATCACCCGACAGCGCTTTGAAGGGGGCCAGTCCCTGATCGTGATACATGGCCAAAACCGCATCGTACCGGGCAAATGTTCCGGCCGCAAAGAAGCCGTCAGCAGGGAAGGGTCCGAATGCCAACACCCCTTCGCTAAACGCGGTCTGAATCGCCGGCGTAATGATCTGCTGCTCTTCACCGCCGATCACCCCACCATCACCGGCGTGCGGGTTGAGTGCCAACACCGCAATCTTCGGTTCATGGATGGAGAAATCCTGAATCAGGCTGCTACGCAGACCATGCAAAGCGGACACAATCTTCGCCTCAGTAACAGACGGCGCCACCTCAGCCAGCGGAACATGAATGGTCACCAGGCCCACCTTCAGCAGGTCACTGCACATCATCATCAACGGCTCGCCTCCGAACTCGGCAGCAAAGAACTCGGTATGTCCGGTAAAATCGAAGCCCGCTTCATGGACATTCTCCTTACAAATCGGAGCAGTAACCACGACATCGATCAGGCCAGCCTTCAGATCAGCTGCCGCAGCATGCAGTGCCGCAATCGAGGCTTGTCCCGCTTCGGCGGTCATTCGTCCCGGTTCGATCCGCAAATCGCCCGCCGTACAATCGACCAAATTGACCCGACGAGGATGAGCATCCGACGCTTTGGTGATGATATTGTAGCTGAAATTTTCAGCATCGGCAATCGTACGACGGTAAAATCCGGCCGCTTTGGCCGAACCGTAAATCACCGGCGTGCAAAGTTCACAAATTCTCGGATCGAGTAACGATTTGATAATCACCTCATATCCAATTCCATTTATATCGCCTTGCGTAATGCCGACTCGTATCTTGGTATCACTCATCTGTGTTCGGTTTATTCCTACCGGCAAAGATAATAAAGTTCCGCCAAATAGCTCTCCATTCACCTTATATATTAAGATCGAACGCAACAAACAGCTGTATCTTGCGATGATTTCTAAAAACCATTACTGTGTATTGCACATTACCAAAATATCATTTATATTTGTTATGTAAGTGAAGTATTAGATAGCGTATCATGTCAATCACACCGACAACCGCGTGGTTACAGAGCTGAGAAAACCCTATGCGCTTCGGATACCTCTAACCAACTTAAAATTTGTTGAACATAAAACAATTGTTATGAAAAAAGCGCTCATGTTTTCACTGTTTGCCGCATTATGCTGCAGCAGTGGATGCCTCTCAGCCCAAACCATGACCACCCGGCAGACCCGCTTCGAAGGCCAAAACATCACCGGTGTTTCTGCCGGCTCGACGTTTCAGGTAGAGGTTTACCAATCGGACAAAACCTCGGCAACCGTAGAGTTACCTGCAAAGTGGGCTGACAAATTGGAGTTTACGATCGACAACGACGGCGTCGTAAACATCAAATTGGAAGGCTTCAAACTGAATCTGAACAAAGAGGATGAATTCAAAGCAACCGTCTATCTCAAAGATCCCTATTCATTGAAGGCCAGCAGCTCAGCAACCATTACGGCCAAGACCCCGATCAAAACAGCGACCTTGAATATTGATGTCAGCTCTTCAGGCGAAGTTATTATTCCTGACTTGACCGCGACCAACCGCGTGGTCATCAACGGATCATCTTCCGGAGAAATTGAGGCCAAAATCACCGCACCTTTATTGCGTTGCGATGTCAATTCATCCGCTTCAGCTGATCTCGAACATATTGGAACCGAAGCCGTACTGAATGCAGCCTCATCCGCAGATATCGACATCAAAGGAAGTACAAACAAAGTTACAGCCACAACCAATTCCGCAGGCAAAATCGATGGAGAGGAGTACACTGCAAAGGAGGCCTCATGCCGTGCTAATTCTGCAGGAAAAATCACCCTGCATATAACAGGATCGCTCTCAGCCAAAGCCTCAACCGGCGGTTCGGTTATCTACAGCGGAGATCCCAATGTACAATCCTTGGACACCTCAACAGGAGGACGAGTTCGGAAAGCAGAATAAACAGCTGTTCGATAAATAAATAGACGGAGGGGCAACCAATCGGTTGCCCCTCCGTTGTATCTACTGTATCGACATCCTGTACATCATCCCCATTCGACAGCCACTCGCAATCAACCTACCACACGTATCGCTCAACACAAGGTTGTCAGACAGGACAGTGACATCACTCGACGCTTACCCCGCAGCACTGCTCTCTTCAATCCCACGGGCAGACCTGACCCCAACACGATTGTTCGAGGCCATAGCAATGGCCTCATATCGGTCCACGCGCTCTTTGGAGCCCTTGTTTAAGGTTTAAGCAATGCCCATACCTTAATAAAAGGCATAGTTATAAACAGCGCCGGCGAAATTCCGAGCAAACAATTGCGGTAGCGGTAGCCACATTCAGCGATTCGGAGGTGGGGACTCCTGCCGGGAAGGATGGAATATAGAGACGATGCGCCACCAACGCAGCGACCTGTGCCGACACTCCCTTTCCTTCGCTTCCCATCACCACAATGCCCCCTGTTGTCAGCGGTGCATCATAGATGGTATCTCCATCAAGAAAGGTTCCATATACCGGTACTCCAGCCTGCACAGCTTGTGCAAGCCACTCCGTCAGCGGGAGGTAGTGCACCCGTACACGAGCGATCGCCCCCATCGTCGCCTGCACCACTTTGGGATTGAAACAGTCAGCCGTGTGCTCCGAACAGACCACCTCACGAATTCCGAACCAATCGGCAATACGTAAGATGGTTCCCATATTACCCGGATCCTGCACTCCATCTAAAGCCAATGCCAAATCGCTATCGCGTTTTAGGGCCGGCATGCGCCACCGAGGCACTTCAACCAAAGCCAACAACGCCGAAGGTGTCTTCAAAAAGCTGATCCGCTCCATCTCTTTCTGTGAGACCATGTCGATCTGCACCTCTTTGGATGTAGCAAACGTTTTCTCCATCCCCGACTGTAACTGCTTCAGTCCCTCTTCGGTACAGCAGACCCGACGCACTCGCAAAGCCCCACCGGCCAGTGTTCCTGCAACCAGCTCCGTCACCAATTTGGCCCCTTCGGCCACGAATAGCCCTTCCGCTTGCCGTCCACGCTTATCGCCCAGTGAACGGATCATCTGTATTTCAGCTTTGGTCAACATATTCTATATCTGTCAAACGGCTTTACCCGAGCGTCCCGTCGCCTTGTTGCTATTGTGACGCAATCTGAAAGGAACGAATCACCCACACGCTCAAGCACAACCCGGCCGCCAGTACAAATGTAACAAAACCCTCGCGACCAAACCAAAATTCTGTGCAACATCTCCTCAATCTCGCCATTTTCCGCATCTGCTCACAGCTTGAAACACCATTCCCAATACTCCCCTAACCACAACAGACACGTCGCAACCCAATTGGCACACTCTGGCGAGTAAGGATGTTCGATTTTTCAATAAATTTTCGCAGTCGATTTGCAAAACAGATTCAGACACCGTACCTTTGCATCTCAGAAACTATTCTGAGAAGAAGACAGTTTCAGCAAGTGATACGAACGATTAACTTACTGATTGATAATGTCTGACAAAAAAACTGCCCGCCTCATTCTTGAGGACGGCACCGTCTTCACGGGTTACTCTTTCGGCACGGAAACGGCTGTGTCCGGCGAAGTTGTTTTCAACACCGCGATGACCGGTTATCCCGAAAGCCTGACTGATCCGTCTTACCGGGGTCAAATTCTGGTTTCCACCTATCCATTGATCGGCAACTACGGCGTTCCTAAAAAAGATATGGAATACGGTCTGCTCAAATATTTTGAGTCAGACCGTATTCATATTAAAGGACTGATTATCTCGGACTACTCGTTCGAGTACAGCCACTGGAATGCCGGTGAAAGTCTCGCCGACTGGCTGCGCGAAAACGGCATCCCCGGCATCTACGGGATCGACACGCGTCAACTGACCAAAATCATTCGTGAACGCGGTGTGATGCTGGGCAAAATTGTAGTCGAAGGTTGCGAAGAACCAGCCGAATTCGATGACCCGAACCAGCGCAATCTGGCCGCCGAAGTCAGCACACCGACGATTGAGACCTACGGCGATGGCCCGTTGAAGATTGTTTTGGTGGACTGCGGTTGCAAATACAACATCATCCGCTGCCTGATCAACCGTGGAGCAACGGTGATTCGGGTACCCTGGGACTACGATTTTACACAGATCGATTACGATGGCGTCATGCTCAGCAACGGTCCCGGCGATCCACAACAGTGCGCGGCAACCATTGCCAACATCAAGAAGGCGATGGCCTTGGGTAAACCGATTTTCGGCATCTGCCTGGGCAACCAGCTGCTCTCGATTGCTGCGGGTGCAACCACCTATAAGCTCAAATACGGACACCGCAGCCACAACCAGCCGGCATTGATGGTGGGCACAAACAAAGCGGTGATCACCTCGCAAAACCACGGTTTTGCAGTCAACACCGATACGCTGGGTCCCGATTGGGAGCCCTACTTCATCAACCTCAACGACGGTACCAGCGAAGGTATTCGTCACAAGAGTCTCCCCTTCTTCTCAGTTCAGTTCCACCCTGAAGCTTCGGGCGGCCCGGTGGATACCGAATTCCTGTTCGACGACTTTATCCGCAACATTGAAACCTCGAAAAATGGAAAATAAGATAGAAAAAGTGATCCTGCTGGGATCGGGTGCATTGAAGATCGGTGAGGCCGGTGAGTTTGACTATTCGGGTTCACAGGCGCTCAAAGCCCTCAAAGAGGAGGGTGTCCACACCATTCTGATCAACCCCAACATCGCAACGATCCAGACCTCGGAAAATATTGCCGACAAGGTCTATTTCCTGCCGGTCACTCCGGAATTCGTTGAACAGGTGATCGCCAAAGAGCGGCCGCAGGGTATTCTGCTCGCCTTCGGTGGACAGACCGCACTGAACTGCGGTGTGAAGCTCTACCAGAGCGGTGTTTTGGAGAAATATGGTGTGCAGGTGCTGGGTACTCCGGTACAGGCCATTATCGATACCGAAGACCGCGACAAGTTCGTTCACAAACTGGACCAGATCAACGTCAAGACCATCAAGAGCGAAGCGGTAACCACCGTAGCCGATGCAAAACGTGTCGCTCACGAGTTGGGTTATCCTGTGATTATCCGTGCCGCCTACACGCTGGGAGGTCTGGGTTCCGGATTCTGCGACAACGACGAGGAGTTGGACGCACTGGCCAGCAAAGCCTTCACCTACTCGCCTCAGATTTTGGTTGAGAAATCACTCAAAGGATGGAAAGAGGTGGAATACGAGGTGGTTCGCGACCGCTACGACAACTGCATCACGGTCTGCAACATGGAGAACTTCGACCCACTGGGTATCCACACCGGTGAGAGTATCGTCGTAGCTCCGTCACAGACCCTCTCCAACTCGGAATACCACAAGCTGCGTAAACTCGCCATCAAGATTATCCGCCACATCGGAATTGTCGGCGAGTGTAACGTACAATATGCCCTCGACCCCAACTCGGAAGATTACCGGGTGATCGAGGTAAATGCCCGTCTGAGCCGTTCATCGGCCCTCGCTTCGAAAGCGACCGGTTATCCGCTGGCATTCGTCGCCGCCAAGTTGGGTCTTGGTTACGGTTTGCATGAGCTGAAAAATGCCGTAACCAAAAGCACAACCGCCTGCTTCGAACCGGCTCTTGACTACATTGTCTGCAAGATTCCGCGTTGGGACCTCGGTAAATTCAAGGGGGTTTCTCGCGAATTGGGCTCCAGCATGAAATCGGTCGGTGAGGTGATGGCCATCGGTCGTTGCTTCGAAGAGGTGATCCAGAAGGGTCTCCGTATGATCGGCCAGGGCATGCACGGTTTTGTTGCCAACAAAGAGTTTGCCGATATCGATATCGACAATGCCCTGCAGCACCCAACCGACAAACGAATCTTCGTCATTGCTCACGCACTCAAACGCGGTTATACCATCGACCGAATCCACGAACTGACCAAAATCGACAAGTGGTTCCTCGAAAAGTTGGAGAACATTATCCGTATCGAGGGCGAACTGGAGCAATATAACGATATCACTAAAGTTCCGGACAGTCTGATCCGCGAAGCCAAACAGCGTGGATTCTCGGACTTCCAGTTGGCCCGCACCGTCAGCCACAGCAAAGCCGACGAGATCGAGGCCGATATGCTGAAGATCCGCCGCTACCGCAAAGAGCGTGGCATCACTCCGTTCGTCAAACAGATCGATACACTGGCTGCCGAATATCCGGCACAAACCAACTATCTGTATGTGACCTACAACGGAACAGCACACGACATCGACTTCGCACACGACAACCGTTCGGTTATCGTACTGGGTTCTGGAGCCTACCGCATCGGTAGTTCCGTTGAGTTTGACTGGTGTAGCGTCAGCGCCCTGAATACGATTCGCGCACTGGGCTACCGTTCGGTGATGATCAACTACAACCCTGAAACGGTTTCAACCGACTACGACGTCTGCGACCGACTCTACTTCGATGAGCTGACACTCGAACGTGTACTCGATATTACCGATCTCGAAGAGCCGAAAGGTGTGGTCGTTTCGACCGGTGGTCAGATTCCGAACAACCTGGCCATGCGTCTGCACAACGAGCATGTGCCCATCCTCGGAACTTCGGCCAAAAACATCGACAACGCCGAGGATCGCCACAAATTCTCATCGATGCTCGACAAAATCGGCGTCGATCAGCCTCGCTGGCGCGAGTTGACCACGATGGAAGATATCTACAACTTCGTCGATGAGGTGGGCTTCCCGGTGTTGATCCGGCCTTCATACGTACTGTCAGGTGCCGCCATGAATGTCGTTTCGAACCGCTCGGAGTTGGAGCACTTCCTCACATTGGCCACCAGCGTCTCGAAACAGTATCCGGTTGTCGTAACCGAATTCATCGAACATGCCAAAGAGATCGAAATCGATGCCGTAGCGAAAAACGGCGAGGTGCTGATTTACGCCATCTCCGAACACGTTGAATTTGCCGGCGTACACTCCGGTGATGCAACCATGGTCTTCCCGCCTCAGAAGATGTATGTCGAGACCATGCGCCGAATCAAAAAGATCAGCCGTGAGGTTGCCCGCATGCTGAATATCTCAGGACCGTTCAACATGCAGTTGATGGCCAAAAATAATGAGATCAAGGTGATCGAATGCAACCTGCGTGCATCACGCAGCTTCCCATTCGTATCAAAAGTTCTGAAAGTCAACTTTATCGATATTGCTACCCGTGTTATGTTGGGTGCCGATCCGCAGGTTCCGCACAAATCGGCATTCGAACTCGATTACGTCGGTATCAAGGCGCCGCAGTTCTCCTTCTCACGTCTGCAAAAAGCAGACCCAGTTTTGGGTGTTGAGATGGCCTCAACCGGTGAAGTTGGATGCTTGGGCGAAGATTTCCACGAAGCGATTCTCAAGAGCATGATCTCGGTGGGCTACGCTATTCCAAAGAAAAATGTATTGCTCTCGACCGGTGATTCCCGTTCGAAGATGGATATGCTCTCAGCCGCCAAAGCTCTGCAAGACCGCGGATACAACATCTTCGCAACCAAGGGTACCGCTGAGTTCCTCGAACTGAATGGCGTTCATGCGACGATTCTGCACTGGCCCGATCAGAAAGAGCAGCCCAACACGCTGGACTACATCAAGGAGAAGAAGATCGATTTGGTGGTTAACATCCCGAAAAACCTGTCGAAGGATGAGTTGAACAACGACTACACGATCCGACGCAGTGCAATCGACTTCAACATTCCGTTGATCACGAATGCCCGATTGGCAAGTGCCTTTATCATTGCCTTCTGCCGATTGGCTCCGGGAGATATCAAGATCAAAAGCTGGGACGAATATTAATCGTCCACTCCTATACAAAACAGTAAACCCTCCCATTAGGAGGGTTTACTGTTTTTATGTACCTTCGCTGGAGAGGAAGGACCTGGAGTGAGGATAAACCTCAGCACTTCAAATCACCCCCTTCGTTAGGCAATACAACAGCCCGCATTGAAAGCATGCGGGAACCGGCCAAGACCCGGGATACAGGGAAAACAAACGAGCATCAAAGGTGCAACAAGAGGAAAGGTGAGAAAAAACAATCCATATTTTCCCAACAACGGAGGCTATTCACACCGCCTACACTAAACAAAGAAAAAGGAAGAGAGGCATGCCACTCGTTTTACGACAAGCAATCACTTCGGAAATCGTTTTAGGGATTTGGCAGATTGACGAGCGCCCGGAAGAGTTGCTCGCCTTATGTCTTGAGGACGATCGTCGAGAATCGGAACAGTTTACCAACCCCTCCCGTCAACGGGAATGGTTGGCTTGGCATGCCTTGTTGCAGCAGCTACATCCAGGAGCCAAAGCTGAATATGATGCTCAGGGAGGTCCAACACTCGACATCAACCGCCACATTGGTGTGAGCCATACGCGTGGGTATGCCGCCGTCATTCTGGCTCCGACCCCCTGTGCTATCGATATCGAAAACGTAGATCGGGATTTTTCGCGAGCCCTGCCCCGTTATACCACTCCGCAAGAGCAATTGATTGGCGCAACCCTGCCCGATCCACAGCTCTATCCCGCCCTATTCTGGTGCGCAAAAGAGACGCTATACAAACTCAAACGTCAGTCCGAAATCGATTTCTTACAGGATATGCAGATCGTGGCCATCGATCCCGTCCGTCAAACCCTGCAAACCCGCATGCAGGAGACCACCTGCCGGTTACACTACCTGCAACACGACACGCTCTGCTGCGTCTATGCCTGGGAGTAGCCAAAGCTATTGTCTATGGCCCAATTTGACCACAAACGGAACACGAACAACCTCCTCCACAAAAGCAGTAAAACGCCGCTTCCGTTATAAATCTTTCTCGATATAGGTAAATGTCGTCTTACCGATCAGGAATTTGGAACCGTGGTAGAGTCTCTTTCTCACGCGCGGCTTGAGGGGCTTCTTATCAAAAATCACCCCATCCTCCAACGCGACCAGATAGAGGTAACCGTTAACCATGCGAACCTCTGCCTGCTCAGGCGCAATCGGGCTGGTAATATCCCACGACATCTGCAAATCGCAGTTGACCGACTTTCCAATCGTAACCCGCTTGGAGAGAATAGAGGCATTCATCCACTTATAAATGGCGATATCGATCTCTTTGATCGGTCCCTCGACGCGCAAGAAGTAGCGCTCCGATTTGGGACTTGTTGCGGCTACGCTGACGGCAAATCCGATACAATAGATCATATAGCTCAACAACAGGAACTCGCGCGTATCGATCTGTGCACTGAAGGCAAACGACCACAGATACATCGACCCCAACCCGAATACAATGGAGATTGCCGCACCGACCAACGCCTTTTTGAGTTTGATATCGGTTCCATAGGAGACCACAAAGGCGATCATAAATCCGCTCAACATCCAGGGGATCCAATCAATCAGGAACGAGTTATCTTTAAAGTTCAACGAGATGGAGATCACGCAACCGATAAAGAAGGAGAGATAACCGAACACGCCCCCGACAATCGATTTTACGGCAACGAACAACGAACGTTTCCACCACCACCGGCCATGTCCGGTCAGCAGGCTCAACGACAAGGTGAGGAAGAATCCGATATTCATCCCGTAGAACGGCAAATAAAAGAGGTGATTCCCGTACTCCTCCATCAACGTACCTGTTTGTGAGGAATCGGCATCCAAGTTAAAGATAACATGGATCAGCCTTACCAACGAGATTCCTTCGTCGTTATGGGCATTGGCCGTAAAGTTGATCCAGGCGATCAATCCGGCAAATGCTCCGGCCAAAATCCACGAGAGATAGAACGATGCATTGTGCGGATCGAACAGATTCTGTCGATTGTAATAGTGGCTGCCCGTTTTGCAATTGCGGCCATACTCCGGACATTTGTACTCGTTTTCATCCCAACAGGATTCGTGCATGACATGCTGGCATTTGACAACGATGGAGTCTCCCTCTTCAAAGGGAGCTTTGCAGAAGTAGCAGGATTGTCCAACCAGAATGCCGTTAAAGGTCATATTCTTGTTGGTGTAGCGGGTCACATATTTCCGCTTGAAGATAATGTACCGGATCGCCGGAAGGATAAATTGGAAAAACAGATAGATCCAAAAGATGGTCAACAGCCCCAACAGTGTCCCCTGCATGATCACCTGAAAGGTCGTAAGGCCATTGACAATAATGGGATTGTACACGCTACCGGCATTGTAATCGATGAAATCGGAGGCGATCAAACTATCTTGTTGGTAACAATCAATCTGCAATTTACGCTCCATTCCCCGATAGATCTTAAAATCGGGATTGACAAACGTAAACCGATAATCGGCATATGCTCTGTTGAACTGTTTAAGGATATCGGTCAGAATCAGATCCTGATCAAACACATCAAGATATTTGCCACCCGTCTTCTGACACAGGGCCGTCAAAAAGTTTTTGGACTCCTCATCCGTATCGGCTGTGGCAGCAGCCTGCTTATTGGTCGGCTCCGTGCTCAAATTGATGTAAAAAATGGGGAGTTTACCCACCGTTTCGCCACGCTGAGTGAGCTTATGCTGCAACGAAAAATAGTCCGGATCCAACGGACGATTATGATCATAGACTTTGCCGTCAGAAAAGACAATCAGGATATTTTGACCGGGTACTTTGGCTCGACCAAGAGTATCTGCGGGGACGGTCTTTGGGAAGGCCGATGCTCCTTTGCCCAACTCGTCGATTTTCGACAACATGGAGCGATAAAGATACTTGGGCTCCGAGACCGGCTTGAAATAATTATCCAACACATAGTCAGTCATCTCCATGGTCTCCGTCACCCGACGCCCCCTCATGAAGGCGATGTGCAGATGGTTGAATACAAACAGGTTTTTCAGATTACGGGCCACTTGCTGCTGCTCAGAAACCGCTGCCGAATCCAACGTCAAATCGGCCAGAATCAAGATATTCAGATTTAACTTCGCAAGCTCCTCGACCTTCAGGTTCTTGTAGTTTTCCAAACGGGGCTGAATCCGCGGATCATACAGATTCCTTACGAACTCCCGTGTTTTGAAATGGATCGAGGTATCGTTATTCAGCAACAGCCCCGTAAGACTGTCATTCATCTGGACGTTCGCATAAAAGTGCTTGTAGGTGGAATCGAAATCAACACTCAGGATATTGATCTTCACATCCTCTTTGTAGGGTTCATTGTTCGGCGTCAGATTGGTACAGCCGGACAGGATGAGCACCATCATCAAAACGAACGATATGCTGCGAAGGTTCATCGTAACAGATTGTTAACAGATTACAAATTCATCAAATAGTCGGATAGTCATCCTCCTCTTTATGCAGAGCTTCACGAAGTTTCTTGGCATTTTCCCGTGCCTGTTTCAGCGTCTTGATTTTGGCCTGCACCATATTGATAAACATCAGGATCATGGCCACAGCCGCCAAACTGTACAGATAATCCTTCACGCGTTCAATCCACGGTTTATATTCCAACGCCTGAATCTTCTCCGAACGATTCTTGAGCTCTATATATTTCTCTTCGATCTGCTGAAACCGCGGCTGAAAAACCGGAAACTCCTGCGACAGATTTTTGGCCGTCTCATACTGCTGTTGAACCTCTGCAAACAACGACTGCTCCTCTCCCTTGAGCTGTTCGAGCTGAGGGGCCGCACTCTTCACCAACGAATACTCCACCGCCTTTTTGTTCAGCGCCTGATAGATGCTGTCCTGAGCCAGACAAAACGCCTCAGCCTCCGCAAAGCTCTTCTGAGCATCGAAATAGTGCTGTTTGGCAGCAATCGAATCCAGTACTGTCTGTTTGACCAGCTGATAATCGGCCACAATTTGCAACAGCGAATCATCATCCGCAATCACACTCTGTCGAGCCTGATAATAGGCGTTCCATTTGGTATCGATGGTGGTCACCTGTTGGTTGGCCTCGGTCAGTTTATCCGGCGCACTATGCGAAATGTCGGTCGAAAGGGCATGCATCTGATCATAGAACGAGAGCATGCGACTCTCGATCTCCAACCGCTGCATCTCATCGACCAACTGCTCTTGGCCCGGGTTGGACTGCGAGGAGGGCTCCTCGGCCCACACCACTGAGCACCCGATCAAAAAGGCACCGAGTGTGACAACCCCTCTCAACCATCGACTCCACTTCCCCATACGAAACTACTTTTTGACACAGGTCCTGTGAAAATAATTGGCCGCTTCGTTAAAGACACGAATGGCGGACTGCTGACTCGACGTCATCACCGATGCCCGACTGACGTGTGACCGAACCTGATCGATAATCTGGTTGCACGCCGTAATCAGATCCTTCTGCTCCATTGGGTCCGAAGATAACAACCAACGGTTGACATTGTTATCGATTCGCCGGGCCATGGTCAGAATATAATCGGCACTCAGACCGAGTGAAGTGGCTTTGGCCCGAGCCTTTGTCCGGGTCTCGACCGTAAATTTACACTCCATCCGCTCGATGGAGTCAACATAACGGTTATACTGGTCGATATTGGCCTGAATATCGGGACAGCTGTTGGTCTCCTCCTTTCGGGGGAACTGCTCCAACAACAGGGATTTCATCTGCGTAAAAATCTTCACGCTACCGGGAGAATCGAGTTTGGAGTTCTTTCCAAACTTCTGCTCAAATGCTTCATAACCGGCACGAATACTCTCCAACTGAGCTGCCGACGCCTGCAAAGCCTCCTCTTTCCCAAAACAGGGGTTGCGTTGGATCGTGATATTGTACCGACGATTCAGGTCAGTCTGGAAAAAGAGTTCATATTCGGGACGTTTGTCGGAGAGCGGTTCACTCATCACCAAAATATCACGTAACGTGACCGAAACGTGGCTCTGCTGACGCAGAATATCAAACCTCTGCTCAATATAGTCGTTGACCATTTTATAATCGGTCGGCTGGGGTTGCAGCCCCTCGTATTCGATCCATCGGCTAAAGATATGTCTCCGTTCGGGCTTGATCGATTTGCGCAGTGCCTTCCCCATCGCATAACGCACCTGCTCGTCCGAAGCCACCACATAAGGCAACCGTTCAGGCCGCAAGCGAGATCCTTTCACCACCTGAGCATAGCGAACATTGGTTTGAAAAACGAACAGTTTCCGATAAGAGATCAAACTAACCGTCAGGCTATTGTTCGGTTCATCAAAGGCGATCTTTACCAAAAGATCCATATCGGAGCTGCCCGGCAACAGCGAGATGTGATCCACGTAAGGAGTCTCTGCCGACACCTCCACCTGTTTGACACTTTGCGCCTGCAAAGTTCCGTAGAAGCCCAGCAAAAGAAGCGTATAGATAACCTTACTCCAAAGATTCATATCGTATAGTTCAAATAGTAAAACACGGTTCCGACTTCTCAGCAGCTTTTCTCCGGCAAAGACCGAAAAAAATTACTTCGAAAGTTCTGTCGAGGCCGGTTGATCAAAAAAGATCCAACCATTGGGTTCCCCCTGTTTGACGACCCACTCTGCCACTTTAAAATCCTCCGGATAGGGAGGTTCTTGAATGGCATGATATCGATCATAACTCAAATAGTGCGCAATACGCTCCACACTCCACGCCAACCCGGAATAGGTATCAGGCGCATTCAAACAGACCCGTCCTGCGAACTCGCCAAAATAGCGAATATTCGGATGCCACGGATGGGGAATGGGTTGTCCTTCCGCATCGCAGGTCAAAAAGCGAAACTCTGCCGGAGCATCAATACAGGGATAATTGACCGGCAGATCGATGCGCATTTGAAATAGCGATGCGAAAATAGGCGGATTCGATACACCTGGCTCGTTAAGCTGTTCAAGTCGTTCCACACTGCAGATGGAATGAATGTGATAGGTGATCAAATAGGCTATCGGCAAACCCTGTGCATTGCACTTGAGTATCCGGTATTCTATTCCGCTCCGATGTTCGAAAGAACGTTTCAGTTCGCTCCACTCATGGAGCAACCGCCGATTACGCCCTGTCAGTTGAAGATGGGCAAAATCCTGCGGCTCCATTTGCATACTTTGCATGGTCATCTGCGTATCGATTATCCCGGGAATGGATCCGGAATAAGGAAGACCGTATCCCCGTTGTTCACGTTATAATCAGCCAATGTCTGATCCGTCTTTCCGATTCTGGGTCTGAGCACCCGCACCTCGTTAGTAACCGGATCCTCTTTACCAAAAAAATAATCTAACGGAGCACCGGTCTGATCGATCGATGGAAAATCAAAAATCAACCGACCATCTTTACCGATAGCATGCCGCAGATTGTTCATCAGCGTACTCAACGGTGCATGCGGATTAATGATACGAAACCTGACCTTTTTATCTTTATATACAATGTCCAAAAAGAAATCTTCCATAAGTCACGGTTTTATGGGAACCTAAAAACTATTTATCTCAATCTGACATTTGGTTAAACAATCTCGATGTTGACCTGCACAGGAAATACATTGGTACTTCTCACCTCGATCATCTTTTGCAAAACCAACTCCGTCATCGCTATCTTCTCTTGAAAACTGCGTCGAATGTACGGATTATCCTTCAGCGTAATGTAAACCTGTGTCTCGAATCCACAATGGCCACGTTCGGTATGCTGCATATTGCGCACCCGTATTTTGGAGATCATATCGATCGTAATACCGAATCGGGTTGCCAGTTCATTATAGCACAACATCTTAATGTCTGCCGGCGTCACAATCCGATCGTTTGTCACCATATAGTAACGGGCCAAACTATTTTCCGCATCGACGCTTTGCAACTCATCCGATCCGGGCATAGGCTCGGCTACCAACTTAACACTGCCGATATGGGTGCCCGTTGCCACACTGAATTGGCTCTTGCTATTTAACACTGTATTGACAGCGCTTCCGTTGGTAATCAAATAGTCGATATTCAAACTTGCCTCTTTGGGATGGAAGCCACGTGGATTCTTCAGCATCAAATACAATCCGGGAGTCGTCGTTTTCGAAGCTTTGGCAACCCCCTCGGACATCTTCTTCAACACCGTATAAAATTGATCCATTAAAGTTCCGTCACGAAGCGATTCAATCTGTTGAAACGCATAATAATCAGACGAAAACCTACTGATCAGCGTAGTGGCCAATTTAACCAACCGTTCCGCATTGAACCGATCAGTTGCGATCTTTCGGATTTCAATCGGTTCGTCTTTAAACAGTTGAGACACAGACGGACGAATCAAATGGAGGAATTGCCACCGATCGGCACTTTTCTCGCCACCTGTCAAACGAACCATAGGGGTATTGGACGAAAGAGTGGCAGATCGCAACTCCGCATTAAGCAGGACTGTGCAATTTAGGAGCAACTGCTCCTTGTCAAACAGGAACGAATCGTCAATCCCGAAAAATTCAAACACCAGTTCCACCTTATCGACCGGATAAGGTAGAATCGATTTATACGTATCGACACTAAAGAGTCTTACATTCTGTTTGGCAAACAGATCAAACCAGAGATGGCGGGACTGAAAGACCGGAGACTGGCTATAAATCATATTGCCCAACGAGAAACAACCACTCAACGGCAGATCTGCATAGTCCCACGGTTTTATAAGAGGTAACGGATGTCCGTTGACAAAAACTTTCAGATCCTGGAAATGTGTATTCCCAATCATGAATGTCCAACCCGACAGGTTACTGATCGGCTCTTTGAACTGTAAACCCACTTTCCATCTACGGGCGTCCAATCTGACAACGGATGAGACACCGCCATTAAAAACGGTCGTCTTGAGCAAGGGAATAAATGAGAAAGAGCTCCCCGCCAAACTAAAATTTGTCCGGTGATCCAAAATTTGTGACGGCACGCTATTTTCCATCGAAACCTCGACCACGGCGGTTGCAGGCAGGGCATGGATTCGCTCATAAGGGATGAGCATCCGCGCAAATTCATTGAGAATATCAACCCTGAGCTGTTCGATTTCATTATCGATCTCGTTCGCTTGATAGGCAAGAGCCGTCATGAACAGGGCGAGTACCGGATCACGATCCAGTCCCTCCAGCTGTTCACCGTTATTGCTATGCTCCCAAATGGTAACGGCCTCTTTTATGATCTCTTCCGCTCTTTGACGCGTTGTAAAGATGGTCTGTTTCATTCCTTGTTTCGTTTTACTTCAGACAGAACGACACCGACAACGTTAACTCCAAATATCTATACTGGTTGTATATCGATACGCCTCGTTGGTTTCGGTCAAGGTGCCCTCAATATTGATCTGCACCTTCTTTGCATTTTTCAGGTACGACATCGTCACCGAAACCCCGGACAACCGTTTTTCGTACTGTTCGATAGCTCGTTTCAGTTCCGTCGCAAAGGTGTTAATGCTTTTCGAGGTTCCCGAAACTTTTTTATTATACATGTCCGAGTCAACTCCGTCGCCTGCCGAGTTATAAATCACCCCTTCATTTTCATTGAAAATCTCAAATTTCAGATTATTAAATACAAATCCAAATTGAAGATCTGCGACACAACTCCGACATGCTGTGGTCAACAACAGGTCGAGAAACGCATCGACAGCCATTTCCAATTTCGGGGCGCGGGCTACGTTCCCTGCCGCCACTTGCAAGGGTAACAAAATACTCATGACACTAAATTAATGGCATAAACTCCTCTTGTTCCTCCTTCTCAATCGGGACATACAACGCCTTATACAAACTGTCATACAGGCTCTCGTACAGTTTCTCCGAAAGTTCGTCTGACAACTCTCCGGCCAGCAAATCATGCAATTCATTCTTGAATTGATGATTGAGGTAGTCGGTCAATTTAGCGGTCAACTCCTCGGCAATCTCCGCATAAAGTTTGTTTTTCAGCTCCTCACTTAACCGCTCATACAGCTCAGGATACAACCGTTCGTATAATTCGGCTTTGACCTGTGCCTTCAGCTCATCAAAATCGATGGAGTGATCCTCCAAAACGACTTTATCCAAAATGGTTGCGGCACTATGCAAATATTCCGTCAACCACTCCAGCCAATTGACAATATCATACTCCGAGTAGTTTTGAAGTACGATCGAAGTCTCGGTATTGGGAGTAACAATATAGTAGTCAATAGCCTGAGCTATTTCATGGGTTAACTGCACAAACTGGCTGGTGCGGTTTTTCGTATCGTAACTTTTCAGCAAGTACGCATAGCGTTGAAATGCCCTTTTGCCTTCACCCGATTCCAAATTCGGATGTTCAGCCAATAGCCCCACCTTTTCCGACAACTGCTTCAAGTAGGTCTCGAACCGACTGTTTGAAGAGAGGTGAAGGCAAGGCGGAATGTACGATTCATCAATGACAAAGACTCCATCATTGACCTTGAATTTCATCACCGGGAAAAGGTCTGTCCCCTTCAGTTCATCCAGCGTATAAATACCATAAGTATATTCCGGACGAACAAACGGTACACTCTTGATGTCGAATTCCACCTCCTTCTCTCCGAAGCCACAAGCCAGATAATACTCATCGCCATATACCAGGGGGACGGAGACTACCACCTTTTCGTCAATATGCAGGATCTTTCCGGAAGGTAGAAGCGCCATGCACACCAGCCGTTCAATCTCCAGTTTATTACGGACAAACCCTCCCCGATTATCGAATTCCGTAAAAGGGATGAGGCCAAACTGGTTTCCATTGACAGCCCGGCTGGCAACCTGCTCTCTTCGGGCCAGATTCGCATCCAGTTCGACAAAGGTCTGGGCAGAGATCTCCATACCGGCTTCCCAGTCTATTCTTGAATTGATATTCATAATACGCTTCTACTTACTGTCCACATTTTGGATCGACAAACTTTCGGGAAATACTGTATTGTAATTCAACATCATGCCTTCCCCAAGCACAAAGGGCTGATTGCAATCTTTAATCAGAATAGTGCATTTTGTATCGAAGGGAATAAACCATTCGCAAAGGAATTCCCGAAAAGGTTCGATTTGCTGATTCAATTCGTCATACGCTTCTCTCGTCAACCGGGGAATGATCAACCGATATTCCACGGCGGGTTGGGCATATTGTGCCCCCTCTTCCCAGGCATATCGTCCGGTTTTCATCTCCACATCACAGTCGAACAGCTGTTCCAACAGATCGCGAATAAACCCGAAATCTGCTCTCAACTGGCTAACATGCAGCAAAAGGGGAGCCGTCTGACGGATATAGGGGTTGGTTGTTTCGTCCAGGTCAACATCGAAATAGCGTTTCAGCACAAAGGTCAACCGCTCCTGTAACAGCTGTGTCGCCTGTTTTTCAATATGCAGCCGAGACCTGAAAGCCAAGGTATCGACCGGTCTGAACAGATCCAGCAAAAGCTCCTCCTCTTTTTTGAGTTGCTCGTATTTCTGTTCAAAATCTTTACCTTTCAGCGCATTATCCTTAGCAATTATCCCTTGGGGCAACAACCTCAAAAAACTGTCACGAGACAACCGTACAGTCCGATTGTCTTCATCCAGGTTCAGTACATCCGGGCTGTAATTCCGATAAAAGGTACCTGCACAATCTATCCCCCACCGGTCAATGTCGTCCGGATAGAGATAATTCAGCAGAGACTCCGCACTGATATGATACAGATCTTGTTCGTTCATCGTCATGCCTTTCGGCTTTGAAATAAAAATTGCCCATAGCCGCACTCATCGGCCATTTCCACATAATGAGTTCCCTGTTCTGTCGTCACCTGCAGCATATCCCAAGCTGCAACACCCACCTGTTTCAGTGTCAATTCCGGATAGGGAAACTGCGTGTTGAGTTGCTTGATGTCATGTTGACACATGGCATGGAACGGCAAATATTGCAACGCTGGTTCCTGCTCCACAAACTGCTCGATCTGATAGTCCGGTTGCATCACCTGTATCTGACGTTCATCCCGGCGAACAACGAGATAATCCACAAATCCGTGATCCCGCAGCTGAATTTCGACCTCTTTACAATTCAATCGTTTAGCCAGATAATCCAAAGCACGGTCCACTCGCCAATCCGTGATTATCTCCACACTTTCCACAGGGGACCACTGTTCATGAACCGGACAATCCTCATCGTATGCAGTAAAATCCACCACTCTCGCTGCCAAATGTTGCCCCTCGTAATAAAACATTTTGCCACATAACGAGGTCAACTCACCATGGGCAAGCTCTTCCGAATGCAACAGTTTGACCGCCTCTTGCGCCTCAACTGCCCCAATAATCGAGGCAATTACAGGTGTTGTCGGCACCCTGCCAGCTTGCTCGTTGCGTCTGATTGCAGTAGAGCAGGAGATCCGATACGAGAGATCCTTCAGCGCTTCGGGACCCAAATTGCAGGCATAGCAATTTTTACCCGGCATAAACACCCGTGCCGTTCCTTCGAGTCCATCGATACCGCCATCGACCCAAGGGACACCGGCACGCATACAAAGGCGGTTCAAGCAATAGCGAGCCCAACGGTTATCGACGCACCCAACGACCACATCCATTTGGCGCAACAATCCCAACCCGATATCGTGACAAATATCGCCCTGCAACGGCAGAATATGGACCGAAGGATTGATCTCCCGCAACCGATCAGCCGCCACCAAAACTTTAGGGCGCCCCGTCTCGGCATCTTCTCTCCGAAACAGGACAGACCGGGTCAAATTGGTAGATTCAACGACATCGAAATCAACGATTACCAAATGTCCGACACCAAACAGTACCAAATTTTTAAGAACCTCATTACCTAACGCTCCACACCCGACCACCATAACATTTGCTTGTTTCAATCGGTCGAGTTTGAACCAGGAGAGTTGCGACAGCACCTCCTCGCCCCATGCTGGAGCTATAACCGGAATTGTGCTCTCGTTTTTCATACAAAAATCGTCATCTCCTATTTCGCCGTTTAAAAGTAATAATTATTCCGAAAAATACCTACTACACTCCTCCATGATCAAGAACAAAAAATCACACAGACAACACTTTGCGAATTAAGACACACTCAAAACACACATTTTCCACCTCAAAACCCCGTACGTTCAACAACTCGATATGAAATTACCTCTCAATACAAAGGATTGTCCCCATTTTCCAATGAATTTTCGTATGTTTGTAATACGATGATTTTCACCCTGCCTGCACGAATGAAATATTTGTGGACCATTCTATTATGCGTGCTGTTCTTTCCCTCGATGGCACAACAGATGCGCATAGAGGAATTTGCCCGAGACAAAAAGCCTTTGTTGGGGAAAGCGCCTTTTGCAACCGATAAACAACACGCCCTGTTTGATTTTTATACGAATGAAAAGGGATTTCAGTTTTTTATCGGTGATGCTGCCATTCCATTTACCGAGGGTGAAGGATGCATCACATTAACACTACCCGACCGAACAGAGCACCTGACCGTTAAACATCCCGAATATGGGCAACTCACTTGGAAAATTCCGGGGAAAGAGCTGAGAAAGAAAAAACACTATCATGCCTATCTTCACACGGAAAGCCAGACCAAAGAGTACCAACAAGAGAAACAGTGGGCTGTATTTACCGTCAATCCTGCCCATGCAATCGTCTATGTTGATAGTCTGATACACCCGATTCAGGAGGGAAGTTTATCTCTCTATCTACCCATCGGCACACACAGTTGCCGCATCGAGTCACCATTCTACCAAACATGGTCTGACACGATCGAACTGAATGACTCCGCACGATTTGAAAAAAATGTCACTTTAGTGCCATATTATGCATATCTGACTGTAGAAACGCCTTTTTCGGATGCACAAATTTGGTTAGACGGCAAATTAATCGGCACTCAAAAGGTAGCAACGGGACGGCTGACGCCAGGCCGATATCGTTTAACAATCAGCCGAATGGATTGGATCTATTACGATCAGTTTATAGAGATAACCAACGCTGAACGAAAAGTGATCGACCTGCACACCGTAACGATGCAGCCGCTCCGACAAGCTGAGACACAACCCGGAATCGGGCTCATATTGTCAAGCACCACATTGGCTACCCCAGATACAACCCTCAATACAAACGGTACAGATGACCATATACCCCCCACACAATCTGACTCTAACCAGAAATTATCCAATATCCACATCACGGCAATCGATACCGAGACCGAGATTTGGCTCAATCGTGAAAGGGTTGGACAAGGGGAATGGCGGGGTTTGTTGTCTCCCGGTTTTTATGCCGTCAGTTCGAAAAAGGATGGTTTGGAATCTCGAACCCGATACTTTTGGGTAGAAGAAGGGACTGCCGCCGAATGGGATCTAACCTCCCCTATGGCGGATTATGGGCTACTGAATATTTCGTGTAACGAAGTGGATGCCACGATTTTTCTGAACGGAGTCGCGGTCGGGACCACCCCTCGCGTACTACAAGACTTACCGGTCGATCCTACCGTGTCCGTTTGGTCAAAGGCCGCAAATCCGCTGAGACTGTAGTCCAACTGAAAGGCAATGACATTGTGAATGTAAATTTAAAATTGAAATAAAGGCAGTTCAGCAACACTTAAACTTGGACATTACATTATGAGAAGCGCTGTGTATAACTTATTGCGGGAGGCTCAACAGAAAATGAGCGGTTATGCCGTATATATGAATTATCAATTCATCCATTTCAGTGTCGTGGCTGAACCGGCAGCACTGCTTGCGGTTGAGGTGGAGATCGACAACACCCCCTTGAATCTGGAGGATGTTGCTGATGTTGCCGTTCCTGAAGATACGCAATTTGCCTTGATTCCCAAAGATCAAAGCTATCTTTTCCCGATTTGCAAGGCAGTTGGGAAAGTTCACCCGGATTACAAGATCGAGCAAAAACCGCTCAATGAGGAAAACGAGGATTCGGATGGAGCCTCTTCCCTTTCCGAAGGGCAGGATTCGGATGAAGAAGAAAAATATGTGCTATGCACCATGCCGGCTGTAAACAAGGATCGTCGGGATGCAGGCATGGATTATGTCAAAACGGTCTATGAAGAGACCATGTCACAACTCGACACGGTCAATGCGGCATACACGGCCAAAATCAGCAAACTGTTGATTAACGCAAAGCCCGAGGAGCTGGATGAAGCGAAAGATGAGCTCAAAAAACTTCACGATAATCATGTAGACATCTGTAAGAACTATCGTGACGAGAAGGAGACACAACTTGAGGAGGCTTATCAGAAATATTTGCAAGCAGAGAGCGAAAAAGAGAGTGCGGAGCAGGAGAAACAGGCTGCACGGGGTCAAGATGCAGGCAAACAGATGAGCATGGACGCCTTGGCTACTGAAGAGGAGTAACGGTAGCAAGAATTCACTTCGGCAATAACAAAATTTGCACCGGAATACTTTTTTATGCGCTGCTCACCAAATCCCCCCCCTCGCATCGCATAAAAAAATTAGCTTACAGATTTCATTGTCTGAATTCTGTGATACGCAGCAAGCCATACTCACGTTACTTTGTACAGGATGTGATAGGATCAGCACTGCACACAAAAATTGAGAAGTCACAAAACACTGAAAGCTGGGGACTAAAGGTAACTATAAAAGAAAACTGTAAAGCAATCCACACACTTTAAAGACATGCATAAACTAGGGACTGTCGTAAAAAGAATAAAACTTTATAATGAATTGATTGCCAATGTAAT
>ENA-ORSJ01000085-ORSJ01000085.1-human-gut-metagenome-genome-assembly--contig:-NODE-85-length-102091-cov-17.879180_pt1 | contig 102091 bp, 115 predicted proteins | sample MGYA00242191_ERZ509158 | MGnify/ENA primary metagenome ERZ509158 (study PRJEB26280, sample SAMEA2338623) | human gut metagenome | biome: human gut; feature: human-associated habitat; material...
TAGATGGGAATGGCCAACTTCAAAATCTAACACCCGACTCCTATTACACCGATCCCGAGAATAATGAATATACCCTATTCTTCAACGCTAATGCAGGATTAAAAGAGGGTGATATTGTTTCCGTGTATTATAAGCATTATGTGCAGTATAACGTTATTGATTTACCTCATGAAATTAGAGCGAGCAATAAAACGGATGAAAACGGGAATTTACAAAAGATAGACCTCCCCGTGCAAGCAATCGCGAGAAGAGCGAATTTTGTTGTGAATGAATCGAATCAAACCATAAAAGGTAGTGAGTTATGATACCACTCCCAGTGTATATTGATTTAAGCGAGGTAGGTGCATCACTTGCACTTACAGCCGATAGAATGTCCGCGTTATCATCATTTGTTCTTGATAGATTGGTTCAAAGGTATTCAGAAGAATGGACGAATGTTGTGAATAAGAATCTTAGATCAACGAGAGTTGATTATTTAAGAGCAATGTCATTCGATAGGATATCATCAACCGAAGCCATTTTCACATTAAATTACTCAAAAGGAAACCCGGTACCTTTAATGTTGGAGGTTGGTCATGAACCTTTTGATGAGAAGATCGGATTCAGCCAATCTCCTAAAAAGAAAATGAAAAAGGGCGGTGGTTGGTATATGACGATTCCATTCAGATACGCATCAAGTGAGGCGTTGGCAGAATCGGGTGCGTTCGCGGGAATTTTACCTAAACAGATAGAGAGGTTGGCAAAACAATCGACGATACCTTTACGTCAGACGGATCTTCCGATACCTTTTAATGGCACGAATCAAAGAGCTACCATAGAGAGGATGAATAAGCGCGTCGAAGAATATAAACACAAGGTATCGGTTTATGCGGGTTTGATTCGGAAAGATATATCGTCGACGAACAAGGAGAAAAGAGGTGGGTATTATGTTTTCCGTCGTGTTAGTGATAAGAGTGATCCTCTATCATGGTGGAATAAGGGTTTCGAGAGACATGATTTTATGGGCCAAGCTCTTTCAAATATGAATATACAAACGACAGTCGCGATGGCGATTGATAATTTTTTTGGGTTATGATAAGTCCGATATATAACTTAAAGGGTATAGTGCAAGCACTTTTAGAATGGGTGAAGCAAGATTTTGATAAATTTGATAACGAAGAAGATTCGTGGTTATATCAGTTCATTCATTTAGGCGAAAGAGATGGTGATGTCGAGGAATTTTATTTAATGGCAAAAGAGATTTTTCTTCGAAGAGAATCATCGAGAAACATGTTAACCGTTGAACTTGAATTTCCGAAAGATACCACCATTTTGCCTGTGATCGTGCTTCGTGAACCGTCCCGGGTGGATGGTGATACAAATATAATCGGAGCAACTGATAGCGAGGTAATTTCCTTATCAGGTGGGGCTCAGATGCAAGTTTTCAGAGATTCGAAGCGTTTTAATTATGATTTGATGTGCGTGGGTTTAAACTACAAGGAGACACTGACAATCTCTGATACTTTGTACGGCTTATTGGTGGGTGCGTATAATACATTTGCACGCGACTATGAAAAAGTGAGCTTTTCACTTAGGGAGATGTTGGTTAATTCGGAATTAAATCCTTACCCCACATTTATAAGAACGGTGGGATTAGATCTTCAGAGATCAAATTTCATTCCATCGATAGAGAGAAAGATGTATCTTGACAGTATACGTTTTGAGGCGAAAATTGAAACACGTACACAGATACGGGAGGAGAAGGAAGAAGAAAAAACTCGCAAGGCGATATTACAGGAGAATGATGGCCCAGTGTTAAGCGAGGAAGATCAGAATTTATTGGTTGAGAAAACAGTATGGCGAAGAAAAGAACAGGAAATGTAGCCCATGAAAACATGGCGCCCCAACAAGAGAATCAAAGATTGTACACCCTATCTCAAATGTGCAATCATTTTCATATCTCGGGTATAACGAGGATGACATTATATAACATGTTACCCGAATCACCCGGTAGAACGATCGATGAGTGGAAAAATTTTCTATTAAAAAACGGTTTTAATTTCCGTAACTGCTAAAAAGTTTTTATCTTTATGACACGAAGATTAGATTTAAAAATAGTATACAATGGCAATATCAGTATATTTTAATAATAAAAAAATCACTTTGCCGGGCGCTTACGCAACGATTGCAGCCGGGGAGCAAAACGATCCCCGTGCACTTGACTATGGTAAGTGTCTGATAATTGATACCGGTGTGCTTGGTGCAAAATGGGGTGGCGGAGCGGGAATTAACGGGAAAAATGCCAACGGGAAAAATGCCATCTATAGGTTCGATAATATTGAAGATTTTAGGTCCTTTGTTAAAGGTGGATGGTACTGGCAACTGGCAAACGCACTCTTTTTTCCGGATGCTAGTAACCCCGCGGCTGTTGGTATCTCCGAGCTTATGTTCGTGAGAGCAGCCTCAACAACACCAGCAACAATGACATTTACCGCGACCGGGGGCGGATCTAATGGTGGGGTATTTAAGATAATCACATTAGATGAGGGTCTCAATGCAAATGGTTTAAATTCCGCGGGAGAAGCTGCAACCGACGAACTTACGACGGGGTACGCGTTTTCAATTGTTTCGGGAACACTTGACCCTTCGAAGTATGTTTTTCAAATTTGGAGAGGAACATTTACGGGATTGGCACCCGATGGTGTACCATTTAACGAAGTTCCCGCGGCATCGGCGGCACCTCGATTGATTATTGAATCACCTGAATTTAATAACATGAATGAATTGATCAGTTGGGCCAGATCAAGTTCAGCGTTCAATCAATTGTTTATGTTGGATAGTTCATCGACAGCGACAGGTACTGGCGCAATCAATAAGCAGGATATAACGGTACTTACAAAATACAGTGCGGCAACAGGCGGTAGTGAAACGTATAATAGTGAATATTTTGATAATGTTCTCTCTGCTATCGTGAATTTGGATGAAAGTTTTGTTTTCACGGATCAGTACGGTACACAAAACTATAATAGCGCGATGAATAACGCATTAATTGCTCATGTTAATAACGTGGCGAAATTTAAAAAACAAGTATTTATCGGCGTGGGAGAAGATCAGGGAGATTTTTCGACATCATTAGAGGCAGCGCAAGGATTCAATTCATCTCATGTTTGTGTCGTTCATGGCGGCGTGGGTATGCCTTCTACCGCACTGGGAATTGGATACCGTTGGTGGGGTGTGATGTATAATTTATGTAGTATTATCGGTCGCACGGCAGGTAAGGCACCTCAAATTCCCGTTACAAATAAGAGTATAGGGGTTTCAAAGCTAAAACACCAATTAACTGAAACAGATAAGAAAAAAGCTCTTGATGCGGGTGTGCTCGTCACTGTTTATAACGAAAGTCTTCAGAAATTTGTTGTACTTCAGGGTATAAACACATTGCAGGATAATCAAGTGTTGTTCACAGGAAACGGGGAATCATTCTCAATTCAATTCATGAGAATCGTTGATCAGATTAACAAAGAATTGATTGTGAACAGTGAGATCGATTTGCTGGGTGCCGAGAACGGTGTAAATGCGAACACATTAAGTGTGGGTATTTTGAAAAATTGGACGGAGAATTATCTCTTAACAAGAACCGCCAATTCGAATACCGATAATCTGATTCTCTCTTATCGTAACGTAACTGTGACGAAGAAAGATGATTATTACTGGGTAACGTACGGTATTGTTGTTAATAATGAGATTAATAAGATATTCTTCACCGGATTTGTATTTAAAAACTAAATAAATGGATTCGATTAAATCTTTCGGGGCACCTCAAGCCGCAGTTTATATAGATAATGAACTTGTTGGTCAAATGCAACAGGTTCAGTTCACCGAACAGACCACCTTAACTCCGGTTAGGGGTCTCGGTGACTTATTGGTCAATGAATTTGTACCGACTGCTGTTGATTGTAGTTTCAGTAGCAACTATTTCTTTATAGGATTTGATACTCCTTGGTTTAAGAAAATGTTGAATAGATACGGATCCGTTGACGAAGTTATCAATACCATCTCATTGATGTCGTTAACTTTCTCTATTGTTGTGTATCGTAAACAGGCAACGGGTGTTGATGAGACAAACCGTCTTGTTACAGAAACGGACACAACGGGAAACACCATCATGAGGGCACGCGATTGCGTCATGGAAAATATGTCATGGAGTGTCGCAACAGGTGGTATTGCAACAACGGATATTTCAGGTCGATACAAGACTCCCATGACAATGAGTTAATAAAAATCAGATATGAAGGAAAAAATTTTATTTAAAGTTAAGACATCGACTGTTCAGAACGAGTACGAGATCAATCTACCCACAGTCGGACAGTACCGGGATATTGAAGTTTACAAACAGATGTTATCCAACGGGATGTACGCGAGTTTGGTTACGTCAGCAACAAACAGTGCGATGAATGCGTTAGATATCATTGATATCGAGGCGACATTGAGGGTGTTGTGTCCTAAATTCATGGAAGATTTGAAGTGTGAAATCAGAGATTTGGGTTTGAAAGATTTCGCGGTGATCAAGGAGGCCTTTAACCGGGATGTGAAACCCCTCGCAGATGAAATTGAGAAGTTGATGAAAATTTAACGGCCATGTCGAATGAGTTTAGAGAGTTCATGGTAAAATGGAATCTCAAATTTCCGATCGACAGGTGGTATAGAGAAAAACATAAGATTCCCTTCATGTCGCAACAACATAGGGAATCTTCTTTTTTAAATATGCGGTTAGAATGGGAGGAAGATCGATTGTTTAATGAGATTCAGGATACCGATGAGTATAAACCAAATGAATGCGATTTTCTGAAATCAAGGAAGATAGATCGAACACCCGAGGATCGTGCAGCAGAAGCACGAGAGTTTTTACAAAAGATGCAGGAGGCACAAAATGGACAATAATGCCAGGGTTAAAATTCAGGTCGATGATTCAAGGGTAAAAGAACTGAGACAGAGTGCTGCTGAATTATACGATAAATTCGCTAAAAACGCCCGTGAACAAGCGAAGGATTTACGTGATGTTAACCGACATATATCGGAACAGATTCGTTTACTTGAAACAAGAAATCAAAAAGCGAACGCTTTAAGGAGACAAGAATTAGAGGCTGAATTTAAGGGCGGTGCAATTTCTGCGAGGGAATATAAATCGAACCTCAAAGGACTCGAGGCGAACAGATCCTATTACACCGCACAGGTAAGGAGTCTCCGCGAGATGCTTGAAAGTGACATGTCACCCAGTAAAAGAGCGCGTGAACTTTATTCCGAAATGGCATCGAGCGCTCTGGGGGCTGGGGGTGATATTGGCTCGAATATTAACGAAAAAATCAAGCAATTTGAGCGGCAAAGTAGAATTGATCAAACTCAACGTGCATTTCAATTAAGATCACGATATGATCAGGGGTATTTGAGTAGGGAACAGTATCGTAGTGGATTGAGGTCTATACAGGCGGATCGCCAGGGAGACGCCTTACTTATTAAGTTACTCCGTGAGATAGCGGATAACACGAAGAATGACGCCAAAAATTCGGCGGAAGAGCTTGTAAGACGGCTTGGAATTACATCGAAAGATGATGCCGCTAAATGGATTGCGAGACTTGAAGGAAAAAGAACCGGTGACGCACGGGATATAATACGGAGACAGGAGGCCGCTAATATATTAAAAGATCAATTTGCGCTTGGCGAGTCAGGCGGAGGCGGTATTTGGGGTAATTTATTTACAACGGGGGCCCTTACCGCTGCGGGTGCTGGCGGTGGTATAGGCAGAATGATTTCAAGATTTGGACCCGCAGGGTTGACTGCGGGGGCGATTATTGGGGCCAGCATGTGGGGTTGGAATAGATATTCCGATCAAGCGATTGGCGCAAGAGATTTGGCGGTCATGCATGATACATCGCTTGATCGTGCAAGAGATATGGTAACTCAATGGGATGAAAAGTCAATCGCATTGGGTTTGAAATCGGGAGAATTAACATCCCGCATGATCGCATATGAAAGAGCAACCGGGAGACTTTATTCACCCCGGCAAGCACTTTCTAATTTTGCGCAACAAAGAGCGCTCGCGATTGATAATGGACAATATGATCAAATGCTATCCTTGGGTAGATTTGGTCAAGGAGGAACAGCGACCGGCGCCATCAACGCACTTGCGCGAATTACAAGGAATGGTTTTGGAAATTTAGCGTTATTACCTGAAATTTTGGGTGCGTATCAAAGTGCGGCACAGAGTGTATTAAGTTCAAGGGGTGATTTTAATCAAAATGCCATTGCAGGGGTTATCGGCGGTTTAACTCAAAGCGGTATTCAGGGTGCTCAGTTAAATAGGATTGTTGGCGGATTGCAGAATATCGGAAGTAATCAGAATCCGTTAGCAAGGGGGCTTGCATACAGGGCAGCGGCAATGGTTAACCCGAATGCAAATACATGGGATCTTGCAATGATGGCTGAGAATCCATTAAATAACACACAATTTTTAAACCAATATCTATCACAAGCGTCTAGTCTATCTGGTGGTAATGAAGTGAGCACGAAATATTTGCTTAAAGGATTAACAGGATTATCTCATGCTGATACTGAAGCACTTTACAGAGCATATACATCGGGTAACTTAGACGAAGCAATCAGTAAAATAAAAACCGGGGGAGGTCCGAGTTCAGATTCTCGTGCACGAGAACTAACAACAACACAGGAACAGATCACAAGAGGTATTGACTCATTAAAAGATGCAATAGTGGGTAAAATGAATGAGTTACTTAACTTTTTATACGATGATCCGGAACGTAGGGCAAAACAGATAAACGATTTAATGTCTCTGATGAAGGATGAAAACAGAGGGGTGGGTGAAAGATTATCGGCAGCCGCTCGTGCTTCGGCGATGTTGGATCCTACATCATTAATAGGTTCAATTCTTAGTTTATTTGGAAGATGAAAAGCATGGTTGTAACGATAGGAGAGGATATAGAAGTTAGTGCTTTTGTATCAAAATTCAATGATGATAACGGTTTAACGGGTGGAGCACCCTTAACAGTGAAAGATTTTCTTGATTTCACGGGGTCATCGAATTTAACAAATCGACAGAAAATCGTAAAAACTTACACTCCAGAGGAACAGTTGAAGTGGATGAACGGTGCTGATCCTACCATGATAAAAGCGGGGATTTTCGTACGAGTTCCTTTGAATAAAACGATGGTTGAAAAACAATTGATTTACGGGAAGAATCAATATCTGAAACAGGATAATTTCAACGCGTATTTTAATGAATATCAGAAAATACTGCAAAGTAGTGACGGTTATTATAAACTTGAATCACTTATATCACACATCGACCGGGTATCTATTGACGCACAGATTGTGAATTTAAATGTTCGTGTGTGGATTTATAGTAAAGTATTAGATGAGTTGATAGATGTATCACCTCTCGTTGTGGCATGTAACACATCGAAGAACATGGCAATGGGAGCGTTTTCGATAACACTCAACCCTGCTAAAAGTTTGGAGTTTGATGTTGAATATCCGACCGCAGTTAACCAGAAAGGTTCCGTTAATACGTTTAATTTCACGGGGAATCGAGATGAATTGATCGCTGATTATTTTGAGAAATATATACAGTATAATGATCTTGTTTTTATAAGATTTGAAAGGCTACAAGTTGAGAAGGATGATGTTGGATATGAAAGTGGTCAAGTGCTGAAATTAAGCACCCTCGCCAACCCGATTACCGATCCAAATGAGAACCCATCATGGTACCGCGTTTGGGATATGATGGGGTTGGTTGATTCCGTCGATGTAACGACGAATTTCTCATACACTGATAAATCAATTTCAATCAAAGGACGTGATTTTATGAAACTTTTATCAGAGGATGGGTCTTATTTTTATTCGTATCGATTTATGTCGGCGAGCGATAATCGTTTCATGTGGATGGGTGATGAGAATTCGGGTGTGTTTAAAAGAAACATTCTAACAGGTCAATTTGAGCAATATTTTCTTAATTACAGCCTGAAAAGTATAAAGGAATACCTGGGATTTGTCGTGAATAGATTATCAAATCTTGGGATAATATCAAGTAATGTTTTTAGTAGTTATGGGGAGCGATTGAGTAAATTGAACAAGGTTGAGGGAATAGATGATGAAAATCGAAATTTAAAGGGAGTTTGGTCGATCATAAAGTTCTTTTTTGATGAACATATTAACGACCGGGTTTTATCCGGGGATCTGGGTGGCGCGGACGGAACGCTTCTCGAATTATTTAACAGGATATGTCAGCCACCGTTCGTCGAAATATTCGGTGATACATGGATTGATATGTTTAATTTTACCGTCAGACAGCCACCTTTTACTGGTGAGTCGATTAGAAGTGTTATAAATGATTCGGCGAACTATATCACGATAGAAAACAAGGATTTGTTAAATCTAACCCTTGGATATGATACAACATCATACGCGTGGTATCAGGTAACACCATCGGATACATCGACCGGGGAGGAGGGTAAAACAACAGCCGCAAACATCCCAGTCGTCTTCCTACCACAGATAGCGGAAGTGTTCGGGAATAAACGTCTTCAAATATCAGACATCTATTTGTACACGGGTGCGTTAAAGGGGCAGGAGCAGATAGGCGATATTGATTTCATATCACAAGCGATATTAAATGACCTTCTGTTTTTGATCGAATCATTCGTGTATCTACCCTTCACAAGAAAGGGAACCATTCAGATTAATGGTGATAGAAGGATAAAGGTTGGAACATTTATCAGACTTGACGTAACAGATGAATTGTATTACGTTACCGGCGTCGATAATAGCCTTACGATAGGTTCAAATATTGACAGAGTAACAACAATTCAAGTCGAAAGAGGGATGAGATGGGATTTGATTAAGGGTGTTGATACTGGTGAAGTGAGGATGGCCCGGAACCCGCGAACAAACACGGTTGGTTTGGGATTTGAAAAGGCAAGGACGACAGTAATCGATCAAAACAAAACAGTTCCCGTTCGATACTCGTATTTTAATATTGTGAACACTGAAGAACTACGTAAATCGATATTGGAGAATCGGAGAACGGGAAACGCGTTTAATTCGTTATCGATGATAAAATCTGATTTCAATATAAACGAAGATGTTTTTGAGTACATGCTAAAAAGAAGATATTTATAACATGACAATGAAATTTAATAAAGGTGTGACAGGAATTCCCGTTCTTAACGGAGGTTATTCGATTGAGATCGGGTACGTGATATTACCCGCTGGTGTTGAAAGAGATAATTTTATTGATACCTGTGATAAAAACCTCAGGGTTTCAGTCATGATAGATCGAAATAACGCGGTTATACATAATTGCCTAGTTACCGAACAGGTTTATCAATACCTAAAAATCCCGGAGTCAGAGAATGAGCTGGGTACTCCGATTATTTTGGTTAAACCTGAATTCGGTGAAAAACCACTAGTGATAGCGACGATTCCAAGTACGAATAGTGGTGTGACATTCAAAGAGGGTGATTATCGAAAAATCTTTCAGGATGATAACGGATCGTTTCTAATACAAGCATCACTCAATGACCAAACTTTACTTGTGAATGTTGACGGGATAGGCCCCCGGAAATTAAAGGTTGTTGTTAACGGTGACGAGGGATCCGGGATTGAACTCAACACGAACGGTGATAAGATGGAAGTTGTGAATGGGAATGTTTCCGTGAAATCTTTCAAGCAGATTGAAGCGACCGTGATTGATGTTGAAAATGAGAAAACGACGACCGCGTTGTTAACACCCACATCAACGAATGTCACGTCATCGATGGATGTTAATATTGAAGTCGTTGATCCCGAAAGCGGTGATACGTCAAAAATTTTTATCGATAAGGAGAATATAATAATTGATCCTTCAATAAAAATGAAAGTTAAGGGAGGTAGTGAACCGATCCCTTTAGGTGATACGTTGAAGGGTATTTTGGAAAAGATAAATTCGAATATAGATACTTTGAAACGGGCTTGGTCAACTGGTTCCGCGGCAGTCACACCGGCAGCACAAGGGAGCCCAGGGGGTGGCGGTGGAACAGCATTCACAGCAGGTGTTAACGCGGTCGCCGGTATACAAGCCCCCGATTTAAGTAAATTAAATTCTGAGATATCCTTTACGGATTGAAATATTTTGCGTAATTTTAACTGTAAAATAGAGTGAAATCATGTCAATAGATTCAGTTAATAGACAGTATACGAACCTTGTTAGGTCAATAGGGCAGGCGGCTTTGAGCAGCTTATCACCTCATGACTTTGAGTATTACATGGTGGCACTCGAATTAACGGATGGATCGGGTAGGACGATAGATTATTTTTCATTCCCGGTCTTACCCGCATCAATTCAGAAAACAGAACCTAAAAGAACGAATATAAAGCAATCGAATACTGGGATTACGGTGTTAAGTAGCACAGCGTTCGTACCTCAACAGATTACTATAAAGGGTAATTTTGGAAGGTTTTTTAAATTGATACTTTCAACGAAAGGTCCTACTGGAAGCGCGGTTGCATATTCCACGTCGAGGGGTGTTTATGACTTATATCAGGCGAAATCGAAAAGTTTGATAGTTAATTATCCCAATTTTGATGTTGGTGTGAAGAGTGGTTTCGGTGCCATGAATTTACTCCGTGCGATTATAGCGAAATCAAACGGGATAGATGATCAGGGATTACCCTTCCGGCTGTATTTTTATAACATGGCTTTAGGTGAGAGCTACCTTGTCACGGTTCCCAGTAACGGGTTGACGTTAAATACTGACGCGGATAATTCAAATACGTTATGGAATTATAATTTGACATTAACAGCCATAGCGCCTTTGAGTCTGGTGCTATCAAAGAAAGCCTATGAGGGTTCATTGAAGAATTCACTGCAAACAGGGATCATTCAAAAAGGTGTTAATGTTCTTTCGAATCAATTGGGTTCATTAATTCAAAAGTGGGCAACTGATACTTTACCGTGATGGAAACAACGAGTGCGGAAAAATATTACAATATAACGAGAATTGATATAGCTCAATTTTTTCAGGATGTCGTTGATTTTATCAATCAAGGATATCCATCCATTTTATCGTATTATGAAGGTGGAAATCTGCCGGCCAATAGTTTCAAGGTACTTGACGATCTTCTTTTTAGAGCGGAAAAGATAGATGCCGCGTTTTATAATTTTTCAGGGCAGATGAAGACCACTGATATGTGGGATCTTTTAGATACGTTCGAGGATACTTGGGGTCAATTACTCACGATCAACAATACCAGTAAATGGATGAGAAGTTCGAGAGTGGGAAGGTATGACGGGAAATTTTACCTTGAAAGAGCGTTAGCGGATTTCGAAAATTTTGAACAAGTCGCATCAAGTGTGGGTAGTAATGATCCGCAGAATGACTGGGAAAATATAGCGATTGATAATTTCATTATAGAGGAGAAATATTCTCCTAGAAATGGCGGGCCGATATTTAAGATCAGTTTAAGTAGCACGGCTAATTTTGGGATACAGACCGTCGTTGATAGTTTGGTGGGCGAAAGAATTCTCGGAAAAGATATCGATAAGCGTTTTTATTTCAAGGATAATGATTTAGCGATAGTTGAATACAAGGATGCGATAAATCAAACTATAGACACGATAATGAATACTCTCAAGGGAGATATTCCTGAATTTCCAGAAGATGGTATATCGAATGAATTCGTGGGAACCAATGTTTCAGCGATACAGTACCCCACGCTATTCAGAAATTTATCGACGATGTTCGCGAAAGACGATCGGTTTATAGAAGTAAATTTATTATCTTTAACTCGTGAAGATGATTACATAATCATGAAGATAAAGATAAGAACGGTTAACAGTGATAGTTTTATTACAAATATAAACGTATGATAATAGGCGTTAAACATACAATATCCCTTCTGAAAAGTTTGTTCATCGAGTTGTTCCTGAATAAAACTGATAAAGTGTCGGATATCAGCGATAACTCGGTTGTGAATGCCACGGCTTTCGGTGTTGCGAAAGTCGGGCAGAAGTGTTTAAAGGACGTCGCGATCGTGGCGGCACGTATATTCCCGGATACAGCTTCCGGGAGTGATCTCGATGTCGCGGCCCAGCTATTCGGTGTTAGTCCGCGAAAGGGTGCGCTGGGATCTTCGACCTATGTTAAGGTTATCGCCGAACAGGGAACTTTTTACGAAGCCGGTAAAACGGAATTCGTGAATATAAACGGTGTTCGTTTTATGACCGAGTTTGATGCAACAGTGGGTGATAACGGCTATACGTATGTGAAAGTGAGGAGCGCTGGAACAGGATCTCAGACGAATGTAGCCCCTAATACGATTACGAATGTGGTTCCCGAACCTGTCGGTCATAAGGCGTGTTCAAACGAATATTACGCGGTGGGAGGGAGAGATTCAGAAGATGATGAAACATTCAGGATTCGGATTAGAAATAATTTGAATATATTATCAATTGGTACAAGGGAATATTTCACACAAGTTTTCCAAAATATAGACGATAGAGTGCTGATGTTTTTTAATTTCGGTGTAAATGAGAATGCGAAATTACAATTAGCACTTTCGACTCAGAATGGCGTTGAGTTTACCGATACTGAGTTGGCAAATTTACTAGAACAAGCTGCACCATATTTCCCGCTAAGTGATAGAAATAAATATGGCGATACAGTTGAGATAGTTCTTACGAATGTGAAATGGTATAGTGTGGGTGGAAGCCGGGGTGTTGATTTCAGGGTTGAGATAGCAGATAACTATGATCCCGATGATGTACGTCGGAATATTCAAATCGCGATGACAAAGTATCTCGATTTTAGATACTGGGTACCGGGATCGAAGGTAGAGTGGGATGATTTATTAGGTATAGTGAAGGATACGGAGGGTGTTAAGTATGTCCAAGATTCAACATTTTATCCTTCTGCCGACGAGCTTGTTCCCATAAATGAGCTTCCTCGTATTAGGGGGTTTGTGATGAGAGATTTAAAAGGTGATCCAATATTTGATTCAAACGGAGTACTGTCACCGATATTTTATCCCAGTGATTATGCCGGAGACTAAGAAACTGAATACATCGACCGTCTTCAATATATACAGACCTTATATTGAGATATTAACCTATTATGACAAGGATGGGGCGGGAGAATTTTTGTTCTTTTTCATATCCCAGTTTGACAGGACAATGGAGGGCGAGAAGATCGGTATCGGTGATTTGGTGATGAGAGTTAAGGGAGGGGTCGAGGATACATTTTATGTTGATGGAAGCGGTGATTTGATCGTTGAATCGAACAATCCCGATCAATACAAGATAGATAGGTTAGATGGACAATTAATTCAAACTGTGAATGATTAGAAATTTAGGACAGGTCGCGGCCATATATATAGGGAGTTCCGCTCCCCGCAATACCAACCTGATATGGTTGGATAACACGGTTGTTCCGTTTGTGTTTCGTGCCTACGACGGGTCGGCATGGTCGGAACTTGCAACCCATAAATGGGTTCGAGCGTATGTCGACGGGTGGCTGGTTACATTACCACCCCGGCAACTAGCGGATGATGGTGATTACATGTTGATTAATTCGAATAACGTCAATTACAAGATAACCGTAAAGGATTTCGTTAAAAGTGCCGTGGGTAATCCTCTTGATTTCAAGGGGGTGATCCGGGTGAGCGCGGATTTTCCTAATCCATCAACGTTGGAAGCGGGTGATATGTACGTTATCATCACTTCACCCGTCGGGGGGACGGTAACAGATCCGTATAGCGGGAAGACATTCGAGGATTCGGAGAAGATTGTCTGGGATGAGGTCACCCGGTCCTGGGAATCCCTGGGAAAGATAAATATCACGGTTAACTTAACCACGTCATATTCGGAGACGGAGGTGACGATTCACAGCTCTGCCGGAAAGGAGACAACGATTCAAGGTGCGACAGATCAATTAGCCGGGGTTATGTTGCCGGGACAATATTCATGGTTACAGGCTCTATCAAATGGATCAATCGTTCCGGGAGATCCCTCACCACTCACTCCGCTCACACCGGCGCATAAACATAATTATAATGATATCATCAATCGGTTGGTGAGTCAGCAAGGAACCGGGGAATCAACAATTGATCCGATGTCTCAGAAGGCAACGACGGATGCCCTTAATTTGAAGTTTGACAAAGCATCAGTTCTTCAAGTATCGGGTGCGGCGACGGATAAAGTCATGTCTCAGAAAGCTGTCACGGACGCGTTAAAAACGTTAAGTGATGATTTCAATAATAAACTAACCAATTACCTCCCCCTTGCCGGTGGTACAATGAAGGGTAGTATTAGATTTCCTGCAGAATCAGGTATAATAGGAAATGCTGATGGCACTGGTGACACCTACATATTAAGATCTTTTAATAATCGACTTGATATAGGATCAGCAGCTCTTTCAACTAGAATTATTTCAAATGCTAGCGATCTCTTACATCATAGGTCGGATACTAGTTATAAAATATGGGATGCTTATAACCTACCAACCCCGGCGAGCACAACTGATTTAGCTAATTATTTACCACTTTCTGGTGGCACAATGACTGGTAGTATAAATCTTGGTAACAAGCCCTTATTGGCATCAATATCACAAGGGATTGCCACACTTTTAATTATCAACAATACTAACAACATAGAAACATTAAGCTTTGGCAACACGGCATTAGATCTTAATATTTATAGTTCGAATAAGGATTTAATACATTATAGACATACCACCCCATATAAAATATGGGATTCCTATAATCTTAGTAAACCCACAGTTTATAACGGTGGTGCCATTGGGACACCCACGACGATATACGATCGAAATTTGAGTGTTAATGGAACAGGATGGACTTTTTTAAGCGCGACGAACGCACCGACAACGTCGATCTTCGCCCCGACAACGGTCGGAACAAAAGGATATTACCTTGTCTCAAGCGGTACCGGCGCACCCGTATGGCAACAATTAGAGGATCTGGGTGACGGTAAGTACCTTCCACTTGTTGGAGGTACCTTAACTGGACAACTTACAATAAAACAATCAGTGGATATTAAATTGAGATTACAGTCCACTGATGCTGATAATTATTGTATTATACAAGCTATAAATTCACAAGCCTCTCAGTTAGGGGTATTTGGATATGCAGGAGATAAATGGGCTATTGGACATGGTGGAACTTATTATGAAATCTGGGATAAATATAATTTATCTGATCCCGCAACGAAATCAGGGAATAATACATTTACTGGTAATAACACATTTCAAGTAGGTAAATTTAATGTGGGTTCTTTTGAAGTTACAAATAATGAACATTTGTTAGTAAATATAAGTACACCTGCAGGAAGTGCATGGGCAAGAAATCTTACATTTCAAGCTAATAGTGATGCCACTTCAAAGTCTATATTTGGAGGATACAATTCAGTTAATAATACTAATCTTGGATATGCTTATATAGGTATAGGAGATGTTAATTCTAGTACAGCACAATATAAATTCAAACCCGCTTCATTAGTAGTTCCAATCACATGGTCATTGGATGACCCGAACGGTAATGCGTTGGTTTGGTCTCAGAGTTCAACGTTGGCACATTTAGGTCGTGCTTCAGGTACCACTAAAATTAGAAGTGGTAATGTCAATTTGATTCACACCAAGGGGGCAACTGATTACACGATTCTTGATTCATCGAATTACACGGAGTTCCTCCCCCAAAACATCACATGGACTTACGGATTTGTTTCCCACGCTGTTAATAACGATGGGTACGATGCGAATTCTATGATCGGGGTGGATAAACCGAAACTCCTATTCAATTATTACACCCCAGGGAAGATTGTCAATGCACCTACTGGTATGGGTTATGGCAATGTATTACAGATAGATGGACCTTACACTTCATCCTATAATGAGGCGGCACTGAAAACTCAGCTCGCATTCGATATAATCCATAACGTGGATAACGGAACAGGCAGGATGTGGTTCAGGACCGCCAATAACCTTGGGTACGGTGATTCATCCAACTGGAAGAGAGTCGTGACCGCAGATGAGAATATTGCTGGGTTATCTTTCGATGAGAACAATTACCCGGCGATCATCAGAGTTGACGGCACAACGTATCCATGGTTGAGAGCAAATGGTAATGGTTTCCTTCCCAATGTCGAAAAGAGTCTTGCATCGGGTGGTGTATCGCAATTAGGATCATCGAGTTGGGCTTTTCTGGCAGGATATATCGCATCGGTATATACCAACAAATTGGTATTCGGTGTAACGGGTCCATATATGATCGCCTCCACTAATGCATTTCAGTTTCTAAATTCTGCTGGTGGAGTTCATAAAGTAGCTACTGGAGGATTGTATGTAGGACCAAGTTATACCAGTGATGCTTTAAATTTAGTACCTGCTAATGGAATTTATTCTAGAGGAATTATATATATTGAAAATGGAATAGGATTTAGAAGTAGTATTTGGACAAATGATTTAACTCCAAATAGAAATTATAGTGGGTATTTACAAGTATTAGATGCTTATGATGTATCTAGTGCAGGAGGTCCCACTAATTATGGAACTGTATTACAAGTAAATTCAAGAAATGCTCATTGGGCAAATCAATTATGGTTTCCAGGTGGTGCAGAAGCTAGTAAAAATGGTCTTTATTATAGGCATATGGCTTATAATGAGACAACATATGGAGAATGGAATAGGTTATTAACAAATAAAGATGTTAATATATTATCAGCATCTTATAATAATAATCCAAATAGTGTACCTACTAATCAAATATTTTATGCTGAAACTCAGGGTGTTGCTGGAACTCCAACAAGTAGTGGATTATTATTTAGTGTTCAAGGAGATGATGAAGGAATCCAATTATGGGCAGGTGCTAATAGGACAGAACTTTATTATAGAACTAAATGGACATCATTTGGAAAGTGGATTAAATTAGCTACTACATCTGATATAGGTAATTATCTTCCTCTAACTGGAGGAACATTATCAGGCAATTTAACTATAAATACAGTTGGAAGCACAACTCTTGTAATTAATAATAATGACACTAATGGATCTGAAACTTTTATGAGAGTTCTTAGAAGGGGAACTGCTTCAGCTGCAATAGGATTCATGGATAGTCTAGGTGCTTATATATATAATTATAATTCTAACAAATATTTATTTATAGATAATGATGGATATGCTAGAGTTGGAACAACTTCTGGCAGTACTAGATTAGCTTTAATTACAGATATTCCTACTGTTTCAGGATATTTACCTTTGTCTGGAGGAACATTAACAGGTGCTCTGACCATGAACAGCAGAAAAAATAATGCTGTAATTGATGTAGTTGGAGGAACAGGAAATAATTGGAATGGAGGAGCTGGAGCATTAAGTGTTCAAGTTCCAGGGGATGGGGGTCAAACTCCTTTATTAGTAGCTAGAAGATCTGGTGCAGCTATAGATACTACCACTGCAGCTGAAAGACTACTTAGTATGGAATTATTAAATACTGGTAATACTTTTAGGATTACTTTGTCTAATACTTCAACATTTCAATTAGACTTAAGCACAGCTAAAGGATTTTTATTTGGAAAAACAATAGCTACTACAGATCAAATACCATCTATACCAAGTATCTCTATATCTAATAGTGGTTCTGGTAATGCTGTAACTGCAATAACAGCTAATGGCCATACATTAACTGTTACTAAAGGAGCTACATATTTAACATCTAGTTCTTTAGATGGATATGCAACACAGAGTTGGGCTAATGGTCAATTTGCTTCCCTATCATTATACAATACTACTGGTAGTTATACTACTATTAGAACTAGAGGAAATGAATTTTGTTTAGGAAATACTATTGCCACTTCTGCTTCCAATGAAGTGATAGTTAATTATAGAATTCCTTCTGGTTGTACTTATGCTCCTTCTACTTGGGTATGGAGAGCTGGTTCTAGTACTTCTTATGCTAATGGATATTGGGGTAGTTTATACATGAATGGAGATTTAGTGGCCACCCAAACATGGGTAAATAATAAGGGTTATCTAACATCACATCAAACTATATATAATCTAACATTCCAAGCTGGAACTTTCTCTGCTAAAACATTTGATCCTAATGGTGCTGCAGCAACAGTTAATATACCAACAAATACCAGTCATTTGACTAATGATAGTGGATTTATTACTAGTTCTGCATTAAATGGTTACGCGACTCAGGCGTGGGTTAATTCCCAGAATTTCGTGAAATCGACTTCAACCAAGAAGGTCACAGATATTCAGCCGGTTGACGCGTTACCGGCTACACAGGCAAGTGGGGTTTTATATTTAGTTTTCGGATAAGATTATGGGAATAACACTGGGAACACTGGGTGATCTGAAGGCGGGGGCCTTTGAAGGTAAGAACTTGAAAGAAGCGTGGTTCGAGGGTGTGAAGTTATGGCCGGTTGCCGGTATTAACACGATACTTAACCTGAAACCTTCTATCTATTTACCCCTGGGAGGGGATATAACCGACTATTCCGGGAACGGTAATGATCCCGGTGCAACGATAGGGAATATAGAATATTACACAGCCGGCTTTAACGGGGCGACTTGCCTTGATTTAATCGACGGGGGTGCGGCCATTCGATTGCCCACGGTAGTGAAAGGTACGAACGCGTTTACCATATCCATCTGTGCGTTCAGTATGGGTACGTCAAACACCACGTATGACGGGATCATGGGTGGTGTTTTAAACGGTCCGGGAACCTCCGGTCTGGGATACGCTCTCGGTCTAGATGTCGCGAACGGAACCCCGTCATCCACGCCGATGAGGTTCCAAATTTATAACGGTTCATCAAATCAGGTATGTAAGGCGGATGTTGATAATTGGATCGTGAACGGGTGGAATCACCTGATAATGATTCTCGATGTATCATCTAACACCATTGAATTTTACTTGAACGGGGAGAAATACGGGTTGATGACACCCGATCAATATCCTCTAGGGGGCCCGGTTCAATATGATGGCCGAGATTACACCTGGGATGGTAATATCTGGTTGGGTCGGGCGTTCCGCACGACGGTACCTCCCTTAGATTGGTGGCAAGGGTATCTTCAAGAATATGCCTACTTTTCACGGGCACTCACACCCGTGGAACTGAATCTTTTATACCGGGTGTATAAGGGTAATATGTTGCCGAGTACATCGAAATCACCTTCTATCGATTCATGGGGAGCAACGAAGCCTTTCGTTTGTACGGGTGGAACGGGTACCACGGAAGATAATATCAAGCCTAATATGACCGCAGCGTCGGAAACGAATAAAATCATAACGAGTGCAATAAATGGTTTGTATTTTAACCGGTCGATGTCTCCTGATGTTGGCGTTGAGGGGTCGCTGGGTGGGTACTCACTCAAGGCGACCGTGACCGTCAGTGGAATTACAATCCCGTATAATATAACCGGGTCGATGAAAGAGATCAAGAATAATCTTGACGGCAGTGGAGCGTATTTACCGGTTAATAATGTTTTCCCGTTAGGTGATATAGTTTTTGAATTTACATTTCAGGGAGTCACTCAAAAGTTTATCGTGACGAAAACAACCTGATCCTGTTTATTAACGAGATAGATACACAAGATGAATAATCCTTTGTTTAAAGGATTATTTTTTTTATCTTTACGGAATAAACGAAAGTATTTATGATCATTGAGAATAAAACAACGGAGAATGGCGATGTGCTCCATATCAGTACTGATGTACCCGTTTTGGGTTTAGTTTTGTTGTACGGTTTCATAGATAACACATCCGGTGAAACAGCCGATATGTATTATCAGAAGAAATTCCGCTATTCAAAAGATATAGGAACAAATTGGAGTGATTGGCAAAATTTGACAGCCGCGAACCTACAAAACGTTCCAATCAAGGAAAAGGAATCGTTTTTATTCGAATACACGTATGAACACGAAGGACAGAATGGAGAGCTCTATTTTAACTGGGTTCAGCTTGAAGGCGAGGTTCGTCAAGGCGATGATACGATATATTCGAAAACGGATTTCAAGCAATTTTTCGATGTTAATGATATCAATGTTCTGGGCTGGGCTTTTAACGTGCTCGAAAAATTATATGAATTAGGAATACTTCCTAAATATGTACAAAGAGATTACACGGAGAATAGTAAGGATTTCATCGATTATTGGCTATCGATAACGCATTTTTTCGCTCTGATCGTTTACATGGCACGACAGTTTGAGGATATACCGGGAAATAACATTCTATTCAATTTATTTCTGGAGGGAAGGGGGTTGGCCCTTTCCGGGGAGGAAACTCAATTACAGAGAAATTATCTCTTCTCGCATTACATAGATGAATTTCGAAAAAGGGGAACGCGTAACATCATAGACATGGACGGGACGGTGAACGGGGAATTTTTGAGACTGATTAATTATAACCCGGACGAGGAATTCATGTTTTTTAACTTAGTGAGACAGGATCTGGGCTGGTGTTGTGATTTCTCCTCGCCCATGTGGATCGGAACGGAGCAGATCGTTAACGCGATGAAGGCATATGAGTACACCGAATCGATTAAGGATATATCGAAGTATCCTGTCGTTGGTTCAGTTGATGTTTTTCAACACGGACTCTATGAATGGTTGAGGTTGGCAACATCCGCGGGGACGAACGGTATTGAAGCACCTGTTGATAAAGAAAAATTGTTGAAGATCTCGCCTTCCATACCCTATGAGATTTATTTCAGGGTCATCGCCATTTCCGGTGAGGTAACCGCACCCGATCATTTGAATTTCGGTGTGAAGGGTTACGATAAAAATCTCTCACCCTTGGATTTTTCCAACGCTCAGACCGGGCAGCCTCAGAATTCATTTTACGACAAGGATACACCACGGGTGATAAATCAGATCGGTGTTGAATATTGGTTCCGTGCGGTTATATTAAGAGCGGATGAATATCCGAACCCGAATGTGAGACTTAACTTCCTAAACGGGACACCCTTGTTATCCCACAAGGATATGCGATATTTCACGCCCGTTATAACACAAACATATCAGAGCGGCGATAAGGCACTTCTAATACGAGATATCAAGGTAAAACCGCTACAATTATCGATCGAGCGGGGATACTTGAGTTCGATACTACCGATTGCAACATACTTTTATAATAATTCCGGGAGGGAGGAATCATATATTAAGAACTTCACGGAGCAATACCTTTTAAGTTACAAGAACAATGTTCTGCTACCAACTTATTTAACGGGTGTTGATATTATGTTCTTCGTTCTTACAGTTAACTGGGTTCCAACAGCCGGAGGTGTTGTTGTGGGTGCCGGGACGTACAGAGCCGGGGATATCGCGACTATCAGAATCACACCTAGTGTTGGGTATCAGATAGATTCGGTCGAGATAGACGGGGAGATGAAGCCAGTTTCGAATCAATATCTGGTTTCGATGAGCAAAAACATAGTCGCAAACGTCGTGTTCAAAAAATCGTTGATGAATTTTGTCACGTCAAAACGTGCGTTTTCTTTCGAGGGAACTCAGTATGATGGGAAGTTGGTTGTTGATTGGGGGGATGGTGTGACGACAACCGATATTCTAACACACCGATATACTGATAATCAGGCCCAACACGTTATCGTGATCAATGACGGGGATATAACGACATTGAACGTACCCGATAATGAAATTATATCTGTCAGTTTTACTAATATGCCGAATATCGATGTTCTTAACATGGATAATAATTTGTTAACCCAGATAGATATATCATCGTTAACAAAGGTAACATCGATTTCATTGAAGAATAATAAATTATCCAATCTATCCCTAACCGCGAATCCGAATGTGAATTACTTGGATTTGGGGAGAAATAACTTTTCGTCGCTTGATTTGAGTAACCTCGTATCGTTAAAAAACTTACTTTTGAACGATAACAAGTTGACTTCTCTTAACGTTGCCGCGAATGTTGCGCTTATCAACATGAATGCCGATAATAATCAAATGACATCTTTGAACTTGGGTAACGCAACGAGTCTGAAATTGATCACGGTATATAATAATAAATTAACCACGTTCACAATCCCATCATCGAACATCTTAGTCGATTTGAATATAGGAAAGAATAACCTCTCCACGGGTAATTTCACGGGGGCGGGTTACCCGAAACTTACCACTCTATTAATAGCCGATATGCCCGTGATGACCTCGTTAACAGTCACGGGGATGGATCTTCTAACGACGTTGACAGCGAGTAAGTGTCCGGCGATGACGGTGGCAAATGTGACGAATAACTCGAAATTACCCTCAGTTGATATATCCGGGTGCGGTAGTTTATTGACAGCTGATTGTGGTGATAACTCGATTTTGACGAGCGTGAATGTTCTGAATGACGGTAAATTACAGAGTTTAAGAACTGATAATACATCGATTTCAACCATGATCGATTTGAGTACAAACAGCAACCTCGCAACTCTATCGATGGATAACAATAGATTAACAACGTTCTCAGCCCCGTATTGTACGAAACTTGCGAATTTGAGTTTATCCAACAATCAATTGACATCGATAACATTAACGAATAACACTGAGTTGAAGAATATTGATGTTGATAATAATCAATTAACATCACTTAACCTCAGTTCCCACCCCGGCGTACGGGGATTGAACTGTTCACACAATTTACTGACGGATAGTTCGGCTGCAAGTATTGTGACAAGTAATAATCTTGTCAATGTCGATGCTAGTTATAATAACTTCACCCAGTTTACCATCAGTAATAAACCTCAGCTTAAATTTGTCGAGTTACATGATTGCCCTGTTTTAAAAACGGCAACCGCGACGAATAATGCGTTGATGGAAACACTGGATGTTTCGAACAACCCTGTACTTGAAACCTTAAACGGGTATAATAATGCCTTGGAGACGGTTAATATATCGACGGATAACGCGTTGAAATTCGTTTATCTATATAACAATCAAATTCACACATTTAATTATACGGGATGTAAAAATATCGTGAATTTGAACCTGAATCAGAACTTATTGACCTCGTTTGATCCAAACGCAATAGGTGAGTCATTGCAGGTATTAAATATCAGTGAAAACCTACTGACTACATTGAATCTAACGAACACGGTGAATTTAACGACATTGAATTGCGATAATAACAATCTCACCAATCTAACATTCACGCCGGAGGGTGGTTCAACGGCGGAGAATGTCGAGGATGTGGTTAATTCAATGACCACCCCGATCGACATAGCGTATCTGCTTAACGGAAACATGAATAAAATGAATAAGAGTTTACTCGAATTTTCATCAATTGTCGGGCAACCGCGCTATGTCGAAGGTTACGAAGAAGGTAGATCCGCTCTCCAAATGGGAAGCACTTACGCTGAGTTACCTTTAACAATGAGTTCGAATGTAACGTCAGAAGTTTCAGGTAGTTTTATGATTTATCCAACGGATGTCACTTCTTATCAGGGGCTATGTGGTGGTGTGTTTTTCGGGTTAAATACAGGACAATTTGGATGGGCGATTGGATGGGGGCAAAATACGTTCCAAAATAAATTAACGGTCGACCTTTATACGAGATCGGGGCGTCAAACCTGTCAAGCGATCCAGCTAACTCCTAATCGATGGCAACATGTCATGTTCAGATTTAAGTGGAATGGTGGCCCATGGTTAACCGAGATATATGTTGACGGTGTTAAATACACGGCATCAACAACACCCGGAGGCGACACGTTATCGTATGATGGATTACTTGGATTTACCGGAACCGAGCATATATCATTCGGCCGGGGATATCAATCAGGGTGGAAGTTGTTTAAAGGAAGAGCGCAGGATGTTATCATAACTGATAGATACTTTTCCGATAGTGATGTTCAGCGGTTGATCAATTACTATAAAAATGTCGGTGCGCTCCGTTTTCCTAAACTTGAACTTGTTAATTGTTCATACAACGAATTAACAACGTTGGATTTATCTACAATCGATTATGTGAGAAAATTCAATTGCTCGTATAATCAACTGGGAAAAAATCAATCATCAGGTCAACCTTCGATAACATTTGGAAAAGCGTTGGCAGCGGGTAATAAGCTAGAGGATTTCAATGCGAGCAATAATCAGTTGAAACTTATAGATTTGACGAATAATTCGAATTTATTGAATGTCAACCTAAATAATAACCCCGATATGACCATTGATGGACTCGGTTGGTGGAATTCGATAATGAACGTTCAAACTTGGCTATCATCGAACACATCAATACCCGCGTTCGGGATTGTAACACGGAATCTTGTCAAATTAGATCTGAGTAAGAATAACTCATTGAAAACCCTGCTTATCGCAGTTCCCACTTCGTTGGAGTATCTTGATTTATCCGATTCTGTGAATCTTCCGGGTGCGCAAGTTTATTACGCGTTATTGCAATCAAGTAAACTGAAAGAGTTGTATTTGAGAAATTTAACGCAATTCTCACCACAAGACGCGTATGAAGGTTGGGTTCCTCTTTATCATATGGAGGGGCTTGAAGTGATTGATATTAGCGGTTCAACTGCGGTTCGAACGGAGGTTCAAAAATCTGTCGGTGGTACAGTAAAATACTGTGCTAATTTAAGATGGATGTCTGTTGAGAATTGTAAACAGTTGGAGCGGATAGAAGTTTTCACTTCAACGAGGATAACATACCTGAATTTTGCAGGATGTTCAGCCGACACCATGGTAGTCTCATCGGAGACACCTTCATATAAAGAAATTCATGCCGAGAACGCTCGTGTCGCATCCGAACTTTTGAGTAATTACAACGGATTTTTACGTTACTTAAATTCAACAACTGATGGTAAGTATTATTATTCAAACAGTGATCTTTATTTAAAAGAGGGTGGGCCTTCTCGTGATTTGGTGCTAGCAAAAGGTTGGAATTTGATTTTAGTTGATTAAAACAAAAGGATATATGAGTAAATTAAATTATAACAGAAGAACGTTTCTTTCAAAGGAGGAGCTACAAAAAAGTCAGGAGTTTCTCTCCGAACTGGGTTTCTGCAAGACCCTGTTGATGGGGATAACGAAATCATGGGGGATAGTATCATCAGCGGGGGGATCGAGTTCGACAGAGCTAAGAGTGACAGCTGATTCGAATCCCGGCACGATTAAAATAACCCCGGGGTATATCGTTACGAAGAACAAACAGTTAATCACAGTACCTGAAATACGATATCTAGAAGTTCCCAACAACGGGATACCTTATTATGTCTTTCTAGCGTATGATATCGTTCACTGGGAGGATGGGTACGTATCGGTCGATGTGAATGGAAATTTGAACGGGCTAAACACTGATTTCTTAAACGTTCTAAGAGGGCAGGGAAGTCAGGCACCGATCAGTATTAAGTTTGAGAAAGAAGACGGGTCAGATCCTTTGAATAACGGCATATACGAAGTTGTTGATGTCGTGAACGGAACTTCCGCGATTATTAATTCATATAATAGTTTGGTTGCCGAGCAGAATCTAAAAATGGTTGTTCTCGGTACATTACCCATCGGTACTAATTTCTCAGACGAACAGAAAGAGGGATTGTATTCATATGATAGATATAACGCGTCGAAGTTATTGACTGAATCGGTTAATGGCGGCCCTCCAGCGTATGTTCAGGATATCGAATTCCTTTTAGCAAAAGTTGTTAATAATAACGGAGTGATCACGGTTAGTGATCAGGATACGTTACGTAAGTATTGGACCATTTAAGAGAAGAAAAATGAAATTGTGTTATACAACGAGTTTGAATTCGGGTCAAGGGCCTAATAGACCGAGTGGATCGATCGGCGGTTATATATCAGAGTTAACCGTGAGAAATGATGAGTTTGATAATTTATTCGGTGAAATCTCCGTGTACGGGGCATCGAAAGCTAAAACTGAATACCGGGCCCTCGTCCTCGTTAATGATTCGGATCAGGAGGCGACGGATGTGACATTATATATGACAACAGCGGGTGAATTAAATCAAGGAACTCTCCTGATCGCTCCCGTTGCCATGAATGTTGATAAGGAGGGGAGACCCGTCATGGAAAGAATCCCGGATATCTATTCAAAACCTTTTGTCGGAGATTTTCAAACGACTGATTCCGAGAATAAACTTAATATAGGGGCGATACCTCCCAATGGATCTATCGGTATATGGGTGTGCAGGCAGATAGATACCGATAATGTGATGAAAGATTATAGGGATGTGGCAAAACCGATGGAGAATAAATTGTATTGGTTTGAGAGTGTGAAGAAAGAAACCGATGAGAGTTGGCAATTAAATGTTGAGTGGAATTAAAAGATATAAAAGGAGGAAAATTCCTCCTTTTATTGTTGGCAAATAGATAAACATTGTGTATCTTTATCCTGTTAAAATTAATATTAATACCAATTAATTATGGCAGTGAAAAGATTAAATAAGGCCGAGAGAGAGGCTATTAGGAACAAACTTCTTGAACCGACTCGGAAAGAAGTGAATGAAATTCGTAAAAACATAAAAGATGAGATTTCGTCTTTTATACAAGGTAAAGCTCCCGACGAGGTGATTAAGTTTCATGAAAAATATCCCGGTTTAATTTCGAAAGATTCTGAGTGGTACGGTCCTCGTGATTTTTTCAATATTAAAGGTGATTGGTCGAGATTACCTGAACGTAAAAAAATCGAGGGGATGTATGTCGAATCGATTGACTTTTCTGATATACCATATAGGTATGATTTTGAGAGAAAATCAAAGGCAAATATCATCAGTCTTATAGCGAAAGATGAGGCTGTTTTAAACAAAGTGTTCGAGCTTGTTTTAGCATGGGCTCGATTAACCCACAAGATTTTTAGTCTAAAAAATCAGATCGATTGCGCACTATCAGGGATAACAACAGAAAATTCATTGAAGGATAATTTTCCTGAAGCATACGAGGCCTATTTGAAAGTGAGGGGTCTTGAATCTAACGATCCTTGTACGAACATTGAATCTCTGAGAGCCGAATTAGGTCGGTTCAAAAAATAGGTGATGGTTCCTGTATATAAGATAATTCGCGTTTTTGAGTATTTATACCAAAGAAAGTACTTGCAACCCGAATATCGTTTACCCAGAACTTCGAGAAATCTAAGGATGCTCTCGAAGTTCACAAAGTTGATACCCATTAGCAGCGGTGATAGTTTTATATGGAATTATTCCGTGTACGCTTTTTGGTGCTATGAGGGTCTCCTAACACGACGCCACATCGAATTGAATTGGATTTATAGTGAAAAAATGTATTTACGCTATAATGAAAGGACGGAGGAGCAAATATATTACCTCCAGCAATACAAGGAGTCCAAAACGATAAAAAACCCTCTTAGAGAAAGTTATTCGTTGAAGCTGTCGGAGGATTATAAAAACAAACAGCGTAAAATGTATTGGAACACATCACGGGGGTATTTGAATTGTTTGGATTTCGGGGGTGTTCTTTACGATGAGGCAAACCCGTTTTGTAAGAATTGTAAATATAAAAAACATTGTTGTTAACATGGAGGAGTATATATTAAATCAGATTGAAATTACTTTTGGTGGAATGATTAGTGAGGGATTACCAATCACAACCTGTAATTGGAACGAAATATATGCTAAAGAGTAGAGGTGTTTGTCATAAATGCGGGAGGGAGACCTATATAGTGAATAAGAAGTACGGATTATGCGATTATTGTAACAGGGAGAGATTAGGCCGCGTGAGCGTGCCATCATCATTCACACCCGGACGGTTGAAACCCACCCCCATAAAACGAAAACCTCGTAAGGCAACGGGTGAGAAGGATTTGTTTCTTAAAATATGGAAATTGAGGCCTCATTATTGCGAACATTGTGGTTGTTATCTAGGAGAAGAACCTCGAGTACAATTTTTTGCACATGTGAAGGGTAAGGGTGCTCACACGGAGGAAAGATTGAACGAGGATAATATCAAGTTATGGTGTATTGATTGTCATTACACCCATGATTTCAGATCACGTGAGGCTTTTTTAAAAAGAAAAAAGGAATAAACTTTGTTTATTGAATTTAAAATCGTATTTTTACATCATGAATGAGGAAGTTATCAAGAATATGACGGATCTCCACCGCGAAATGTTCGGTGATCGATATATCAATCCGATATCCAATAGTGATATCAGAATAATCATGTTATTGCTGGAAATTCTTAAAAAATGTGGAAAAGAAGAAGTTTTCCATGTTTTTAGGAAGTACAAGACAGTGAGTGATAAGGATATTGAAGAGAAATTAACGAGATTATCGTTAAACATACCCACTAAAAAATTAGTGGGTGGGGTTTCGGTGTCAACTAAAGGGACGGCTCTTTTGTTTAGAGATTTTAATTATACCTGTATCAAGGTATCTGAGATTTTCTCGTGGGAGAAAACCGAGGATGAAAATGGGAATCCGGCCATATTGTTGAATAGGGGGAGTTTGGACGTCACGCGTCGACCGTTAATTTACAACACCGTATTATCGTATACGGATGAACACGACCGTGATGATGATTTTGATTTAATAGTAAGAAGAAAGAATGGATAATAAGTTTGTTTTGGAGGGAGTTACTCTTTCAACATTGAGAGATTGGTTAAATGAGAATAAAATGAAAACCCCCGTTTCCACGGAAGGGTCGGGTGTAGCGAAGGAATTCACTATTCACGATGTGAAAGCGTATTGCAATAGGGGCCGTCTACCTAAGTATTTGGGAGGAAATAGGATTGAAAAGGTGATCTCAAAAAAAGATCCAAGAATAAAAACGTATAATTTATTGAAAGAAAATGGCGAAAAGTAGTGTAAAATATGTAATCGTTCAAGATTATGAGACCGGGGGATTACCCGATAAAGACCATCAACCGTTCATTGATATAGCGTTATGCGAGGTGGCGTGCGTTGTCGTTGATATGGAAAAGTTGGAGGTGATTGAAGAGTACCAATCATTATTTAAGCCTCATTACAAAGATGGTCTTGTCTACGCACCTAAAGCGCTGGAGGTGAACGGTCTCACACTTGATATGTTGGACGAACAAGGAAAAGATCCGAAAATCATTTACAAGGAGATAAAAGATTTGTATGTGAAATATAAGAATCCGCGTCAGGGAGCAATTGTATGCGGACATAATTTCACGGGGTTTGACCACCCTTTCACGATCGAATTATTCAAATATTACGGTGATGATGTGTGGAAATATGTGAAATGGGTTGAGGACACGCAGAAATTAGCTTATTACTCATCTCTTGAACAGCAGGATTATAAGCTTGCGACATGTTGTAGTAATAACGATATAGCCTTGGTGGGGGCCCACAGGGCGATCTATGATACAAGATCGAACGCTCAGCTTTTTATCACGTATATCAAAAAATTGAGAGGAGAAGGTGTAGCATCCCAATCAAACGGTGAGGGATCTTTCAGGGAACAATTTAAATTTCAGATACCATCATGATGTTATTATCTCCCGTACAAGAAAGCTATATAGATAACTACGTCAGGGAGATAATATCGAGTTTACCACCGAAGGCGATCCAAGAGTTACTTTCAGGTTATGAAAATGATTTGGATCGGCTTCTATCCGTGATGAGAGAACAAACATGCATCGTTACCCACATGGATAGAACTCTTGACATGGAAAAACTGGAATATCTCGCCAACGTGGAGAAGAGCATGGACCTCTCGCTACGTAAGCAGAGTTATAATTATTTTAAAACTGTTTGTCTTCCAACGTTTCGACAGGGATGGAGAAACCTTGAATGGGGTAACCTATTCCAGTTATATTTGTATAACTGCATTTTAGCGAGCCGCTCATCGGGAAAGTGTTTATCTCCCGAGACAGAAATAGTGATGGCTGATGGAACGATTCGCAAGATAAAGGATGTTTCGATCGGAGATCAAGTTATGGGGCCCGATTCAAAACCAAGAACCGTTTTATCTTTACACAAAGGTAGATCGAGAATGTGGAAAGTGAAACAAACATGGGGTATTGATTACGTTGTAAACGAGGGTCATATTGTTTGTTGCAAAAAGAAGGTTCCATCTCGATATGAAAAACGTATTGGGAAAGATATGCGCTGGAAAACCTTTAATATTCCCGTTGAGGAGATCCCCTCTATGCCAGGGTACACTCAGAGAAAAATAATGGGGTATAGAACGAAGGGGTGGGACCTTCCTGAAAAAGACCTTCCTGTTGATCCGTATTTATTGGGGTTGTGGTTGGGTGATGGTTTATACACGGAACCCGTAGTGACAACTATTGATCATGAAATAATTGAATATTTAAATGAATTTTGTGAGAAAAACGGTTTTATTTTGTCAAAACATAATTCAAATAAATATTCATATCGAATTATTGAAAAAGAAAGGTTATTCAAAAACCGCCTAAAAACCGCTCTTAAAGATTTAGGGGTTCTTGGTAATAAGCATATACCTGAAATTTATCTTCTTGGATCAAGGGAACAACGGTTGAAACTTTTAGCCGGGTTAATTGATACTGACGGTTCATCCCAGTATAAAAAAGGAAATCCTCGAAGTAAATATGCTTTTGAAATTGGGTTTAAGGACAGGAATTTAATAGAGCAAACGCAAAGACTTGCTCAATCATTGGGATTCAGATGTAATTCGATTATAACTCGGACGGCAGATGTAAAGGTGAAAACATTAAAGGGTGAAAACATCCTTCATGATTATACTCATTACAGGATAACAATTTCGGGAGATGTTGATGAAATTCCTGTGAAAATAGAAAGAAAGAAGATACCTTCAAAAATCACGGTGCAGGATAATTTATCAACCTCTCTCAAGGTTGAATGTATCGGTGATGGCGATTATGTTGGTTTTTCTTGTGACGGAGATCACCTTTTTCTCTTGAAAGATGGGACCGTTGTACATAATAGTTACGAGGGGTGTTTTGCATTCATTTTATGGAGGTTATATTCTTATGACCGACCAACCACGTTTCTTAGGGATAGTATCGACAATAAGAATCGTAAGGAAACGTGTATGATTACGAATAATGAAACACTCGGCAAGAAACACATCGCGATGATTATTTCCGAGATAGAGCAAAATGATATTCTTCGGGAGAAATTGAATCGCAACGGAAAAGCTAAGTTAGCCGCGACATCAATCACGACTGAAACAGATTCAATCCTCCATTTGAGATCGAAAGATTCCATGATTCGAGGTCTTCACGTTGGTGCCGTCGTATGCGACGACCTGCCTGATGAAAGTTCGTTGTATTCACAAGAGCAAAGGGAGAAGCTTCATGAAGTTTTTTACGGGTCAATCACTCCGATCGTGGAACCGTTCGGCTATTTATGTGTACTCGGTTGTGTGAGACCAGATACGTACGTGTTTACCGAAAACGGTTTAACTGAAATTGGCAAATTATCTCCTGTTAATATTGAAAGAGAGAAGGGGTTTTTCCCTCTTGATATGAACATTCATGATGGTGAGGGATTTGTTAACGCGACAGACTATTACGTAAACGGAAAAACCCCCACAAAAATCATAACCCTTTCAAACGGATTGGAGATTGAAACAAGTTTCATTCATCCTTTACTTAGATGTAATTCGGAAACGGGCTTATTCGAATGGGTTAACGCGAAAGATTTGTATGAAGGAGATTTTGTCGCGTTTAAGATGGGGTCAAATATTTGGGGTCGTTCTCTTGGTATAGAAGGGGAGGAGCTTTATGAAATCGGGCTTTGTATAGCGGACGGTACGTTGGATTTAAGTGGTTATGGAAATAGGGTCACGATAACAAAAAAGAATCCCGGTATAAGAAATTTTCTGATTAATGAGAGGGGGTATCACCCTAAGAAAAATCACATAGGGATGTCGTTTAATAGCAAGGAGAAAATCTCCACGTGGTTGAGTTTAGGGTATCGAAAAGGGATGTATTCGCATACCAAGACAATTCCTGATAAAATCATGAGTGCGTCCGAGGAGGATGTTATATGGTTTCTTCGAGGGTGTTTTGATGGCGATGGATGCTGCTATCACGGACATCGTTCAGATAAAGGAATAAATGTAAGCTATTTTTCAACGAGCTTTCGTTTAATCCAGCAGATTCAAATACTTCTTCTTAACATGGGGATTGATTCACGTATTGAGAAGAAAAAATGCCAATCAACCGAATTAGTTAAATCAAACCGAACAGGATACAATTTGGTTATAAGCAAAAATTCGAGCGTGAAACTATTCATGGAGAAAATCGGGTTCACTTATTCAGGAAAAGGGAAGGTTCCGCGAGAAACTAGGAGAGAATCCTCTTGCATTGATAAAGGAATACCGTTTCAATCGGTGATATTAAGAAAGATTCGATCAAAATATCCGTTGGGTAATGATAAGATGAAATTTTACGGTATGAGATCGGGGGATTTTTATACGAAAGTTCATTCTTTTAAAAGAATGAACGGACCGATAAAAAAATGGATTTTATCTTTACCTCAAAATGATCCTGATGTTCAGATTATTTTGAGTAATATGAATTTGAAGTATCATTTCGCACCGATAAAATCGATAATTGAGAGTGAGTCTTACACCGTTGATTTCAAAATCCCAATTTCTCATCGGTTTATTTCGAATGGGATAATATCACACAACACACCGTATTCGGCAACGGATATTTACGGGGATTTAAAAAAAGATGGCCGATTCAAGGTATTTGAATACCCGGCGGTTTTCCCAAATGGTCAACTGTTAGCACCTGATCGTCTTACGTTTAAAAGGTTAACGGAGGAACGGAAATCACTTGGAACGTTAGTTTTCAACCGAGAATATCTAGTTGTGCCGATCGCGGACACGTCAACGATTTTCCCGTATGAATTTCTGAAAAGATCGATACGTGGGATGGAACATATCAGTTTCGCAAATGATATAGAAAGTTACCCCATAAAGTTAGTCAGGGTTGTCGTGGGATGTGATTTTGCGATATCGGGTAATGTGGGTGCCGATTATACAGTATACACTGTATGGGGTATGGATGCACACGGATTGATATATCTTATAAATATATTTAGAGAGCAGGGTGCGAGCCATGATCTTCAAGTGAATAAACTTATTGAATTTAACGCGAGATATAAACCGAACAAATCCGTGTGTGAGTCGAATGGATTTCAAAGAATTCTTGCGGGTATGGCGAAAGAGAGGGGATTAGTTAATGTCGAGGAATTTATCACAACTGAAGGGAATAAAAAGGATCTGAAATCAGGTCTACCCTCACTATCAGCGTTTTTTGAAAGTGCACGTTTGAGGGTGCCTTACGGAGATGAAAACACACGAAAGTTGGTTGATACGATGTTTGGTGAATTTAATTCAATCGCGTTTAACTCAAAGAAAGGGACTCTTGAATCAGTTTGTGGACATGATGATATATGTATGTCATCGTTCATGGCAATACAAGATTTGAGGGAAAACAACGTACAGGCAATGATTGATTTTGTTGATTTGGATTGATATGGAAAAAATAAACGCAAATTTTTTAGGTGAACTGTTTCGGAAAATGTTTCTAAGCAAGGAAATGATGTTTATTGTTGACAGACACCTTGATTTTAAATTTATTCCTAAAGAGGAAGTGGGGTATAAATTTATTTTGAAGGATGCGAAAGAACAGTTTCACCAATATGATAAAATACCTTCACTGGGGGTTATCTCCCAAAAATATAGTGACATGGAGTCTGTTCAACTCGCGGTTGATCAGATAAAGGAATCTCAAATTGTTGATGACGAAGTCCTTTTAAATCAACTTGAAAGCTATATTCGTGACAGTGAATTTCTTCTCCTTAACAAGGCCATCGTTGATCTTTATGGTGAAGGAAAAAAAGAAGAGGCGATGAGGTTAAGCAAGGAGGAAAGTACGAGGATTTTGGAATTTTCATTAAGGGCTCAGTCGGAGATGTTTTTAGGGGTGTTTAGTGATTTTGATAAATGCCGGAAAGATTGGGCCGAAAAAACAGAGCAGCAGCCTCCTGTTGCATTCGGAATAGATGCACTTGATGATAAATACGGGGGAATTGATGTGGGCGACACTGAGTTATGGTTGGCCAGATCCGGGGTGGGAAAGTCAACAGTGTTACGATGGAGGGGGTTAACATCCGCACTTACCGGGGCAGACGTTCTTCATATCCAATGTGAGGAGGCGAAAGAGAAAATACATATGAAATATTCCCAGATGTGGACCTTTAAGACGTATACCGATTTGAAGGAGGATAATTTCACCCAGGATGAGCTTGATGATTTACATAAGACATTGAAGGATATAGAATCCTATGCGAATGATATTAAAATTTACAGTTTCAAGAAATTTGGTGATGCGACCATTCTTGATGTGAGGACGATATGCCTCGAATATAAGAAATTAGTGGGTAAGTTTCCTAGGATTTTAATCATAGATTCATTTAACCTGATAAGAACGGGTATACCGAGTTTTGATAATGACCCCCGACCAAAATATAAGTTTCAGGAGTGTGGAAAAAGATTGAAAAATATGTGTGAGGAATTCAGTATGTCCTGTGTAACCGCGATTCAGACGGGTGATGTTCCTTTTGAAGTTTGGAATGACGAAGAAAAAGTTATAGATCGAAGCTACGCGGAAGGTGATAGAACTGTTGTTCAACCTTTTAGTTGGGTATTTTCTATTAATCAAACATTAGAGGAGGTGAAACATAAAACTTGTAGGATTTTCAAGGATAAGGTCCGTGATTATGAAAATATCGATCCTGTTTTTAAAGTGGCAACGAATTATAACGCCGGACGGTTCTATGATAGAAAGAGAACCCTAGAGGAATTCTATGATTTAAAAATTACACACACACATGGTGGTGGGAGAAAACGAACAAGATCTAATTCAAACGAACAGAAAGGGAGGGTTGTGTGATGATTATTGATAAGGATGAGATAATCGCCGAATTAAACCTCAAGCCCTTCGGCCAAAAAGGTTGGTTAAGTTCGAAAGAACCGTGCCCGTTTTGTGGGAAAGATGGGAAGAATGCATTAATTTTCACGGACGATGGACATTCGGCAGTATTCCATTGTTTTAAATGCGGAACGAAAACAAGTATTCGTAATTATCTTATCAAAATGGACCGAAAAGATTTGATAAGAAATGATTACCAAATGTCGAAAAAAAATACTAAATTAACACCTTTAATCAAAGAAGAGGATGATATTGAAGAGAATGTTCAATCAAACACAAGACTCCCCATTGGGTTGAAACCTTTGGTCAACGATCCGTATCTGGAGAGCAGGCATTTTTTAAAGGAACACTATGAAGAATTTGAACCATCATACACTAAATCAGTTTTGGAGGAGACGTTAGCCAAGCATAATTACATTATCTTCAAGATTAAGGAAGGAGATAGGGTTGTCGCGTGGCTGGCAAGGTCACGATACAATAAAACGTGGCATGATAATAATAGAACGTTATTCAAGGAAGGTATTGGCAAAATGGTTCTACGATACATGAACAGTCAGGATGGTTTTTCTCATATTCTGGGTGGGTATAATTTTATCGGGCCGGAAACAGAAACGGTGATATTGGTTGAGGGTTTGTTTGATAAGGTGAACGTTGATTATCTGATTAACCTGGGATTTAACCAAGAAATCGCATGTTGCTTCACATTTGGCAAGAAGATAAGTCCGGGTCAATTGAATCAATTAAGAAAAACGAACGTCAAAACGGTGATCTTAATGTACGATGAGGACGCTTTAAGGGAAAGCAAGGAAACAGCACTCCATTTGAGTAAATTTTTCAATGTGAAAGTTTGTCGGATAAAGGATAAAGATGTTGATCCCGGAAATATGACGATGCAATATTTACAACGAGTTCTGATCGATATGCAGGATCCTTTGAATTTTTATTTAAATAACCTAGATAAAACGATATATGATACCTCAGAACGGAAAATTAACGGTAAGGGAATATTTTGAACAATTGGAGTTGGAATATTTCTCATATTTATTCAGGGCCTTGGTGTACGAGGAACCTTGTTTTATTAAAATGTGTAATGATATTTGCGAGAAGAAAAAGGCTAAGATAATGAAAATCTCGCATCAATACCAACTGCGTAGTATTTTCAAGGATAGTCAAGAATACCATCGCATGTTGAAGGATGTGTTCCTTCAACCGTACGGGATGCCGAGTTTGAAATATGACCCTTTAAAAAACAGTCCGGTGATATATGATAGATTTTACGCATTTAAATCAGGGAGAAAGGTAAGGTATCAGGGTGAAGTGTGTGTTGTGAAGGAGAATAATCCTAATTGGGAAAAAATAATCGTCACAACACCGAAAGGAGAAAGTATACCATTACGCTATATAGACGTAGAATTGTTGGTTGAAGATTTGTTTATCTGATAAACATTGTGTATCTTTATGGTGTTGATTTAAAAATATTGATAGTATGATAATTAGAAAATTGTTTAAGTTTGAGGGAAGCCATATTGTGAGAAATTGTACATCGGACAGATGTTCACATTCAATTCACGGACACAGCTATAAAGTTGAGTTATTTTTGACCTCGGATCGTTTGGATAACGCAGGGATGGTCGTCGATTTCGGTCTTCTTGGTAATTTTAAAGAAGTCGTTGATTTATTCGATCATACTCATTTATTGTGGGCGAAGGATAACGAGGTTTACAAAAATTTTATACAGGCGATGAATGATAGGTGGATAATTTTACCTTGCAATCCCTCCGCTGAATTACTCTCATCCATGTTTTTCGCTTGTTTTGAATCGATATTGGAAAAAACAGAATTTAACAATGGTGAGGGTAACGTGGTTGTGCAATCAGTGCGAGTTCATGAAACAGATACTGGTTATGCCGAATCGGATCGAAATGATTATGATAGATACTTGGAAATGTATCCCGAAGAAATAGAAGTTAGCCCTTCACTGGCAAAAACTGAGATTTATCATAAACTTTTTCGAGGGATTAAATTCGTGAACCCAAAGGTTGAACTACAAGTGAAGTTATGATAACGAAAAAGGAACTAAATGATCTTGTTGATCGCTATGGGTTTGATGAAAGTCTGGCATTTGAACTTTCATTGCCTGTGATTGATTTAAGGGTGAGCGGGTATGGTGAGATGGCGGACGAGCTTTATGAAAATCAACTTGATCTTATTAAAGAGATTGCGAAAGAACGGAGATTCTCAGAACTGGATCTCGCCGAGTTTATAGAATTGTATAACGCTTATTTATGTTAAAAATGGATTATTCAGAAATTCAACCGATTATTGATTTGCACACCTGTATACAGGGAGAGGGTATGAAGGTGGGGGTCCCCCATATTCTTATAAGAACATCTGGGTGTAACCTGAGATGTACTTTTAAAGGGAGTATATGTGACACGGCCTACAGCTCGTGGAACCCGGAAAAGGGTAAATATTCATTGAACGATGTCGTCGATATCATAATCATGAACCCTCAGATAAAATGCATGCTTATTACCGGGGGAGAACCGACCCTTCATCCCGAATTGTTGAGATCGTTGATCGAGATAGGTCGGAGACATAAGTTGAGTGTGAGCATGGAAACGAACGGAACCATCGCGAGAGGTGATGTACTGGATGAGGATACGTACGTAGACGTCGTATCAATCTCACCTAAATTGAAGAGTTCAATTCCGAGTTCGGGCGAATTCGCGGAGAAACACGCGAAAACGAGGGAGAATATCCCCGCTATAGTGTCATGGATCATGGAATCGAAATTCTCGCAGTTGAAATATGTGGTGTCCTCGGAGGATGATATAAAGGAAGTCGAGAGACAAGTTCGGAAAATTAAGAAGGAGGTATCTAAACTGGACCCCTTCTGGCCTGTAATAGTCTATCTGATGCCGGAGGGGGATACCGAGGAGAAACTGGCAGAGAAAAGAAAATGGTTGGCACAGAGATGTATAGATTTGGGCTACTTCTACTCTGACCGCTTACATATAATAATCTTCGGAGATAAGAGAGATGCTTAGTTAAAAACGAGATAAAACACGAAATATGAAAAAAATAATGGCAGGAGGGAACGTCGTTCTTTCCGATGATGATAGAAACGAGATGTTGGCAAGGGCCACCGAGGCGTACGGTAAGTTCTTGGAGGCCCTGGGGTATGATTGGAAGAATGACCCTAACATGATAAAAACACCGTACAGGGTTGCGAAAATGTTTGTCAATGAAATCACGTCAGGTGCGTATTCTGCACCTCCGAAATTGGCGGTATTCCCAAGTTCAGGATACTCAGGTATGGTAATTGAACATGGGATCGAGGTGAATTCATTGTGTTCACACCATTTACTTCCGTTCACAGGATTCTGTAGTTTGGCGTATATCAGCAAGGAAAGTGGCCAAGTTATTGGTCTTTCGAAACTAAACAGAATAGTTCACTGGTTCGCCAAACGGCCTCAATTACAAGAACAATTAACTCGTCAGATTCATGATTATTTGGTTAACATATTCGGCGACACAGTGCTGGGTATCGCAGTTTATATTGAGGCGGAACATATGTGCGTGAGTATGCGGGGCGCGGAAGATAATAGTACGATGACAACCCACTATTGTTCGGGGGCGTTTTTAACAAATGAGATGAATAGCCGAGATGAGTTTTTAAGAGCGATACAGATTTATAAACTCGGGAGAAAATAAAATATGTCGGCGATAAAGAAAATACGGAAGGAAATTAAATGGGTGAGCGTGGGTGACATACGCTGCCACCCATTGAATCCTCGAAAAAATTCGAAATCCGCGAAAATTGTTGCAAAAAGCATCCAAGAATATGGATATATCAATCCTATTGTTGTTGATGAAGAAGGAACGATACTTGCGGGAAACACGAGATTCAAAGCGTTACAGCTACTTGGCGTTGAAGAGTTTGATGTTTTAGTCGTTAGTGGTTTAACGGACGAGGAAAAGGTTGGTTTTTTGGTCGCTGATAATAAAGTTGGTGAGTATTCCTCATGGAATTATACAGGCCTTCAACGTCTTGTTGAAAAATCAGGCAACAAGGATGCGATGAAAGAAATCGGTATCACAACCCTTCAAGATAACAAAGATGAACTTGATAAATTAATAGCTGGTATTGATTGATATGTTTGAAAAACCTAAAAAAAGGCTTGTGATGGGATTGGGTGGTGGTCTGGTGTGTAGTTGTAGGTCCGATAAGGTCTTGGAAAAACTTTTGCTTGCACATGATAACGACTATCTAATTTCAACCGTTGATATGACCGCCGGGTATATTAAATTTATTCAAACCGTTGTTGGAGGCGATCGAATATGGTTGGATTCCGGTGGTTTCACATTATTCAAAAAACAGAAGAAACTGGGTGAAAACAACCCTGATTTTTGGAATGAATGCGAGAAAATGAAGAAAAAGTTTCTTCGGTTTCTTAAAATGTATCCGTTTAAAATGTGTTTTGAACTTGATAACGAGTATTTTAGAAAAGATGATAACCTGTTATCACCTAAAAATTATCTGAGAGACGAGATCAAGGAAATAACAGGGTACTATCCCGCACCGGTATTTAAAATGCATCAGGGTTTTCAATACTGGAAGGATCTCTGTGACTCGCCCCTCTACCCCATCCTTTCGATAGGAGGTCTGGCTCAGGGTAGGGAATGGCATGTGTACAGGGATGAACTGGGAAAGATGATGAAGTACGCTCGCGATAAAGGGAAATACGTTCATCTCCTGGGATGTTCAAACGTTGAAACAACCCGGTTTGTCATGCCGGATTCGGTCGATTTCTCTATTTTCAGGTACGCCATCAATATTGAGAAGGCACGTAATAATTTTTTGAAGAAAGTGGCAGAGGGAACCCTCGTACCGGGGCAAGATGCGTATGGGAGTGCCGGCCCCGATCTATCTGGCAGGATACCGTATCATTATCTGAGTCGAGATATAGTTTTGTACGCGTTCGCTGACGCGAGAGCGAGAGAGTTCTTGTATGAAAAACAGAATGATGAAATAATTGAATAGTTAAATTTTAATAAATTAGAGATTATGTTAAACGGAAAGGAATTACACGGAGAAGGTGTTATCGTTAATCATTTAGAAGAGAATCTAACCCAGCACGGATGTGATATTCGGTTGAGAAAGGTAAGTGTTGTGAAAGGTCATGGATTCATACCCCGCGAGGGCAAAACAATGTTACCCTCATACGAAGAAGTTCGATGTTTTCCTGATATAAATGGAAACGAAGTTTGGCATCTACCTCCGGGGTATTACATGGTTGATTTCATTGAAGGTTGTAACATACCCAAAAACAAAATGGGTCGGATAGTACAGCGAAGTTCAGTTGCCCGGTGCGGTGCTTGGATTTATTCATCGATTTTCGACGCGGGTTTTCACACTGATTCGATGGGTACGTTCATGGAAGTGTTTCACACAATCACGATCGAGAAGAACGCCCGCGTGGCCCAGTTCTACTGTTATGATTGCACGGATGTAAACGAGGAAGATTTATATAACGGCCAATATCAAAACGACAAACAGAGAAAATAATCTCTGTTTTTGTTGATAATTCGATACACTTTGTGTATCTTTATGGTGTTAGAAATAAATTAATTGTTTAAAAATGATTATATCAATTTCAGGTGCTCAATGCACAGGTAAGACAACGTTAATTGAGGCGTTGAAAAAGGAGGAGTGTTTGAAGGGATCTCTCTTTATGGGATCTCCTTCAAGGAAAGGTAATGATCGCGGCATAAAGATTAATAAGGAAGCGGGTATTTATGATCAACTTTGGATCGCAACTTCGTATGTGAAAGAAATTATCGAGTCAGCGATGTCAGCGCATGATCATATTATTTCCGATAGATGTTTATTAGATGTTCTATGCTACACGGAGTATAACCGGGACAGGTCATCGAGCGAGGATAGGCCTCTCTGGGATGAAATGGTTGACACGGTCACCCAACTTCTATTTCATATAGAGCCCCTTTACAGCCATCACATTGTACTGAGGCCGGAGTTTAAAATCGTGGACGACGGAGTTCGGTCAACTGATGAAGTATTTCAAAAGGAAATCGATCGTTTATTTGAGAAAAACGCGCGTATGTTACAAGACTTCGCACCACGAGGGATACACTATGTGAGCGGAAGTATTGACGAAAGAGTTTCCCAGGTATTGGATATTATGGAATTTAATTACAGATTATAAAATGAAAAAGGCGATTTTAAGTTTATCGGGCGGATTGGATAGTACGTGCTTGCTCATGTATTTACTTGCTCATGATTACGAAGTTAAGGCTTATTCTTTTCAATACGGTCAGAAGCATCAGGTTGAATTGGAGAAGGTGAAAAGAAATATTGAGTTCTTGCAAGGTAAGAGGTTTAAGTTATCACACCAGATTATCGATCTGAGGGATTGTTTCAGTGACAGTAATTCGTCCCTTCATGTAGGTGGTGAACCTATACCGGAAGGTCATTACGCGTCCGAAAATATGAAATCAACGGTTATTGAAAATAGAAACGTGATCTTTTCCGCTATCATTTATGGGAAGGCACTTTCATGGGCGAATAAAACGGAGAGTAATGTTGATGTGTTTTTAGGCCTACATAGCGGCGATCATTGCTGTTATCCTGATACATCCGAGGAATCTCGAATCGCTTGTGAGCACGCGTTTAAAGTATCGAATTGGGGTAGTGAAAGAGTGGGATACGAAGCTCCGTTCAATCACATGGATAAGGGCGGTGTACTTGCCGAAGGGTTACGTGCGATGACGATCCTCGGGTTCAATGATTATGAAATTAATTTGGTTCTGGGTAACACTCACACGTGCTATAATCCCGATCCAGAAGGAAGATCGTGTGGAAGGTGTGGGTCGTGTATAGAAGAATCGCAGAAAGTACTGATGAGTGATAATACATGGAAGCAAATTAAGGATATTTGTATTGGAGACGAAGTGTGGTCCGTGGATGAAAACACGAAGAAAATTTGTGTGGCGAAGGTATTGGATAAGTTTGATAATGGTATTCAACCGGTATATGATATGGCGGGTCTTCTTTTAACGAAGGATCATTATGTGTATGCTTCAAATATGAAGTTAAGGCCAAGATATAGAAAGTACGAGGAGATGAAGAGAAAGGATGCTACTTATATGGTGAAATTTTGGCCAGTATCAAATACAAGAAAAGAGGTTGATGATGAAAAATTCGCCCTGGGTTATTTACGTGGATTTGCTGATGGTGATGGATCCATTGACACACGGGGTGTTCATACATTTCAAAAGGAGTTCGATGTATTGGAAGAATTTTGGTCTCTTTATGATAAATATATCAAGCCATGTGATGTAAAAATCACTTACAGGGAGGATACCAACATGCACCGTGCTGGTGGCGGTTATGGTCCTGTGTTTCTTGAGAAGACAAAATTTAATGAACACCCTGAGTATTTGCGCGGGTATTTAAACGGAATGTTGATAGCTGATGGGTGTGCTTGTCATAATAAATCAAATGGATCATTCGGTTTTTCTATAAGCCAAGCAGTGATTGTGAATAAAGAAAAGTGTATTCAAATCGATAAAGCATTATCATTGTTGGGGATTAAGTGTGACAGGTCGCAATCCGTTACGCCCGGTTTTAAAGAGGGCGGTACCCTTATGCAAACTTGGAGAGTAACAAGACCGTACATAATTACATTAAAGTACGGTGCGGGAAAACGTGCGTCGATGCTTGAAAAGTTAGGCACATATAATTCAATAAGGCTTTTAGACCAAGTGGTGGTAAATAAAATAGATGAACCAGTTAAGGAGGCACATGTATATGATATTAAGACTAGTGCTGGTTCATTTATTTGTGAGGGATATTTGGTGCATAATTGTACCGAGCGGCTCGAAGCGTTTGAATTAAACGGAATGACGGATCCCATAAAATATCAACACAATGATTAAGATAGCGCATGAAGCACCGTTATCGATTATGAACAAGGTTCAATCGATGACTGATTATGATTACGCACTTGTTCACTTGTTTGAAGATCCCGATATAGGTGGCGATTATTTCGAATTTTTCATGGATGCGCTTGTTAACAAGGGACGCGAGGTAATTCTTGACAATTCAGTGTTCGAATTGGGGTCGGCATTTGACGCAAATAGATTTCGTTCATGGATTAAGGCACTGAAGCCAACTTATTACGTTTTACCCGATGTTTTGAGAAATGCGAAAGAAACGATGAGAATGGCGAGAACGTGGGAGAAAATATCGTGCAGCTATTCAATCGGTGTTGTTCAGGGGATAAGTTGGAATGAACTTGTCGAATGCTATAAATGCATGGTCGAATGCTGTGATATGGTTGCGCTACCTTTCAACTTACCCATTTATTTAAGTCTCGCGGCTGATGAGAATACATCGAAGGCATATTGTAGAGGAAGAAAAATGTTCATTGACCAGCTCATCAATCACGGTGTTATGGATTGTGAAAAGCCGTTGCATTTACTGGGCACAGTATTACCGCAAGAAGTTTGCCAATATAACGAGGATAAGTATCACTTTATCAGAAGTATCGATACATCTAATCCAGTTATTCATGGTTTACACGGTGTAAGATATACGGATAGCGGACTTGAAGAAAAAATTCCCGTGATGCTTCATAAGATGGTGGGTATCGATGTACAACAATCTCAATGGAATGACATAAAATTTAATATTGAAAAGTACCGATTTTTTGCTGGATTCGTTGGTAAATAAATAAACATTGTGTATCTTTAGACATTGAAACAATGAAACAGTAACAACTTAAAAACAAGAGATTATGAAAAAGTTTAGTGAAATGACCCGTGAGGAACTTCGTAAAGAAGCATCAATTCGTGGAATTAAAAATTATATCACAATGTCTAATTTAAAATTAGTTGAGACATTGGAAGAATATGAGGCTCGAAAGAATTCGGTTGCGGATCAACTGGGTCAGGATGTAAAGAGCAAGTGCGATCAGGCAACCGAATTTTACGATCAACTGGCGGCGTTTGGCGCATGCGATTTATACGCCAGGGTTGACGCGATTGTTGATGATCGCGATATGAAGGATCTTGAAGAGAGTGAGTTGGATGCGATCCTTTCATTCCGTGAAAATTTCAACCCGGATGATTTCAGGAAGCACACAGTTGAAACGGATAAAAGTGTGGATGAAAAACCGGCTGAGAAGAAGGCGAAGAAACAGTCAGTGACCGGGAAGAGAAACGGTGTGATCTCTCTCAGTAACCCACTATTACCTCAAATCAAACAACTTCTCTCTGAGGGAAAGAAAAAAGCTGAAATAGCAACCATTCTTGGAAAAAGCAACGTGTATATTTACAAGTGTGTTAAGGCAATTGAGGCATCGAGTTGTGATTCCAGCCAGGGCGAGATATAAATTTGAATTTACGGGGCCCCGTAAAAGGGTTCCCATTATATTTAAAATATGAAAGAACTGTTATCGTATCTCGATCGCAATGGATTTATATATGATATTTCCGACCTGGGTATTATCACAATGGATGGTGATACATATGAATTATCAGGGCCCAATGTCGACGGACTTCTGTTTGATCGAGGGTTTAATTACATAGGAACACCCATCACTGCGAATAATTACATCTATAAGTTCGGCCGTCTGTATTACACTTTGAGAAAGGGTAATGAATCGAAAGTGAAGTTGAAACTCTTGAAATATATCGGTAAGGTTGATAGTGATTTACCGACCGAATCATTTCTGGGAGTGAGAGGTCCGTTTGAATTATTGAACGGAACCGGAGATTATGGAGATTGGTGTCGAAAAGCGAATTTTTTCGGTGTGAGTATTTTGGGTATCTGTGAGAAAAACACACTTGCGGGTGTGCTTAAATTTCAGTTGGAATGCCAGAAACACGGTTTGAAACCGGTGATCGGTGAAACCGTTACCGTGTTCAATCAAAAGAAAGATCTTCTGTACGATGTGAAGGTTTACGTCGTGGATGAAACAGGGTGGATGAACCTTCTTTCTATCAACAAGGAAATTAACGTTGATAATAATGTGAGGATCGATGAAGGAAAGTTTCTGTCATTGAGAGAGGGATTAATTATCGTGATTGACCCGAAGAGCCTGCAATTTAAAGATGTGCCGAAAGAATTGATGAACACATACTATCAACTTGATTCAGTTAAGTTTGATTCAAATGAAAGAGATAGGGTATATCTTTTGAATCTTCAGGAATATTTCTCAAGTTCCATGTTGCCCACAAATATCTGTGATGCGTATTATTTGGACCAAGAATATTTCTATCTGAAAAAAGCGTTGAATTCATCCGCGGGTATAAGTAACGATTTTTCAAAAAATCAATACTTCAAATGTAACGAAGAATATTTGATGGAGATTAGGGAGTTATTCTCTGATAATGACCAAGATATTATGCTTGATATCATCGGATTCGCGATCGAGAACACAAATGATATCGCTGAAAGGTGTAGTAATTTCAAGGTCGATCTATCACAACGTCATCTTCCTAAATATAAAATGACCGAGGAGGAGTTCAAGAAATATGATGGATCAAAAGTTGATATGCTTATATCCTTGGTCGCGGATGGGTTTAATAGCATGGGGATAAGTGATGTTGATGAACAAGAGAAGTATCTTGATAGACTTGAAACTGAGATAGATGTAATTAAATACGGAGATGTTGTTGATTATTTCTTGATACTTTGGGATATCACCCAATGGTGTAAACGTCAAGGTATACTCGTAGGGTTCGGCCGTGGATCAGCTTGTGGCTCCCTCGTCGCCTATTTATTGGGTCTGACGCACATTAACCCGTTTGATTACGATTTGCTATTCGAACGTTTTCTGAATAAAGGTCGTATCGGTCAACAAGTTGAAGTGGACGTTGTAAAAATCACATTCGATAATAATTTAGATATAGAGTTGGATTTTGATGATAAAGTGTGTATTTTTAGATCGGGAGAAAAATTAGATGTAAAAGCTCAAGATTTAAAAGATGGAGATAGAATCGTTAGTGTCGGATCAGGAGATATTAGCAAAATGCTCGAACGGACAAAAGAATCCGTTTAAGGGTGACAATAACCTTTATAATATTTTGTATAAAACAACCTGTATGGTAAACGGAAAAGTATATGTTGGGGTTCATTCATCAAAAACAGTGGAAGATTCTTATATTGGTGGCGGAATCAAGACGGATTACTCCACCGGTTTAAAAGATTACAAGGACCCTTTACCAATGCCATTAGGTAATTGCGTGAGATTGTACGGGGTTGGTGCGTTTAAGAGAGTGAATTTGTTGTATTTTAATACCGTAGATGATGCATTGATTCAGGAAAAACGTGTAGTTGATCATCAGTGGGTGAGAGATCGACGAACACTAAATTTAAAAATTGGCGGTATTAAGCCGCCGAGACGAGTGGGTGGGAAAAATGGTAATTATGGGAATAAATGGTCCCAGGAAATGAAGGATCATATCTCAGTAATCCGAAAAGACCGGGGTGTTGCGAAAGGGAGTCTTAATCCGAATGCGAAACCGATTGTGATGATAAATATTTATACTTTAGAGGTACATAAATTTCTATCTGCTTATGACGCACAAAAAACATTATCACCGAGTGGTAATCATGATACATTACTTACTTTTCTTCAGAAAGGCAAGCTATTCGAAAGGAAATGGGTTCCTTTATATACGGAGGTGTATTTAAGAGAAACAGATATAAGGAGAAAGGTGATGTCTTTTATTGAAAAATCTAGATTTGTAAAACAGATAAAACAAAATTTGAAATGGAATATATAGTTAAATCAATTAAATTAGAAAAGCGGCAGCGAATCAAGCACGGTTCGCTGCCAGACTAAGGGACATCGATACTGATTTCGAGATGGCGAGAAGACCGGAAGTTAAAAGATACATGGAGGAGCGTTACGGTGCCGATCAAGTTTGCTCCGTGGGAACCTACACGACTCTTCAAGTCAAGGCCGCCGTCAAGGATCTATGTAGGTTGAAAGGTGTCCCCGTCGCAGAGGTAAACTCATTTACTTCTAAAATAGATGGTGTGAAGGATTTTGATGATTTATTCAGAATCGCCTGTCAGAAAAAAGATGTCGCGAATTTCATTAACAGAAACCCGGAGATCATCGAGATGGTCGGCTTGATACAGGGTCAACCTAAGGCGAAATCGATTCACGCATGTGCCATGATGATTTACCCGGATGAAAAGGATATGTATCATTGGAATCCGATTCGCCGGCAGGGTGATATGTTGATCAGTGAGTGGGAGGGTGGTGAACTTGACACCGCGGGTTTTTTGAAAGAGGATATTCTGGGAATCTTGCAGTTAAGTAAGTTCGGTGATATATTGAAATTAATCAAAGATGATACTGGTGAAGAAATCAACCTCTATGAATTACCTCTTGATGATCCGAAAGTTTACTCGTATTTTCAAAGGGGGTGGAATGGTGATGTATTTCATTTTGGCGCGAAAGGGTTAACCGGATATTGTAAGATGTTAAAGCCCGATAACATAACAGAGCTTGTAAACTGTATTGGGTTATATCGACCGGGGGTTATGGAGGGAAATTTCCATAACGAGTATATCCTTCGTAAAAAGGGTGAGAGGGAAGTATCATTTAGAAAAGGGGCGGGAGAAATACTTCAAAGTAGCCGGTATATCATGATATGGCAGGAGCAGACAATGAAAATGTTCCAAGTGTTAGGAGGGTTTAATCTTGTTGACGCGGATGGCGCACGCCGTGCGATTGGTAAGAAGAACGTGGAGAAACTTCAACCCTTCAGGGAAAGATTTTTGAAAAATTATATCGAGAATTTCGGTGTTGATCAAAAATACGCGGAAGAGACATGGAAGGAAATTGAGAATATGGCTGATTATCAGTTCAATAAATCCCACGCGGTCGCGTATGCAAACACAGGATACGCGTGTCAGTGGTTAAAAGTAAATTATCCGTTAGCTTTCTGGTCCGTTGCGTTCTCCTACGCTGATGATGATGATTTCCCCGTTTATCTACACGAGATAAATGAAATAGGAAATATCAAGGTGACCCCCCCTGATATTAATGAATCGACGGATAAGATCAAGACAGATTTCACTGATAAAAGTTTGGTGTGGTCAATCTCATCAGTGAAACAGGTCGGCGAGAAGGCACAAGCGGAGATCATGAAGGAAAGATCCGAGAACGGCCCCTACTTTGGTTTTGATGAATTTTTAGACCGTCATTCACAGAAAGGAAGTGCCGTTAATAAAAGTGTTATAGAAAATTTGATTTCATGTGGTGCTTTCGATAAGCTAGAATCAATATCAAACGTTATAGACAGGATAAAACTTATAAAACGATACAGAACCGTTAATAAGGTAAAAATCGATAAGGAAAAAGATGTGTTTGAGTTGAATCCCGATAAGGTGAAACTAGAGTGGTGGCATAATTTGAGGCAGAAGAAATTGTGTGGTTTGGCGTTTTTCAATTACTCAAAATTATACTTGGATTATTTCAAGGAGATGGTTGGTGATTCGGAGTATCCTTTCAAAGATTTTTCGGAAATAGTGGACGATCCCTTGGAAACGAAAAGTTATAATTTAACGGCTGGGGGTTATGTGTATGAAATCGCAATAAAAACTGGACGAAAGGGTGATTACGCCATCATCACGCTTGAGCAGAATTACCAGTTTCGAACGGTTGTTTTCTGGTCCAATGAATATGAATCGTTCGAAAATATTTTGAAAAACTGTAAGGATACGATCCTGTTTATGAACGGTCGAACAAACTGGGACGAGAGAAATCAACAAATGGCTATTTACGCGAATGAAAACACGGAGGTGTTGATACTAACGTAACGGTTATTTTGGTTGTTGTGATTTGATTTTTGAATGGGTATCTTTAAACGACGTAAACGAAAACAAGAAGAGATGAATACTGTTGTTCATATAGGAAATAGGCCTGTTGTGCTGATATCGGAGGATTCGGAAGATGAAATAGATATTGACGCTTTGTGCAGGATCGATCATGGAAATTTGTACGGCGAGATAGTGACCGTTTCAGCATTGTTGAACAAGGTGGGGATCTGGAAGGCGGAAGCAGAGGCGCTATACAATAGGAGTAAATTGAAATGTGATATTTACGAGGCGAATTTTCGCAAGGATATCCGTATCGAAGCGAATAAAAATCAAGGAAAGTTTAAATTCGGTGATGATTATATCAAATTAACGGAGAAATCAGTTGATGAAGCTATCTATACTGACACTGAATTTCAGGCGTTGAAGGATGATATGATTGAGAATCAGAGAATGTTGAATATTTTGGATTCTTGGTTCTGGGCGATCAATGATAAAAGTAAGAAGTTAAGTTCGATAGTTCGACCCGTATCACCGGAGGAATTTTTATCCGAATTAGTTGAAGCAAAAGTAAACACATTTTTAATCAAGAAAGGATTATAGCATGGATTCATTAATAATTGAGAATATTGAGATCAAACCCTGCCCGGGTACCCTTGGTAGATATGACGTGTTCGAAATAAGAAGCGGCGAGAAAATCAAGGAATCATATTCGAAAGATTTAGCATACGGTGTCACTTTAGAAAGGGCGATATCTCTCGCAGTTGAGAGAGTGTCATTTGATACGGCTAGTGATTTAAGTTCATTGTTAAATAAATATCATTTATTGAAGGACGAATTTTTAAGTAGATTATCAGAGTTAAGTAAAAAGATTAATTAAACAATTTAAAACGTAAAGTTATGGCATTTGACAGAAGTAGATTTAAAGCATCAAGTTTTGAGACTATTCAGAAAGAGGAACAGAAACAGAAGGAAACGAATAAAACATTTTATCAAACCGATGGACGACGAGCTCCCTTTTACACAATCAGCGACGGACGAAATTGGCTCCGCGTGCTACCATCATCAGACCCGGAAACGGCGGCGTACGTCGCGATGCGTACAACGCAGTTACCCGTTTTAGATGACGAATGGGAAAACGGTGAGAAAACAGGGCGGAAAGTGATGAAGAATAAGAAAATTTTCATCGCAACAACCCACTGTGACGCGGTTAAGGAATCAGGTCTTCAGGATCCCGTTGAGTTCTACATCCAAAAGGTGTTTGAAAAAGCGGAAGATTTTCAGGATGAGAATGATAAGAAGAAATTCTTATTTCCGATACAGGGTGGGGGATCGGGAAAGAATTGGAAACCTGGGTGTATTCCTCAATCAACCTGGGTCTGCTACGTGCAGGATGCAAAAAGGGATTTGTATCGTCTCGAATTGAGAACAAATTGGTTCAATTTATTGCACAAGAAATCAATCGAATTGGCGGAAGAGTGCAATAAAGTATCCTTGGATATGTTCTCATCACCTGACGATGGTTTCCCGTTGATTATTGTGAAGGGAACTAAAACGCAGAACGGAAAGGAAAGAGTTTATTACGATGTTGAGGCGGGAAAACCCACGGTTGGACAATCATGGGAAGATTTCTTTGAAAAATGTAAGATCTCCGATTCGGAATTAGAAAGATTGGTAGGTCAGCCATCCTTGAAAGAATTATACGTTGACTGCTACACAACTCGTGATTTGAATCTTGCGTTAGAGGGGTTGAAGAATCTCGAAGCGCAACACCCGGAGTTCGACGTGTTGCGTGATCCAGATTTTGAAGAACTTGTAAGTAAGTTATATGAAATCGTTCCGGAACCGAAACAAGTTGCCGAGGATGAGGTCGAGCAGGCATTTAAAAAAGAAGAATCGAATGAAGTGACACCACTGAAGATGAAAAAAATGCTTCGTGAGTATATAGCATCCAATTATTCCGACGAAGGGTATACCTTACCGAATTTATCGAAAGAGGATCTTGTTAAGTGGTATCAACTCGCGATGGAGGGGGAAGAATTACCGTTTGATGAAATAGAGGGGGATGAACCCGGAGTCATGGATGAAGTGCCCAATGCATCACCGGTAACCGAAAAAAGAGAGGTAAAACAGGAGGATACAGGTGTTAAGGTTCACGATCCGAAAGATGTGAAAGCTTCTTTAAGAAACATTCTTAATCGAAAAAAATAAGAAAGGGGTAACACCCTTTCTTTTATCAATATGAAATATGGATAAGGATAGAGTCATAGGTGTCATCTCAACGGATTGGCATCTACAACAATCTAATATAGCTATCGTGAAAGATCTTATCGATCAGCAGATCAAACTTGCACAACAACATGATTGCAAGACATTGCTCTGTTTGGGAGATGTGTTCGATAGTAGGATTTCACAGAGAGAGGAAGTTTTGAATGCGTTCACGGCGATACTTGACATGATCAGGGAGAATCACATGGGTCTGAGTTGTATTCCCGGAAACCATGATAAGACTGATTATAAAAGTGATAGTAGTTTTTTGGATCCGTTTTATCATCACCCGGCATTTCACCTTCACAGAACCGAGGAATTAATATCAATTCAAGATCTAGCGGTGGGTGTTATACCGTTTTATGACACTGAAATATGGTTGGAGAGGTATGAGAAGTTGAGGAGAAAGATCTCCGAGAACGGTATCGCGGCATCGGCACCCAAGGTATTGTTGAGTCATACCGCGTTAACGGGGAGTGTCAACAATGACGGCTCAAAAGTCATAAGCAAGATCACACCCAAGTTATTGAAAGAAACCTTCACGAGAGTTTATCTCGGCCACTATCACAACGCTCAAGAAGTATCACAGGGAATATATCACCTATCTTCGATAAGGCAGAATAATTTCGGCGAGGATCCGGAAAAAGGCTTTTGGTTGCTATGTGATGACGGCGAGGTGATTTTTGAGAAGGCACGATTCAGGGAATACCGTTCATTCAAGGTTGACCTAGATAACATATCGAAATCAGAGCTAGTTAAGCTCGCTGAAGAGCAAGACACATCGAATTCAAACGTGAAAATTGAATTTATCGGATCTGAAAGTAAACTTAAATCACTTGCTGATGAAATTTTCACGGAGAAGGGTATTGTTGTGAAGAAGCGGAGAAAGGATATAGAGTGTGATGTTGCTCCCGTTAACGGGGAAGAAAATAATCCGGTGTCGAGGGCAAGTATGAAAGATGTGTTTAAAAAATTCTGTGACGAGAAAAAATATGATTTTAACGCGGGATATAATTTCCTGAAAAAATACGTTGAGTGATGGATTTAAAAAGTATGATTGCCGGAATTGAGAAAGAGTTCGGCAAGGAAGCAATATGTGGTAGTTACATAGATGTTGAGAGAGTGCCATCGGGTTCGTTGATTCTAGATAGAGCGCTAGGTGGTGGTTACGGACTGGGTAGGCTGGTTGAGATATTCGGACATGAATCGAGTGGCAAAGCCCTAAAGAATGGTACAAAGATATTTACGGAACAAGGTCTCACGCCTATTGAGAGTTTAAGAATAGGGGATAAGGTTTACGCGTCGGATGGAAACCTTTATCCTGTAACCGGTGTTTATCCTCAAGGAATAAAACGATTATATAAGGTTCGGTTTATTGATGGTGTTGAAAAAATATGCTCGGAGGACCATATTTGGTTCGCAAAAGATATGGGTAACCCTCATATTCGAAAATATGCACCCAGAACGCTTAAATCAATGATAGAAAAAGGCGTTTTAAGAAATCGCGTTCCGAGTGATTATAGGAGGGGCATAACAAAGCCTAATTATAGATGGGAGATTCCTTTATGCAAACCTTTAGAGAGAGAACCTATTGATTGTTTTATCTCTCCTTATATTTTGGGGGTTCTTCTTGGCGATGGATGCCTCCATTGTTATCCCACTATGGCGATAGGAAACACTGATTCCGATATTATCGATCGAGTTAAATTAGAATTAAATGATGGTTACAGGATAACTGTTTGTAGAAATCAGAAAAATTGTTCTCAATATCGAATTGTAAAGGATATTTATAGTCGTGAAAATGAATATATTTCTGAACTTGATCGATTAGGTATTCGAGTTCCTTCGTCCGATAAGTTTATACCAAAAAACTATCTCAACGGTTCTATTTCGCAAAGAAGGGATCTGTTGGCGGGATTAATGGATACGGATGGTTGCGTTTCGGCAAGTGTTGTATCATATACAAGCGCATCACTTCAACTTATAAACGATATCATTTATCTTGTTCAAAGTTTAGGTGGATATACGTCCCCGGTTAAATTATGTCATAACACGAAAGGTTTTTCCTATTACTCTATTTCGTTGAGGGTGACGTTCAATCCATTTAGTTGCAAAAGAAAGCATAGTAAAGCCGCTCTTCTCACAGGAAGGGGGTGTCATAGAAAGGTTGTCGCAATAGATGAGGTTGATGCAGGCGAATGTACTTGTATTAGCATAGATTCACCCGATCATTCATATTTGCTTGAGGATCATGTTATAACACATAATACTTCCCTCGCCATTCACGCGTGCAGGGAAGTACAGGATATGGGTCGCTCGGCGGGTTATATCGATACCGAGCAAGCAATGGATCCTGATTATATGAGGGCACTCGGGGTTGATTTGAGCCCGGAAAAGTTTGTGTTAAGTCAGGCAGATTCGGCAGAGATGGCCCTTTCCATCATGAGGAGGATGTTGGATTGCCCGGATATTGGTATAATTATCCTTGACTCCATCGCCGCGTTAGTACCCAAGGCGAGGATAGATGGTGAGGTCGGTGATGCCGTGATCGCATTAGTCGCTCGGTTGATGAGCGCGGAGTTACCCCTTATAGCGCAGAAGGCAAAGAAGAATAAGACGTTGGTTATATTCATAAATCAATACCGAAGTAATATCGGATTTATGGGTGCGGCGAACACAACACCCGGAGGAAACGCGATGAAATTTTACGCATCCCAGCGTATCGAGATTTGCAGGATGGGTAATAAAAAAGAGGGTGACGATGTCACCGCTATTCGGAGCAAGGTCACCGTTAAAAAAAACAAAATAGCACCCCCGTTTAAGCAGGCGGAGATTTCAATCGCTTTCGGTAAGGGGATCGATATCATGCAAGAAATATTAGATTTATCGATCGAGCAGGGTATCATCAAGAAGAACGGAAGTTGGTTCTCCTATAATGGAACGAGTCTGGGTCAAGGAGAGGTGAATGTTAAAACAGTACTATCCGACAACCCGGAATTATTGGAGGAAATACGTAAACAGATAAAATTGGATTAACATGCAACCGATAAAATTAAAGTTAACGAATTTTCTTTCGTTCAAGGAACTTGAGTATGATTTCGAGGAAGGACCGGTGCTTCTGGTTGGTGAGAATAGATCCGATGAGGGTCAGGAGAGTAATGGAAGTGGGAAGACTGCGATTCAATCCGCGATAGAGAAATGTTGGCTCGATTATACTTCTAGAAAGAATGTCCGAGACATCGATTTAATTAGAAGGGGCCAAAATGAATCGGTTATCGAATCATGGATTTATTGCGCGGTAAGAGATCAAGTTCTTCACATCAAAAGGGTTTTAACGAGAAAGGGTAACAAACTTGAACTCTATATCAATGATGAACCAATTCAATTCGCCACAGTGAACGATGGGAATAATCGAATCATCGAATGGATCGGTATCACAAAGGAGGATCTGAGTAATTATTATATAGTGAACAAGGAGCGTTTTGCATCTTTCTTCTCATCATCAAATTCGCAAAAACTTCAGTTGATGGCCCGATTTAGTAACGTAGGTTTTCTTGATGATATTGATAATGATATCAAAGTCGGGATATCAACGAAGGAACATGAAAGGGCGGACATTCTTGAAAAAAAATCATTTATTCAAGGAAAAATTTCGGTTCTCGAAGAACAGATTAATGAATGTTCTCTTGAGAAGTTTGAGAAAGCGAAAGAGGAGGCGATATCAAAGTACAGGGATGAGATAGATAATTATGAAAATTCAATCGAATTGAGTAGAAAAACGATTGACCGTCTTTCGACTGAAAACGAGGATATTAAAGGGGAGTTGGTATCCGTTAATAAGAAATTAAAGGAATACACCGATTCGCTCTCACGAAAAGTTGATGAACATTCATTGATAAATAGAAAAATCGGTGATATCGAAGCGAGCTTGAAGGGTTATCGAGAGAGAGAGATTGAATTGAATTCAGCAGTAAAGGACGCGGTTGATACTGAACGTGAAATTGAAATGGCGCTTGGTGAGATAAACAAGAAACTCGCGGGTGTTATTACCTGCCCCAAGTGCGGCCATAGATTCCTCGTTGATGAGGATTCGGATGTTGACGAAGAGGAATCGAAGAAGGTGGAAATTCTTTCGTTGAAAAAAGAGATTGAAAAATCCATCCAATCGTTAAGGAACGATTTATCGCGATTGGAGGACGAAAGCTGCGAATCAACGAACTCATTAAAATCGGAAAGGGAGATCGAGATATCTTTTTCCCGTGAATTATCGTCTTTAAGGAAAAATATTCTTCAAATTGAAGAAGACATCGATAAAAATCAATCGATGATTGAAAACAATAATAGACGTATTAAATTGGAGGAAAAAAGTATACTCGATAGCAGGGATGAGATAACGAAATGGGAAGAATGTATTAAAAAAATAAGTGAGAAAGATCCGAGTGATTCATGGAACGAGGAAATAACGAGAAGAAGGACAGATTTATACGAGGCCCAGGTAACTCTAAAAGATATCGATAACCTTTTAAAAGAGGTTGAGTCGGAGATTGAAAATATGAGGGTTTGGCTCATTCAATATAAAGAATTCAGAATGTACCTTGCGAATATCAGTATCAAGGAGATACAATATAATTGTAATGAGATGTTGAAAGATATGGGGTCCGATTTGCGAGTTAGTATTGACGGTTTCAAAAGAAAGGCCGATGGTACAATCAAGGAGGAGATCACACCGACAATCATAAGGGATGAAGCGATGCCGTTCAATTCTTTTTCAGGGGGTGAGAGGGGTAGATTGGAATACGCGATGGTACTCGCACAACAGAAAATGATCAATAATTCAAGTAAACATAACGGTTTGAATTTTTTGTTCACGGATGAGATAGCGGAAGGAATCGATGCGCTGGGTTTAAAATCCCTCGTGAAATCATTGAATCAATTTTCATTTCCCATACTGATAACGACTCACGTTGTGAACCAAGCGGTTGGAAGTAAGGTTTTGAAGGTTATCAAGGAAAACGACATAAGTAGGATAGAATAATGAAAGAGAAGGTTTATATTGGAATTGATCCCGGAAAAGCGGGTTTTATATGTATCTTGCCACCGTATGAAGAGATTGAATTTATACCGATTCAAAAAGATCCGAAAGCGGAATTCGATCTGTGGCACATTAGGGGTGTTATTGAGGGTATATTCACTCGGTTTGAGGGTATGGATATTATCGTTGGTATTGAATCGGTTCATGCATTATTCGGTGCGTCGGCAGGTAGTACGTTTAACTTCGGTTATATAACCGGGGTGCTGAACGGTCTCGTCGCGGCAAAAGGCATCACCATTGTTAACCCACAGCCGAAGGAATGGCAAAAGGTTATGTGGGAGGGCGTGGGTTTGATTAAGAAGAAATCATCGTCCGGGAAGACCGAGGTAACTGATACGAAGGCAACCTCTATCAAGGCCTGCAAGAAATTATTCCCCACCGTTGATCTTAGAAGAACTGAAAGATCAACGAAGATGGATGATAATAAATGCGATAGTTTGCTCATCGCGATGTACTTAAAACGTAAAAATTTTTGATATGGCGACGAAATTTTATTGTCGAAATGAGAAATGCGACAAGTACAATGAAGAAATTCATTTTAATTCGGTCAGTTACGTGATTCGGGATGGACATCTCACACCAAAGGAGCGGCTTGTTTGCGATCATTGTAACCAAGAAGTTGAGATGGTGAATGTGAAAAATGAAGGGGGTGTGGGGTTTAATCTCGCACGGTTCGATTCTCTCTCCAATGATGATAAAAAGAGATGGATAATGGAGAGAAATAAAAAGGTTCGAAAACACGATGCCGAGATGAAGCGATTCTATGAAAAGAAGATTCTCGGTACAAATTTAGATTAATATGGCGGAGTTATTAACAAACAATATCTGGGAAGTTTGTTTGGGTATTGTCAAACATCAGGGAGTTCAGCTCATGGTCCTTGAGAATTTCGGGGAGTTGAGTTTCTGGATCGTTGACAGTTTTTCAACAAAAGGTATCGGTCAAAGCTACAATGAGTTGACCGGGAAAGATGTCACACAGTATTTATCTCATCAAGCGTTTTATTCACCGAGTGGAAAATCCTTGTTGGAGCAGGCGCAGGGGGTGAAACGGGTAACAATGAAGTTTGGGCACGATAATTATATCTGGGTCTTAAATGTTGAGTAACCATGCGAGGAGGAATTTTCCTCCTCTTTTTATCTTTTTACATGAACTTTTCCGTGAAAACATTTGGAGAATAGATAAATATTGTGTATCTTTATGGTGTTGAAAGATAAGAACAAGATTCAATAAATACGATTGTGAGTAAAATAATTAGAATGGAAAGGGTTACCTCATGGGGGAGGGCTCTTAATGCAGCGAGAAGAACGGTTGGCAAACGACCTTTAGACAGGGAGCCTTCAAAATCATGGGAAGCGAAAATGCTACTGGCAGAGCATAGCCCGATTCGGTTGGTTGAATTCGAATGGACGTGGCAGGATATAAAACAATGGATCACTGTTCATCTAGTGAGACATCATGAGGGATGTGAGAAATTTATTCATTCCCAGAGAGAGGATCGGAGGAATTTGATTGTACCCCGGGATAAACTCGAACAAGGTTCACTGAATGACATGGATATGACTGCTAACGCACAAGCGTTAATAAATATATCGAAGGTTCGTCTCTGCATGAAGGCATCGAAAGAAACGAGAAGGGCGTGGCGTCAAGTTATAGACGCGGTGAGGGAGATAGATCCTGTGATGGCGGATAAGTGCGTACCGTCCTGTGTATACAGAGGTTTTTGCCCGGAGATGGAGGGGTGCGGGTATGATAAAACGAATGAATTCCAAGAAGTGTTGAAACAATATAGAAAAACTGATTATGAGAACTGATGTTGAGATTTTAGTTGAAAAAATACTGAACGCGAATAATTTATACAGAAAGGGGTCTCCCATTATGACGGACGCGGAGTACGATTCATTGATCGACGACTTACGGGAGATAGAACCCGACCATATGCTGTTGACGAGAAGCGTTATCGAGTCGGTAAAAGGTAAGGATCGAGTGAGTAAACTCCCTCTACCGATGTTTAGCTTGGAAAAAGTTAAAACGATGGATGAGGTTATCTCGTGGTTAAAGTGGTTAAAAACGTTCCCCGGGGAAACAAAATTGGTTTTGACACCTAAATATGACGGCATTTCCCTCCTCACGGAGACGGATCTTTACGGGAAGGCTTGGACAAGAGGTGATGGTGATGAAGGTCAGGAGAGTTCGGAAAGGTTCAAACTTTTATGGTACAGGCGCCGTGGTATGATCCATTTGAGAGAGATTGGCGCGCATTACTGTTGGGGAGAGGCTATCATGAGAAAGGATGAATTCAAACCGTATCTTGAAAGTGGCGAGTACAAAACGGCTCGAAACATGGTTGCCGGTCAGTTTAACGGTGATAAATGGCGAGCTGATATTATGACAAAAATTGACTACGTTATTTACGGTTGTGATCTTGATCTCGATAAATCGATCCAGATGGCCGAACTGAAACAGGTTAGTGATATCAAGTACGAGGTTACCACTGTTCATGAAATATTGGATAATCCCGATATCTTCCAGCAGCTATACGACGAGTGGGGCGATGTTTATAACATTGACGGTATCGTCATGGAGATTAGTTCCGTCGATCTTAGAAAGGAGTTGGGAAGATTGCCAAATGGAAACCCACGATATGCCGTGGCAGTGAAATTTCCTGAATGGAATGATAGTAAGCTAACGAAGGTAACAGGTATCACGTGGAAGATCAGCAAGGACGGTCTCTCAAAACCGGTGATTAACATAGAACCCGTTGAGCTGGCCGGTGCGACTGTGACAAATGTTACAGGACATAACGCGGCATATATCGTGGATAATTGTATTTGCGAGGGAGCGAACATCAAGGTTAGGAGATCCGGCGATGTCATACCGAAGCATGATAAAACGATAATGTACGATGCACCGGATTATGAAAAGATGCGTGATGATATGATTATATGTCCGAGTTGTGGGAGACCGTTACGCTGGGATAAGAACCTTGTCGAACTTGTTTGTGTCAACCGAGATTGCAAGGAAAAGATCATCGCGAGAAACCTGTTTTTCTTTGTCACGATGGGTATCGAGGAGATAGGTGAACCAACGGTTAAGAAATTATACGAAAACGGTTATAAAACGATCAAGGACATATTATCAATGTCAAAAGAGGCTTGGACCAAGATAGAGGGACTTGGCGTGGCGAATTATGATAAGATCTTTTTACAGATAGAGAAGATCGGGTTGTTCACCGAGATACCCCTCGCGAGACTTTTAACCGCGTGTAACGTTTTCGGTGGTGCGTTCGGTGAGAAAACATGCCAGTTAATTTTCGATAACATTGATGATGTTGAGTTTGATGAGATATGGAGGAAGATGCCTTCCCCGGAACATCGCCGGTTCGACCTTGAAAACCGTCTACGGGAAATCAAAGGGATCGGTGCCATTGTGGCATCAAAATTTCTATCAAGCATGATTGAATTAGACAAGGACATGATACCCTTGGATAAATTTAAAACGTATATTCGAAAAAAGAGAACTGAGTGCCAGGGTAAATCTTACTCAATATGTTTTTCTGGTGTGAGGGATAAATCGCTTGAAAGTGAATTAGAGGGGAGGGGTCATAAAATAGTATCGGGGGTTAGTAAAAACACGGATATTCTGATCGTCAAGGATGTGAACGGGAATTCCTCAAAGATTAATAAAGCGAAGGAACTCGGTGTTGATATTTTATCGATCGATGACAGGGAGGGTATTTTGTCGAAAATTAACGGGTAGTTATGCGGTATTTTTATTTGGAGAAGACATACATCTATGTGGGTTTCAAATATGACCCATCACTTGTATCCATGCTCAAGCAAATCGGTGGTTTCTTCTATAATCCCCAAACGAAGGAATGGTACCGTGAGATCTCGTTGGATAAGGGTAAACTGATAGAACGATTCCTTGAACAGAATGATTTTGTAAACAAGAGACCTCAACCTTCATTGGATAATCTCACTCTCCCAGAATACGAGGAGATTATTTCGTTGGAAAATATAAAGGAATTGATAAATGATCTCCATCTGAAAAGAAATTTACGTGATTATCAGATTGAATGTATTCATTACCTTGCAAATCACCCTAACGCTATAAACGGGTGTTCACCGGGATTGGGAAAAACGGGTGTGTCAATCGTTTTAGTTGAAGCACTTCAATTATTTCCATGTCTCGTCGTAACTCCCGCGTCGGTAAAGTATGGGTGGAAGGCTGAGTGGCAGAAATGGGTTGATATGAGAAAGAGAAAAGTTCAAGTACTTGAAAGCAAGGACAAATGGAAACCTCACCAAGATGTTTACGTTCTAAATTATGACATATTGTATAAGAAGGATAAGGAAAATGGTATTCAAATTAGATTCCCCGAATTATTGGAAATGGAGTGGGAATCAATGTTCTTGGATGAAGCGCATATGTGTAAAAACAAAAAGAGCCTCCGAAGTGAATGGGTTAGGAAAGTGGCGAAGAAATCGCAGTTCATTTACCCCCTAACGGGTACGTTGGTTATGAACAGACCCGCAGAATTGATTAATATACTCGAATTAACGGGGTGGTTCAAAGAACTGTTTAACGATTGGACTTCATTTGTTTACAGGTATTGTAATGGAAAGAAAAGGTGTGTGAGGGGCCAATCCTACGGCTGGGATATTTCTTGCGCGAGCAATACGTTGGAATTAAATAAAATCATATCGAATTCATGCTATTTTAGAAAGGAGAAGAGGGACGTTCTCACAGAGTTACCTCCGTTGATTGAGAACGTCGTTCCCGTTCATATCAGTAATATGAAAGAGTATAAAAGGGCGGAGAATAGCCTGATCGATTATCTGAGTAAGATTGATATTGAACGTGCCGAGAAGGCAGAGAACGCGCCCCATCTTGTAAAGTTAAGCACGTTGAAAGAATTGTCTTTGAAGGGAAAGATGAAGGATATAGAAGTGTTTCTTAATGAATGGAGGGAGATTTCAGAAGAAAAGCTATTAATATTCGGTGTTAGAAGAGAGCCTTTGAAAAAACTTGCCGAGAAGTATCGAAGTCCGATTATTCAGGGTGGTATGACCGCGAAAGATAAATTTAACACTGTTCAAACTTATAGAACGAGCGGCGAACAGTTTTTATTCGCGAATATAGACGCGGTGGGAACAGGTGTCGATGGATTGCAGGATTGCTGCAGTAACCTCGTGTATATAGAATTGCCGGATAAGTTCACAACATTGGATCAGACAAATTCCCGATTGGAGAGAATGGGTCAGAAAAATAACATAAATGTGTTTTACCTTCTCTGCCCGGATACCATCGACACGTACATGGCGGAACTGGTTGAAGGTAAGAAAAAAGTCACGGATGCTATAAATAAGGGGGTGGACGTTGATGTCAGTGAGATGGATATTAATTTCATGGTGATGAAAAGATTGAGTGATTCGGGGAAATAATCTCTGTTTTTGTTGATAATTCGATACACTTTGTGTATCTTTATGGTGTTGAAATAATAAAAGAACTAAAGGTAAGAAGATATGAAAACAGTTTTTCAAATTTATGAAATAATAAGAGCTTTCGATCAGAGTATCGAAGTAGATAGATACACTAATTGCATTGCAACACGTAAAGTTGGGTGTGATTATGAAACCTACGAGGCCGCGGAGGAAGAGATATCCAAGTTGCTAGACGAGGCAAACTGGGAACCTGAATACTGTATTAAAAAAGTATACATTAAATAATATCATGAAACTTGATAAATACAAACAGGCGATCGCAGATGAGTACTTACGATCGAATAAAAATATTTTTGTTAATGCAAGTGCGGGTGCAGGTAAGACTTCATTACTCCTTCACCTCCTAAATATCACGCCCTCCTACAAGGATTGCTTGTTTTTGGCATTCAATAGGAGTATTGTTGAAGAATTAGAGAGAAAATGCTTGGGAAGGGCCGAGGTTAAAACGATACACAGTAAAGCGTATTCGACGTTATTGAAAAACAAAAAGTGTACGTTTAAACTTTCAAAATGGAGGGATTATTCGATTTGCAAAAAATATCTTTCACCCACATGGAGTATTGATCCAAAATATGAGAATTCTAGGATTATGAACATATCGAGGATCTACCAATTCATGAGAATGAATCTGATAGATATTGATGATTTCGAGACGTTGGAAAGTGTTTGTGCGAGATGGGATGTTGACTTTGACCCCTCCTATTACAAGGATATGAGAAAATTCATTGAAGCGATTGACGAGGAAACGAATCATTTAAGGGTTAATAAGTTAGATATTGACTTCACGGACCAACTATACCTAGCGTACAAGTATGTTCCCGCGGAATTATACCCGAAATACGATGTTATTTTCTGTGACGAGGCGCAAGATCTGAATGTCTTGCAGAGAGAGTTGATATTGAGAATGCTCAAAGAAAACGGGCGGTTAATCACTGTAGGCGACGAAATGCAGGCGATTTATGGGTTTCAAGGTTGTTCAGTTGATTCATTCAAAGCGTTTGAAATGAGACCGAACACAATCTCATTACCCTTGAATTTAACGTATAGATGTGCCAAACGTATAGTCGATGTTGCCCGGAAATATTCGCCGGACATAGAAGCGAAGGAGGATGCTAACGAAGGTGAGGTGAGAGAGGGGTCGTTGGACGAAGTTCGTAACGGCGATTATATAATATGCAGGAATAATCTTCCCTTGGTTGAAACTTTCATCAAATTACTGGGTGAGGGGAAGAAATCAGTGATACTCGGAAAAGATTACGGTGAGAGCATCCTTTTGCTTTTAAATCGTGTCGAATCAGAGAGAGGTCTTTTGGAATTGTTGCGGGAAAAGAAAGATGAACTCATTGAACGGGGTATCAAAAACTTTTCGGTGAATGAATCTTATGTTGTCCTTCTTGAAAAGGTTCAGATATTATTACTTCTTAATAGAAGATACGGGTCTTTTCAGGAGGTCAAAAAAGTCTTAACCGATATTTTCGGTGATGAATCGAAGGATAAGATTCTCCTGTCAACGATTCATAAGAGCAAGGGGTTAGAGGCTGACAGGGTATTTATTTTGGGCTTTCATGAATTGATCCCGAGTAAATACGCCACAACCGAACTCGCACTTTACGGAGAAAGATGTCTCCAATTTGTAGCGGTTACACGGGCGAAGAATACATTAATTTTTTTACCATATAAAGAGAAAAATGAAAAAACCGAAATTGTACATTGAGACGGGTGTTAAACACGCGATAACATTGGTTTGTGCCAATAAAATACCTGTCTTGGAACCTTATTTACCTGATTTAAAGAAACTTCAAAATCATATGATTTACGAGAGAAGGGCCTGTGAATTGGATAAAAATAGGCACCCGAAACCCTTGGTTATCGTGTTAGAAAATGGTATCTTTAATTCTGTTTTGCGAGAACTGGCACGCAAGGGCGGGCGGGTTAAATCACTCGATTATATCAATTTAATAGTTCAATCGGGTAACCTACCGATCTGTCGTGTCGTACCTCGTGACGAGAATGAGATATAGTTTTTAACATTTGATATATGGAGAATATTGTAAACAGTAGAAAAGAGATCGGAGACTACATCTTTGTCAGCAAGTACGCCAGAACGGTGAACGGGAAGAAGGAAACGTGGGACGAAAGTATCGACCGCGTGATGCGGATGCACCGGAAACATCTCGCGAATGATATGGCGATCCCCGAGTCAGCATGGGGTGTTTTATCGAAAGAAATGGCGTTCGCGGAAGGGTGTTACAGGGGCCAGCTAATTCTCGGCGCTCAGCGTGCGCTTCAATACGGGGGTGACTCGCTATTAAAAAATCACGCGAGAAATTTTAACTGTTCGGCATCCCACGTTGATAGAATCGAATTCTTTCACGAATTGATGCATCTTCTTCTTTGCGGTGCGGGTGTCGGGTATTCCGTTCAGAGAGTTCATATAGAAAAGTTACCCAAAGTCAAGGGGATAGATACCCGGCACGAACCGATCGAATTCGTGGTGGAGGATTCGATAGAGGGATGGGCGTTCGCCGTTAACGAGGTTGTGAGGGCTCATTATCTGGGATTGGCGGAGATCGCTTTTGATTATTCCAAGATACGACCGAAAGGATCATTCATCACGGGTGGCTTCAAAGCTCCCGGGCCCGAACCTTTGAAAAGGTGCGTGGAGAAACTTGACAAGGTACTTCGTAAGATAAAGGGGAGAAAAGCAACCCCGTTTGAATTGCATCGACTGGCTTGCATCATTGCCGACGCGGTTATATCGGGCGGTATCCGACGTTCAGCCCTTCTGTGTCAGTTTGACGCGGATGACCGGGAGATGCTAACTTGTAAGACGGGCAATTGGTTCAGTGAGTATCCGGAACTCGCAAGGGCGAATAATAGCGCTGTCATTCTGCCTTCAACGCCGAAGGAAGTTTATGACGCGTTGTTTGAATCGATAAAGGAATTCGGGGAACCGGGTCTTATTTTTTTAACGCATAGAGATATCGTGTACAATCCGTGTTGTGAGGTAGGAACCTATCCTCAGTTTAGAAATCCTGAAACGGGAGAGAAAGAATCGGGTTTCTCATTCTGTAATTTAACCGAGATTAACGGTGCCAAGATAAAAACGAAGGAAGAGTTCTTCAACGCGTGCCGGGCGGCTGCCATTCTCGGAACAATCCAAGCGTCGTATACTGATTTCAAGATTCTTTCACCTATTTCAAGGAAAATAGCAGAGAGGGATGCTCTGATAGGCGTGGGTATAACGGGTATGTGTGAGAATCCCGAGATATTTTTCAACCCCGAGATACAGAGAGCGGGTGCCCGTATCGTGAAAGAGACGAACGCTCTTATCGCCGATCTGATTGGCATAAATCACGCGGCAAGAACGACAGTTATAAAACCGTCAGGTAATTCAAGTCAGTTACTCGGGTGTACTAGTTCGGGTATTCATAAGTTCCCGTTCAGAAGATTCATCCGGAATATTCAAGCGTCCAACACCGAACAGGCGTTGAAATGGGTTGAGAAAATCAATCCCGTCATGGTGAGACCTTCCTCCTATAACAAGGAAGACGAAAGTGTCATATCTTTCCCGGTGGAACTGAGTGAGAATGTTTTAACGAGTGAGTCCTCTAGCGCGATCAGCTTCCTTCAGCTTGTTAAGTTAACGAAACAATGTTGGATCGAGGAGGGAACGAATCTGGAACATCCCTTCTACAAGGAACATCCGGAATTGAAATCACTTCGCATGAACGTGTCAAACACCTGCACGGTCAAAGATGATGAGTGGGACGAGGTGAGGGAGTACGTGTGGAATAACAGGAATGTGTTCTCAGGTATAAGTTTCCTTCCTAAGGGGGGTGACCTTTTATACCCGCAAGCTCCTTATACCAGTGTTTTGGATGAAAAAGAGTTGGCAGAAAGATACGGTGCGGGTGCGATACTCGCCGGTGGTTTAATCGTTGACGGGCTGGCCGTGTTTAACGATGATCTCTGGCTGGCCTGTGATGTCGCGATGGGTAGAAACCTACATCACCTAACTCTCACGGATCAGGATATAACCGATTTCATTCTTTCCCATCTAAAGAATGGGAAGTTACTTGTCGAAGTGAACGGAGTGATGATTAGTGATGTTAACGCGATATCCTCTCACCTACGATCCCTCGTGGATAAGAAAATTGATTGGGTTCGCAGGTTCAAGAAATTCGCCGGGAAATACCTGGGAGGGGATCTCACCAAGACCGAGTTCTGCTTGAAACATGTTTCATTATTTCATCGTTGGCAGAAGTTGAAGGATATGAAACATATCGATTGGTCCTCGATAACGGACTGGGACGAAGAATGGGTTGACGCGGGATCGACCATCGCGCAAGCGTGTTCGGGGGGTTCCTGTGAATTGAAATGATTTTCAGCTTTCATATATTTTAATTTTTTTAGTTTAATACCGAGGAGGAATTTCCCTCCTCTTTTTTATCTTTTTACATGAACTTTTCCGTGAAAATATTTGGAGAATAGATAAACATTGTGTATCTTTATAGTGTTGAAAATAATGAGTTAACAAACTAAAAATAAGAAGATATGAAAACGAACGCCGAAAGAAAAAACGAAATAATTTCAAAATTTAAAAGTTATGAGGCAGTTACCGAAAATTGATTATTCACATTTCACGATCCCGTTGGTTAAAGATCCAACAGAGATCCATGTGTTAAGTGTTAGTTCTGATAAATGTTCACCAGTGAAGTCGAGGGGGTGGTATGAAAGATTATTTAATCAGAACGTGGTTGTTCACGCGGCCTTTATTGGAAGAAGCTGCCCGCATATTAAACTTGCGTCGAAATGGTAGTCGGCATGAATTAGAAGAGAGATTGAAGGAGAGATCATACCGGGAGATAAAGAGTGTTATATCTGGAATGTATTCAAAAACAAATCTTACGAAAGATGGAAAATAATAGGAGGTATAAAGGTGATGAGGGTTTGGTGCCCCGTGACTTCAGAAGCGGTCGTGAAAGACGTCGTGAAAGGAGGGAACAAGAAAGAAAAGCTAGGTGGCTGGAATATCAGAAACTAGAGTCTTTCTATTTCGGCAAGTTGGGTAAATCAAGGAGATCGGCCGTTCTTAAAAAGAAATATAATCATGGCTAATTTATTAGGATCGCTGGGTGTATTCATGTTGATGACAGCCTGTGAAGCCCAAAGGAATCCTTTCGACATCACGAAACCTGTGTTTAATGATGCCAACGTTAATTATAAGGATAATCAAAGTGGTGAGATAAAGGCCGGGAAAATGGTTAAACCCTATATGGGTAAGAAGAAAATAAGTAGGAAACAACGTAAAATCAAGAGAAATAAAAACTGACTTTATGAATAAGAGAAAGGCGAAATCAATAGCTTACAATTATTTTGCCAGTCTCGTTGACGAGATGGTTAATAATTGCGATTGGAGCGTGTATTCTACCGATGACGCACAATTGATCATACATTACATAGATGAGATCGGGATGTCAATGAGAGAAAAGGCAAAGAAATTAGAAGCACCACTCAAAGAGAAGTTAAAATAAAGAACATTTTCCTAAAGGTTTTATCGAATATTAAAGGATGCTAATTATGACAGTATATGATAGAATAAAAGAATTGGGAGTATTCGAGGGTTGGTCTCCAATATTCGGTGGATGTATTGTTTATCTTGATGAAGTATACGGTAAAATAATCATCAGTGACAGCCATGATAGAATGGTGTTAAATAAGGATGGCGCGTACAACACCAACGGAGAATGTTTGATATTTCCATCCAAGGATAACAGGGATTGGAGTTCACTTAAATCAAAATAATCATGGAAGCATATTTTAACGAGAACACTCCCGAACTGAGAGAATGGTTAAAAAGTCAAGGACTGATCCCTGAAACTTACCCAGATTGCGAACGTCAAGGACTGACCGCCCCGTATCCTAATTGTAATGGAGAAATGGTAATGTATAGTGATGGCCTTCGTTATGATACAGATGATGATGCAAATGAGTTCACTATTTGCGATACCGAAGAAGAATTTAAAAGATTAGTAATTGATATTAAAAATGGAAGAATATAAAGTAGGCGAAGTGTTCCAATTCGGGAAAATTAAACTGAAATGCGTGGAAGCTCCAAGCGATTGTACTGGATGTTTCTTATTAAGCTTTGCGTATTGCATATCATGTATTGGAGAATGTAATTGGAATAAAAGATCGGATCACAAGAACGTGATATTTATTGAATTAAAAGAAGAGAACAATGGTTAAAGAATTCAAAGTGGGTACGATATTCGAGCTAGGTCGGGTGTTGTTAAGGTGTACAAAAGGAAGTGATTGTACGAAATGTTATTTTTTTGATAAAGGATCTTCCTGCACTGTGTTCACGTCAGAAATGGTGGGGGCATGCAGTGGCGTGGAAAGAGATGATCGTGAACATGTCTTCTTTGAAAAAGTGGGAGAGGTGTGTGATAACAGCGAGGAGGATTCGTGAAAATTCGACGGATTATTGGGGGAGTTAGTGTAAAAAGTGTATCTTTACTTATTAAATCAGAGTAACACACCATATGGAGATACAAGAATTAAGAGAGACGATTAGGGAGAACCTCCCTGATTACATAAAAGGTCAGAAGGATGAAATCCAAGAACATTACATCGAATATGAGCTTCTGAAACGGTACTGGGAAACGTTCCCGGAACGGTACTTCCATTTCACAAACCGGCAGGGGGTGGAGTGCTCGGTCGACACTAACACAGTGAACGTGAGATTATCCGTCAAGAAACAGGGCGGAACCGATGAGCAGGCGGAAGCCGCGGTACAACATAGGAACACTTACGCCCTTCCTATCATACGAAGGATGAGCGCTCATAAAGGTAAGATCAAAGGTCTGTTCGGAACGAAATACAGCCCGGCAATCGTGGAACACGCGGATGAAATCATCGATTTGTTCGCCCAGTTCTACACCGTTAATGATATCATTAACGTCCTGAAAGTGAAGAAAGGATACTCGGTATCACCGACTTTGTTGAAAGTATTCTACCAAGATAACCGGGAAACGATAGAGAGGAGAAAGCTGAAATTCATAGATTCGAAGAAGGATTTCTTCATAGCGACGGAAACGGGTAGATTACAGGTCCTCAACGAGTTACTTCTCACATGGAGGATGAAGTTCAGCCAAGAGGAGAAGATCTCGTATTCAACGGAGATACGAAAAGTTCTGGAGCAGGCTCGGAAAGTGTGTAAGGGTGAAGAGCTGTTTTTAACGGTCGATGGGAAGATCGATATAAACGCCATGATTCACGGTCAGGATAACGTGGCGGAGGCCCTCCAGAAACTCCCTATTAACATGATAGTGATAGGGTTAGTCGCGGCGAAGGCGGGAATCAACCCGGCAACGATCATAGGGCAGCTGGCATCCTCCTACTACAAGGATCATAACGGATATAACGCGAATTTCCTCGACGGCAAGGATATCCAACTACCGGGTGACATAATCCGGAACACATCGTGGGATGAACTGGCGGGAAGGGTGATGACGCAATCCAACGAAATATCACCCATCGAGGACGCTATCGTCGTGGAAGAGAGGGAGGTGGTAAAAGTCGAAGAGGGTAGATCCAAGCTACTGGAACTTCTGAAAAAGGGCCCCTCGAAGGAAGAAATTGACGCGGATAAAAAGGAGATAACTTCCGTGAACGATATCACGAAAAGGGTTTACCGTCAGAGAAAGGTGGAAAGGGGTCCGGAAGATGAGAAGACCGCGAAGATGAGGGAGTATCGAAGACAACGGTATCACAAGATGAAAGGAAAGAAAAAGGACGGCGAGGAAAGTAATGATAAGTAGTTTTATCTCGTCTTTGAAAAGGGAAGAGTCAACGATCGAGTAATTCTATCAGAATATCGGTGGAAAGAAGGGAAAGACAGGATAAAACGAGAAAAATCAAATTTTACGTTATTTTCTCAGAGAAAAATTTGGAGAATAAATAAACATTGTGTATCTTTAGACATTGAAAGAACGAAAAGGAAGAAAATTATGAAGCTGGAAGAGAAATTACAGGTGAAATCGATCAGTGATCTGAAAGCCATCATGGATTATCTGAAAGAGAGAATGGACAGGGCCACCCGGATGGGTAAGGGATGGGAATTCGAAACCCTGTTCAACATGAGGGAAACCGTGGAAGGTGTGTTGGTGGATAAGATGAGGAGCGTGGGATTAACCGTTGAGAGATAGGAGGGTTCACGGAACGGGCCAAGTGGATGAACGATTACGTATTTTAACGAAATTTAACGGGTACAAGGTATGACGAAGAAGATAATGATCAGAAAATCAGATATTTACGGGATCGAGATGAACCCATCGAGGAAGAAAAGGTGGTTCAACGGGTACACCCAGTGCGAGGTTCTAGTGTACATGAAACATTTGCCGAAACCGTGTAGGTTCACGTTCGGGGATGATGATGAACTGGGTCAGGCGTTCTTCACTAGATTGAAGGCGGAGTTGAACCATGAACACGTCAGTGAGATGATTGATATTGACGATATTATCAGTTATATAAAGAATGCTGTTAGTTAATTATTTTCTTTTCTATTATATAGATATGTTTAGAGTGTCTATCATACTGGTATCGTCGTGAGACGTGTATGATTATCATAGCGCTAATTTTGACAGTGAGAGGGCTTCCCCGCCCTCTCATTTTTATTTGGATGAAAATGATGTATTATATTATATATAATATAATACATCATCCCTGGTTAAAACGGGTAATTCAATCACGGTACATGAACTGATATAAATCGGCTTTCACGCAGGGTAACACCAGTAATGGGTAACGAAGTTTAAAATTTCGGGATGAACAATGTATTTATCGCGAAAACATGAGAAAAATTAACTTGTTGATTATGAAGGGGCGAGTCAAATTTTCCACCGGGGTTTTGTCTCACCCAAAAGAGGGTGAACATGAAAACATGACACTTACCAGAATCATGAGAAATGAAGACATGATAAAATGACATGTTACATGAACTTTTTCCTGATTTTTGTTGGAGAATAGATAAACATTGTGTATCTTTATGGTGTTGAAACAATGAAGAATAACAACTTAAAAACAAAGAAAATGGCAGGAAGCTTTCTTCAAGAGGTTTATCTGGCTCTGATAGAGCGAGATAGTAAAGGTAACATCATCTCGCGTGAAGAGATGGATGAGAGACATGTGAACTTCACACCGAGAGTCGGTGAGATTATCTCCCAGGATACACTCGAATTCTACCAAGACGAAGAGGGATGTAACGAACAAACGGAGGATGGCAGGGATTACGTTCGCGAGGTTGAATTTTTCAGGGTCATCGCCGTCATTCACGAGGCACATGAAAGTCGAGGAACCGGTCTCACCCTCTGTCCGACTGTGATTCTCGAAAAAGTTAAAGGTGATGAGGCCCGGTTTCTCGCCGATTGTATATACGATAAGGACCTCTATTTCGTTGACCCTAAAAATTTTAAATGATGGAAGGCAAAATGGTTGATGTCGATCCCTCCAAAATAGTTCACATCGTGATAACAGTCGCGTTTACATTATGGGTGATCTTAGTTATCGCCTACTGTTACGTGATCGAGGTTTTTCGGAAACGTCACCCTCGGTGTCCGAGATGTAAGAGTGATAGAACATCGAAGATCAAATACATGGAATATTATCATTGCGAGGATTGCAATCTAAATTTTGAAAGAGATGAAAAGCGTTAAAATATGGACGGATGGCTCTGCCACCCTCAAGGATAATAAACTGGGTGGTAGCGGTGTGTACATGGTGTGGGATGACGGCCGGGAATTGATGTTATCGAAAGGGTGGGAGAACACGAAAACCGGCAGGGCCGAGATTCACGCCTTTCTCCTAGCACTCCAACACTTGGAGAACGAACCGATTTCCGCCACCTTCTACATGGATTCGGAGTACGTCATGAAAAGCGTCTTAGAATACATGCCCTCATGGTTGGAGAATAATTGGATGGGTTACGCCGGGCCGGTGAAGAACCGGGATCTCTGGGAAAAAGTTCTCACGGAATTGAACCGAACGGAAAAGGTGTTAAAGTCGTATGTTCATGTGAAAGGGCACCAAGATAACTTGGATAACGAAATCGTTCTCGGCAATAACGTGGCTGATTACCTCGCATCTTACAAGAATCAGAACGGGTATGAGTTGGATATCCCCCTCAAAGAAGAGAAGAAATTGAAATTGTATTATTTCTATGACATGGATAATGACGAGGTGTACGCGGACCGGGTGAAAAGGGAAACGCATCACATCTCCGTGGGTGAATGCAAAAAAGATTCGGTTGACGAGGTATGTGAGTTATGGCAGGAAGGTGAGAGGTACCTCGATTTCGGTCATACATTCCACTATATAGGTACACGACCTTCGACTAAAAACATGTACTATTACCTTCACCGACCCTCGAGGACTTATTTCGTGGATGAGAGGGGAAAAGATTTCGGCAACGATAATCCCAGTATTTTACCTGTCGGGGATTGTGTTGAATGCGCCGAGTTTGAATTGTTTAACATTCTTAACCGGGATCATAAACTCCTCGCTAAAACGTTTGAAAACTATAAAATGAGGAAAGAGATCGTCCCCGACAATGAAGATTTACCTTTTTAATTTTAGATGATATGAGATGTCTTGTTATTTTTCTTAGATTTCTGGGGGTTATTCTATCACCTATCGTGTTTATACTCAGTCTTATCATACCCGCATTCAGTTACATCATTCTGGGCGATGAGAGCGAGGTGGCTCCGTTTGATTTTATCGACAAATTCTACGATAAACTCGGTAAATTATGAAACTGAAGCCTGAAATATTATGCCAGCCTAACGTTCCAACTCCCTTACACGGGATGGCACCCCGGGTTGTTTTCGGCGAATCGTGGTGGAACATGAAACGGCAGGCGGCGTATCAATCGAGTGGAAATTGCTGTATCGCATGCGGGAGACCCGCTTTCATGACGGAAACGGGAAGGTTGGAAGCTCATGAGATGTGGCAGTTTGATTATGAGAACGGGGTGGGAACCGTCACGGATATCGTCCCTCTATGCCATTACTGCCACAATTTCATTCATTCCGGTAGGTTGTACATGGTTATGGGTGAGGAGAAAACCAGGGACGAGGTTCGTGCTATCCTTGAACACGGATTCAAGATATTGGCTGAGAATGACTTGAAAGCGTTTCCTTTCACTCTTTCCTTCGCCAGGGAAATGAGTGTCGACACCCATGGCGTTCAACCCTATTCTATCGGGTGTACGATGAAACAAAGTGGATGGAAGATGGTGTATAACGATAAGGAATACCGGCCGGATGATTACGTGAAATAATTTTCTCATGTTACATGAACTTTTCCGTGAAAACATTTGGAGAATAGATAAACATTGTGTATCTTTATAGTGTTGAAAATAATGAGATAACAAACCAAAAATGGAAGATATATGAAAGCACAAGTTGAAAGCAGAATCAGTTACACGGAATTAGAGAAATTAGAAGTGTTAATCAGCATATTGAACCGCATCAACGCTTGCGAGAACGAGAGTGAATTGAGAGATGCATTTTCGGGTAAGAAAGTGGATTGGTATAAAATCTACTTCGAGTGGGGGTTCGGTGCCCACCACATGTGGGTACATGAGAAAATCGATGGTAAGATATCTAAGAAGAGACTGATTCTGGTCGAATTTTGATTATTAGGATGAAACCCTTGAATGTTATTATATATTATAATATATAATAACATTCATCCAAAAATAGAATGTCATGGAAAACGAGAAAAAGATCGGTGAGAAATTCCTCTTCGGACGGAAGAGACTCCACCTAGTTTGTATTGAGAAAGATGGGTGTAAAGAATGTTTCCTGAAAGATAAATCGTACTCGGAATGTGTTCGTGTTATGAGACATATTGGTCACTGCGAAGCGATGCTTCGAAAGGATGGGAAGAATGTTGTGTTTAAGTTAATTGATCAATATTGAAAAATGAACATGAAAAGAAATGATATATCTCGAAGCTGTTTCTTCGAGACGATACCGTGGATGATCGTATTGATCATTTTGTTTATCATCGACGTAATTATCGGTATAATCGATTGGTTCCCCGCCTCCCTGTTAATCGTTCTGATATGGGAGTCATTGTACATGAAATACAGACAGGATGCGATCATCAGGATAATTGAAAAGGAGGGAAAAGATGGCGACATTGAAGGAATACGGTGAACTTTCACGTTTACGAAATCGATGCGAGGAGTTGGAGGCGGAGAACGCCATCCTTAAATCAAGGGTTAACGAACTGACGCGTTATATCTCGTCATTGAATGAAGATGAATTAAGGGCTGAATTTCGGGTAGACCATCAAGAAGAAAATGAATCGAAGACGAGATATTACCAGCTTAGGAGAGATTTTGACGGTAAAATACTTCTCGCCACCCAGGATTCAAACGGTGTTATCCGCGTACCTTCCGAGAATGAATGGTACATCTCCGTGACTTCATTGAAGCTCGCCGGGTACGAAATTCTTGAATAATTTCTCATGAAAAAGTTTGAGAATACACTTTGTTTATGTATCTTTAGATGAACAAAATAAAGAACTGAAAATTATGAAGACAAAAATTTTTCTCAGCTTGGCGTCATTTTACGCCTGTTTTCAATGTGTGAGACCTATGTTTTACGAGGAACCTCGTTATGAATTTTGGTGGTTGGCATTGACATTTTTCTTCCTGGGCGTGGGGTTTTTCGTGAATCGGAAAACATCGTTATGATCATAGAAATTTTAATCCATAAAATAAAGTGAAATGAAAGGTAATTCTTATTTTATCAAGGTCGGCGATACAAGAGTTCGAATCTCGACCATTAATTCTTACAGCTTGGTGGAATACTCACATATCTCAAACGAAAGCGAGAGATATAAAATAAAAATCGTAACTTCACGAACTTCTTTTCTCGTCCCTGTGAAGAACAAGGCGGAAGCAGAGACGATATTGAAAGGTATAGATGATATTTTAGTTTTTAACATAGAATAAATAAAAAGATGAGTTTAAAAGAATTCGTAGATCAGGGCGGGGTGATAATCCTACGTGAACCTAAAGATTTACAGAACGTGGTTCTGGGTGCTAAAAAAGTTGGTTACCCGGTTAAGAAGCAGTATACGTGTAACGGTCAATACCCGTTTTTCTTCTCGGTGAAGGACGCCAAGGTTCTCACCATGGAAGATGTGAAAGACAGACCTCTAAACATGGATGTGAAAGATTTTTTATCCATGATCGATGTGATAACGAGCACCATGAAAGCGGATGTGGGTGACACGGTTTGCGTTCAATGCGAGAGTCAATCCGACGTTGACACGTGTATAGATTATTTTCAAACTGTAACGGGCCAGAAAATAAGAAATTCGAGATTTCTCGAGGAAATTCCTTTCTTCAATTTACAAAACGGCAACCTTTATCCAGCCTACTGTCTTAAACCCGGGTACACTATCCTTTCTTTCAGTGAGTTCAAAGAAAGATTTATTTCAACACAACCGGGGGTAGAAAGTGAAGGAATGGCACTGACTGAGAAATTCATTTCCAAGATTGACGCGGTTATGAAATCACTCAGGGATCTGGAATCGTTTCTGAGAAGTGAACGGTATGTATAAAACATGTCCGCGATGCGGTGGTAACGATGATGAATGTCCTTTATGCGAAGGCCAGGGTATCGTCGATGAGAATAACCGCCCACCTTCAACGGTGGGAAAAGATGAGAACAGTATTTCAAAGGTTCACGAAGATGAACTTAATAATTAACACATAAAACAAAGAGAATTATGAAAAAAGCAGAGTTAGATCGCTTAAAAGCTGAATTGCAGGGTAACGAGAATTATATCGGCCTGGGATTCGAGTTCGCTAAAAACATGATCATCAACCAAGTTGTAACGGAGAAGAGGGCGGTGCTTGAATCTCAGTTCAATTTCGCCCAGTTCAAGGATGTGATCATTAACACGGTATTGGAACAACAATTGAAACAGACACCCCTCGAGGAGGAGATCGATGAAACGAAAAAAGATGCTGAGAAGTACGGCATTGATGTCAAGGAGGAAGAGAAAAGAGAGGGTATGAAACCTAAAAAATAACCCGGATTATGTATTACGAAGTTAAAATCAAGACATTGGAGGTGGATGAGATCGGCAAGGAAAAGTGTGTTACCCGCACTTTTCTCATCGACTCGATGTCCTTCACGGAGGCGGAAGCCCGGATAATTGAACATGCGAAGGTGTATGCCAGTGATTACGGGGTCATTTCTATCGCACGTTCGAAAGTTAACGAGGTCATCAAAAGTGATGCCGATAGTGATGAGGTGAAATTCTTCAACGTAACCGTTGTGTATTCCGAGGAGATCGATAGCGGGAAGAGGAAGAATTACAAACGCTACTATCTCGTTGGGAGCCAGAACCCTGATGGCGCCATTTCGATCATACAGGAGGAGTGGAAGGAATGTGTTCTTGATTGGGATATAATCATGGTCAAAGAATCACCTATCCGAGAGGTTCTTGAATACAAAGAGTGAGAGTGATATCTTTCTGATAATTGAAAATTACAACGTAAACGGGCGGGATTTATTTCTTTTCGCCCGTTTATGTTAATCATGGTATTAAAATATAATATCATGGAAAATATCATTTTGAGGGGTCGAATTCTACGCTAGGAGGTGAGAACCCGTGTTTGTTTGATATAAAACTCTTATCTTTACGACGTCAAAGAGTTGGTTTTCAGTATTCATGATAAAAAGGTGTGACCTGATGTGAATCAGTTAGCATGAAAGGGAGGAAAAATCTTCCCTTTTTATTTTGATTTAACCCCGATTTTCAATATCTTTACGGTGTATTAAAATTTGCGTTCATATATTTGCGGGTGGGTATTCCACACATTTCCTCAACACTTTTTCAATCCCCCACCCAAAAGGCTTTTAACTTCAGTTCTTTCAAAGTGAACCCTCAAAAGGTTCACTTTTTATTTGATAATTGAAAGTTTATACTTAACTTTCCCGTGAATTAATAAAAACATGGAACATGAATTCGAATGAATTAAGAGAGATTATAACTGACACGTTAGGGAAGATTGCATCTTTACCGAACTATCCGACCGTGAACCGAGAGGAGGCCATCGAGTTGTTGATGGGTACTTGCGCGCAAGAAAGTCATCTCGGTAAGTACAGGAAACAGATAGGTGGTGGCCCCGCGCTGGGAATCTTTCAGATGGAACCCGCCACGTTCAATGATATTGTCGCGAATTATCTCAATAACAGAATCCCCTTGAAAGAGAAGATTCTCGAGATAGCGGGTGTGAGAGAATTCAACGCGAAGGATCTTGAGAATAATGATCGTCTTGCCATCTGTATGGCGAGGGTTCATTACTTGAGAAAACCGGCTTCGATCCCCGCCAGTCTTGACGGGCAGGCAGCGTATTGGAAAAAGTATTATAACACGGTTCTCGGAAAGGGAACCGAAGAGGAATATAAGGCTAACTATAAAAGATTTGTGAAATGACGTATATTATCGATTTCTTAAAAAGTGAAGGTTTTCTCTGTATGCTGATCACCTTCATGATCTGTTCCTTCCTGGGAACTTTCACCGGACTGGTTGCGACCGTTATCATGTGGGTTTGCGACATGCTTTACGCGAAACGGTTTGACCTCTATAACACCATCGGTTTCGGTGGAGGGTTCGTTCTAACCATTTTCCAACATTGGATTAGATGATATGGCGAAACCTTTCACATTACCGAAAGACGGTGAACAGATGGATGCCGCTTACATGAAGGCGGAATTCGAGCGAAATGGCTGGACTAAAGAGGAAGTCATTGAATACTGGGAGAACGAGAAAGTGAACCCGGATACGATTAGTGTTTTAATAAAGGAAATTTTTGGAGATGAAAAACTTGGATAAAAGCGTGCCACGGTCTGGAAATGTCAGCGTGGTAGGGGGGGTACATTCATTTGCTGTATCGTACCTGAAAACGGTAAACGGAACTGTTGAGGCGAAAGACGTGGACCTGCCTTATTTTTATATCTGTCCTTTGAGTGAGGGTACGTTAACGGTGAGATGCCTGAACCAAAACGAGGATGTTGTTTTGCCGGCCGCTTTGATTTCGGCGAACATCGGCTCTTTCCTCCCTATTCAGGTAAGGAAAGTTGTCGCGACATCCGATATAATAATTGGATTATGACATCAATCGGAATTGGATTCGGAATCGGTCTCCGAGTGAACCGAGGTAACGGAGCCCCGGAGCCGGGAGATGAACAAGTCCTTCTATTGGAAGACAGCGAGGATTTGTTATTGGAAGATGACGAGGTGATTTTACTTGAAAAACAAGATTGATTATGGCAGGAAAGAAAATAAGCCAGTTAGACGTGTTAGACACTCTTTCTGGTGACGAGAAATTGGTAGTCGCAAAAGGAGGTGACAACTACGGGGTCACCGTGGAGACTCTCCTCAACAAAGTTTCTCAGATGGAAGACCAACTGAGTTACGGTATAGAGTACGATACCACGGTGTCTTCACCTCAGTGTACTAGGATCGGTAACTTCAACTATCACAGGTCTTTACCGATCCACTCGAAGATGAAGGGATGTCTACTTTCCGATGGTGGGACGGTACAGAAGTACCTAGACCCTAGCACTTGGGTGAACGAGACTAGGGACGGTTCTCAAGGTCAGGTCATGGTAGAAATACCTTCTTATTACCGCAAGTTTGAGACGGAAGGTACGAAGAGGCGGGTGAGAATCTCCGAGATGGCACTCCCCGGGTATCACCTCGTGAAGAAGAAGTACGTTTCCGCCTATGAAGCGTCCGTGCAAAGGTCTACTACTACTCTTTGCTCCGTAGTGAACGAGGACCCTGATTACAGGGGTGGAAATAATCAAGCTGTTTGGGACAACACATACCGCTCTGTACTTGGAAGACCTGCAACTGCCATTTCACGTACCAATTTCCGTACCTACGCAAGGAAGAGGAAAGAAGGCTCCAATGAGTGGAACTGCATGACTTACGACATTCAGAAAGACCTCTTCTGGTTGTTCGCAATCGAGTACGCTAACTTGAACTCTCAGGCGACCTTCAACTCAGAGAAAGATTCTAACGGTTTCGCTCAAGGCGGACTCGGTCTCGGGGTGACAACACTCAGTCAAGATGAGTGGAATAACTACAACGGTTACTACCCTTTCGTGCCTTGCGGTCATACTGATTCGTTAGGTAACAAGACAGGGTACGTGAACTACAACATGATGAACGAGACGGGAGAAGTTCAAAAGACTGTGCAAGTGCCTCGGTACAGGGGAGTGGAGAATCCTTTCGGTCATACTTCGACATGGACGGACGGGGTTAATGTTAGAATCTCTCCTACTGAGGAGAAAGGAGGTGATAACCTCAGTAAAGTGTTCGTGACAGACGATCCTAGTCTGTTTAACGACTCTAACTGTGAAGGGTATAGGTACATAGGCAACGAGGGGAGAATCAGTGGGTTTGTTAAGTCTGTCTTGTTCGGTGAAGGTGGAGAAATAATGGCTGAAACGGTTGGTGGAGGATCAACTACTTATTTCTGTGATTATCATTACACCGATATACTGACAATAGAACAGCTAAATGGTGTCTTGTGCAGTGGGGACGTAAAAGACGGGGGTTCTGCGGGTCTCGTTTACTCTTCCTCGGTTTTCAACCCCGCGCAGGGGAGTTCGAGAACAAGCTCTCGGCTTTGCTTTATACCCGAATAAACGCCTACACGCACGAATAACACGTTAAACTTAAAGTACTAAAAAGATGGATAAAGTGACAGAAGATGATGGAAGTTTAAGTTTCCTGAACATCAAGCGTGATGAAAACAGCAGGAGTATGCGGTTGGTTAGGCTGGGTGAAGTACAGCGACTCACGGAACTTGTTAAGAACTATAATTAAACCACAGTTTTATGACAAATGCTTATTACGATCATGAGCCTTCAGTATTTGAGGCCGTGGGAAACGGTAACTACCTTTACCGTTGGGACATTCAAGAAGAAACAGTTGAGAGAGAAGAAGGCGTGGAGCCTACAGTTCAATGGTCTTGCAAGGAGACTACCGTTAAAGGGGAACCAGGGTACGGGAAGTGCGTGGAAGCAGTCATCCGAGAGACTTACACTGCGGACGAGGAGTTCGCCATGATCAACAAGTACAACGCTTACAAGGCAGGTATCATAACGGATGAGAGTATCGTTGAGGAGTACGAAGGCTACCTTCGTGAAGTGGTCTCTATAAAGGAGAGGGTGAAACGAGACTTAGCTTCTTATGTTTAACAATTTTTAACAGTGGTACTGCAAAATAGTGCCACTAAAATTTTGCAGTCAGACATATAATTAAAAAATAAACATGGAAGAGATTAACGGTATAAAAATAAGTCAATTTCCCTCCCTGCAGAGTTTCACGGGGAGGGAGAATTTCGTGGTTCAGGAAGGTTTTTATAATTACAAGGTTGATATCGAAACACTCCGTGACCACATTTCAAAAAACGAAGTTTTCTTTTGTGATTTTATTAACGAGAAAACGGAGAGTGTTACCGATGAACAATACAATGGTTTGTTAGCCGCGATCAACGCCCGTAACATCGTTATGATAGGATCAAACACGTATCTTCGAATCATTAATGATGTAAAGGTATCGGAAGATATTTTGAGTCTCCGTGCGGATCACACCTTTGATACTGGCACCGCGTTAACCCTCACATCGATAGAATATGATATTTCCGTTGAGTCCGAGAACGGTGTACACGCGGTTACCGTGAAATCATCATCTCAATCTTTTGATCATAGTGGTGACGGGGATAAATGTTTGTTAGATAACGGTCAATATGGCCCTACGTTACCTTTTAATAATGGAACCGAAGGTCAGATATTGAAAATAGTTGGAGGAAAGCCCACATGGGTCGATCCATCGTGAATATGAATTTTTAAAAACGGAATCTATGAAAATTTATTACAAATCTAAATTGGCGAAAATCCTCACCTTTCTTGATGGTTTTACCACGATGATGTTTTTCGGTGTCGTTATAACCGAACGGGAGAAGTTGGGTGGGAGAACGATATCTCACGAAGGTACCCATATAAAACAGTACTGGGATATCGTTCAGCTAGGCTTCGCAATCTCTGTGCTCATTTTCCTTCCATGCTTTCTTTATGATGTCACATCATGGTGGATGTTGTCGCTTATCATCATCCCGTTCATCCTTTATTACATCATTTACGGGATCGAGTACCTGTATTGGAGGTGCAAGGGGTATAAAAGTTATGACGCGTATCTCCGTGTTGGATTCGAACGTCAGGCTAATTATATCGAGGAAACTTGGTGGGAACCTGATAATTTATCGAATAATTACGAGATATTCGGATGGTGGAAGAAACTTAAATGATCTCTTCTTGTCTTTATGTGAGTTGTTTGTTTCGGGTCCGGGATTGATCATTTCTTTCCCGGACCTTTCCATTTCATGAGATCAGATAGAAGGGTTTTATCATCCACCCAGATGTTAAACGTCGAGGATGTGGTTACCAGACCGCTCTCATCTTTGACTTTCACGAAGAACACGCCGGTGAACGAAAGACCTGAAACGTTGATTATATGAACGCGTCTTAGTGGTTTTCTACCACCCCGAATAATCAGGCATGAAGAATTACGTTCGATATCCCGTAATCTTTCGTCCAAAACGCGATAAAACTCGTTTTTCAGTGATTCAGGCACTCTGTAAAGTCTTCCGTTTGATGTAATAGTGCACTGAGAGTGAAATTCGGTTAGTTTTTCCTGAAATTCTTTCTGTGTCATGATCATTCCTCCCATTCTATTTTAACAGTGTCGATATAATGTGGACTTTTTGTATCAACATCTTTTAACGCCTCCTCTTTTGTTGGGTATATTGTGCCGGCTGTTTTAGAACCGAAATAAGAAGCGTTTATAAACACGTTTATCCACCCTTCTTTCTTCTCCGGCTTCATGAATAGATCACCGTTATTGTTAGCTCCATCACCGATAACGTAACCATCGAGGGTGTATTTCTGTAACGTTTCTCTGTTAGTTTCTGGATCAGTGATCGCTCCGGCAATCGGGTATTTATCGTCTTTCAAGTCATAACAAAGGATTCGAACATCCATCCCGTATCCGTTACACACAGATTTACCTTGTTTCGCTAATTCTAAATCAAATGGTTTCATAATGTTATAATTAAGTTTCTTACAAAACAGAGTTAATATACTCTGCTTGTTTAATTAACTCTTCATCTCCGGTGGCGATTATCTGATCCGTAATGGCCTTTGCTTCTTCATAGGCTTCTCCATTTAGAGCCGAAATCAAATTTCTGATTAAGTTTTCCATGCTCTTTTCTACTTTTACAATACTATCAATTTCAATGGATAAATATGGATTCATCCCGTGTGGACACACACATTTTCGAATAACAATGTTACCAAACACGTCTAGTTCATCCTTGTAATCGTCGGTCATTATACATGCCACTATGCCTGTTTCACCACCATCTAGTGTTACCTTGTCGCCGAGGTTCAAGTCTTCTAATCTGTACATGATTCTTTTAATGTTGATAATGGTTTGTTAAAATACTTCAATACAGCAGCATTATAATTGGTGATAGCTTTGGACATGTCCTCAAATCTAGATTCGATTATTTTCTTCCGTAATCTTGATTGTTCTTCTTGCGCCTGATTAAAATTAAGGAATAAATTATCATTTATTGTTTTAATTACCTCCGCATCTTTATTTGTATCATAACAATAATCGTCAATTGTTATTTTAATTTTATTATTTATTTTATTGATTGCATCAATACTTACTGATATTATCTCATCCTCGTTAACACTATAAATTTTCGTTGATATGCTTAAATCTTTAACTTTCATATTTAATCCTCCTTTTCTAAATAAAAACTCGTCCATTACCCGTCATCGAAACATTTGAAATACACAGGTTCACTGTTATCAAATTTCCTTCATTACTCACCGATGTGATTTTGCCACCTAAAGGGCAGTACCACCACCAGCCACTACCATAATACCCTGTTGTTGTTATTTGACTCATGATCTCATTGATTTATCTTAAACAAATAGACAGTGATATAACCTGCCTCACTCGGTTTGAACTTTTCGTTAAATCTTCTACTAAAATCGGAAAGTAGGAGTACTTTCTTTTTATCTTCGAGTAGAAGGTAACCTTTCTTCACCTTGTAAAAACAAGTGTCATTTTTCTGTTCAAGAGTTTCCTTGTTGAAGATGCCAATCACGAAATTACCGTGTCCGTCGAAATAACCCTCCTCAAGCCAGTTACCGTCAGAGATATCAAGCGTCGTGGAAAGAAGCGCACGTTGTCTTCCGTTAGGAAGATCCATGAGTTTTATAGTGCTCTTGGCGAAGGACGCCTTGTAACTGTAACTACTATCCTGTTTAACAGGGTGGGTACCTCCCATGGCAACCGCTTCGTATGTTCCCGGAGAGATTTTCATTTTATTGTTACACCCAACAAGGGTGATCGTGATTAATAATAGAAAAATTTTCGTTCTCATATTCCTTTAAAATTTCAGTTAATAACTCAGTTTCTTTCAACAGTAAAGATACACAAAGTGTATCAATTTTCCTCGGATTTTCTTCGATTTTTTCGACGGGGGCCGATTAATATCTCTTGGATTTCATCGATCTCATTCTTGATCGCTTTCGCTTGAAGAGCAAATGTTTTAATCTGGGCACGCATCCCGGCTATCTCTTTTTTTCGTTCGTTATATGCGTTTCTGAGCGCGACTGTTTCCTTACTATTATCAAGTTCAGCGGTTTCGATGCCGAGGTCATGAACCATCTCGACCAAGGTTTCATACTGCTTGATTTTTTTACCGAGTTTCTCCTGTAATTTAAGCTTTTCTTCTTCAGTTAGATTTGTTTTCATAAAATAAAAATTTATCAGTTACATTTAAAATATTCGTTCTATTCGTTCTTATTATCTCAATCAAACCTAAGTTTTGTAATTTATTGATATTTTTCGTTATGGAATAACCACTTACCATATCTAGTTTACGAGCGATGGTTTCGTTCGCCCAGTTAAATTTCTTTTTATCATAAAAATAGGACAGAACAAGCGCCATGATATATAGCTGGGTGAAATTTAATTTAAAAATATTCATGATGTTGAATAGCCACGGTGGTACAATTAGGTGCATGAAACCATTCCTTTCAATTAAAGATTTTCTCAGAGCCCATTTCTTATTTTCCATTCGAAATCTCTTTAAGTCACCATCCCAATAAATTATAGTTGCATATTTTTTTATTAGAAGTTTTATTTGAGATAATGAATAAGGTGCTGTTTTTTCGTATTGGAGTAAAAAGTCCCTTTTGCTTTTTGATTTGATATATGTTTGAAAGACCAATATTGATGATATGAAAAACTCTCCTTCAAGGGTGAGCCCCAGTATTGAATAATCATAATTATATATGAGGATGTTTTTATCCATAATATTAATTTTAAAATTAAAAAACTGATTTATTGAAAGGATAAATCCGATTAATCAGGGGTATAATATTATGAAAAACCACAAAATCGGATTTATCGTTTCGCTGTGTAAAGATACATCTTATTTATCTTATTCCAAACAAATAAACAAAGTTTATTTTATAAAATAGAGGTTCGATACGGTCTAAAATAGGTTGTAAATCAAATGGGGTAAAAAAGAGCGGGCAACTTTTTGTACATGGAGAAATGGGGTAAAAAAGAGCGGGCAAATGGGGTAAAAAAGAGCGGGCAAATGGGGTAAAAAAGAGGGGGAATAAAGATAATATAGGTATTTATAAAGACATATAGGATTTTAATAAATTAAAATCCATATCTAATATTGTAAAGATATTGGCCCGTAAACGGGCTTTCACCTCTGGTATCCGGGTAATAGGAAAAGGGAAACATTCAAATATAACCCTTGTAAAAAGAAGGAAGGAATAGGTGATTGATTAATACTAATCAAAATTTTTGAGTTATTAAAATTAATCCGTATCTTTATCACGCTTATATCACTCAATAAGAATGAGAAATTAGAATTAAAAAACGGTAGTATGATACTTTATAAATTTTTGAACGGTGATAAAACGGCATCAGCTAAATATATAACGGATGCTTTTTACGATGTAAATGAACTGAAATCATTACGTCAGTTCTATGTAACCGAGTTAAGAGAGGTATCACCTGAAATTGTACAGGCTGGTATAAATATCGAAGTTGGCATGTACAATGAAGTTGATTTCATCAACATGGCTAAAATCGCACAGCTAACCTTGGAAAAATGGTCGGACAATACATTCCTGGGTACGTTGGTTAGTGTACCTGAGGATGAAAACATGGAAATTATCTCGCCCACAGATCCTGTTGAATACGGTGATGATATCGAATTTGATTGGGAAGCGATTGAGAATGCATCATTCTATGAGATCTTCGTGTACCCAGAAACGAAACCTGTTAATTACACTTCACCGACATTAACGGTTGTTGACATGCCCGTTTCAATGAAAAACACATTCCTTCCGGGTAAGTTAAACTTCTTCTTCTTTGTAACGATGGAGGACGGTTCAACTAAGAAAAGTCAAGTATTATCATTCGAATCAAAAGCACCCGTTGTTAATGCGACACCCGCTGCTGCAGCCACGGGGGTGGCATCACCGGTTAATCTTGAATGGGATGCCGTTGATGGTGCGACTGATTACTCCGTGTACGTCGTAGAAGCAACGAAAGATTTCATTCCGAATGAATTTAACAAGACAACATCTAACCAATTATCAATCGCTCTCGCAACGGGGGTTAAGTATAAATGGATGGTGATGGCAAATATCGGTAACTCATCCATGGTGATCGTACCTTCTCGTGAGTTCACAGTTGCGTAACATATTCAGGGTCTAACTTTCTCGATGACAGGTTAGACCCGTTTTATTCAATAAATAGAAAGATGAGTAGAAAGGGAAGAAAAATAGCGGCATCGCGTCAGAGCGCGAACGATTATGATCGCGTTATAAAGAGTATCGCTAACATGTCATTCAGCGAATTGGGTTCTCTGGGTGAAGCAATCCCCACCATCTTGAATTCGAAATTACAGGCTTCATTAGCATCGGATGATATTGAAAAGGCGATTGAAGCGGGTTTGTATGTTGAAAAGCAGAGAATTCGATCCGCCGAGCAGAATAAATCCATTTTCTTCCTACCTGATAGTATAGCGTATTCGGGTAGAGGGTACAAGGAGACTCTAAGTAGAATCTCATTTCAGACCCTGCAGAGAATGGGTAACCTGTATTGTGTGAAGAATGTTATCTCAACTCGAATTGAACAGATCACGCGGTTTTTGAAATTTTCAACCGATGAACAGAAAGAAGGGTTCACCATTCGACGGAAAAGATCCTTGTTTAACAGCAAGGAGGATATGAAGGAGATGACGAAGGCTGAACAGAAAAGGGTTGAAAGGATCGTTAGATTTCTAGAAGATGGGGGTGAAACGGATAAATGGGAAATGCCCGATTCATTCGTGACATTTGTGAGAAAGATCATGCAGGATTCACTTTCGATAGATCAACTCGCTTTTGAAATAACAAGAACCCGGGGACAGGAACTTCATCAATTCAAAGCGATTGATGGAAGTATGATTCGTTTTCTCGACACGGTCGACCCTAATTACGCACATCAATTCGATCAATACAGGTATAAAGGGTACCTACCCAAATATTGTCAAGTTTTTGATCAGCAGATTGTGTTCAACAAACAGTTGAACACTTATGTCATGTATTATCCGTGGGAACTTGGGTTCGGGATAAGGAATGTGGGAACTGATATTTGGCAAAATGGATACGGGAGAAGTGAGTTGGAATCGTTAATTGAGATTATCACGTATATCCTTAATGGTGTTCAATATAACGGTAATTTCTTCAAGAATGGCTCGAATCCGAAGGGGTTCATAAAAATGAACGGACCAAATACGAACCAAACCCAGTTAAATGATTTCAAACAGAAGTGGCGTCAGATGCTTACCGGAGTGGATAACTGTTTAGCAGGTGATTCGTTATTGGTATTAAAGAATATCGGGGTAACGTCCATTGAAGATTTTTTAAATGGATCACAAGAAAAAGAGGCGATCATTTGGACTGGGAAAAACTTTGAGTATGGCCGTGTGTATAGGACAGGTCTTAAAAAGAAATGTACATTAACCCTGGCAAATGGATTATCCATTACTTCATCGGATAATCATAAGTTTAAGGTTGTGTCGGATTCAGGAATTATAGAGTGGAAGGAGAGAAAAGATCTTAAAGTGGGAGATTTTGTTCTTTGTAATAAAAAACCTGTGGAAGGTACACGAAAATTTTATTATAAGGGCAAGGTGGTCGAGAACGATCTTTTTGAGATTCTTGGCTGGTTGACCGGTGATGGCTATATTGATAACGGTGAGAGTCGTCGTAAAAGAATGGAATTATTCTATCACAGTGAAAAGGAATTACATATAAGGGAGCAGCATCTATGTGTATTAAATCGATATGGCATAAATGCAAAATCGCAGGATTATTGTAGATCATTCGATCAGATAGAATCCTGTAAAAAGGTGTATGGGTTCAAATCTGTGGCGGATAAATATTGTAAAATAGGTATATTTGATGCTGATTTTTATGAATTTCTAATTGGTATTGGATTTACCTGTAGCCATGTAGGAAAGGTTATCCCACCTATGATACATGATATTGATTCGGAATCAAGGTGCGCGTTTTTAAGAGGATTTTTCTCCGCGGATGGTAGTGTTGTGAGTGAAGGGTTGGGAGTTAGGATTACAATTTCATCCGATCTATTACGATATCAAACAAGGATGTTATTGATATCGGAAGGAATACAATGTTCAATTGAGGAATATCATTCAAAAACGAGGTTACGTAAGTCCGATAAGAAGGGAATTCATCTTTTAGTGAAAGATAGACGAGAATTTTATGAGAGAATCGGATTCCTTCAACCACATAAACAGTTGGGGTATGATTATAAAAAAAATTACTCAACTATGTTTTCATTACACCCCGAAATGGGTAAACTCGAAGCGAAAAAGATGAGAGTTGAACTTTATCGGAGATGGGTTTTTGGTGAAAGTGGTTGTGTTGGCGATCAGCGATTAACGACGGATTTACACAGGATATCGATTGGAAAAGATAAATGTTCGTACCAGCGATTGACCGGTATCGCGGAGAGAATTGGATATAAACTTCATGATGAGTTTAGTGAATTTTGGTTCTCCCCTATAGTTGAACTGTCGTCCTTTGATGAGGAAATTCCAATGTATGATGTCGAAATATATGATAATAAGCATCAATTTATCGTAAATGGAATGCTTACTCATAACTCGCATAAAATCCCAATTTTCGCAGGTCTTGATCTAGAGTGGGTGGATTTGCAGAAGGGAAACCGTGACATGGAATTTGATAACTGGACCAAGTTTTTGATCGTGCTACTATGTTCCGTGTACCGAATCGATCCGAGCGAGCTGGGATTCCAATTCAGGGAAGCGGCGAATTTATTCGGGCAACAAGGTCAGCGAGAGAGATTGGATCATAGTAAGCAAAAAGGTTTATACCCCCTGTTAATCTTCCTGCAGGATATCATAAATAAGTTCTTGATTTCTGAGTTAGACGAAGAAATGGAGTTCGCGTTTACGGGTATCGAGGTTGAAGACGAAGAAAAACAGGTGAAACTTGATAGTGAAAAATTGTCCGCCGGTATGGTTTCGATGCAGGATATGTTCCGTAAGTATTCCGGCAGGGAGTTTGATGAGAACAAGGATATCATCCTTAATCAGGTTTACCAAACCCAGAAACAGGCCTCCATGTTCGGGGGTGAGGGTATGAATCAGATCGTGGATGATGAAACGGGTGAACCTGAAGCGGGTGTTCCGAATCCGTTCGAGGAAGTGGAGAAAAGCATGAAAGGTAACCCCATTTTTGAACGTGCATGTGAATTCATAGATAAAAGTTTTCAAGAATGACGACCAAGCGAAAAAGTTATAAAGGGTTGGTCATTGTACTGACCTTTATTCTGATAGCGTTATTCATTTACGTGAACCGGGATCAGAAGGATGATAACACCGAGCTTTTGAAGGAGAAGGATTTTCAGAACAGGAAATTGTTGGATTCTTTGAACAACGTGGGTGGCGAGTTGGTCCGCGTGATAGAGGAGCAGAAGAGGAGAGAGGCGGAATCATTTGATAAGTTTAAACGGGAAACCGAGCGGTTAAAAAAAGAATACGATGAAAAACTTCGCAATCTTAGCAATCTTACTGATGACGAGCACGTGCGGCTTCTGTCAGAAGAACTATCCAAGGAAGATTGAAGTGGGTGGCGATACCTGCGTTATCATAACGATGCCGCAAGTCAAGGTTATCAACCACCGCCTACTTCACCGGAGGTTCCTCATGGAGGAGAATGATACGTTGCGGGTACGCTACTTGGATTTAACGAAGTTTATTCAGATTAAGAATATTCAGATCGATAGCCTCTTGAAATTAAACGTCGATTATCGTTTTAGGCTTGAGAACGAGATGGCAGTAAACCTAGAATATCAAAAAAACAAAGCCGCGCTAGAAGACAAGATAAAACGCCGAAAACGATTATTCTGGATTGGCGTGGGTGTTAGTTTTTTGACAGGATTTTTTATCGCGAAATAGTTGGTGAATAGGTGCCTATTTCGTACCTTTAGATGAACAAAATAAATAAAGAAGGTTATGTTATACGAAGCCCTTGTAGAAGAAATAAAAAGAAAAGCGTTTATAGCTAAATCCATGGGTCAGGAATTCACGGATGAAAATTATCTTGAAGAAATTGAAAAGGCCATGGGACGTCGTGCTGTTATGGGCGAGGTGAGAACATGGCGAGGAAAGGAATACATAAAGACGCCGAAAGGATGGCGTCCGAAGCCGAAAGGCTATAAAGAGGGTGCAAAAAGTGAAGTGGAGAATAAAGATAAGGAACATGTTGGTAGTGAGGGTGGATCGTCTACCGGTAGCCGGACAGCCGAGTCAATTACCGATGAATTTTCGGAGATATTTTTTAATCGAAAAACAACACCGGGGAAAATCACCGCGTTTGTTGATAAATATTTGGGTGAGGGTGCGACAAAACGGATTTGGGATGGCTTAGATAAAATGACATTTGATTCATCAACAGATAAATCAAATGCATTCATTGAAAAGTTTTATGATTTACTTTCCGATAAAATGTGGAATGAAAAGAAACATCAAAAATCAGGCAGGTGATGGAAAGGAAAGTGGCTGGAATTGATATAAAGACGGTCAGACCGATCGTCAAGAAGGAACGAGCAGGTGTTAAAGACCCTGTTCGTTTTCCTGATGTCATAAACGGCTATGAAAACGAAACGAAACGAATGTTTAATGAAAATCTCAACCTTCTATTCGGAGACCTTGTGAAGAAGATGGTTGAGATGGTTAAAGAAAAATAGTTATGGAAGATATTAACATAAAGGCACTTGAAACGATCGAGAAAGCCGGTAAGGGAGCGGCTATTGGCGAAATCCGTGTTTGGGGAGGAAAAGAGTACGTCAAAACTCCGAAAGGTTGGAGACCGAAACCGAAAGGATATAAAGAAAGCGAAACGAAAGAGACAACACCGAAAGGTAACCCTGTTATAAAACCGGAGAAAACGACACCTAAAAATGTTACGGATAAACTTAAAGTTGGTGATCATATTATGTATGCCGGGAAGGAAATGATTCTTACACGGATTAGTAAGGATGGTCGGTTTCAGAACGGCATTGAAATGAAATTCGCCAAGGAAGGTGAGACAACTCCAACTGGGTCAAAGACGAAGGTGGGAAACATGATGTACGCAACACCGATTACTGGTAACGCACGGGAAGATAAATTCGTACCGTTATTCGGAGGTAACGAGGGTCGGATCATTGACACGAAACCTAACGGTGATTTGATTGTTGAGTATCGAAGAAAGGGCGAGAAGAATTGGACGGATACCGTGAAAGTTGGTAGTGATGATTATAAGAATCTAACTGATTCTTGGGGAAGAAAGGATAATAAGCATTTTAAATTTGAAGATAAGGGCGGTGGTAAATTTGAATTGGAAATCCCGGGAAAGGGTGGTGCTCAAATTTCAGAAGGTGATGGTAAATTCGAGGTGAAAGTTTGGGATGAGAACTATAAATATATCACTGATGATTCGAAACGTCATGTATTTGATAGCAAGTCCGAGGCAGAAGATTTCGCAAGAATATTGTTGAATAAAAAATAAACCTGATCGTGGAAAAGAAGGTATCCGGTATAGATATAAAAACGGTTAGGCCGGTTGTCAAAAAGGAACGAATGGGGGTTAAAGATCCCGTTCGTTTCCCTGATGTTATAAACGGATACGAGAATGAAACCAAGAAAATATTTAACGAGGAGCTAAACATTCTATTCGCTGATATTGTTAAGAAAATGGTTGATATTATTAAACCAAAATAATCGTTAAAAAGAATTATGATTTTCAATAACGAGCAGATACAGGAAATATTGTCATTGGTGGATTTCAGGTTTGCTGACTTGGTCTGGAAAATATTCGGGCCAAGTCACCTAACATCTCAGGATAAAGAGAATTTGAAAAAACACGGTATAGATCCCGGTTCACTCGTTAAAAAGATACCGCCGTACTGGGCGAATTGGATGTTTGGTCTTTTATCCGGTAAATTAAGCGATTATCAGACCAAACAAATATCTTACAAGGATCTTCTTGATTACCTCGCTAGAAGACAATATGAAACGCCTTCCAAGAGGGAAATCGAGGAATATGAGATGGCCTGTAATCGAACTTACGGCTATTTAAAGGGGTTGGGTGATAAGATGAAAAAAGATATCTCCAGTTATATCTCGGATTCTGAACTTAGGATGAGGATGGAACAGGAACGCACCATTAAAGAAGGTGTTAAAAGAGGAATTGTTGAGAGGGATACGACCAAGTTGATAGCTGCCAAGATAAGCAATCAACTAAATGATTGGTCGAGGGATTGGAATCGAATCGTGGAGACCGAATATCAGGGTGTGTTTAATATGGGTAGGGTTCAATCTTATATGAGAGAAGGAGATGGGTCTAACACATTGATTTACTTCGACGTATACCCAGCCGCATGTCGTCATTGTATAAGATTATATTTGACGGCTGGAATAGGAAGCGAGCCTAAATTATTCACAGCCGAGGAGTTAATTGGCAACGGAACGAATATCGGTAGAAGGGTGGCTGATTGGAAACCGACGATCATCACGGCAGTTCATCCGTTCTGCTACGATGATAAAGTCGAGGTGTTAACGAATAAGGGGTGGAAATTTTTTAAGGATTTGGATAAAACCGAACTATTTTTATCAATTAATCCTGAAACAGGAGAAGGAGAATACGTTCCGGCGGTGGCGTGGATTAATCAGTATTATGAAGGTGATATGGTGTACCGGAAATCAAAATGTTTCGATCTCGCCAACACGCCGAACCATGTTCATGTAGGTAGGAAACATGGGCAAAAACACATTTCATTGGTGAACGAAAGTGATATCAAGGATAATTTTTCATTCCTCTCGCATATTCCTTCATGGAAGGGCATTGATACCCCCTTTATAGTCATTGATAATAAAAAATATGACACCAATTTGTTTTGTGAATTTTTAGGTTATTATTTGTCGGAAGGCTCTTTCACAGAGTGGGGTGATAAGAATCGTACGATACTGAGGAGAAGAGTTAATATAAGCCAAAAAAAATCCGAAGCGAAAGAGAAAATAATTAAATGTTGCAGGGCATTATTCAAAAATGTTATCGTAACAAAAGAAAGGATTGAATTTAACTTAAACAAGGAGAATGACAAGGATTTGATACATATAATTCGATCATTCGGTCACGCGCATGAAAAATACGTACCCGATTTCATAAAAGAATTATCACCTAAATACATTAAAATATTTCTTGATGCGTTTCTTCTAGGTGATGGTACGGTTCATCGTGGTGTTTTGTATGATGGGTATCAGTGCAAGCCTCAAAGGATATACTCAACATCATCGGTGAAATTGAAGGATGACTTGGGTGAACTTTTATTAAAAGTGGGGAAATGTCCTTCGTTTAAAAATAGAGGGAAATCGATCTATCATTGTAAAAAACAGAAGAAAGATTATCTTGCCAGATATGACCAATGGAATGTCGCTGAACTGAATTCAAAATACAGGTACGAGAAAGTTATGAAAAAAGAAATAAAACCTTATAAAGGTTTTATTTATGATGTTGAACTTGAGAAGAACCATACATTGGTTGTTAGAAGAAACGATAATGTATGTGTCAGCGGCAACTGCCGTTGTTTGGCGAGACGATACATGAAAGGTGATGTTTGGGACAAGGAAACGAGGTCATTCAAGCAACCGATTGATTATAAAAGAAAAACAGCACCGGGTGCAAAGGTCAAAATTATTGTTGGTGACAAAGTTTTTTATACTTAAAATTGTATATACGGAATTAAAATCTTATTTTTACGTATAAAAATTTGTCATAATTGCAATCAATAATGGAAGAGACGAGTACATTGGTAAAACTTATAGCGGATAATGGGATCACGGTGGTCATGAGTGCGATTATGATCGTTATATTCCTCAACGTATTCAGGAAAACTACCCAGAATTGGGCGAGATTGGAAAAAAAGAATGATAAGTTGACGGATATGATTCTCGCGAAAGGTACGGCGAGTGATTACATGAAAAAGCAAACGGAGATAAACGATAATATGCTTTCGATTTTGAAAGAAATCCGGGAGGGTGCAACGAAAGAATGTACGATAGAACAAGTGAAAACGACAACAAACGCGTTATTTGATCTTGCAAAATTCACCATGTTCGAAGAAGTTCTCAGAATAAGAAAGGAGAACCATCTAAATAACGAGAACGCCGTGAACGCGAAGGTGAAGACCATAGTTCGTCAAAGAATAAACGATAGAAAAAGTAAACTGTATAATTATAATTGGAAGGGGAAACCCTTGAGCGAATTTAATTCCATATCGAAAGAAGATATAGCTGACATAATGCTTAGTGAATTATACGCATCCGACGGTTTTTCCGAGGATAGAGTTAAAAGAAACATCGAATTATTTTATGATAATATGAAGCTAGATTTATTTAATGAAATCATAGCGTATAACAATTTATAGTATGGGTTGGTTAAAAAAAATACTGGGACAACGGAATGAAAGTGACGAGGCGAAGGTAGCCCGTTATATTGAACTACTAAAAAGCTTGGACGTTATTTCGATACAAGGAGAAGAACTCGCGGATTCATTCAGATTGAATAAGTCAATTGTTGAAGATTTGAGTATCTCGGGCGATATTATTGAACAGGAAAAGCGACTATCAAAGTTCAACGAGTTTATGATTTATCATAAACAGAATGTACATGATCTGATCAAATCGAAAATGAAAATTGAGAAAGAGATGGATCAATTAAGAAAGGATGAATCGATTATGGAAGAATGTGAGAACGTTGACAGATATTTTGAATCGAAAAAACTTTTCAAATCAGGAAGTATTTCAATGGACACATTTAATAAGTTGATTCAAAAAGGCAAGGAAGGTCCTGTTGAATACTCGGATGTTCTTGTTTTTGATGGCGATGGCCGACTTCTAATTTTACATAGAATACAGGAAGGTAAGTCCGATGAAGGGGGTGAATGGTGTATCCCGGGAGGTCATGTTGATTACGGTGAGAGTCACCGTGATGCAGCTGAACGCGAATTGAAGGAAGAGACGGGGTTAAAATTGAATTTTCAGCCTTCGCCTATCGGTTTTTATCAGGATCGTGATAGTTCAATAAACTATTACAGGGCGTTCACTGATGATAAGCAACCTTCAGTGATGGTCGATAGCACTGAACACGACGGGGTTGAGTGGATTGAACTTAAAGATTTAGATAAATATGATTTTATTTTCAATATGAAAGATAATATTAAAAAACTTACCGGCATGGAAGAGAAAGAATCAAAGGGACCTGAAACGATTGAGATACTCGCGAAAGCGTTGAAGGAAGGAAAGATCACTCCTTCGTTTTTCAAGGAAGCGGTTGAGAAGGCGAGGAATAAAACATATTTCTCCGAGAAGGAGAGGGGTAAACTTGCAAAAGAAGGAGAAGCGATGCCCGATGGAAAGTACCCTATAAGAAACAGTCAAGACCTCAAAGATGCCATCAGATTGGTTGGTGCATCTTCAACGCCTAAAAATGAGGTGAAGTCTTGGATTAAGAAAAGAGCGAAGGAATTGGGTCTTGAAAGCGAATTGCCTGAAAGTTGGCGTGAAAAAGATGTTGAGAAAGGAATGGGTGTTGAACAGGCCGGGGTGATAGCGAGAGAATCATTGGATGGTGAAACAAAAGATGATCGTGTTGAGAAGTCAGGTTTTTCTGTTACCGTTAGTTTTGATGATTCTGAGCACGCGGAACTTTTCAAATCAATGGTTGAAGAGATTAAGGCAGAAGGGAAACTTCGAATGACGGGAATCGATATTTCTGAATTAGAGAAATCAGATCCCGGGGATAAATCATTGTTCAGAGATTATCTCAATTTTATCGAAGGCGTGAAAACGAGGATCAAGAACATTCATTGGAGCGAGGAGGATAATTCAAAACATGCTTATCTGGATGAACTCTCGTATGAAGTTTCTGATTTCGAGGATAAATTCGCGGAAGCAGGTCAGTCAGAGTTTGGAAGATTCGGTGATGGTGAGATTGTTGGTGAACAGATTGATGTGAATGATCCAATCGAATTGGTTGACCTTCTATTTGAAAGAACGGAAGAGTTAAGAGCGATACTTGATGGAGACCCTGATTATAACGGAGAGATTTCTTGGATCGACGATTTCCTCGCCACGTTGAAACAAAGTAAATATAGATTACAATTACATTAAGATAAAAGGGGTTCCACGGGGAACCCCGCATTTGAAATTTCAAGGTATGATGGAAAAATCCAAAAGAGCGGCTTATATGGGTGAAATCAGGACTTGGGGAGGTAGAAGCTATATGAAAACTCCTCGTGGGTGGATTCTTACCGATGAATCCGTGAATCGTATTGTTGAAACAGAGTTCAGGGAAAGAAATGCACAAGTTGAAACGAGGATGAAGAATGACCCGGAATTCAAATTAATATATCAAAAAGATCACGGAGAGGGCAATACATCATTCACATCACCTAAAGGAAATTTCAGCGTTCGTGAAGTCGCAGCGATTCGTCTTAGAAATAGCGGGAAAAATACTAATGCCAAAAATTTAATCTCGTTATTTTCTTCCGATACTCAAACATGGGTCATCCCTATGATTGAGGGAAATATTTCACTTGAAGATAAAATCTGGGAACTTATATTAAAGAACGGTCAATGTGAATTGTATTTAAGGAAAGATAAAAATTCCGCGCCGTATAGAATCCTTGCGAAGGATAAGGAAGGTAAGATTGAATTTATTAAAGCTGAAAAAAGGGAGGGTACCCATCAGGAATGGAATGAATCAGTTGGTAACGTGTTGGATATGGGATTATCGGGGTCCAAGTTTTACAGTGTTGATATCGTTATCCCCGATGAACCTTTGGAGAAAGCGAGGGCTGCGATGATTGGAGAGGAAAGAACTTGGGGCGGAAAGGTATACGTTAGAACGACTAAGGGCTGGCGACCCAAAGGAAAGGGTTCATCTTCTGCAAACCAAGATGAACAGGGAAAGAATCAAACGTCACGCTCTGAAAATAAGGTTCAAGATAAAAGAGCAGTTCTCGAGGAATACGCCGCAAATGCCACCGATCAACAACTTGAATCTGCGATCAAGAAACCGGGGCAATCCGATGAGGTGAAACAGATCGCCCGGCAAGAATTGGAGAGTAGGAATGTATCCGCGAAGGAAGAGGCTGATGAGATAAGTGATGCGTTAAATCGTTTATTAGAGAGTGATGAATTCGACGATGAATTCAAGAGAAGGGTGAAGGAAAAACTCGATGAGAGAAACGCTAAAAAACAAGAAAAACAGAAAGGTTAGTCGTATAATTCTATCTACATGCAAACTTTTACATATAAAAAAGAGCGTTTGAAAATTTAAACATATACTTTCACGGAGATGAATGAGGAAACTAATCTTTCGTACAGCAAAACGTACGGATTTAATATGGATAAGAATACACAGGTATACGCGAGATTTAGTCAGCATACCGTGTGATAATAAGTAAATCGAAATCGATAATGGAAGATAAATTTAATTTCTGGGTTCCTATAGATATAGAGAAGGCAAAGACGTCGAAAGAAAAATCGACTGGTACTGATGATGATTCACGGTATGACAACATGGTTTTCGAGGGTGTTGCAAGTGATAGTAGCGAGGATGATGAGGGTGAATCCATGAATCCCAATGGGTTTATATTGGACAGGTTTCTGAAAAGCGGGCTGTTAAATTTAGATCACCTAACATCACGATCGAAGGAGAATAAATCGCGTTTCTGGATAGGGGAACCTCTCGACGCATGGGTGAAAGATAATAAATTTTTTGTTAAAGGGAAATTGTGGAAAAAATCACCGGAAGCGAGAGCGTTCTGGGATAAGTGCATTCAGATGGCTGAATCAGGGTCAACCCGCAAACCCGGAATGTCGATAGAAGGAAAGGTCATCGAAAGAGATAAGACAAATCCCCGAAAAGTAAATAAGGCGTTGATCACAAACGTCGCGCTAACTTTTCAGCCGGTGAATACGAATTCATTTTTTGACATTATCAAGGGACGTCAATCTGCTGATTTCATCGATTACGAATTTGAAAGTGATAAAGATTTTGACGAAGGTGACAAGGTGATCTTGGAGTGGGAGGATGAACGGGGAAATCTATTAATGTTGGATACCAAGTTTAGAATCAAGGTCAAGAAAAAACCCCAGTACAAAGTAAAAACAATCGAAAAAATAACGAAAAGTTTTAAATCTGGTCTAATTTCAGAGAAAGTTTACCGTGATTTTGTCAAAAAGATTGAGAAAAATTTTCGTTTGTCAAATTAATTATTTATTTTTATCGCACAATGTAAGAATTAGAAACTAAATATTTAAGAAATGAAACCGATTACGAATGAGATAGTGCAGGAATTGCAAAAGAGGGGTCTTTCTTTGGATCAATATTGTGGCGACTCCGTCGTGAGTGCTTTGATGGATGCGGATTTTGAACACGACTACATCTTGAAGAGTATTGATAACGGAGAGATTTCCACTTTAAGTAAATCAAAGTACACTGAAAAAGAGGAAATCGCCTATGATGAGAAAAAATCGGGCGAACATGAACGTCGCGATTACGAAGAAGGAAAAAGAGCCGGAGAGGCGGAAGAAAAGGATAAGTTGGAGAAAAAGAAAAAAAGAGAAGACGAAGACGATGAAATGGAGAAAGCATTACAGGCGGACTTCTATAAATCACAAAAGGAATTCCTTTCTGATCTTTCGGAATCTCTTGGGGAAATGAAATCCATTATGAAATCAATAAAGGATGAGATTTCGGTTTTAAGAGACCAACCAATGCCATTCCGCTCTGTTGATAAGGGTGCGGTACTAGAAAAATCATTTAATGTTAAAACAACCGATGATGGAAAGAAAGTTCTTTCAAAATCAATACACCGTGAACCTTTGAAACGGATCATGACTGAATGCTTTGAGAAGGCACAGGACGGTGATTTGAAAAAATCACTTGCGAACGATATCATGTCTTATTCAACAGGTAATGCGATGATATCTCAATCGACCATTGATTACTTGGGTAAACAAGGTATTGAAGTTGTTGAGTAATTAAATTGAATCAGAATAAATAAATAAAATATGTTAGAACAAATTGGTTTAAATGAAGTTGCTCCGGGGATCGATCGCGGAGAGTTCTTAACTGCGGATATTCTGAAGGCGATGGAAGCCGGTCTTATGACTGGTATGCAATATGCCAACACTCTGAATAACGGAGGTGGCTTGAAAGTGGAGTCTTTGGATGGCGTTATCAAGGTGTTGGAATATACTGAAAAACAGTTGGTATTCTGGAAAAACATCGGAAAGAAAAAAATTTATAATACCGTACATCAATACAATCAGTTGGTGAAATACGGTAACAATGTCGGTATTGCTAATCTTGAGGGAGAAACTCCTCAATTCACTGATTCACAATACAGACGCAAACCGATCATCACGAAATTCTTGGGTGTGAGCGGTCAGGTTACACATCCCGCAACGTTGGTGCGGATTGCAGCAGAGGGTGATTCAATGTTTGAACTCGAAGTTCGTAACAAAACTTTGTTATTGTTACAAAGCTTGGATGTTGCATTGACCAATTTCGACAGTAGCTGCATCGAGGAAGAATTCTCAGGAATCTGGCAACAGCACGTTGAAGGTATTCTCGATGTTTATGGCGGAATGGCCGGAAAGACATCTGAAGGTATCCTTGACACTTACTACGCTGACCCGGCAGTTGTTAATGCCGATGGTAGTATCTTAACGGATTTCTTGATGCAGGAAGCAACAAACACGATTGTCAACTTGCGTTACGGTTTCGCGGATAAGATTATCGCAAACCCGATTGTATTCACTGATTATGTGAATGATCATACTGAAAACAAGGTTCTGAATGTTAATGGAGTGTCAGGCAGCATGATGAACGCGAGAGCAGGTTTGCAGGTTACCAGTGTTGCAACCCAGTTCGGTGACATTGATTTCATGGCGGATCCGTTCTTTGATAGCAAACCGGCTCGTTTATTTAATTCACCGGCAACAAACGATAAGGCACCGGCAGCACCTGTTAAAGACGTATCAGCCGCTGTTAAAATTGTTGCAGCTGATTCAAAAACGAAATTCACGAATCATGCGGGTACGTATTTATACGCCGTCGCAGCTAAAAACCGCTACGGTGAGAGTGCGTTAACGAAATTGAACGATGCGGCTCAAGCTGTGACTGCAACTGATTCGGTAGATTTGAAATTTACCGCCGCGATCAATTCAACGTACCCGACACAAGCATTTGTGATTTATCGTACGGAGGCAAACCCGGCAAATCCGAACACGGCGAACTATTATCCGATTTTCCAAATCCCGGCAGCAGCGTTAGCTTCTGGGTATGATGGAGCCGCCGCTGGTGCGGTTCGTGATAGAAACCGCTCTATCGCAGGCACTCATTCGGCATTGGTATTCAAGATGGATGATTCTTTGATCCAATACTTGCAATTAGCCGATACTATGAAAATGGAATACGCGATCACTTCTCCAAGTAGACGTTTCTCCATTTTGAACTACGGTACGCCGGTATTATACGCTCCCGGTAAATTCGTGAGAATTTGCAACATCGGGAGACCGAAAGCATAATCTCGTTGCTAAATATTGGTAGTTATAAGGGGGAGTGATTAAAATCACTCCCTTTTATTTTGATAATGGAAAGTTTTTTTCTACCTTTATAGCTGAATCTATGTTAACAATAAATTTTTAAAGTATGAAGATAGAATCTCAAGTGTATAGAAATCAAACGATTAGAATCTTTGATGAAGATATCGAATTTGTTAATGGCATTGCCGATGTAACCGACGAGTTAGGTGAGAAAGCTATATCATCAGGCCTACCCATTTATATTGAAGGGGGCGTTCCGTCAAATAAAACAAAATCAGAACTGATGCTTGAAAATGAACTCTCAAAACGAGTGGCGGGATACAAGGCAGAAACGGGCTTTTTGAAGAATGAAATTATGGGCCTGAATTTAAAGATCCAGAAACTCAACGAGGAGCTTGTTTTATGGAAAGGAATTTGTGAGAAATTAAAAAAACACATCGATCCAACGTTGCTGGGTGAAATTCTTAATAAATCAGCCGAAGTTGAAAAAGAAGGGTCTGATACTAAACCCGGGAAAACTGAACCCGATACAGAGACAGAAGACGATGAAATTCTAAAACGGTTGAAAGAGAAGAAAAAAGATGAGTTAATTGATATGGCTAAACAACTTGGAATTAGCGAGGATCAATTGATGGTTGACGGAAAATTCAGAACGAAGGATGATATCATCGAATTACTTATGTCTGTGAAGTAATGAAACTCACACTGTCTATAAAATATAAGAAGAATACGGGGTTATTATTTTCACCGGCGGAGGTGATAACCCTGTATCTGTATGGTATTGAGATTAATGCGACGAATGGCACTAAATTCTCTGATGAAGCCTATACATATTATGTGAGGGAAGCTCAGAAAACGGTTGAAAATTGGTTCTCCGTGAAAATTATCAAACAGTTGATAACCGAATCATCTTCTTATTACTGGGACAGTTATAGCCAGCAATTCCCGATAATCAATACGAAGTATATAGTTCAAAGACCTCTTGCATTGATTGGTCTTTTAAAAACGATTGAACAAGTAAGATATCCCGTTGAATGGTTATCATATGCGAAGGATCCTGATCAAATTGGGGGAAGACGTATAAGTATAGTTCCGACGGGGTCAGGTGGAATGGCGGCGAATCAGGATATTATTTTAACGGGTATTGTGACACAACTTGGAATTCAAAGATTTCGTAACATACCCGATTACTGGAACTATCAGTACATAACGGGATTTGATCTTGATAATTTACCGTGGGATTTAATCGGGATTATCGGTAAACTTGCAACTTTCGGGCCGCTAAATATAGCGGGTGATTTGATTCTCGGAACTGCGGGTGTTGCGAGTCAGAGTCTTTCGATTGATGGTTTGAGTCAATCAATTTCAACAACGGCATCCGCAACATCAGCGGGGTATAACGCGAGGTTAATCAATTATGGGAAAGAAATTACCGAAACAGTGAAACGGATCGAGGGTATTTACAAGGGGCTACAATTTGAGGTATTATGAGCAAAAATTACACGTTACAGCAGTCGCCTAATACGACGGGATATCCGTCACCTGAATTTGATAAGGGTGCGTTTGATGCGGCAATTACTCAAAAAGGGTATAGGATATATCAGGAACGGGCTGTTGCGTGTCCTTGTGGAATGGATGCGGGCCACCCGAATCCATCGTGTCCTTATTGTGGGGGAACTGGTTATTATTATATTGATCCAACCGAGGTAATATGTTTAATTACAGGTGTTAATGTTAATACGAAATACCGAGAGTGGACGATGGATAATGCTGGTACCATTGCGGTTTCAACGTATGATGAGGGGTTGAACTTCAGTTTTTTTGATAAATTAACATTTAAAGAAAAGTTTGGGATATTTTCTGAGAACCGTGTTGTTCGAGCTTTCAATGGGATGTTATTTGTATGGTTAACATTCCAACCCTTTAAATTATTTCAATTAAGCGTGATAGATGGGAATGGCCAACTTCAAAATCTAACACCCGACTCCTATTACACCGATCC